>Ga0155206_107_pt1 | contig 6949 bp, 4 predicted proteins | sample RifCSPhighO2_02_FD_106174 | JGI IMG/M metagenome (GOLD analysis project Ga0155206, IMG submission 106174) | Candidatus Doudnabacteria bacterium RIFCSPHIGHO2_02_FULL_49_24 | reverse complement strand
GCAGGCCAAGGAGGGCAAGCCCCCATACGTCAATACCCGCAACGCCGCCGCCGGGTCGATTCGCCAGCTTGATCCAAAAATCACCGCCAGCCGCAAGCTGCAGTTTTATGCTTACGATGTTGTGACCGAGTTAGGTTTAAAAACCCACGAGCAGGTTCATAAGCAATTACGTGGCCTGGGCTTTAAAGTGAGCGAAACTCAGAAGCGGGCTCGGAATCTGACGGAAGTTTTGAAATTTTACGAACAAGTCTTAAAATTGCGCGCCGATCTGCCGTTTGGGATTGACGGAATCGTGGTCTCCGTCAATGACTTGGAGTTGCTTAGACGGCTCGGCGTCGTCGGCAAAGCGCCGCGCGGCATGATTGCCTTTAAGTTTCCGCCGGAAAAAGCAACCACCGTGGTGGATGATATTATCGTTCAGGTCGGCCGCACCGGGAAACTGACGCCAATCGCGGTTTTGCGACCGGTTTTCGTCTCGGGGACGACCGTCTCGCGGGCAACATTACATAACGAAGACGAGATCCGTCGTTTGGACGTACGCATTGGGGACACCGTGGTTTTGCAGCGCGCGGGCGATGTTATTCCGGATATTGTGGAAGTATTGCCCAAAATGCGCACCGGCAAGGAAACAATTTTTCATATGCCGAAAAAGTGTCCGATTTGCGGCTCGAGCGTGCTCCGAAAAGAGGGTATGGTGGACTGGGTCTGTTCCAATAAAAATTGTTTTGCCAAGCAGGCGCGCGGGATTCGACACTTGGTCAGCAAAGGAGCTTTTGATATGGCCGGCATCGGGCCTAAGATTTTGAATAAATTCATTGAAACCGGACTGATCAAGGACGGAGCGGATTTGTTTGGGCTGCAAAAAGAAGACATAGAGATATTGGAGCGGTTCGCCGAAAAGAGCGCTGAGAATATTATTGCTTCGATTCAGGGCGCGAAAAAAATCACGTTGCCCAAGTTTATTTACGCCTTGGGCATCCTACATGTCGGAGAAGAAACCGCATTTGATCTAGCTCAAAGGTTTGGTTCGATCGAGCGGTTGGGGGCCGCCTCGAAGGATGAGATCAATGCCATCCCGAATATCGGGGAAGTTGTTGCTGACTCGGTTTATGAGTGGTTCCAATCCAAACGCAACCAGGAATTGATCCGCAAGTTTCTAGCCGTTCGGGTTCAAATCGAGCGGGTTAAAGTCAAAACCACCCCGCTCACCGGCAAAAGCATTGTGGTCACCGGCAGTTTGGAATTCTTGTCCCGCGAAGAGGCAAAGCAGGCCGTGCGCGAAGCAGGGGGGAATTGGTCGTCATCCGTTTCGAAAAACACGGATTATGTGGTGGTCGGGGAGAATCCCGGATCCAAGGAAGAGAAAGCAAAAAAATTAGGGGTCAAAATTATCAATGAAAAACAGTTTAAAGCTTTACTAAATTCTTAAAATATGCTATAATATATATAATTAGTTGAAGTATAAAAAAGAAACAAAATACAAAAATATTTACATGAGATTTCAACAAACTCGTGGATTTCGGAACATGGTGGTTATAGTTTTATCTATCAGCTTTATTTTCGGTTTATCCATTCTTAGTCCTTTATCGGTTGCGTATGCTGCAGATGTTCCCGTGATCTCTAGTCTTTCTAAGACCACGGCAAGAGCAGGTGAGTCCCTGGTTATAACCGGTTCTGGTTTTACCGCTACTGACAATATCGTATACATAACTCCTAATGACAAAGTCGCAAGCCTCACGTCTAATGGTCAGACTATTTCCTTTACGCTGCCCTTATCTTTGTCTTCTAATGGTCATTACGTCTATGTCGTTAACGCAAACGGCACTTCAAATAAATTAGTGGTCGTAATAACAGGAGATCCTGACACCCAAGCACCCTCTACCCCAACTAACCTAAAAGTCGACTCGGTTGGGTCTTCGAACGTTGATTTATCTTGGACAGCCTCTACCGATAACGTAGGTTTAGCAGGATACAGAATTTATAGAGATGGCCTTTTGACTGATACTGCAGGTCCTACCTCTTGGGGAGAAGGTCTGCTTTCTCCTGAGCGTACGTATACTTACAAAGTCAGCGCTGTAGATGCTGCGGGGAATGAATCTGCTACTTCTAATGTTATCAACGTTATTACGAAATCAATCGGTACAACGAGTGCTCCGGTTATCGTCTCATTTTTTAGCAGCAACGCCACTGGTTCCAATGCGCCAATCAAGTCCGGAGAAACCGCGAGCTTGATAGCCAAAGTCACGGGCACGCCGACTCCTACGGTTTCCGTCAATAATGGAGTTGGCGTGGTTTCTGGCATTGGCTCAACTTTTTCTTTTAACGTTTCTCCTACGGTCACGACTACCTATATACTGACTGCTACTAATAGCGCAGGAATCGTAACTTCTTCTTTGACGGTAACGGTAATACCGGCTTCGGCCACCACGCCTGCGATTACCAGCCCACTTACGGCTAAAGCTAAAATGGGCGTACCATTCAGTTACCAAATTACTGCTAACAATAGTCCGACGAGTTTCGATGCATCCTTGCCTGATGTGAAAAATTCTTTGTTTTTACATGGTGGATTGTCTGTTGACCCCAAGTCAGGAATAATTTCGGGCACTCCTGACTTTTTCGGCAATTTTACAATTGATCTGACCGCCACATCAAGCAGTTCCACTGTTTCGAACAAACTGGCTTTGACCATTTTGCCTAATCCAAATATCCCTGTTATCACTAGTTCGCTTGAGGCCAGAGCTTTTGCCGGCGAGCCATTTTCTTATCAGATTACCGCGACCAATAATCCAACGAGTTTCGAAATTGAATTTTTCAGCAATGAAACTTTTAGAAATAACCTGCCGGTTAATTCTGCCGGCTTAATTTCCGCGATTCCATTTCAAAATGAAAACATTTCGGTCTTTGTCAAAGTATCCAACGCGAGTGGAACTGGCAGAGCAAGACTGGTATTCTGGATCAAGGACAGAGAACAGAGCATACCTGTAATGACAAGCCCAGCCTCAGCGGTGGGTTTTGTGGGGCAACCTTTTAGTTATCAATTTACAGGGATTGACACTCCAAAGGGAACACAGTCCCCGCTTTTTATAGATAATGTAACTAATTTGCCCTTAGGGTTGACGTTTGATTCAAGCACCAAGATAATTTCCGGGAGCTCAAAGACAGCGGGAGTAAATATTGTCGGAGTAGGTTCTTCCTTTTTAAAAATAATTATCTTCGATACAGAGACATCAAACTTATCGGATCCCGCTATGAGTCCTCTAAGGGACGGTGCTTTGATAAATGATCGCGGCACAATTTTTGTAATTGAGAATGGCTTGAAGCGAGGCTTTACCTCACTAGAAGTATTTAAAGAGTCCGGCCGCAAGCTTTCAAGCGTGGTTGAGGTAGATACAGCCAACATCCCGGCAGGGGAGGTAATCTCTGATGCTACCCAGCGGCATCCCCGCGGCACCTTGGTAATTTTCGAGGGCACCATCTATTTTTTGGGCAAGGATTTGCGCTATCCCTTCCCTTCGGAAGAAGTTTTTCTGTCTTGGGGTCATAGTTTTGCAAACGTTGTGCCAGCAAATTCGGCTGATATGAATTCGCCTGTAGGACCCATCGTGGAGCTTAAAAAGTAAATAATTTATTTATCTTAATCTAGGCTTAAACTTAGATTATTTTTTATATTGGTAAAAACACGGATCACGTGGTGGTCGGCGAAAGTCCGGGATCGAAAGCAGACAAGGCAGAAAAGTTGGGAATAAAAATTTTGACAGAACAGGAATTTTTGAAACTGCTGAAATAAAATGGTTGTAACGTGATCAATCGCCGTTCGATTAATTGGGCAGGAATTCTTAATTCTAAATTTATGACCGAACAATCAAAAAACTGGCTCATTGGGTTGATTATTTTAATCATCGTCGCAGTCGGCTTATGGGTTTATAAAGCCAATAAAAACGAGAGTTCACAAGTCCCGCTAAACCAAGAATCCGGCACCGGCCGGCTGGTGGTTGCGGTGACCGATGCAGCCGCCTCGCTTCAAAACATCAAGGCAGTCAACCTGACCGTTGATCAGATTGAAGTCCAAGGAACGAGTCAGGGTTGGGTTACCGTCACGGAAACTGACCAGACCGTTGATCTAATCAGCCTCAAAAACTCCAATTCCTGGGAACTGTTGGCGCAAGCCGAGATCGAAGCCGGAATCTATAACCAAATCCGTCTGGATGTCAGCAAAGTCGTTGTGGTTATGACTGACGGCACCCAAGTCACCGCCCAATTACCTTCTGGGGAACTCAAGCTGGTGGGGAAATTGGTGGTAGAATCTGGTCAGACTTCCACCATCGCCATTGATTTCTTACTCGACAAATCTTTGCACATAACCGGCAACGGCAAAGTTATCTTAACGCCGGTGGTCAAACTGGAAATCAAGAGCAACGCCAACGTCGAGGTTGATTCCGCGAATACGGTTACAATCAAATCCGGCAGAATTGAAGAGAGTTCGACCCAAGGTATGGATATCGACGGAACGGTCAAAAATAATTTTGAAGTCACTTCGGATTTGGATTTGATCGGCAATACCATTCATGCTTCGACCAAGAGCCAGAGCGAAGGCGGATTAAAAATCAGCGCGGCCAAAGCCACGGACTTAGCCAAGGCTTCGGCGCAAATCGATACCGTAATTTCGGTTCAACTGATCACGCAGAACAACAAGAAAGTCTGGCAAGTCGGCGGCCTGCTCAATCTCATCCCCAAGATTGTTTATGTCGATGCCACTTCCGGCGTGATCGTTAACAGTTCAGCCGGGCAATAATAAATTTTGATCTTTAATCCCGCCTTGCTAAAGGCGGGGTTTTTGGTTATGATAGGAGCGTTTTAGGCGGGCTTTCCGCCTACTGGGAAAAACAAAGGGTCAAGGAGGAAAACCCCAATCCCATGACGCTCTCCAATCGGTTGGCGCATCTGGTGACGCAAACCCAGACTATCAGGGTGCTGCATGAGTCGCAGGCATTGCGGACCGACCAGCACTTTGATTACGGCAACGGTTTTCACGGCACGGTCTGGATCGATCCGCACCAGATTTTTCGCCGGCCGCATTTGGTCATCCGCCTACTCAACGACATGATCGACCACGCCATTCCGGCCAGTGTGCTGGAGAAGACTCAGGTCGTGGCCGGACCGGAGCGGGGCGGGGCGAAAATCGGCCTGATGTTGGCGACGATGATCGACGGCCGCCAGAATGCCATTCACGAGCAGGTGCAGTTCGTGGAGATCCAGGAGGACCCGGACGAAAGGGGCAAACTCATCCTGCCACCGAGCTGCCAGAAAATCGTCGAGGGCAAGAGGGTGTTGCTCGCCGACGACGTCCGCAACACCGGCTGGACATTCTATCAAAGCAGCCTGGCGCTGCTCGAAGCCGGCGCCACGTTGCTCGGGACCGCCGAGTGGTATGACCGCATGAATCTGCAGGCGGCGTATGAACTCGTAAATCTGCCGAACTACGCGTTGGCTGAATACGATGACGGCATCGTGATAATGCCGGCCAACCAATGCAATCTGTGCCTGCTGGGCCACACCGTCACGAGGTTCTGAGATGTCTCGGTTCACAGCCGCCACGGCAAAAGCAGTTGGCCGTACAGGCGAGGCCAACCGGGCGATTGAACGGGGCGGGTGATTGCTGCAAGCATCATCCCGCCCGAGCTTTTTTAGACCTCTCTGGTCCCGACAAGTCGGGACCATCTCCCCCTGGAGGGGGAGAATAATCTGAAAGCGACTTTCCACATTTTGTCCCCAATAGGGGGTTGACATGGTTACCTAAAAGAGTTATAATTGGTCTACAAGTTTAAAAAAGCCAGAATTAACCTCAAGAATGGGCTTAATCTATGGTAAATTCAGGACATTTAGTGATCAAAAAAGGCGGTTCCCCGAACTAGCACGCATTTTTGTGTGTTAAGTTAAGAGGCCCGCCGCAAGGCGGTTTTTTAATCGCCCAAGTTATTGATAGCATGTAGAGTTCACTGCTTCACCGCACAGCTTGATTTTAAGCAGGTTCTGAAAGCAAGCAGTGGATTGTGCATGTTATGCAGATTAAGGATTTAAGTTGAAAGATTAAAGTGGTCTGACCCTTGGGTCAGCAGCTTTAATCCTAAATCTTAAATCCAATAACTGTTCCGGCTTGAACTTTAACAACCAACCGGCATCTAAAGAGATATATTTTTAGTTCGATGCGTATGGAGATGATGAGTCTCCGGTAGGCGCATACGAAACGCAAGAAGTTAGTGGTCTTGCGAATATATCTGAATCCAAGTCCTCGTCATTGTAAACGGGGCAAATTAGCAGTCACTAATTGCTAGTCAAATAAAACCCCCGCACCAAAATTTTGGTGAGGGGGTAAATGAATTAAACACTTAAGAGTGTATGGTGGATGCCTTGGCAGTTTAAGCCTAAGAAGGACGTGAGAGCCGACGATATGCTTCGGTGAGGTGGCAACTAACCTTTGACCCGGAGATTTCCGAATGGGGCAACCTATGTGCTTGAAGAGCACATGCTATGTAGATGTGGTGTCTACAGTAGCGGGAACCGCGTGAAGTGAAACATCTCAGTAACGCGAGGAAAAGAAAAAAAGGGCATTATCTTTAGAATGTCTAATGACGAATTTCAAATGTCAAATTTGGCATTGGGAATTTGAAATTGGACATTCTAGGGTATTGTCTCATTCTCCTAGTAGTGGCGAGCGAACGGGGAAGAGTCTAAACTAACTTTGTGTTCTGAAGTTGAAGGGCAGTCGCAAGATTGTCTGAAACTTTAGTTAAAGCTTACAGGCCTTGCAAGGATTAGGGTTACAACAATCATTCATTGAATCACTGTAATGATTCTGAAGATTTCAATTGGAGCTGTTTAGCCGAATGGCCCTGGAAAGGCCAGCCAAAGAGCGTGATAGCCGCGTAGCGCGAAAAACCTCTTATATCTT
>Ga0155206_106_pt1 | contig 7554 bp, 7 predicted proteins | sample RifCSPhighO2_02_FD_106174 | JGI IMG/M metagenome (GOLD analysis project Ga0155206, IMG submission 106174) | Candidatus Doudnabacteria bacterium RIFCSPHIGHO2_02_FULL_49_24 | reverse complement strand
GGGACAGCCTGGAGGTCAAGAGAAATTAATTGTCTAAGTAAAATAGTGAAATCGCAAACCAAAACAGCACGGCTAAATCATTCTTGAAATAAGGGACATCGACCAAGCCGTGCAAAATCACAATCAGCAGGAATGCCGCGGCCGCCAGGCCCCACACCGTGGGGTGTTTTTTTTGCCGCTCGCCGACGGCACCTATGATCAGACCAAATGCCAGCAGCCCAAGCAAGCCGGTTTCGAGCCAGAAGTTCAGAAAAATATTGTGCGGATAATTGAGAATCTCTCCTTGAAAGTCGGCCGCGCTCAGAGTCGTGCGAAAACCGTGCAGTCCGTTGCCCAAAAATGGTTCGTCTTGGATTTTTTGGATGCCAAGCCGCATGAGCTCCAGCCGGGCGTCACTGGAAGCATCGGAGACGGCGGAGACGAGCCGTTGCCGGATCGGAGCCACTCCCACTCCCAATGATCCGAGCAATACCAGGGTGACGATGGTCAGTACAGCCCGGCCGCTGTGGTTTTTGATCAGGAACAGAGTCAGGGTAATTGCAACCGCGAGCCAGGCGCCCCGGGAAAAGGTGAGAATCAAGGCCGCGGCCATGAGCAGGAGCCCCAGAATTTCCAGCCATTCGCGTTCAAATAACCGATATTTTTTGTAAATTAAAATCGCAAACAGACCAAACAACGGCGCCAGGAACAAGGCCAGGGCATTCGGATAATCGAAAACCGAAGTTATGCGCTCCGGTTCTATCCCCGTGCCCCAAAATCGGATTGGCAAGCCGGACAGGGTAAAATATTGGACGACGCCGAACAGCGAGATTAATCCGGAGCTCACAAACAATCCCTGCAGCGCCAATCTGATATTTGATTTTTCTTCCCATAGCAACACTAGCGCGTAAAATACCAAGACTGGTTCGATAAAGAAAGCCTTCAGTTCTCCCAGGGCCTTAAGTTTTTCCGGCGAGAGATAGGCGGCCACAGACGCGGCCAGTAAAAATAACCCGATGATCCAATTGAGCCGGCCGAGTTTGCGAAGCGGCCGGAAGTCCGGCTGTTGGGCCAGCAATCCGACAAGAAAAGCCAGGATTAAAACTTCAAGCAGAGTGGTTGGCAATCCCAGCAGCGTGAATCGGACTTGATAAGCCGGCAGCAAAAACAGCAGGACGGCCAAAGCCCAGCCAGGTTTTTTGAAAGCCAGATATAAGAAACAGACACTGATGACAAAAATGATCGTCATTTATTATTTGGCGACATTGATTGATATGCTGTTTTGAATTGTCCCCTGGCCGGGCACATGGGCAAATGCCGAGAGCCGGTGGGCACCGTTATCAATATGCGGAATGGTGAAACTAAAGGGCGAATTATTTTTGGTTCCAATCTGCTGATCATCCAGATAAAGTTCGACTGACGTCGGTACGAACCCCGTAACGTCAACCTGCACGGTCAGCGGCAGCTTATTGATGATCTGATTATTGACCGGCGCGACAAAGCTCACCAGCTTGTCATTGCTGCCCGGCGTTCCATCCAAGCCGCCGCTCCCGGCTGACCCATCATCCTCTTCAGTCGGCGGGTAGGCAAAGCCGGCGGCCAGGGCCCAAGCCCGAACCGGGTTTTCCCAGTTGGGATTATTGGGCATTTCCGAATGCAGCACGGTGTAGACCCGGTTTTCCAGCGCATCCGGCGGGGTCAGGCTGGAGGCTTTTAAGCCGTTGTATTTGTTGATGGCCACGGAGATGTGGACGTCGTCGAAATCTTTGGGCAGGGCGAAGCTGGCAAAAACTTCGCTCTTGGTCGACGGGGTCAATTCGGTCGGCAATTTACCGGAAATAGCATCCACCACCACGCGCTGGATGCCCGGCGGCTCAGCAAAGGTTTCCGCCGGCGTTCCTTTGAGCGCATTGAGCATAAACTGACGCCAGATCGGAGCGGCCACGATGACGCCGTCCGCACCGCGGCGCATGACGGAAGAATCGTTGTTGCCCACCCAGACGCCGGCTACCAGCGAGGGAGTAAAGCCCAGGGCCCAGCCGTCCTTCCATTCTTGGGTCGTGCCGGTTTTGGCGGCCACCACCCGACCGGGCAAAGTTAACGGCGAGTTGGGCCCGAAGACAAATGCGCGCGCGTCGTTGTCAGTCATGACGCTGTCAACTTCGTAGGCGACTTGGGGGTCAATCACTTCGCGGCCCTCGCCCGGCTTGTATTCTTCCAAGACGTTGCCCTGGCCGTCCTCCACTTTCAGAATCGGTGTTGCCTCGTGCCGGATTCCCATATTGGCAAAGACCCCCATGGCTGAGACGTGGTCCAACAGTTTAAGTTCACAGCCGCCCAAAACCAGGGCCAAGCCACAGCGATCGGCGCTGATGTCCGAGGTAATGCCCATGTCTTTGGCCGTATCAATGGCATTTTGGACGCCGACCAGGGCCAGGGTTTTAACCGCCGGGATGTTTAACGATCCGGCAAACCCTTTGCGGATATTCACGATCCCGTGGTTGGCGCCGTCATAATTGCCCGGGGCGTATTCCTTGCCGCCGTAGGTGCCAAACACGGTTCGCACATCCACCAGCATCGTAGCCGGGCTCAATCCCTGTTTGAAGGCGGTGGCGTAAATGTAAGGTTTGATTGAGGATCCGGGCTGGCGTTCGCGCAGGGCGACATTGACCTGGCCGTCGTGTTCATCGTCAAAATAATTGCGTGAGCCGACCATGGCCAGAATCTCGCCGGTCTTTGGATCAATTGCAACCAGCGAGGCATTGGAGGCGTTGTTTCGTTTTTCATTGATGGTCACACCATCGGTAACCGCTTTTTCCGCTATTTGCTGCAGGTTCCAGTCCAGCGAGGTCGTAACTTTGAGGCCGCCCACTTCCAAAGTTTGTTCGCCGTATTTTTCCGCCAGCAAGCTTTCCACGTAGAGCACGAAGTGCGGGGCCAGGATCGCGTCGCGGACTTTGTTGAAGGTCACTTTTTCCGCCTTGGCGGTCTCTGCCTGATCATGAGTGATGTATCCTTGCTCGGCCATTTGATCGAGCACGTAATTTTTTCGGCCATCGAGCCGGTCGCGGTTCGGCCCGCTCGGGTTATAAAAACTTGGCGCCTGGGGCAGGGCCGCGACATAAGCGGATTCGGCCAGGGTCAGATCGTGGGCGTGTTTGTCGAAGTAAGTCTGTGCGGCCGCTTCGATCCCGTAGGCATTCTGGCCGTAAGGAATTTCGTTTAAATAAAAACCGAGAATCTGGTCTTTGGAATAGCGCTGATCCAGTTCGACGGCCAATACAATCTCTTTGATTTTCCTGACCCAGGTTTTTTCCCGCGTCAGAATGGCGTTGCGCACAAATTGCTGGGTGATGGTGGAGCCGCCCTGGCTGAGACTGCCGGAGGTTAAATCCACCCAAATCGAACGAAGAATTCCGGTCCAGCTGACCCCGGAGTTTTTATAAAAATTTTTATCCTCGATTGCGATCGCGGCCTGCTTGGCATAATCGGGAATCTCGCTTAAGTCAATCAAAGTCCGCTTGGCCTCGCCATGAACTTCATACAACAGCGTCGTGCCGTCGCGGGCGTAAATTTTGGTCGATTGGGGAATCAGCCGCGTATCCAGTTTGGCCGGGTCAGGCAGGGTCAGGGCGATGACGGTAAACGAGACGCTGACAAAGAGCAGGCAGAACCCGCCGAAGTAAAGGACGAACCGGGTGATTTTTTGGCGATAAGCCTTGTCGCTGCGGAATCGTTCCACGAACCGGCGCGGCCAGGCGGTGGCCAAACCCCAGATTTTTTTGATCGAAAATTTGCGGTGTTTGTTCCAATTGGATTGGATGTAAGCCATGTTTTTAATTGTATCAAAAAATTGCTATAATGTCTTTACTATGAATGAATTACTCACCCGCTCGATTTCCGAAATTATTGACCGGAAGCATTTGGAAGATAATTTGAATTCCGGCCAAAAACTCCGGGTAAAATTGGGCATTGATCCCACGGCCGCCAAGCTTCATTTGGGTCACGCCGTCGTGCTGCGGATTTTGCGGCGTTTTCAAGACGAAGGACACACGGCGGTCTTAATCATTGGCGACACCACCGCGTCCATCGGTGACCCCTCGGGGAAAAACGAAACGCGGCCGGCGCTTACTGCCGAACAAATTGCCAAAAATTTTGCTACGTATGAAAAACAAGCCTTGAGGATTTTGGACAAGTCTCGGCTGGAAGTCCGCTGGCAATCCGAGTGGTTCAAAAATTTCAATCTTAGCGATGTGATCAGGGAAGCAGCCCAACTTTCCGCCGGTTGGATTCTTTCCCACGAAACTTTCCGCAATCGTTTGCAGCACGGTCAGCCCTTGGCTTTTCATGAATTATTGTATCCGTTGGTCCAGGCCTATGACTCGGTGGCGGTGCAGGCGAATGTCGAACTGGGCGGGCCGGATCAAAAATTTAATTTGTTAACCGGTCGGGAGCTGATGCGGTCACACAAAATGGAGCCCCAAGACATTGTCTTGGGGAAATATTTGATCGGTACCGATGGTCAGAAGATGGGGAAAACCACCGGTAATTTTATCGCTCTGGAAGAAGAGCCATTTGAAATGTTTGGTAAAGTTATGGCCTTGGTGGACGAGGTTGTGATTGATTATTTTGAGAACGCGACCACTGTGCCGGTGGATGAAATTAAAACAATTGAAAAAGAACTGAAAAAAGGGACCAATCCCCGTGACATTAAAAAACGGCTGGCGGCGGAGATTGTTACTTTGTATCATGGCGAGCAGGCCGCCAGTGTAGCCTCGGATGAATGGCAGAAAGTTTTTAGCAACAAAGAAAAACCCACGGAGATTGAAGAGGTCAAGGTGAAATCAGAAAATATAGTTGATGTTCTTGTTGAAACAAAACTAGCCTCAAGCAAAAGCGAGGCCAAGAGATTGATTGAGCAGGATGGTGTAAGGATTGATGATCAGATTGCTTCCGAGGAATCAGACACAAGTTCTGGTAATTTAATTCAAGTTGGAAAAAGAAGGTTTATAAAAATTAAGTAATTACTCCCCCGTTGACTCTCTTCTGACGCACCCCCTCTTATATTAAGAGGGGGTTTTAGATTGCTTATTTACTCCTCCCCTTAGAATAAGGGGAGGGTGGGAGGGGTTATTGACCTTGGGTCTTAAAACTGCTATCTTAATGAGCTTACTTGACCGGGCGAATCCGGTCCGTATGGCGACGAAAGGCAGCAGGGGGAAAAATGAAGAACGCAGGAGCAAAGCGACAGACCGGTGGCGAGAGCGGAACCGATCGGCCATCGCGTCGCCGCACGCCGACCGAGCGCATGCCGACGCGGGAGCCGGGCACGGGCGGCGACGCGGATGACCAGGGCGGTCAGTCCGATCGCCCGGCGTGGGACACGCCGACCGACCGCTTGCCCACGAGCGACCCGCCGCCGGCCGATGAAGCGGATACGGCCGACGCGGCGCCCGATCGCGGACAGGCCACCACGGCGATCGCGTAGAACGCGACGCGGACAACCAGATGGACCGGGTGTGCAGTGACAGTGCACATCCCGGTCTTTTTTTATTCCGACCTCGACAAAGTCGAGCGTCGGAACTCCGACCGAAGCGTCGGAGTTTTCTTATCGTCCGATTCCAGACCAGGCGATCGCGCACGCATCTGCGGCATCATCGGGTTTGGGAATTTTTTTCAGTTTCAAAAGTTTGACGATCATGGTCTGCACTTGTTTTTTGTCCGCCTTGCCATAGCCGGTCGTGGACATTTTGACTTGCAACGGCGTGACTTCAATCATTTTGAGTCCGGCTTCAGCCAAAGTTACCATGACCATGCCCCGCGCCTGCCCGACGGTCATCGCGGTTTTGACATTGGTTTCGAAAAACAACGATTCGATGCAGGCGCTGTCCGGTTTTAATTTTTTGATTAAGGTGGTTAAATCTTTTTTGATTTCCAAAAGCCGGGCCGGCTCGGCCGTCCCCGCCTTGGTCGTGATACAGCCGCATTCCAGCAAAGAAGTTTCCTTGCCAGTATGTTTGAGGAATGCATAGCCGGTGCGCGCTATCCCTGGATCAATTCCTAGTATGATCATAAATTTACGTTACTATGAACCGCCACGACATCATCGTCTTCATTCAGCGCATCGAGTAGAGTTTGAATTTTGATAGCATCATCCAGAGCGACTTCCACTGATTGCTGCGGGCGCATAATAAGCTCGCTCGAAAGCGTTTTTATCCCCTTGGCCTCGATAAACTTTTTGGTTTTTTCCAGGTCCATCGGCAGAGTGTAAATTTCCAATCCTTCTGGCGTTTCTTTCACGTCTTCGACTCCTTGGTCAATCAATTCCAGAGGTAAATCCTCGGCGCCCTTCTGCTTCTCCACCAGGATCTGGCCTTTGGACTCAAACATCCAAGCGACGCTGCCCTGCTCCCCCAGGCGGCCGTTATTTTTCGTAAAGATGTTGCGAACGCTTTGGAGTGTGCGATTGGTGTTATCAGTCACGGTTTCTACAATCAGGGCCGAGCCGGCGGGTCCATATCCTTCATAGGTAGCTTGCTGGATGCTTTCTTTGCCTTCGCCTTTGCCGCGCGCAATCGCGCGTTCCACATTTTCCTTGGGCATGCCGACTTCCTTGGCTTTATCCATGGCCATACGCAACTGAAAATTAAACGTCGGGTCAGCCCCGCCTCCGGTGCGCACCGCCACCGTGATGTTTTTGGCAATTTTAGTAAAAGCCTTGCCCTTGCGAGCATCCGTGATTGTCTTGGCCCGTTTGATTGTATTCCATTTACTGTGTCCACTCATAAAAATTATTTTATAATCTTATCATACGGCTCCGCTTGTTTCCAAGCAAACTCAAATAATGTCCGAAGCGACTGATGAATGGTTTTGCTTTGAATTAATACAGCAAAAATATGCGGTTGATAGGAAAAAAACACCACGTTGCCATCGAATAAGCAATTATCTGTGAGAAATTCTTCTCCGGGTTTGGTAAATCGTTGTTGGTAATATTCAGTATGAGTTACATTTTCCGCGAATTTGAGGTCCGCGGGATTTTGAGTCAAAATCTCCAAGACTTTAGTTTTTTTGGCCAGTGTGTTGGCAACTAACTTTTTTTCATAATCCGGATAGATGGTGACAAAATCTCGGATAGTGCCGAAAAAAATAACCTCTTTGGCATTTAAAATTTTATCATATAAATCTTTTATCGCTTCTTTGCCTTCAAACAATAAAACCTGTGGTTTATTTTTTGGTTCATTATAGACGGCCAGTAGGTTAGGCATGAACCTTTTGACTAGCTCTTGTTTGCGATTCAGATCCGAGAGGATTTTGTCCGGCGACTCTGGCATGTATAAAATCTTCTTCGCTCGCGGTACTAGAGCGGCCAATCCCTTCTTCTGTAGCTCGTCGAGGATCAGATAAGTCGTGGGGCGCTTAGTCCCCGCTTTCTTGGCGATCCCTTCAACTGAAGAGGTACCCAATTCCAATAAAGCCATATAGACCATGGCTTCTTTTTGGTTTAATCCGATTTTCTCCAGTATTTCTGCGATTTCCATTTGGTTCTCTTCAGATTAGATCTCCCCTCTCCTGACT
>Ga0155206_111_pt1 | contig 123189 bp, 105 predicted proteins | sample RifCSPhighO2_02_FD_106174 | JGI IMG/M metagenome (GOLD analysis project Ga0155206, IMG submission 106174) | Candidatus Doudnabacteria bacterium RIFCSPHIGHO2_02_FULL_49_24 | reverse complement strand
TGCGTGCACGCGAGACCCCGGAATCGTGTTTGACCACTGTCACGACTGGACCGGTCGGTCGGACTGAGGAGCGATGGCGGCAATGGTAGCGCGGGTATATGCGATACCTCTGCGGTGCATCTCCGCCAAAACCCGATTTGCGTTCATCGGGTTCTCGATCACGTTGTAGCCAACGGCGGCTGTGACCGAACACTCGCCATTGGGCTTGTCGATGACCACGGCCGACATGACCTTGAAATCGACAGCCTGACAAATTGTGCTCAAGCTGCCCAGAAACTGCTGCGTCGCGTGGTTGATCAGCTCTGTGGCCATCGCTTCGCGCTTTGCCTGATCCTTTTCAGCGCGAATCCGATCGAGGCTTGCCGACGGGCTATTCCACATTATCACTCCTCCTCCTCCTCGCTGTCGGCTTCGGGTTGAACCACATCGTTACATCCTCATCGATTCCCGGAAGCAGTTCGCCCACAATGTTGGTTGAGATGAACTCCTGAATTCGCGCCGGATCGTTGGGGTACATCGCGATAGCCTGGCGGAATTTGAAATCCGCCATGTCTGGGGTCAGACTCTCGAGACTCAAAGCCCCAGCGTCCTTGGCCTTCTTGCCCAGTTCGTAACGGTCAAGAATGACTCGGCCATCTTCAAACGGAGACAAAATTCCCACGTGGATGCCCGCTTCCGTTGCGGCCTTGATGGCATCGATCCAAGAGTACTCCTCGCCGGATTCATCATCCCGCCAGTTCTTGTCAGGGATGTTGCCGGCGCCCTTGGCCTCGAGAATCACACCCTTGAGCCGGCGTTTGGTCACCATGTCCATCAAAACCCACGGCGGTGTGTCGGCTGAAACCTTAAAGGTCGCGACCCAACGCTCGAAGTTCACGTCGAGACGTAATCCCTGAACAGCCAGGACGCGATCCTTGCGCTGCAGCCCTTCCTCGAGCCGGATGTGTGGCCATGAATGCGCCACGGGATGACGGCCAGGGGTATGAAACGCATTCGGATCGGACTCTGCGCGCTTGCGCACGCGACTGCCGTCCAAAACGTCTCCGATACAGACGCTGTAGACGCCCACCACGCCATGGTTATGGAATGCCTTGGCGACTCGCAACGTATTGCCGATCTGCATGGCGACGTCTGAGCCAATTTCGCTCTTGCTCATCTGTGCACCGATCACGAAGACCGGTTTCTGCAACGAGAGCTTGAAAATCATGCTCAAGGCGCCACAGGTTTCAGCGAGACTGTCCGTGCCGTGAAGAACGACGAACGCGTCGTGGTCGTCGTAGCTCTTACGAATCTCTCCAGCCATGGCCACGCGCTCGATGTGCTGGATGTTCGTTGAATCCTGGCGACTCACGAAGTCAGCCAAGGTCAACTCAACGTCCAGTGGGATGTTGATTCCTCTCAGCAACTCCTCGGCCGACTGCGCCGGCCGCAGAGGTTCACCGATCATCCCCAAAGTGCCACCGGTGTTTAGAACGTAAACCTTCATCTCGTCACTCCTACTATTTTTGCACACCTGTTAAGGGTGGCTGCCTGGAACCTCCAAACGCATATAGCGCCTGGCACAGGACCTGTGAATATAGCGTTTTTAAAGCGTTTTGTCAATAGTTTTGCATTGTTTCTGATTTTTGCCATAATACCACTACTTATGAGCAAGTTCACGCATTTACATGTCCACAGCCATTATTCCTTGCTTGATGGCTTGTCCAAAATCGACGAGCTGGTTTCCGCCGCCAAAAAATTAAACATGGAGGCGCTGGCACTGACCGACCATGGTGTGATGTATGGCACGATTCCTTTTTACAATGCGTGTCTGGAAGCCGGGATCAAACCAATCATTGGTGTGGAAGCCTATATCGCCCCGCGCAGTCTCACGGATAAATCCGGCAAGATTGACTCTGACTACTATCACCTGACGCTTCTGGCGGCTAATGACGCGGGCTACAAAAATTTACTTAAACTTACGACCATCGCACATCTCGAAGGATTTTATTACAAACCGCGCATCGATCTAGAAACGCTCAAAAAACATTCGGAAGGACTGATTTGTCTGTCCGGTTGTCAGCGAGGTGAATTGTCCCGCGCTTTGGTTAATCATACTGATGTGGAAGTCAGGCAAGTTTTGCAAAAATATCTTGACATCTTCGGTCCAGAAAATTTTTATGTCGAGATCCAGCGCAACAGCCGGGAACCGAATCCCGGCGAGGAAACTTTAACTCAAAAGCTAATCACCTTAGCCAAAAAAGAAAGCCTCAAACTTGTGGCCACTGCGGATTGCCATTACATCAACTCCGATGATGCCGAAGCTCAAGACGTCATGGTTTGTATCGGCACAGGCCGCACAGTTAATGACCAGGATCGGCTCGATATGCGCTCGCACGATTTGTCACTCAAAAGCGCCGGCCGCATGCTGGAATTATTCGCGGATGTGCCAGAGGCGGTAGCGAACACCATGGAAGTGGCGGACAAGTGTAATTTAAAAATTCTGATTAACCAGCGCTACTTCCCCAATGTCGACGTCCCAGCAGGACAAACTACGGCCGAATATTTACGCGCAGTCACCCAGCAACGCGGCTTGGCGCTATATGGCAAAAATGGCCAGATCCCCGAAGAAATTCAAAAACGGATTGATTATGAGCTCAATATTATTATCAAAAAGGGCTTTGATACTTATTTCCTCATGGTCGCGGATGTCGTCGAGGGCGCGCACCAACACGGCGCGGTCACGAATACCAGGGGCTCGGCGGCTGGCTCCATCGTCGCTCGGATCCTGGGGATCACCAGTGTCGATCCAATTTATTATCAATTGCCGTTTGAGCGATTTCTCACCGAACACCGACCGACCCCGCCGGATATTGATTTGGATATCGCGGATACGCATCGGGAAGAAACCATTGCCTACATTACCGCCAAATATGGGCACGATAAAGTTGCCCAAATCATTACCTTTGGAACCATGATGGCACGCGCCGCGATCCGGGATGTGGGTCGCGCGCTTGGTATAGCCTATGGTAAATGCGACCAAATTGCGAAAATGATCCCCATCGGCAAACAAGGCTTCCACATGACTCTGGACAAGGCGCTCGATCTCAATCCAGATCTCAAAGCCGCGTATGAGCGCGACCCGGAAACCAAACAAATCCTCGACATTGCCAGAAAACTCGAGGGGTGCGCTCGCCACGCTTCCGTGCATGCCGCGGGCGTGGTGATCACACCGAAAGCGCTGACTGAATACATGCCCCTACAGCACGAACCAGACGGTGAAAAAATCATCACGCAATACGACATGTATGCCCTCGACATCAACACGAGCGGGCCCAAAGCCCTCGGCGTGGTCAAACTCGACTTACTGGGTATCCGCAACCTGTCCATCCTTGAATCCGCCGTCAAAATTGCCGAAAAACGACATGACGTTAAAATCGACATTTACAATCTCCCTCAACCGGATGCCAAAACTTTTAAATTACTCGCCGACGGCCATACTTTCGGCGTCTTCCAAATGGGCTCCTCAGGCATGACACGGTATCTCATGGATCTGCGGCCAAAAAGCATTTTCGACATCATGGCCATGATCGCCCTATACCGCCCGGGTCCAATGGGCATTATTCCGGAATACATCTCGCGCCAGCACAGCCGCAAAAAAATCGAATACTTTGACCCGCGCATGAAGGATTACCTCGAGCGCAGTCTCGGATTATTAGTTTACCAAGAAGACGTCTTGCTCACCGCTATCCACATCGCCGGCTACTCCTGGGAAGAAGCGGACAAACTGCGCAAAGCCATGGGCAAGAAAATCCCGGCGGAAATGGCCAAACAAAAAGAAAAATTCACCAAAGGCTCTGTGGCCAATGGCATGTCGGCACAAAAATCGGAAGAACTATTTGCTCTGATTGAACCATTCGCGGCCTATGGTTTTGGTAAGGCACATGCCGCCTCTTATGGAATCGTGAGTTACCAGACCGCGTATATGAAAGCGAACTACACCGTGGAGTTTATGGCCGCGCTTATGACCGCGGAATCCGGAGATATGCCAACCATTACCGAAGCCGTGGATGAATGCCGCAAATTAAGCATCAAGGTATTGCCTCCCGATGTCAATGAAAGTTTGGCCAACTTTACCGTGATTGATCAGCAAAACATCCGTTTTGGTCTAAACGCGATTAAAAATTTAGGATCAGATGTGATTGATCTGATTATTGAGCAACGAAAAACCGGCGGCCAATTTCTCTCTCTGGAAGATTTTATCAAACGAATGCAAACTCGCAATTTTAACAAAAAATCGTGGGAAGCCCTGGTCAAATCCGGCGCTATGGATATTTTAGGCGAACGCAACCAGCTTTTGGCCAACACCGAAACAATCTTAGACTTTGCCCGCGGCCAGAACAAACAAACCAACCAGGCGAGTTTGTTCGGCAGCGGCATGATTGAGCCAGCCAAATTAAAACTTCGGCCAGCTAAACCCGCCACCAAAAAAGAAAAACTGGGCTGGGAAAAAGAATTGCTGGGCATGTATATCAGCGCCCATCCTTTGGACGAGCATTCCGAACTGCTTAAAAGAACCGCAATGCCGATCCGGCAAATGATTGAAAACAACACCCAGCAGGCCGCGGTCGGCGGCATCATCAGCCGGGTGCAAAAAATTCTGACCAAAAAAGGCGACCCGATGGCTTTTATCGACGTGGAAGATTTATCCGGGACCATTGAAGTGATCATATTTCCCAACCTCTATGCTCAAATAAAAAACTTGATCAATGAATCCACGCTGGTCCTGGTCAAAGGCAAACTGTCGGACAAGGACGGCGAACCCAAATTCCTGGCGGATGAGATTAAGCCGCTGGGACAACAGTCATTGCCGGTGCAGCCGACCGCTGTCAGCGTTAAAATTCCCGCCGCCGCCACCGACGAGCTGTTTGAGCAGCTCAAGGAAGCCTTTGAATCCTCCCCGGGCGATTTGGCGGTCAATTTGATCATCAATGAACAAAAAGTGAAAACGCCATTTCGGATTGCGCTCAATGCCGAATTAAAAACCAAAATCCGGGAAATTCTGGGCTCCTAGTTGCACGGAAAATATATAAAATATATAATTATCCTAAGGATTTAAATTTATGAATAGAGACCCTGGTCTGCCGCCACGAGAACTTGCCCGGGATAGAAAAGCTGCTCGTGCCCGTGAATTACAACATACCCTGTACGAATTAGAAACAAACCCCCAGGTTATGTCAAAATTATCAGGGATGTATGATAGATTTGAAGGATACGGTAAAGATCGAAAACCGGTCGAAGCTTTTTCGCTGGCCAATTTTACCATAGAACCAGATCCAAACATGCCCGACACTGATGAAGCGGTTTATTTATATTTCAAAGGAAAACCAGTAGCTCATACGGTCATCGGCCAAGAGTATTATGGCCAAACTCCTCAACAACAAATACTGAGACTTATCGAACATTTAAGATACTACGTTGATGCGAATTATTCAGATACCGGAGAACTTCACGAAGTTCCCGTCCAATGGTTTGAAGACGTAGAAACAAAACTTGGCTCACTCAACAGTGATAACAGAGTTGCTAGTATTCGTGAAGCTTTGGGAGATTCAAATTTTAATTTAGGTGAACTAAAAATCCGACCAAGTGAGGCTCCTGCAATTGGGAGAGAGATGAGTAGTGGTGTCATAAAATATGACTATAGTACAGCTGTATTTTACAAAGGACGACTTGTTTTTAGTATTCATACTAACCCTCAGGCGGAATCCGCAGCTGATTCAATTCTAACGCATCTCCCCGATTATTTACATAATATGCGTGACAAAACTCAGGATTAGTACTATAATAAATTAGCTTCTTTTAGGAATGTCGATGTGGCTACCAACCACGGAGTTCCTACGCTGAGCACTTGCGTTAAAGAGTAAATTAAGAGCGTAGAGCGTGCAGCGCCGAGCGTGTAGTTTCTACACCCTCAACCCTGTCCCCTATACCCTAACTTTGGGTGGAACCATCCGTGAGGATCCCAAGCAGAATTATCTGTTTGGGTATTTTTATTTCTTAAATCTTTAATCTCCAATCTTAAATCTTATGAAAGAACACAATCAGTTAGACAACCTTCGCCATTCCGCTGCCCATCTTTTGGCTGCGGCTGTCATGAAAATGTGGCCGAACACCAAGCGTGCGATCGGTCCCTCGATCGAAGATGGTTTTTACTTTGACTTTGAATTCGACCAGGCCGACCTGCCTGCCGGCAGGCAGGTCTCGGAAAAAGATTTTCCGAAGATCGAAAAGACCATGAAACAGATAGTCAAAACCTGGGACGGTTTTGAACGCCATGAATTATCCGCCGACGATGCCAAAAAAGAATATCCAGGCAATCCTTACAAACACGAGCTTGTAGATGAATTCAGTGGCAAGGGCGAAAAGCTCACTTTCTACAAATCCGGCGATTACTGGGATCTCTGCCGCGGCGGCCACGTGGACAATCCAAAAAAAGAATTACAGCACTTCAAATTGCTCTCCATCGCCGGCGCTTATTGGCGCGGTTCGGAAAAGAATAAAATGCTAACCCGCATCTACGCGACAGCTTTTCCAACTAAAGAAGAACTGGATCAGCATTTGTTCATGCTGGAAGAAGCCAAAAAAAGAGACCACAAAAAACTCGGCAAAGAATTAGACCTCTTTGTGTTCTCGGAATTGGTTGGCCCGGGCTTGCCGCTTTATACCCCCAAAGGCACAGAGACGCTTTATGAAATCAAAAACTTTTCCCGCGCGCTCAGAAAAGACATGGGCTATCTGGAAGTCCAAACCCCACAAATCAATAAAGGACAATTGTTTAAAATTTCCGGGCATTACGACAAATTCCACGATGGTATGTTCCGAGTTGTTTCTCACTATTCGGAAGAAGAATATTTCATGAAACCCATGAATTGTCCGCAGCATACGCAAATCTATGCTTCTCGTCCGCGTAGCTATAAAGATCTTCCCATAAAACTGGCTGACTTGGCTATGTTATACCGTGACGAAAAACCCGGACAGCTTTCGGGTCTAACCAGGTTACGCTCTTTTTCTCAGGACGATGCCCATTGTTTTTGCCGCGAAGACCAAATCGAACAAGAGTTTGATCTCCTGCTGCAAGCTATAGAAAAAGCCATGAAAACTTATGGTCTGAACTACTACATCAGATTCTCCTTGCGCGACGAAAATAACAAAGACGCTTATTTGGGCAGTGATGAGGTCTGGCAGAAATCCCAGAAACTTCTGGAAGAGCTACTGCAAAAAAGAAAACTTGATTATAAAAAAGCCGAAGGCGAGGCTGCCTTCTACGGTCCCAAGATGGACTTAATCGTCAAAGACTCACTGGGTCGCGAATGGCAATTATCAACCATTCAGCTGGATTTTAATATGCCGGAGCGGTTTGGACTGGAATATACTGACGTACACGGCCAAAAAGCCATTCCAATAATGATTCACAGCGCCTTGGTAGGTTCCCCTGAAAGATTCTTTGGCGTCGCTATCGAACACTTCGCTGGCGCCTTCCCGGTCTGGCTCGCCCCGGTCCAGGTCAAAATATTGCCCATCACGGACAAGCAGAATGAGTATGCTCATGAGCTTGCTACTGAGCTTGCTACTGAGCAGATCCGAGTCGAACTCGATGACCGCTCCGAGTCCGTCGGCAAAAAAATCCGCGGGGCGGAAATGGAAAAAGTGCCTTACATGCTGATTGTGGGTGAAAAAGAAGTGGAAGCCAAATCCGTGGCGGTCCGAGCACGCAATCAGAAAGACTTGGGCGTCATGAAACTCAATCAATTTATCGACAAAATCCGTGAGGAAATCAAAACCCGAAGGCTATCTTAAGGCGGAAAAACGCGAGCTCAAAAAACGCCCGCGCATGAAAGTCCACGGCGCGTCTTTAAAGCGACCTTCAAAATTCGCCGGTTTAAAACTTGCCAAAAAGAAAAAATAACTGTCTTTGCGAGGAGGCGCTTTATCGCCTTGCTTTATCTTAGGCGCCGACGAAGCAATCTCATTCTTGAACAGAGATTGCTTCGCTCGCGCGATAGTTAATACTCATTGGCGCTCGCTCGCAAAGACAATCTGCTTATGCTTAAATCCAATAAACTCATAGTCATTCTTGGCCCTACTTCCTCCGGTAAATCATCCCTCGCCATCAAACTCGCCCGAAAGTTCAAGGGCGAGATTATTTCCGCTGACTCGCGACAAGTTTATAAAGGCATGGACCTGGGGACGGGTAAGGTCACCAAAAAAGAACAACAACTAATCCCCCATCATTTGCTCAACGTTGCCTCGCCCAAAAAACAATTTACCGTGGCGGAATTTAAACCGCTCGCCCAAAAAGCGATTCAAAAAATCCAAGCCAAAAAGAAATTGCCGTTTTTGGTCGGCGGCACGCCGTTTTACATTTACGCCACGATTGACGACCTTCAAATCCCGGGGGTTGCGCCAAATTTCAAATTACGCAATCAATTACGTAATAAAACCACGACCCAGCTTTTCGCTATGCTGAAAAAACTGGATCCAAGAAGAGCCAAAAACATTGACCCGCACAACCCTCGGCGCTTAATCCGAGCGATTGAAATCATCAAATCCACCGGTAAACCTGTACCCGCTCTCTCATCCCGCAGAGCTCACCCTGAGGCGCTCATTCTTGGGATCAAAAAAGACTTGGCTAAGCTTTATAAACTTATCGACGCGCGATTGGAACTACGGCTCAAAGCGGGCCTAATCGGCGAAGTAAAAAAACTCCGCAAGCTAGGAGTTTCGTGGAAGCGCTTGCAAGAGTTTGGTTTGGAATATCACTTTGTTTCGCTTTATCTGCAAAATAAACTGACTTATGACGAAATGATGCTCCAACTCAAAAACGGGATTCATAAATTCGCCAAACGCCAAATGACCTGGTTCAAAACCGACTCGCGAATCAAGTGGATTAAAAATCAAAAACAAGCCGAACGGCTCATTAAGAAATACTCGCAATCCTGACGCAGGTCAGGATCTCTGATTTAAGACTGAGACCCTGAATCCCGCCAAAGGGACGGGCAGGCAAGTTCAGGGTTGCGTTAACTCTGTAATTCTTTTTTCAGAATTTCGTTGATCACTTGCGGGTTGCCTTTGCCTTTCAGTTCTTTCATGGTCTGGCCGACCAGAAAACCGAACGCCTTTTCGCCTTTGGTTTTGGCGTCCTCGACACCCTTGGGGTTTTCCGCAATCACTTTTCGGACCACGTCCAAAATCAAGCCTTCATCCGAGACTTGAGCCAGACCCAGCTCATCCAAAATATTGGACGGGTCTTCACCTGTTGCAAACATTTTGGCGAAGACATCTTTGGCGGCGAGGTTGGAAACCTTGCCCTGACGGATCAATTTGATCAACTCGGCAAAATTTTCTGGGGTCACTTTCGAATCTTGCGGCAGCATTTTGCACTCGTTGAGCGCGGCCAAAAAATTGCCCAAAATCCAGTTGGCAGCGGCAAATCCGTATTTGCCATCATCGGCCTGCTTTTCAACCTGCAGCCACTCATCTAATTCTGATATCACGTGCTCAAAATAATTAGCGAGTTCTTTGTAAGCCACCAACGTGTATGCGTCCTTATCAGACAACGAATAATCACTCATAAACCGCTCCTTGCGGGCCTTTGGCAGTTCCGGCAAGTCGCGGCGCAACTCCTCCAGATAGGCCTTGGTAAACTGCATGATGGGCAAATCCGGCTCCGGGAAATAGCGGTAGTCCTGGGATTCTTCTTTCGACCGTTGCGAAACCGTAATCGCCTTGTCATCGACCCAGCCGCGGGTTTCCCGCGCCGGCGTTTGGCCCTGGTCCAAAAGTTCAGCCTGCCGTTTGATCTCATATTCAATGGCATTGGCCACGGCTTTAAAAGAATTCATATTTTTGACTTCCACTTTGTAGGGCGGAAACCCGCTCTCGCCAATTTTGCGCAAGCTGACGTTGGCATCACAGCGCAAATGGCCCTTCTCCATATCGGCATCGGAGACGCCCAGGTAGCGCATGATGTTTTGCAGTTCCTGCAAATAAACCTTGGCTTCTTCGGCCGACCGGATATCCGGCTCCGAAACGATTTCCAACAGCGGCGTGCCAGCGCGGTTGTAATCCACCAAACTGTAGTCGGCCCCGGCGGGGTGCATTAATTTACCGGCATCTTCTTCCAGATGCGCGCGGGTGATTCCAATCGTTCGGGTGTCCCCATTGGTCATTGTAATTGTCATTTGTCCGCGGCCATTGATCGGCATATCGAATTGCGAAATCTGATAGCCCTTCGGTAAATCGGGATAAAAATAATTCTTGCGGTCAAATTTGGAATACTCGGCAATTTCGCAATTCAAAGCCAACCCGACCTTCAGGGATTTTTCAACCGCTTCGCGGTTGATGACCGGCAAAGTCCCCGGTTGGCCGGTGCAGAGCTCACAGATATGAACATTCGGCTCGGCCGCTTCAGCGTTCGGGGAGCCGCAAAACATCTTAGATTTAGTTTTTAGTTGAACATGGACTTCAAGTCCGATGACTGGTTCGTATTTCATTTTATTGAGAGTTTGGATTGGTCACTGGCGGCTCGACATAAAACAAACTCCAGTCACCACCACTTGCTTTGCAAGCGGCAGCCGTGGTGGCGGCAGTTTTTTGACCATTTTTGACGCAGGCCGGATTGCCAAACCGGAGGTTAATCAAATCCGGATTAATCACCCGCAAGAGCAAATAAGCGGTAAACAACAGAACCAGTCCGATGACCGCCCCCCAAATGTATTCCTTACCTTTGGTCGCTTGTTCAGCGTTGCCGGCTGAGGTCATGACGTAATAGCCGCCCAGCACCACCATCAATACCGCCAGCAGGGACGAAAGGCCGAGGGACCAGACGTAAATTTGGTTAATGCATTTGGGCAGCGTATTGAAATCGTTGCTGTTGGCCTGCAAGCCTTCGGCCGTGCAGGGGTTGGCGCCCTGAACCAGCAGCGGCATCATGACTAAAATCAAAACCGTCAGTAGCAGGATAGATTTTTTCACCCCGTTAGATTTCTTTAATAATTTATTTTTTTTAATAATCATGGTTTTAAAACTATTATTCCGGCAAAATTTAAATTCACGAAAAATCTAACGGGGTTCATAAGTTCGGTTTTAATTTCAAATTCAATGCCTGCTCCAGGGCGTGGCCGGCCCAAAACAATTTTTCTTCGGCAAAATGTGGAGCAATGATTTGCAAACCGACTGGCAAACCTTGGCTGGTCAGGCCGGCCGGAACCACTAACCCCGGGACACCGGCAATATTTAAGGCCACGGTAAAAATATCTTCGAGGTAGGCTTGAATTGGATCAGCGGTTTTTTCTCCAAATTTAAAAGCGGTGCTGGGCGAAGTTGGCGTCACAATCAAATCGTATCTCTCAAAAGCCCGGGCAAAATCCTGTTTGATCAAAACTTGAACCTGTTTGGCTTTTTTATAATAAGCATCGTAATAACCGGCGGACGAAGCATAGGTGCCAATCATGATTCGCCGTTTGACTTCCGCCCCGAAACCTTGAGACCGAGTTTGAAAATACCCTTCCTCTAAATTTTTCCCCGGAACCGACAAACCGTATCGGATACCGTCGTATCGGGAAAGGTTGGCTGAAATTTCTACGGGTAAAATTATATAATAGGCTGACAAGGCGTGCATGGCATTGGGCAAGCTCATTTCTTCCACAATTGCCCCGAGATCTTGAAACTTCGCAATCCCCTGCTCGACAATTTGTCTCACTTCCGGCTGAATGCCCTCGATAAAATATTCCTTCGGGACGCCCACCCGCAGACCTTTCACGTCCGGTTTTAGGAATGCCGAATAATCAGGAACGGGTTTCGGCAGTGTCGTGCTATCATGCACATCCGATCCGGCCATAATTTGAAAAACGATTGCGGCATCTTCCACTGTTTTGGCCAGAACTCCCGGCTGATCCAAAGATGAGCCCAAGGGGATCAATCCATAACGCGAAGCTCGTCCATAAGTGGGCTTGAAGCCAACCACTCCGCAAAGAGATGCGGGTTGGCGGGAGGAACCTCCGGTATCAGTTCCCAAAGCGAATAAAACTTCGCCGGCAGCCACTGCGGCGGCTGAGCCACCCGAAGAGCCGCCAGGCACCCGGGTTAAATCATAAGGGTTTTTCGTCGGGCCAAAGGCCGAATTTTCAGTAGAGACCCCCATACCAAATTCATCCAGATTAGTCTTCCCCATTATGACCGGGTTCTCTAGTTGGAGCTTTTTTATAACGGTGGCGTCGTAAGTGGCCTTGTAATTTTCCAAAATTTTTGACCCGGCCGTTGCCTGCATGCCTTTGACCAAAATGTTGTCTTTGACCGCGTATGGAATGCCGGTCAGGGCAAATCCTTCGCCATCAGCTATCAGCTGATCGGCTTCGACAGCTTGTTGCTTGGCTTGCTCTTGTGCGACATACAAAAAAGCGTGGATCTTGTCATCCACCTGCCGGATCCGCTTCAAAGACATCTCAAACAACTCTTTGGCTGAGATTTTTTTGTGCGCCAAAAGTTCGGCGGCGGATTTAACAGTTAAATCGGTAAAATCCATTTGGTATATCTTCTGTTTAAATCTCCCCTCCCCTCTCAAGGGGAGGGAACAAACGGTTAAGTCACTCTAAAATTGATTTCACTTTTACAAAGTTCCCTTGTCGGTCCGGTGATTGGGCCAAAAATTCTTCCGGATCGGCCGTCACCACCACCACATCGTCCCGCATCAAATTAACCGCCGCCGGATCATGGTTAGCGGCCAGAGGAACCTTGCTTTCAATGCTCTTTAACTGGCCGACGTAATCCAAAATGGACGATAGTTCCTCTTGTAATTTTTTTTTCTGCGTTTGATCGAAATTGAGCCGCGCCAGCTTGGCGATTCGGTCAACTTCTTCTGGGGTAATATTCATAAAAAATGGAAATTTTGCCTTTTTATTATACCACACCTATAATGAACCTGAAAGGATAAATTTATGTATATATTATTGATTATCATTGCCGTGGTGGTCCTGGCATTTATTGGAATTTATAACACCCTGGTGCACAGCCGGAACCGGGTCGACGAAGCCTGGTCGGATATCGAAGTGCAATTAAAGCGCCGATACGATCTGATCCCGAACTTGGTCAATACGGTGAAGGGCTATGCCAAGCACGAGGACTCGGTGTTTACCAAAGTCACGGACGCGCGGGCGGCGGCTATGTCCGCGCCGAATCCGGGCCAAAAACTGGCGGCGGAAAACCAACTGAGCCAGACGATCCGCTCCCTGTTTGCGGTGGCGGAAAACTATCCGGAACTGAAAGCCAACCAAAACTTCCTGAGCCTGCAGTCCGATCTAACCGATACGGAAGACAAAATTCAGGCAGCGCGGCGGTTCTACAACGGCATGGTCCGAGACTACAATACCAAGCTGCAAACTTTTCCCACCAATCTGTTTGCCAGCATGCTCGGATTTACCGCCAAGACTTTTTTCGACATCGATGAAAAAGGTCCCGAAGGCCAACCCGTGAACGTCAAATTCTAATTTAAAATTGCAAAATTACGGATTGCGAATTACGAATTAAATCCGTAATCCGTTAATTCGCAATTGAGTTTTAATTCCCAATGGTATATACAGAGATTTCGTCAAACAAGCGCAAAACCGTGTTACTGATTACATTCTTTCTGGTCCTGATTATCGGGCTCGGCTTTGTATTTTCCAAAAATCTGGATATGCCGCAGCTATTGCCCCTGGCCGTTGGCCTGTCCGTTCTCATGAGCCTGACCAGTTATTTTTACTCGGATAAAATCGTACTGGCCATGTCAAAAGCCCGCGAAGTTAAGCGCGCCGATGATCCCGAGCTTTACCGGACCGTGGAAAATCTGGCGATTACAGCCGGCTTGCCGACGCCAAAAGTTTATTTAATCGAGGATACGGCGCTTAATGCATTTGCCACCGGCCGCAACCCCCACCATGCTGTCCTTTGCGTTACCACCGGCCTCCGGAGCCAATTAACCAAGCAGGAGCTGGAAGGCGTTATGGCCCACGAGCTTTCCCACATCGGCAACTACGATATTCGTCTTTCCACCATCATCGTGGTTCTGGTCGGCATTATTACGCTCCTATCCGACTGGATGCTGCGGATCAGCTTCTGGGGCGGGCGCAAGCGTAGCAATGATCATAATCAAGCCACGGCCGTATTCGCCATTATCGGTCTGATTCTGGCCATCCTTTCGCCCCTGGCGGCAACTTTGATTCAACTGGCAATTTCCCGCAAGCGCGAATATCTGGCTGACGCTTCCGGAGTGCTGCTGACTCGCTATCCGCAAGGGTTGGCGGGAGCATTGCGAAAAATTGCCGCCGATCGCGAACCGCTGGAAGTGGCGAACAAAGCCACAGCCCATCTCTACATTGCCAATCCCTTCAAGGCCCAAAAAATTGCCAGCCTGTTCAACACCCATCCGCCGATTGAGGACCGCATCAAGCGGCTCGAAGCAATGAGCTGATTACCTCGCTCCGAAAGCCTTTTCTGGACAATTTTTGGGCGAGTTTTACATTTGTCATCTTCAAATTTTCTCTCTCCCTCTGGGAGAGATGTCCAGCCCCACTGTCCTGGGACTGGACAGAGAGGGTCTTCCCTTGTAGCTTTTCCAAAAGTCGCTCCGCGATTTCTTGTTCTTGCTCCAATGATAAATTTTCCTTTAGCAAAACTTCCGCATCCTGGCTTGCCATCCCCCGCTGCATTAGTTTAACCTTTAAGCCATAGAAACCAAACGTTTTAAACCGGATCAAATTCGCCAAAAAAGTTTCCGCGAATTGGGCATCATTAAGCATCCCGCTGTCATGTAATCGGTTGATAACTTCGTCCACTTCTTGGCGTTTAAAACCACGGAGAGTAAGTTTTTTTGCCAGTTCGCCGGAATAATGCGGGCGAATTTTGAGCAAACCGACCGCTTTTTCGTAGGCATTCATCCCGTTAAAAATACTTTAATATAATAATCGATTAGTAGAATTCGACCCGTTGAATATAAAACATCAAATTAGCAGGGCTTTTACCAATTTCTAACGGGATTCATCATTCTTGACATATTTGGTATAATATAAGTATAGTATAGCTCAATTTATGAATCCCGTTAGAAATCTTGTTTAATGCAATATAACTAACAAACAAGAACATTTCACGGGCAAATCGTATAAAAATAATTATTACTGGATTTCTAACGGGATGAATCACTTCTCATTCATATTAGAACGGCTATCCAGCCGCGCCAAAAACGCTTTGATCACTTCGCAGCGATTGAGCGAAGATCTCCACCACGACCATATCGGGACGGAGCATCTTCTGTATGGCATTGTGGAAGAAAGGGCTTCATTTGCTTCGGAAATTTTACTCAAGAACAAAGTCAGCAACGAAACGATCAAGCAGGAAATTATCCGCATCAATCTGGGTTCGATTACCGACAAATGGCAGCCCAAGCTGTCCAATAACCTGCGGGAAGTGATTGAAAAAGCTGCGGTGACCGCGCACAAATACCAGTATCAATTTATCGGGACGGAGCATTTCCTTTACGCCATTACGGATATGGAAAATGACGAAGCCAAAAGCATCCTGCTGGGCCTGCGGGTTTCCGCCTCGGAATTGCGGAAAAATCTGGTTACGATCTTTGAAAACGTCGCCCGCTTCCCCGATTTAATGAATGCGGATGAAACCGCCGAAGCGACAATACCCGAAAAATCCAGCAAAACTCCGGCTTTGGATTATTTCTCCACCGACCTGTCCAAGAAAGCGATGCGCGGCAAGATTGATCCGGTCATTGGCCGCAAGAGCGAGATCGAACGGCTGATCAGCATCCTTAACCGCCGGACTAAAAACAATCCGGTCCTGATCGGCGAACCCGGAGTCGGCAAAACCGCCATTGTCGAAGGACTGGCTCTGTCGATCGCCAAAGGCGAAGTTCCGGATACTTTGATTGATAAAAAAATCCTGACTCTGGATATGGCCCTGGTGGTGGCGGGCTCGATGTTCCGCGGGGAATTTGAGCAACGCCTTAAACAAGTCATCGATGAAGTCAGAGATAATCCCAACATCATCCTGTTTATTGACGAGCTGCACACGATCGTCGGTGCTGGCGCCACCACCGGATCCTTAGATGCCGCCAATATTCTCAAGCCGGCGCTGGCGCGCGGCGAAATTCGTGTGATTGGGGCGACGACCCTGGCAGAATACAAAAAACACATTGAGCATGACGCCGCCCTGGAGCGCCGGTTCCAGCCGATTTTGGTCGAGGAACCATCCAACGAAGAATCAATCGAAATCCTCCTGGGCCTGCGGGAAAATTATGAACGGCATCACAACCTTTCAATCGCCGACAGCGCTATCAAAGCGGCTGTCGACCTTTCCTCCCGCTACATTACTGACCGGTTCCTGCCGGACAAGGCTTTGGATTTAATCGACGAAACCGCCGCGTTTACCAAAACCCAAAATGTCAAAACGCGCAATCTTCGCGTAGTCAAAAAAATTGACGCTGAACTCAAAAAACTGGAAGAAGAAAAAACCAAGGCCGTCATGCTCCAGGATTTTACCACTGCCCTGCATCTCAAATCCCAGGAAGACAAGCTCAAAAAGCAAAAGCTGGAATATCAAAAAGCCTTGAATCGCAAAACGGGCAGCTCGATCCAGATTACCGCCGATGACATCGCTCACACCGTGGCCAAAATTACCAAAATTCCCCTGGTCAAACTGCTGAAATCCGAAAGTAAAAAACTGATCGGATTGGAAAAAATTCTCCAGGGCCGCATCGTCGGCCAGGACGAAGCTGTCCGGGTCATCGCCTCGGCCGTCCGGCGCTCCCGCGCCGGCATTACGTCACCGCGCCGGCCCATTGCCTCGTTCCTATTCCTCGGCCCGACCGGAGTGGGGAAAACCGAAACAGCCAAAACTTTGGCGCTCGAAGTGTTCGAAAGCATTGACGCGCTGATCCGCGTTGATATGTCGGAGTTCATGGAACGGCACAATGTCGCCCGCTTAGTGGGCGCCCCGGCCGGCTATGTCGGCTATGAAGAAGGGGGCCGCTTAACCGAAGAGGTCCGTCGCAAACCATATGCCGTTGTTCTGTTTGATGAAATCGAAAAGGCCCATCCGGACGTATTCAATATCCTCCTCCAAATCCTGGAAGAAGGCGAACTGACCGATGCGGCGGGCAAACGGATCAACTTCCGCAACACCATCGTCATTATGACTTCCAACATCGGCATGTCTGATTTGACCAGGCAGGCCGGCGGGTTCGGTTTTGCCCAGGAGCGCAACGATGAAGACAGCGCGGATGCCCGCAAGCGGGCGGAGGCCGAATATGACCGGGTCAAAAACCAAGTGCTGGATTCGCTAAAAGGCGCCATGCGGCCGGAACTGCTAAACCGGATCGACAAAACCGTGGTTTTCCGCCCGCTCGGAATGGAAGAAATTAAAAAAATCACTCTGATCGAACTGGAGCAGCTATCCAGCCGGATGCTTAAACAGCAAAATATCCATTTGTTATTTGACCGCGAAACCGTGAAGCTGGTTGCGGAAAAAAGCTATGATCCCAACCAGGGGGCCCGGCTGATCCGCCGCAATATCCAGGAATTGATCGAGGACCCGCTCGCCGAGCAAATAATCACCGGGGAACTGGCGGAGATGAACGAGGTCCGGGTCGGCATTGAGAACGAAAAAATTACGATCCGCCAAATCGAACTGGCCAAAGCCTGAAATAAAATTTATAAATAAACATGGGGCTGACCAAGAATTTCAAAAAACTTGGGCAAGACTTGCTTGACCTAATTTTTCCTATTTCCTGCTTAATCTGCGGGGCGGATCAAACTTTTTTGTGCGCCCAGTGCCAAGCCCAACTCCCCCGCCTGGATCAGCAGCAATGTATCGGCTGCCAAAAGCCTTCCCCGTTTGGCAAAACTCATCCGGATTGCATTTCAAAAAATACCGCTGACGGAGCTTTGGCCGCCGCTCCTTACCGTGATCCCAATGTTGCTAAAATCATTGAAACCTTCAAATATAATTTTGTCTTCGAATTAGCCCGACCTTTGGCTGACCTGATAGTCGAAACGGTTAATCGGCAGGGGCTGGACGAGTATTTCGGAGAGTTTACAATCATCCCGGTCCCCCTGCATCCGAGGCGCTACAACTGGCGGGGATTCAACCAGGCCGAATTGTTGATCGCTGCATTGGCGGAAAAGCTGCAAATCCCGTGCGACCTTAAGCTGGTGGTCCGCGGCAAATTCACCAAGCCGCAAATCAAACTGTCCGCCGAGGAACGGAAAAAAAACCTGGATAACGCATTTTCAATCATCGGTGATCCGATTAATAAAAAAATCCTGATCGTAGACGACGTTGTCACATCAGGATCGACCGTCAATGAGCTGGCAAAAATCCTCAAACGCGCCGGCGCCAGCGAAGTCTGGGCCCTTTCCGCTGCGCATGGCTAACCAATAAGTATATTTACTTGATCTTATCTTTAGAAAACGTGGTGACCTGCTCTCCATTCCAAAAATCATCAAGAGCCAGCCATCTATACTGCAGACCAATATCACCTGCCATAATTGGCTCAACTAGGCAAGGGATGAAGCCTGCGTCAGTATCATCATCTTCTATAGTTATTGACTTTAAAAAAAATTGCTTTTCCCTGAAAATCTTTATTTAAAGAACGAACTGACTGTGGCAAAAGAGCTTTGAGATCTCGCATATCTCCACAATCAGCCAGACGGCCTTGGTCTTTAAAGTAGTTGTAAATATCTCTTATCTTGGCTCTAGGTCTAGTGCGATCATCTGTATAGGACCAAAACTGTAATGATTTACTATCATACTCGGATGGACCAGTGTTAGCTAACTCCGGATGTCGCGGCCTGCCGACGGGTTCTCCAGCCATAAGCGGCATATTACGGTCGACATGTATAATAACCGACGCGTCTTCTTGTTCAGGGTTGTGATTGCCAGAATCTTTAAGTTCTCCCATATTTAATAAAATTTAATAATATTTATTATGATCTTAGCTTTTTCTAACTGGCGGTGTACCTGAGTCTGGTGCCGCCTCTATTCAGAGGTATCATAAAGGATTTTAAAAATTCGAATAAAGGACAATTTAGGGCACGTGGGTCGGATTATTTCGTTGGCTTTTGAAAAAAACGCAGTTCTTCTTCGTCAAGGGATTTTGACTCTAGACCAAATTCATTTCGGATAGCCTTAATCAGCGGCTTCACATCTTCAGCCGTAAGTTGGATGATTTTACCCTGTCGTCCCTCAGAAAATTGTTTTTCTCGTTGATTATATAATTTATTAAACTTCAAGACTTCTCGAACAACATTATCAGAAGAAAAAAAGAATGTGTCATTAAGTACTATCAACGTATGCTCTTCAGGATTATTACTTAGAAATGCAGATAAGGGCTCGATTAATTTACTATATCTTTCGGCCTTAAACCTTAATTCAGCCTCGGTGCGTAATTTACGAATCCCAAAAAAATAAGTCAAACCCGAACTTAAAAGTGCAGCTAAAACTATTTGAATAAAATCTTTCATGAATAATGTATCTAACTCAGTTTATAAAAACTACCGTGTTGATCGCTCGATAACTAATTTTCTTGGCGGTGTACTCAGGTCTAGTACCACCTGTTCAGAGGTATTATAAGGGATATTTGAGCGTTCTGGTAGAGGGCGATTTTAGGCATGTGGGTCGGGGTCTATGACAAAGAATGAGACAGTCCTTAAGCCCTGTGTTTTGTGTCTTTATTATACCTAGAATTTTGAGGCTCTAGTAAGATAGGGTTATTAAACAAGGCAACAGGAAATTAATTTGCTTGTCCCGTTGCTGCTACGCTTGGTCGTATCTGGACGGTTTGCGCGGTAACGCTGCCATCGCTGTTAGCGGTTCCATTAACGGTAACCTGCTTCCCAACAACTAGATCATCTTTGGTCCCGTCTGTCATTTTTGAGACGGTTGTATTCTCAGATAGAAAAATTATTTTTGATCCGCCATCTGCAAGCTTAACCGTAATACTCTTGTCGTCCATGCTGATAATTTCCCCTCCAGCAAAACCGCCCGCGGCGTTAGCGCCACGCATACTACCTCCGCCAAAACCACCACCGTTTTGCATAAATTGCTGGCGTTGCTCGGCTGTTAAATTTTGACCGGCTGGAAAATTCCCAGCCGGAGTTTTTCCTTTGACATAAGTCATGCCGCCATAAAACGCACCACCCGCGACCGCAATTGCTACTACAGCAATTATCACAATATTTTTCTTATTCATATTTTTTCCTTTCCATTAATAACTTAATTAATTATTCGTATCTCAAAGCTTCGATGGGATTAAGCCTGGACGCGCGCCTTGCCGGATAATAACCAAAAATGACACCTATCCCCGCTGATACCCCAAAAGCTAGTAGCACTGAAGTATAATCGATCTGACTGGTTATCCCAAAATTCGATGCTATGAGAGAAACCGCCCACCCAAAAATAACGCCAATCCCTCCTCCCACGAATGTCAAAATAATTGCTTCGGTTAAAAATTGGAAATTAATGTCCGAACGGGTTGCTCCAATTGCTTTTCTAAGGCCTATTTCTCGTGTCCGTTCTGTAACGGTAGTAAGCATCATATTCATAATTCCGATTCCGCCGACTAATAAAGAAATGCCGGCTATTGAAGCCAATAGAATGGTCAAGGTTTCCGTGACGCTCGAGGCCGCTGAAACTAAATCAGATTGATTTTGAACGGTGAAATCGGCTGTGGCAATATCGCTCATGTTATGCCTTTGTAGCATTATTTGTGTGACCTGATTCTGGACCTCAGTCATCACCTCGGGATTTTCAGCCGAAACAGCGATCGAGCTGACATAGGCTTTGCCCGAAGCGCTTAGGCCAACCAAGTAACGCTGAGAAGCCGAGATAGGAACGAAAATCATATCATCTTGGTTAGTAAAGCCACTGCCTCCCTTGGCTTGGGTAACGCCGATCACCTTGAACTGAGTGCCGTTGATTCTGATAGTCTGGCCTATGGGATCAGTGCCCTCACCAAACAAAGTGTCTCGGGTGGTTGGCCCCAACACTGCAACTTTGGAGGCATTTTTTACCTGCTCATCGTTTAAAAAAGAACCACTATCAATATTAAGGTTTCTCACTGTGGGGTAACCCGTTTCTGCCCCAATAACTTGAGTATTAGTGTTTGTGCCTTTAGCTGTAACCTGATAACGTCGGGACAATTCGGGACTGACGGCTTTAATATTAGTCAACTCTTCCTTAAGAGCATCCGCATCTTCCTGGGTTAAAGTCTGAGCGCTCCCTAAGCCACCACTTACAGCAGCCCCCGTTGTTCGCTGAACCCCAGAAGAGACGGTAATTAAGTTAGAGCCGATAGATTGAATGTTGGCTTCAATTGATCCTTGCGCACCTTGGCCAATTCCGACCATGGCGATAACCGAACCAATTCCGATAACTATACCCAGCATTGTCAGCGCGGTACGGACCTTATTTGCCGCTAGGGCGGTATAACTTTCTTGAAATATGTCCCTAGTTTTCATCTGAATCGGAATTAAATATTTTTTTATCTTTATTCTCTTCGTCACTTAAAATCTGTCCGTCTCGGATTTGAATTATGCGGTCAGCGTGCCGGGCAACGTAAGGTTCGTGGGTGATAAGAATGATGGTATGGCCTTGGTCATTGAGGCGCTGGAATGTGCCTAAAACTATGTCTCCGGTCTTGGTGTCCAAATTACCAGTCGGCTCATCCGCCAAAAGCAATGTCGGATTATTTACTAAGGCTCGGGCAATCGCGACTCTTTGCATCTGTCCTCCCGAAAGCTGGTTTGATAAATGATAGAACCTTGATTCATCCAAACCTGCCTGAAGCGAGGCTTTCTTTGCGAGCTCTTCTCGTTCCATGTTATCTATCCCTGCGTAAACTAACGGTAATGCGACATTCCTGAGTACTGTTGCTCTGGGGAGAAGATTAAAAGATTGGAAAACAAAACCAATTTTTTGGCGACGGATAACTGCTAGTTCATCATCAGTCAAAGTCGAAACATCCTGGCCATCCAAAATATACTTCCCCTTAGAAGGCGTGTCCAAGGCCCCCAAAATATGCATCATCGTTGATTTACCACTTCCTGAAGGTCCCATAATGGCGACAAATTCTCCATCTTTGATTGTAAAAGAAACATCTTTCAAAACTTTAGTTTCTACATCACCGTTAACGTAAGTCTTATAAATATTCTGACATTCAATCATGCAATTAAATTAACGAGCTTGAAAAAACTGTCCGCCACCACCGGTTTGTCCGCGACCAGTGCCTCCACCTAAGCCCGGAATTTGGGTCGAGCCAGAACTTGCGGCGCCAGTGGAATTAGGATTAATAGTTTGGGTTACTATCTGGTCTCCCGCTACAATGCCCGATACTATTTCTGTCATAGTATCATTAGAGATTCCCACTTCAACCGGCAGATTTTGAGGTTGGCGGTTTGAGTCAAGTGTTTGAACATACTTCATATTTCCACTGGTTTTCACGGCAGAGCTGGGTACAGCCAAAACATCAGTTTTAACATCTATAATTATGTCTGCAGATATGCTCATTGAGGGCTTAACACTTTCATCCTGAGTGTCAAAGCCGATCTTCACAGTATAACTTACAACTCCTTGGCTTGTAGTACCTAAAGCACCTACTTCTACAACCTGTCCCGTGAGACTTAAGTCCTCAATGGCATCAAATGTCAGGGTTGCTTTCTGTCCAATTTTGATTTTTGCAGCGTCAACTTCATTTACCGAGACGGTGGCCAACTGTTGTTTAGTGATAATTGTGGCAACGACTGTAGCCGCTGTAACCTGATCTCCCTTTTTATTGTTAAGGACAGCTACAATCCCGTCGAAAGCGGCTTTTAAATTGTTATTATTATAATTATTCGAGGCTGATTGGAGGGAGGCTTGGGCCGAAAGCAGAGATGCTTTGGCAGAAGTTACGTCCGCGTTATCAGCTGGGGCTAATTTTTCTTCAAAAACAAGCTTAGCATCCGCCAGATTTTCTTCTGCATCCACCACAGCATCCTCTGCTGAATCAATAGCGTCTTGGTCTGTTTGGATAGCTTTTGTTTGATTTGACAGAGAACTATTATACGCACTGAGATTAGTGTAATATGCGCTGGAAGTTTTATTTGGCACATCAATGGTTAAGGTTGTGAATGAATAAAGGGTACCACTTGTTCCAAATGTAATGTAAAGTCCGTTGCCCAGAGGTCGAGCAAATCCTCGGTTCACAGAGTCGGATTGACTACCTAAACCAGAGACACTGTAATATATACCGGCACCTGTTGTATCGTAGAGGCTTATCGCGTATTGACCTTCCGTAGTGCCCGTATAACTTCCGCTCAAAGTCATAGTGGCTGTAGATAATAAATTATTAGACACTACCGTTAAACCTGAATTTAATAAAGTATTGTAAGCTTTGTCCACAGCCTGTTGCTGTTCTGTTACGGTAGTGTTGTAATCACGTTTTGCTTTCTCAACATTTTCTTTGGCATTATCGATAGCTTTTTGCGCATCCGTCACAGTTTTTTGGGCTGCCGTCAAATCACTGCCCGTGAGTCCGGCAATGAGCTTATCGTAATTAGCCTGGGCCTGGAGAACAGAAGCGCGAGCCTGTGCTAACAATACGTTGTTGTTGCTTTGATCCACCACAGCTATAACTTGGCCAGCTTTAACTTGATCGCCAGCTTTAACATTGACTGAGGTTAAAGCTCCTGTCCCACCAGGTTTCAGGTCAATCTGATTTTCCGCCGATACTTGGCCGGAAGTTGAGACGGATACTGCGATTGTCGTTTTTTCTGCGACCCCCGTTACATACTGAGCTTGGGCAGTAGTGGAGTGGGTTTTTTGGTACCAAAAATAGCCGCCTATAATGGCGACAATGAGTAACCCCCCGATAATCTTATGTTTTTTAACAAAAATAAGTATTCTTTGCATATGTATATAAATTATTACAAAAATCCAAGCATATTATTTCATTGATAAACCCCCGCTCATAACGGGGGTTAGCGTTCCAAATTATTGTTTTTTACTTTCCTTTTTTAGCTTCTGCTAGAACCACCCTCCACGGAACCCTCTTCCATGACCCTTGCCAGTCCTATTATCTATTCGTTCCTGGTCGACTTTCAATCTTTGATCAGCTTGAGCTTGAGTGATCACCCCTTTATCCACTAAAGATTTGAGCTGATTGGCCAATTTTTGCTTAGCGGCTGACTTCATTTTCTCTTGAAGATCGGTTTCGCTTATACCGTTGGCTGTGGCTATTTCAGATAAGGTTTTCCCTTCAGCCCACCCTTGTTTTACGGCATCAACACTAATCCCCAAAAGACTGGCTTGTTGGGTAAACATGTCGGTTTGACGTTGAGCTACTTCTTCTGGAGTCGCGTTGTTCATTGGACCGAACCATCCGTGTGCCGAGGCTTGGCTGACCCCAAAGACTGCAAACGCCATGACAGGCAAGATTGTGTAAGCTAGGAGTTTTTTCATCTTCATAAGTTTTCCCTTTGTGTTAAATTATTGCTCTCGACCTTTTCCCAGAGAGGAATGGGGGTGAAAAGGGCTGTAAAAACGAATCCTCTCGATCGGATTTTACAGCCCTTGTCATATATTACTACACTCATGAAATCGAATTATTTCAAAAAATAAAAACCGCCTATTATCTAGGCGGCGGCCTTCTTCCTCTAAAGCCCGGAGGTGCAGGAAAATCGTTCTCTTCTACTTTTCTAATAGAATCTGCTGTGACTGTGGAATCTTGACGTTGGCCTAAAACTACGATGTGATTATCTACAGCAATATCTTTTCCCGTAGGAAACTCTGTCTTATCATCTATTATAATATCGATAATATCTCCCCGTGGATCGCTAATCTTAAAGCCTTTATCTATTATTTCAGTTACAGTACCCACAGCCACGTTTCCTGGTGGTCTTTGCATGCCAAATTGTCGATAAAATCCGCCGCCGATGGGCAAACGATGATCACGGGCTCGATCAAATAACCCTCTATGGAGAGGGGTTTGTGCTATCACAAATCCTCCCGTCAAAACAACCAAAATAACTCCGATTGTGCTGTAAAGCAATGGTTTTCTATATCCAAAAGAATACTTTTTTACCAAAAATTCCAGGAGTATAATAAATATAATTGCAATCAAAACTAAAATCCAAGGCAAGGAAGTAAATAATAATCTTGGACCCCCAAATCCTGGTATGAACCAAACACCCGTTTGGTGCAGAATAAAAATAATAAAGCTAACCAGGTATATCCCAGTAAGAATCGAGAGAACTGTGCCCACAACCAGCAAGGTTGCCTGCAATAGAAAATGCCACTTCGGTCGCATGATTACCTTTCCTGTTTCGATCGCCCCAAGCACATTATCTTTTATTGATTTGTGGTCGTTATTGTTCATAATTTATGAATTTGTTATATACTTTCTTAAGTATAGTTTTTGCCCTTGTTAATCTTACCCCGACCGTAGAAACAGGAATATGAATAATTTCAGAAATACTTTGATAATCCAGGTCTTCAAAATAATATAGCACTAGCGGTTCGCGATATTTGGGATCTAACTTATCCAAACATTTATTTAAAATTTCTTGAATTTGTTTTAAATCAATATCTTTTTCGACATTTTCTTTCGCCACCGGATGCGGAAACAAAGTATCCGAATCAAAAAAAGTCAAAGGTTCGTGTCCCTTTTTTTTGATTTTGTTTATAAACTCGTTGTGTGCAATTCGATAAAGCCAGGAAGAAAATTTCCGGCTAATATCAAATCCCTGGATATTCGAATACGCTTTTAAAAACACATCTTGAACCGCATCTTCGCCATCATGGTAGCCAAAAAGGAATTTCTTCGAGTATCGCATCATTTTTGCTTCATAACGCTCAACTAGTATCCCGAATTGTTGAGTATCCCCGTGTTTTACCTGATTTGCGATTTCTTCATCTGTCAAACTCGAATGAGAGAGGTTCATTAACATATTATACAACGAAACCCATATTTTATTTCAAAAAACCAGCAGTTGATTAACTGCTGTTTTTTTGATTTTCCAAGAAAATCTACTATCGAGCGTTTCAGGGACTCCCGCCTTCGCCAAGGCTACGGCGGGCAGGCGGGTCTTGTTCGATAACAGGTTCTTTTGGCGGAGAGAGTGGGATTCGAACCCACGAGACGGGTATTAGCCGTCACAGGTTAGCAACCTGTTGCCTTAAGCCACTCGGCCATCTCTCCCTCTTAATCTGATATATTTTAACCCAAAAGCTTCCAAATAGCAATATAATCATACAATTTACTAAGTAAACCTTCGTTTTACAAATGCTTCGTCATTCGCTATAATATTATCGATCGATAATATTATTACCGGGGTCAAACAAATGAAGGAGTCGCAAAAATACTTAACAGTTCAAGTCCTCAAACTTTTAGGTATGGGGGTTACCTTGACAGCCGTATCTTTGCTGTCCCCCACTTTTGTCTACGGAGCCCTCAAACGCTATGTAAAATATCGTCTCAACCAACCATATAAACGGGAACAAATCCGCAAAGCGGTTAATTACTTAAAACAAAAACGCTTTATCGCTTATCAGACCAAATCGGCCAAGAAACTGATTATTTTAACCAAAGCCGGCCAGCGGCGTTTACTGGAACTAAAAATTCTGGAGCTGAAAATCAAAAAAATCTCCTGGGATCAGCAATGGCGACTTGTCACTTTTGATATTCCAGAAAACGACAAAGCGGCCCGGTTTCGCTTCTGTCGGATGCTAAAGGATTTAGGCTTTTTTCACTTCCAACGCAGTGTCTTCATCCTGCCATATGCATGCGACAAACAAATCAGCCTAATCACGGAATATCTTAAAATTGACGCTTACGTCCATATTTTGACAACCAAGCGATTTCGAAGTGACCATCAACTTATTAAGCATTTTAGGCTTAAATAGCTTAGTGTGATAAAATAAACCTTGACTTTGTAACACTTTGTCGGATAATAACGTCTCTATTTATGACTGACTCGGAACTCAAACAATTCTTAGAAAGGGCCCAAAACGGCGATAGCGCGGCATTTTCCCGCCTTTACGATGAATTTGCCGAAAAGCTATACCGCTTTATTTTCTTCCGCGTCGGCCACAAAGAAGTCGCCGAGGACCTCCTGTCCGACACTTTTGTCAAAGCTTGGCAAAAATTAAAACAAGTCAACTCCCCCGCGGCCATAACCGGCTGGTTCTACCAGATCGCCCGAAACAACATCATCGATTACTATCGGATCAAGAAAGATTTTGTCCCACTCGAAGAAGTGGCCGAATTTCTGGAAGACGCAGTCAACCCGATCGATACGATCAATCTGAATATGGACCAGGCCAAAATTTTGGAACTGCTGGTCAAGCTGCCCGGTGAACAACGGCTCGTACTCCAATATAAATTTTTTGAAGACTTAACGAACGAAGAGATCGCCTACATCTTAAATAAAACCGAAGGCGCCATTCGTGTCATTCAGCACCGCGCGCTCATCAAATTGAAAGACTTAGTCAAACGCAAGTCCAAATAACATGCCTAACGATCCGGAACAATTTATCGAACAAATGATCGAAGCCGCCAAACAACGGCAGGATCTTTCGGCATGGCAACACCATCGTGATCGCGAGACCTCGGATCTGGCCAACCTGATTTTGGACTTAAGCTCTCTTCCCCGCCACCAGATTGAAATGCCAGACCTGGCCAAAATCCAAGGCCGGGTGCTAGACCGTATCAGCGTCCCTCAATCCGAACACCGCGGCATCTGGGCCAGTATCCCGAGTTTTCTCAAAATCGGCTCAGCCGTCTTCGGTTCACTGCTGATTGTGGTCAGTTTAACCATGGGCGTGGCGGTCGCAGCTTTACAGAGCGGTCCGGACTCGGCCATTTATCCCTTAAAGAAGATCGTCGAAAATATCGAATTGCGATTAACTCCGGAGCAAGAAGTCGCCTCCCGGCAAATGCAGTTTGCTATAACTCGCGTGGAAGAAATACAGGCGGTCATCGAACAACAGCAACAAGGGCAGTTGAGCAACCAGGAAGCCAAGCAAATTATTTCTGCAACCGTCAAGGATTTGCAAAAATCCACCTCGGCGGCGGCCCGCAACACCAAAGCTCAGCCCAGATCAGCCATCGTCAACAAACTGGCGGACATTAATAACAAATTGAAAATCGCGTCGATTAACAGTGAAGGGGAAGTCAGAATTGAAATCGAGAAAGCTCTGCAGTCAACCCAGGATTCTCAAGCGGAAGCGATTAAGAATTTCGAGGAATCTGGCGTTAAAATCGCCAATCCCCCCTCTGATAACAACATCACCGCTTCCGGCAAATTGACTCAAGTTACCGAATCAACCGTTAACATCGGCACTGCCAAATTTTTGCTAACCAAAGAGACCAAATACGTCAACCTCAGCGCTGCTGATTTGAAGGCGGGATTAGTGGTTGACATTATCGGTCAAATCAAAGATAATAAGTCATACGCTGACCAAATAACGCTGATTGAACCCAAAGTTTCCGGGGAATCAACGGTTAGAACGGAAATTATCAACCCAGAAATAGTTCCGCTGGATCCGAACAGTACCACAGAAACACAGACCGCGCACTAAATTTTTCTAATTATGGCTTTGAGCCGTAATTAACCCCCGCACCAAAAAGTTGGTAAGGGGTAAATCCCTAAAAAGGAAAGAAACTCATATGCGAACAAGGCCACGGGCAACCGTGGTCTTTTTCGTATAAAAATTTTCTTCAAATTAGAACTCCCCTCTCCCTCGACGGGAGAGGGGCCGGGGATGAGGGTGAATATAGCTTTTCGGTTAAAAAAATGATAGAATTAAAAAAAGTATAAGCGACCCAGGTGGGGTCGCATAGTGGTTTAGTGCACCGGTCTTGAAAACCGGAGTCGGTTAACGCCGACCGCGAGTTCGAATCTCGCCCCCACCGCCAAAAATTATGCCGATTTCCAAAACTCCAATCAAACAATCCCCAAAACCGCGGCCCCGGGAAATTTCCTGGAAAACCCAAAGTAGCACTAATCCCAAGCGTTCGCTTGCCTGGTATGTCATTTTCATCATTTTGTCGTTAGCCGCCCTGACGTTCGCCATATTTTACTCCGAAAGCATTATTACCGTCATTACCTTCAGTTTGATCATTTTGGTGGTTCTGACCTTGTCCTTCATCACCCGGACGGAAACAACCTATCGACTGAGCCCCCTGGGAATCAGCGCCGGGCGGATGATTTATCCTTACAAAACCATTAAGAAATTTTGGATTAACTACCGGCCGCCGGAAGTTAAAACCCTCAATCTCGAAACCACTGCCTATATCAACAATATTATCGCGATCCAGTTAGGCAATCAGGATCCCGTGGCGGTGAAGCAATTTCTGGCACAATATCTGCGCCAGGATCTCGATCATGAAGAAACCGCTGCCGAGATCCTGGCCAGGCGTCTGAAAATTTGATATAGTATCAATCCAGTTCGCCCTCATCCCTTGTCCGGATTCGTTTATATACTTAAAGATGATCTAAATAAATATTATATTGGTAGTTGCGAAGATATTGATATTCGGCATAAAAGGCATTTAACTGGTTGGGTTCACACGACAAACCGAATGGAAAATCCGCGTGTAGTATTTTCTCAACAATATCCTACAATCGAAGAAGCTCGAAAAATTGAACAAAGGCTTAAAAAACTAAAAAGAAAAGATTATATTACAAAGATTATTAATGATGGATATATCAAAATAAAACCATAATCACTATAAGCACCTGTCGTTCAACGGATAGGACTCAAGCTTGCGGAGCTTGTAATCGAGGTTCGATTCCTCGCGGGTGCACCAGAAATATCCATTCGGCGGCACTTTTGGCCGTTTTAATTTTGCCTGCCTGCCAGTAGGCAGGTTATAATTCAACTATGTTTGATCTCTCAACCCCCATTGAACAACTATATCTGGTCGGGCCGGCTCGGGCCAAGCTCCTAAAAAATCTCGGGATCCATACCCTGGAAGACCTGCTTTTTTACTTCCCCCGGGGTCACCACGATCTGTCTAAATTCAGCCGGATTGGCGAACTTAAGCTGGGCGAAACGGCCAATGTCAAAGTTAAAATATTGGAGAGTAAAACCTTCCGCACCAAAGTCCGGCGTCTAACCATTACCCAAGCGCTGGTGGAAGACGAAAGCGGCAGTATTCTGTGCGTCTGGTTCAACCAGCCTTATCTGGCCAAGGTCTTTCACCCGCGCGAAGAATTTATTTTTTCAGGCAAAGTGGTGGCCAGTAAAAATAAGCTGCAGCTGCAAAACCCCATTTATGAGCCGGTGCGGGACGAACAAGTCCACACCTCCCGCCTAGTACCGCTCTATGGCCTGACCGCCAATTTGACCCAAAAGCAGTTGCGTAGCATTATCAAGCTATATTTGGATAAGGTGCCGATTCCGGAATACTTACCCGCTCTGATATTAAAATCAGAAAACCTACTGGGCGAAACGGCCGCCGTCAGGCAGTTCCATTTTCCCGCCGATTACGCCGCCCTCAACAGCGCTCAAACGCGCTTGGCCTTTGATGAAATTTTCCAAACCCAGCTGCGCGTCCTGCGATACAAAAAATCCCGGGAACAAAACCGCGGCATCGTGATCCCCTTGGACCCCGGGCTGGATCAAAAAATCGAATCACTTCCGTTTAAACTGACGCTAAGCCAAAAGGAGGCTTTGGCGGAAATCATCGAAGACTATCAGCGTCCCTATCCGGCCAACCGGCTGTTGGAAGGAGATGTTGGTAGCGGCAAGACGATTGTCGCGGCTCTGACTATGTGGCTAGCGGCCCAAAACGGGCTCCAGACGGCTTTGTTGTGCCCAACAGAGGTCCTCGCCAGCCAACACTATGCCAATCTGCTTAAATTATTCCTAAATGACGGACTGGACGTGGCGATTCTGACTTCCTCCCAAGCCAAACTCAACGGCAATCCGGTTTCCAGGCCGACCGTACTGGCTGCGATTCAAAACGGCAAATCAAAGATAGTCATCGGGACCCATGCCCTGCTGGAGCCACAGATTCGTTTCAAGACATTGTCCGTGATAGTAATCGACGAACAGCACCGGTTTGGGGTCCAGCAGCGATCCTGGCTCAAACACGACAGTCCCGCCCACTTGTTAACGATGTCAGCCACGCCCATCCCCCGCACCCTGGCCCTGACCTTATACGGCGATTTGGATATTTCGATTCTCAAAGAGTTGCCGGCGGGCCGCCAGAAAATCCTGACCAAAATCGTCTCCGAACAGAATCGGGCCAAGGCCTACGAATTCATTGCCAAACAAATCGAAGCTGGCCGCCAGGCCTTCGTGATTTGCCCGTTGATTGAGGAGTCGGATAAACTGGAGGTCAAATCCGCCACGGCCGAATACAAAAAACTGGCGGCAGACGTATTTCCGCAGCTGAGAATCGGGCTCCTACACGGCAAGCTCAAGCCGGTGGAAAAAGAGCAGGTTATGCAAAAATTTAAGGACAACGAGTTGCAAATTCTGGTCTCCACTTCGGTCATTGAAGTCGGAGTGGATATAGCCAATGCAACCGTGATGATGATCGAAGGGTCAGAACGCTTCGGCCTGGCCCAACTGCATCAATTCCGGGGTCGGGTCGGCCGGAGCGATCACAAATCCTACTGCTTTCTTTTTTCCAACGATCCCGAAGCGGAAAAAAATCCTCGACTGAAAGCCTTGGTGGAAAATTCCAACGGATTCGAATTGGCCGAAAAGGACCTGGCCATCCGAGGCGGCGGCGACCTGTATGGCACCCAGCAATCGGGCTATGATTTTAAAATTGCAACGCTCTCCAACCTGGATTTGGTCCAGCGCTCGCGTCGCTATGCCCAAGCCCTGATCAACGAAGATTTGACCCTAAATTCTCACCCCTTGCTAAAACAAAAAATCGACCGCGCGCCGGCGGTCCATTTGGAATAACTATTTACTGACGACATGAAGATTGCCGTCGCCGGTATTGATAAAAAACAAACTGCTGCCAATCAACATTAGGTTTTTGGCAAAAATCTGCTGGTCGGATGAAAAAAAGTCATTCTGACGAAAGGTCAAAAGATCTTCCGTAAGAAAATCGTCCCCGCCGCCGTCTTTTTTGGGAATGGCAGCATAGACCGTTTTGCCTTCCTTGTCGACCACTATCTTGTCCAGAGAAGTGTTCAGGTCCAGATCCGTCGCCTGTTTGCTGATCATATCAAATAAATAAACCCGCGGGTAAGCCGTAATCGCGCTTTGGGAAAATAAAAACCGGTTGGCTGAAATCCAGATTGCCTCCAGATTTTTGCCCGAATCAATTACCGTTAGAATTTCTCCTGTTTCCAAATTGACCGAATAAATCTTATTGACATTCCCGTCAACGATTGAACGGTAAAGCAAGGCGGTTTTGCCGTCCGGAGAAACTTTAATCTGTAAATCCGGCCAAAAGACGTCTTTAATTATAACAAAACCCGTGCCATCGCCATTGGCCATGGCCAGCTGCTGATGTTGATTGTCGGCTGATTGCCAGATATAAACGATGCGCCGGCTATCCGGCATCCAATCGAGGCTTTTTATGTTGGCTGGCAGGGTAGTATAAACTTTTTTCTGGCTATTATAGTAGTCCTTGATTTCGCCGGTTGAACCCGAAGATATGGCAATAAAATCTTCGCCGGCCTGCGGCCATAAAATTTTTCGGATTGTGCCGGAAAGCAGCGGCAACGGATATTCGGTCAAACCTTCACCGTCGAGGTTGATCCGAAACAGCCGTCCTTCAGCATTAAAATACCAAATTCCTCCATTGTTTATCGCTGGAATTGGCGAAACCACCCGGTCGTTGCCGATTTTTTTTATTTGCGGCGCCGCGGCAATTGGTGGTTTGGTTTGATTTTTTACTTTCATGGCCCAAACCAAAAGCCCGCCGATAACGGCTAAAATCAATGCTCCGATTGCCGCGATAATAACAAATTTGCGATTCATCATATTGATTAAATTTAATCGGTCGGCGGCGGATTCGGAAACGGCGCGCAATAACTGCCGGTCGGCGGCGTGGGAATATTGAATTCCACATGCACGTGCCCGGCGGTGGCGTTACGGGCAGGATTATGATATTCATCCAGCGTATTGGTCGCCGCGCCATTGGGGAAATATCTTTGCGCGATGGCGAATAACCTGGCTATCCGGCCGTCTTGGTAGCCGGGCGGCAATGAATGAGTGTTTTGGTTCCAAGGCACGGTGGGATTCCGCAAAGAAATATCCACGGCCTCGCCGCGACTATGGGCTGACGTTGTGCCGCTGGCCGTTTCTCCGTCCCCACGAAAGGCGCTGGTTATGGTGATTGAAAGCCCGGCCGCAGCAGCATCATTGGAAATTTGCTGAATCTTAACCAGCATACACTGTCTGACTCTGGGGTCGGACGTTCCCGGATCAACGCTGACTCCGCTCAATGCCACCAAATCAGATGGCTCCCAATCAAAACTGCCTGAAGCTCCGCCGCCGCCGCTCGCTCCCCCGCCAAAATTAGTGATGGCCAGCTTGGCGCAGATATCAACCGGAATGGCGCCGGTCCAACTGCCGACCTTGGAAACAACGCGGGCGGATAAGCCAGTTAAGCCCTTTTCGTTACACTTGCCAACCATGGCTGTAAATATAAACATCACTAGGGCGAAGAAGATTATTAGGCCCAGGATAATGAGCAGCGCGGGACCCCAAAATTCGACAGTCCCGGCAGCCACTCCAGCAGCTTCTGCGCCTTCGGCCGCTGTGGCCGCGCCGGCTGCCGCGCCGCCTTCGGCAGCGCCTGCAGCTTCCGCGCCCTCCATGCCGGCTTCTTCCGCTCCCATACTTTCCGCTTCAGCCGATTCAGCTTCTGCTTCCGGATTTTGGTCCTCGGATTGATTCTCTCCCTCTCCCTCTTCTTCATCTCCCTCTTCCTTGTCTTCGTCCTCGCCGCCTTCCTCATCCGCATTTTCTTTCTCCGGCTCTTCTTCCTCGTTTGATTCTTCCTGCTCTTCCGGCTCCGATTCTTCTTCAGATTCTTCTTCGGAAGGTTTTTTCTCAGGTTGGGGTTGTTCCTGCGGCCGCGGTTGTTCTTCCTGACTGGATTGCCGGCGGGTCTCGTCATCCAGGCGATCAGTAATCTTAACCTTCCCCTCCGACCTGAGTCGAAGCTCCAGTATTTCTTTTTGTTGCAAATCTAAAAGAGTATCTTGACGAAGCTGTTCCTCGGCCTCTTGCAGGATCCGCATCTCTTCTACTGACGGACCGGAAGCCTTCAATTTTTCCACAAACCAGTCATTGGCAGCAGCTAAGTCATCCTGTGGTTTGACCTCGTCCGTAGAATCTTCTTCCAGCGCATTATTGGCCATCTCCTATTCTCCTGTCACCGCTTGGGTTTGTTGCGCCTGCAGTTCTTTTTTCGCTTCCTCGATCTCGAGGGCCCGTTTGGGGTCAGTTGTAATTATCTGGTCTTCCATATAGGAAGCGATAATTTTGATCGCCACGTGCTTAATCCCGGCAAAAAATATTCCTTCCCCGACATCGGATTCCAGCAGCAGATATTTTTCGCCTTCAGTTAAGAAGAAAGTTTTGGCAATCAGATCCACCGCAGCCGGCGATTGTTTCAACAGCAGCTGAATGGAGGAATTAGTGACAATTGGCTTGCCGTAAGGGCTTTGTAAAAAGTCGGTAACGTCCTGGGTGATGGTGGTCACGCCCAAATAATATTTGCGGGCGCGCTTCGCCATGCCGAATAAAAACTTAGCGGAATCATCATGCTGCATCATCCACCAGGCTTCATCTATGACCAAGATGCGTTTTTTGAGCGATGACCGCACGACGTTCCAGATGTAATTCAAAATGACGTAAATGGCAATTGGCCGGAGCGTATCTTCCAAATCCCGCACCGAAAATACGGCCAGCTGGTTATTTAGATTGATATTGGTGGGCTGATTGAAGATGCCGCTGAATGTCCCTTGGGTATATTTGGTCAGCCGCTGCGCCAACGATTCGCCGCCGACCATGCCGGATAAAATTTCAACCAGATCCTGCATAATCGGCGGTTCAATATTGTTGAAATTGGAGTTAGCCGTAATGTCTTTTTTGGCATAAGTTTCCCAAAGAGCACGATCCATAATCGCCTCTTCCGTAGGATCCAGTTTGCCCAACATTAAATTCATGAGCCCCAAAAGGCTGACGACCGCGGCCCGCAGGACATCTTCATTAGTCTCGCCTTCGATGCCGCGCGGCAAATCAAACGGATTAACCCGGGAATCCGAGTTGAGCGAGATATTGAGGAAGCTGCCGCCGACGGAATCGGACAAATGCTTATATTCGTTTTCCGGGTCGATGGCGATGACGTCCGCACCAAGCATTAAGGAGCGCAGAATTTCCAGCTTGACCGCGTAACTTTTACCACTGCCCGATTTGGCGAAAACAACGGAATTGGCGTTTTCCATCTGGAAGCGGTCAAACAAGATCAAACTGTTATTGTGCCGGTTGATTCCATAAAGAATCCCGTCGTTCGAGGTCAGTTCCGAAGAGACAAAGGGAAACGTCGTTGACAGCGGCTCGGTATTCATATTGGCGGCGATCGCCAGCTCGTCATTGCCGAGCGGTAAGGTGGAATTAAAACCCTGCTCCATCTGCAGCACGGCGGGCTTGGCGATGATTAATTTCGAGCCAAGCAGCGACTCGAGCGTGGAAGAAAGCTGGTCGAGTTCTTTGAGATCCCCGGCATAAACCGTAAAGTAAATAGAGAAACGGAAATATCGTTCCGTGCCTTGCTGCAGCTTGTCCCGCAAAGATTCCACGTCCTGAAAGGCGGTTTGCATCATCGGATCGCGGACGTTGCCTTTTTCCTGGCTGATCCGCATGCTGGCTTCGATGCGGCCAACCTGGCTTTTGAGCTTCTTCATAATCTCATCGGTCGACATCGGATAAATAAACTGGGCCATATCCATTTCCGCATCCATGTTGATGATCGGCGACAGCCAATCAACGGAAACGAACCGCGGGTAAGCCAACACGAAAAATGACCGGGCAAATTTGCCGGAAATCTCGACCGTATTCTGGCCGACCCGGAATGCCGCCGGAGCAATCAGGTCTTTGAGGGTATTAAGCCCCTCTTTATATTCCCGCTCCTTCTGCAGGATTTGCCGCTGCAAATCCCGGTTCGGATCGATCGATTGTGATTTAAATAGCGCCATGGGTATAAATGTCTAATATCAAATTTCTAATGACTAACAAAATGTTAAATGCTTAATTCTTTAATTTTATTAGCTTTAGATTTCTTTATAATAGCAACAAATATTAAAGTTAATTCGTTTGTTTCTTTCATAAGCTCTGTCGCTCTATCTTTTAATTCGGGAGTCGTGGTTATGAGCATTCTTAACCAGTGCTTCGTTTCTTTGGATTCTTTTTTACAAATCCCTAATTTATGCTCGAAATCTTTTCTAGTCTCTGCACAATCTGCCTCACAATAATTCGCTCCCACGCTAGTGCCAGATTTCACCAGCTGCCCAATTATTGGCAAAGTAACAACATCTTTTGGGATCATCCTCGCGAATTTTATAATTTCTTCTCCAAATCTCGCCGTTCTTTCTTCTAAATCATAAACTTTATCGTTAGAAATTTTATTAGAAATTAGGCATTAGTAATCAGTCATTCTCCCGGACTCAAGTCGAGATCGCCGATGCTTTTGATCTTGATAGGTGAAGCCGTATTCAGGTTGTAACTGTTATACATTAATTCCACCAGCTCTTCGGTGCTTAAAACCAGGGATTTAAGACTCATACCTCCCATGGCGCCGGCAACCTGGCTGACCCGCTTCATGAGTTCTTCCCGGCTTTTGTCAAAATCAGTTTGTTTTACGGAAATCTCGCGAGCCGGGCTCAACAGATTCATGATTTTCGACATGAATCCGGTTTTCCCGCCGCCGGCGATCAAAGGTATGATGACGTAAAAAGTTTTATTCATAATGCTGGCAAACTCAATCAGCTTGCCGACGTATTCGATATATTCTTGAGTTTGCAAACGCAACAGCTCATTGGTTTGCTGCTGCATCACCGATCTCAACTTGTCCAGATAGCTATGGATATCAAGCTTTCTTGACTGCATTAAGATCTGGATTGGAAATTCCAGCGAATTTAAAAAATTCTGGTAGGTCGCAATCAGGGCATTTTGTTCCTCGCCGCTCTTTAAAGAAAAATTGACTGACGAGACCACAAGCACCGCCCGCAGCGAACCATCCTTGAGGACCACAACGCCTTCCTTGATCTCTTTGATATCCAAATACGCCTGGGTCGATGCCGAAGGCTTGTTCCCCGTCATAGAACTGGATTGCATCTCTTGCTGGTTCATATTAAGTGTTGTGAGCTGCGTGACCGACCAACTCTTCCTCTTCATGGACTTTTTGGTCGAGCAAATAGGCTAATTTTTTCAAGCGGCTCTCCGGAGCTTCGATAGTGGTTCGTAACTGCGGCTGTTCCTGTTGCTTGGCAACTTTTTTGATTGTGATGATCGGTTCGACCCGATGAAACACCCGGACATGGGGTTTGGATAAAAAATTTATAAAAGCTCCGATAAAACCAACCATGGGCCGGCCGTTAAATTTAGCGAAAGCCAAGGCCAGGCCCAATACGGCAAACGGGAAGGAAAAAAAGAAAAAGAATACTGAAATTTTTAAAACTGAATAAAATAAGAGGATGATCCCGCCGGTCAGCAATAAAATCAAGAATTGCTTGAGGGTCAACGGACCGATCAGTTTATCCTCGACATCGGTAAATTGAGGGATGGCATACTGCATGAAATATTGAATATGAATTATGAACTATTAAAGATTTTTAATAGTTCCCATTAACATTGCGCCAATTTTTTTCGAAAGCGAACTGGCGTTTTCGTACTCAGGTTTAGATATTAATCCTTCAGCAAACGAAAACTCGATAAGGTATTCGGATTCTTTTAGTGACCCGAACGATATTAGTAAAAAATTTTTGTGACTTTTGTCGCTCATGCGGGCATAACCCTCAATGTAATTTAAAACCACAGAAAGACTCGCTCGTCGTAATTGAGAAATTATCCCATATATCTCATTTTTCGGAAATTTACGGGTTAAGGCGTAAATAAAATGGGCAAAATTGTCCATTTTTTGCCGTAATTGCTGATGGAAAATCATATTTATTTTAGTTTCAAGCATTTTGATTTATATTTCAAATTTCATCCTTTATACTTCAAACATTATACCATAAAGGGCAAGACTTATCAAAAAAGCCCGGACGGGCTTATTTTATGAAGTTTGAGAGCCAATTTACCCACCCCTCGCCTTCATCCTCCCAAATGCTCCAGAATTCCGCCGGCCGGACAATCCGCACCCCATGATACTTTTCCAATTTCAACAGATGCAAATCCGACGTGATCAAATAGTCTGCGCCGCTTGCTACGGCTGACTCTAAAATTTTATCGTCCTCAGGATCTTCCACAATCCGCAATTTCTCGCCCGTTGCCACGGGTTGGACGACTTCGAAAAAATATTCCAGCTTTTTAAGATAACCTTCGTCCGAAATTTTTCTCCGGGCCAAAAATTTATTTTCATTCAAGGTTGCCCGATTGGCGTAAGCCATAATCTGGTTGGCGATCACCAAATCCAAGATTCTGTTTGCATACCGGTAATAATCTTCCGAAGCATCAATCAGCACATTGGTATCAATCACGACTTTGAGCATGAGTTAAAAATGACTAATTACTAATTTCTAATGACAAATAAAATTTTAAATTAAAAATGTCTAATGGTTTAATCATTGAGACATTATATCATTTTATTAGAAATTTGTAATTGGAAATTTGACATTCCGACTTATAGCCGTTCTATTTCCTTCCGCAAATCCGCCATGGCCTCAAACTCGGCTTGGGTCATTTCTCCGGCGGCACCAGAACCGACCACCTTTGAATTGCCGTGAGCCATGTATGATTTGAATAAAGGGCTTTGTTCAAAAGCCGTGACCGCATAGTAAGGCAAAACATTGTTGGCTCGGGCCAAATTAGAAATTAGAGATTTTAAATTGGAAATTTGCGACTGCAAACTTCCTTGGCGCAAAAAACTCAAGTCAAGTTTTTTTAGATCATCGATAGTTTGAATCACTGACATACGCGGACTGGACGCGGAATGCGGTGGACGTGTCTCGTCTTTGCGAGCGGCCATTTGACTAAGCACTGCTGTCGATGGCCGCGAAGCAATCTCTGATTTGTGCCCGGGCAATTCGACGGTCTTGACTTCCCGTTGTATTTCTTGCGGAGTCATGGATATGGCCGGTTGAGGCTTGGGAGTAAATTTAACCGTCCCGGCTTGCATTTTGGCCTTAAATTCCTCCAAGGGAGCGCCGTGCGGAATTGGTGGCTTGCTTATGATCGGAAAAGCAATCTTCGGGCTAGTGGGCACGGGAGGGGTTGGGCGCAGAATCGACGACTGGGGGGTTCTTTCCACCACCGGGATATTCTTGGGATATTTAAGGTGATTATACACAGTTAGAATATTGGTGAGGAGTTGCCGGTCAGCCATGCTTAAGGTTTTCACATTGGGACTTGAATAAAAATACTGAGTCATCTCATAAGTCCCGGTTCTCAGTTTGGCCGGATCGGAATAGCTAATATAATCTTTCAGCCAATTGGCTATCGAGCCGATGACCTTGTCGCCCGATTTAAGGATCAAGGCTTGCGGGCCCAAAATTTCCTGATTACGGATTAAAGCGTCAATGAACATCTGACGTTCTCCGGCATCAGGGCCAATGCCCAATTCAAACATTCGCAGATACCGCTCCAAGCAATAGACGATGTCAATTTGCTTTTTGATTGACGGAATCACATTGCGCACCAAAATCCGCTCCTTGATTTTTTTGGTCTGATTTTGCAAAGACTGCCATTCCAGGGTTGATAAAACCACAAGCAGCCGGGCCGAAATATTTTGGTTCCGGATTGCTTTGCTGTTCTCTAAGAGTTTGGCCAACAAATCATAAAATTCCCTGGCCAAACCTGGCTCATAATTATACATCGGATCCGCGGCAATTTTTTCGATCTGAATTATAACTTGCTGATTATTCAACTCATCCGGGGTCAGATGGTCGAGATCCTCTACTTGTATATTTTCTATTTGAATGGTCATGGTCTGATTGGGTTACCTTCCCTGTCGATAGGGTTACCTCGGGCGTCAGTAAGAAAAGGTGCGGCTGGCGGCGCGGGCGGCTGAGGAACTTGAGCGCGCTGTTGTTGGCCGCCTCCTCCACCATCTACATTCTGTGCGCCTTTGGCTTGAGCGGCTTTCTTCATTACAAAAGAATAATTAAAATCAACCGCTCTGTCACCATCCACGAAAACTTCTCTTTTGGCCGGGTCAGACTCGTAATTCAGATAAAGTTTCATGGTGGATAGCCCGCCTCTTTGGTTCTGGGGCAATCCCAATTTTTCCGCATACAACACTTGGGCCTGATCTCTCTGGTGAGTCCACAAATTCTGAACTTTTCTCAATTCATCGGAATTGTTAATGATCAGCCGGCCGTCATGCGTAACTTTCGTGGCCAGTTGGGTATCCTTAACCCGTGGTTGAATGTTCTGCACGCGATCCAGAGTTACCGGATCATTCATCAAATTATTCTGCTGATCATAAAAGGCCTTCGAGGCGTCTGTGATATCGGTGGCACCCCAGTAAGTATTTCTGATTTCTTTACCATCGGTTCGAACATCAAACATCAGCTTGCCGTTAGCATCCCGCTTCTGCTCAGGCTCGGTAAACATCAGCTCGCCGGTATTCGCATTCCGCTTCTGCTGCCCGGTCGCCTCATCCATTATTGGTTTGACCGTCGTTGGATCCATGATCGGAGTTTTGCTCGTAATGATTTTTCCATCTGCATCCAACTCACCCATAATCGGCGCCAGACCGTGGGGAGCCATAGTGACCAAATCATTGACCTTTTTCTTGCTAAACTCACCTTTGGCATAATCGGCCTGATGAGTATTATCAAGTGTCTTGATCTTATGGCCAAAGCCGTTGTCTCTTTCCGGCCCGACTTCCTTCATGCCCTCTTCCCACATGCTGGTATCTGGATTGAAGAAAGTGTGTCCCAAGTATTCCGGATGATTGGTATTTTTGCCCATATCCTCCATATCTTCTCCGATAAACCGCATGGCCTGCTCGCCTTTTCCCAAATAAGTCATTAATAACCGGTGAACGGTGTCCGGGCTATTAATGGCCACTGACTGGGTGCCGTCGGGGTGCGTGATTTTCTCTCCATATTTTTCAGTAAAATGCTTCATTCTCATTAAATCATCAGTAAAGCCGTTGGCCGCGACTGCCTTCATTATTGCCAACCGGGTCGTTTCCCCTTCATGGCCGCCGATACCTTCGGCTTCGACCGCCAGCTGCATCAACTGCTCTTTCTTCATATCGGTCAAAAACTTCAGCTTTTCATTTTCCGCTCGTCGTTCGACCAATTGCGCATGCGGTAGGGTCGTGCCGGTCCATAAGCGTTCGGCGATTTGTTGGCCATAAGCGGTGGCGAGCTCTGTTTGATGGTGAGCCAGTTCTTCGCCTCTTTTCGAAAAACCCTTATACGTGCCGACTGGATTAAGCGCGGCATAAGCAAATCGGGCCAGTTTGCTCGGCTTCTTGCCGCCTTCCGTATGCAGCAATTTGCCCGTGGCTTCGTTATATTTTCGGCCGGCAAAACGGCCCATCCCGTGGCCAATCCCCTTTAGGGCTGCTGTAGCCGTTCCTTGCACCCCATGCACAATCATCTCCCCGCCCACCATGCCGGCTTCCTTGGCCACCAACAATGACGCGGCCAGAAATGCGCATAAAATCCAAAATTTAAACGAGGTGTTCTCCGCTCCGGTAATCGCAAATCGCGGGTCGTTGGCGACCAGGATGGTCAACCGGATCATAAACATGGCCACCGGCGCCCAGATTAAATATTTAACAAAATGGCTCCACCACTCTTCCGAATATTTTTCCGTAGCCGGCAAAATCCGGGCCACATAAGCCACCGGCGAAAAAATGATCAGGACATAGAGCCCGACCAGCCGGATAATAAACATCGCGGCCAAAGCCAGATAAACCACCAGCCCCACGATCGCGTAAGCGATCTTGCCAAGACCCAGGGCCAAACCCTCCTGCCAGCTGACATTGCCGCTGAATAACTCCTTAAAATCCAGCACGCTGAAAATCGCGCCCATGACCCCGTCGAGCCCATTGCCGCGGAAAATCAAAGCCAACAAATTGACCGCCTTCATGATCTCGACCGCGATAACCTGGCTAAAGTTAACCAAAATTGCCATGATGACCAGGTGGCCGAGCAAGTGGCGATAATCATAACTTTCGATATGCAAAATCGCAGCCAGAGCAATCACAATCAAAATGATAATAAAGAACATGTTGCAGATATCGCGAACGATTGCCCAACCGATATTGACCGCGGCAGGCATGGTCGAGATATCCAGGGCCGCTCCGGATGCATACGAGAACACTTCCGCCGCCAAGGCCGTCAAAATCGAAAGAGCGGAGGCCACGACGGACAAAACCATATTTAAGATCCAGCCAATGAAATCCCCACCGGCTGAAGCGCCCACGATCTTACCAACGTTCGCTTTCTGTTTGGTTGCCCATTGATCTTGAGTAAATGTAGTCCCTAAGACCAATTTAGTTTGAAAATTAAGAGCCAAGGTGCTTCGGGCGAGCTTGCCGTCTTTATTCCAAAATCCATTGGTGTCTACTTGGACAGTGCCGTCGACCACCTCACAAATTGTCGTGGGACGTTGGGCGTTAATCGGTCCGGTTAACCCTTGTCCCAACGCGGCTTTGAGATCCCCACCGGTTACTATGCTGACCAATCTGGACAATATATCGCAATTGGCCTTGCTGGCCGGGTTATTGGCAGCGTCAAAATCAGTTTTTGTAACTTTTACTGCCGGCGTCTTGGCGGACGGCGTCCAGGTTCCGCCCGCTGCAATGCAACCCTTTTGCCAACGATCAGGACCCGTACCGACCGGAGCCACAGGGGATGTTGCACCAGTGCAGGTCCCGTCGTCCGAAACCTGGGCAAACGCCAAATTCGCCAATGCAAAATTAGCGAGCAGGACAAGTGCTAGCAGTTGGATTATTCGGTTATGTTTCGGGTTCGAGGACATGGGGGTTTAAAATTTCAAATGTCAAATTACAAATGTCAAACAAAATACTTAGTTTTGAAATTTGTTATTTGTCATTTCTAACATGGCGTATTAGTGAGGTAACACGCGTCGGCCGGATCACCCGGGTCAATCGGGGCGGAATAATGGACTCCCGGATCACCGGATGGCGGCATCGGCAGCCAGGCCGGGATATTGGTTTCGCTGACGCTGCCCAAGATATCAACTCCAGAATTATCGGGATAGGAGAACACGTCGGCAGAGAAGCCGTTGCATTGACTGGTATGGTAAGTGACCGTCAGCCCGGCGCCTTCTCCCCGCAGGGCCCAGGCGACGCGTTTGACGATTTCAAATCCCCCGCAATAGCTGTTCAGGGCAATGCCTTTGGATTCGACGTATCGTTTGACATTGGCGACCAGCTCCGTGCGATCGGCGGACTTGCAGGCAATGTTGTCCGGCTCATCGACGCAAGTCGGACCGTCTTCGTCGCCTTCATCGCCCGGATCAATAATGTCCGGCGGAACCACCTCCCCGGCCGCCTGGACATTGGGGTTGTCGCACCGGCCAATGGCTGCTTTGGTGTCCTTCAAATATTGAAGCATATCCTGGTTGCTCTGAATCAGAGCACCCAAGCCGCCGCCGCCGTTGCCGCGCAGGCGGGAGAGATCCATGTCCTGATCCTTCTGGATCGATTGGCTCATTTTCGACAGGAAATGCTGATAGCGGCTGATCGCAATTTCCATATTGTCGAAATAATTGCTCCGGTAATTTTGAATATTGTTAAGCAGGTTATCGATCGCCGAATCCGCCAGACCGGCGCGGCGGGCCCAGATATCAGCATCAGACTTGTTTACAAAATTGTCGCCGTCCGGCTTGATATGATCTTTGTGCGTCAAAATAAAGTCGTTAAATTCGGCCAGCGCGGCTACGGCCTGATCCAGGGATTGGCAGATCGGCGTAAAATAAGGCGAGGTTTTGACTTCGCTGGATTTTTTGCAATTCGGCGCCGTGCCGCCGTGGTAACAAACGTCGGAGATAGTATTGAGCTGATTGTCGCCGTCGACGTCCTGGCCCTCCGGAATATTGTCACCATCCAGATCAAGATCCCGAATCAGCGGCGCCACGCCGTTATCGGCTTGATAGCCGCTGCCGGATTCGTTAAAGGTCCCGCCGGATTTGGTGAGGTTTAATTTATTAAAAATGAAACTGCCCAGCAGCGACCCGATGGTGCTGTAGAGATTGTCATGGAGGCCAAAGTTATCCTGGAAGACGGTCTGAATCGCATTCGTGGCAAAATTATGGATGAACGCGGATGGATTCTGAATGGCGGACTGAGCAATCCCGGTGGAATCAACTTTCCACTCCCCGCCGGCGAGGATGCAATCTGACAGATTGGTAATCGGCTGCTTGGGATAATAAAAAGTCTCAGCTTCAGGATCGGACGGATCCGACGAATAGATTTCCGGATAGGAGAACTGGACGTTGGTGCAAATGCGCGGCACAATCCCGGTCGGGGTCGAGCGGTCGTTTTTCAACCCCTGGCTGTTGGCAGTTTCCGACCCGGCCGCTTTCTCCGAATCGGCGACCATGCGGCCAAACTCCCCATACAACTCTTGCTGGGTAAAATCCGGCGGACTGGAAAAATATGCCCGCGCCGCGGCAAAATAATACTTATCTTCCACGAACGCCCCATTTGGATTTAAAATCCGGTTGGAGTTGATGCCGCCCCGCTCGTAATAAAATTTATCGATTTTTTGCCGCAGCGCAGCCATCAACGGCTTGCTGTTGCCCGAAGAGTCCGTAACCGTGGCGCGGTTATTGATGTCGCGGGCCAGCAATCCATAAATGGCGCGCAGATCGGGATCCGAAACATTGTCGTATATATATTTATTCAAATAATATCCGGACAAGACTTTGTCGTAAGCCAGATAATCCTTAATCCGATATTTATCAATCAGTTTGTCGACAAATCTAGTCAGATATTTGTTAGCATAGCTGATGGCGATTCGCTGCGCGGCCGCCAAGCCGATGTCTTTGAAAACATCATACCAGTTGGCCACCTCGGTATTGAATGTAAAGTCGCCGACGCCGAATAGCGCTTCAGCTGGCTTGGGTTTGATCACGAAAAACTGCCCGCCAACCAGTGAAATTAGGACCAAGCCTATGGCAATTTTTCGAAAAATCATTTTCATCCCGTTAGAAATAATGATTAGTTAAATAATTAATGTTTTTGATAATCAACCCGTTGGAGTATAATTTGTCTGATGTTTTGCTATGTAAAATTTCTAACGGGATTCATTGCGGGAATTCCTTGGCCAAAAATTGTTTTTCGAAATCCAGGCGTTGTTGGACCGCCAAAAATTGCTGGACTTTGTCATACCAAGCATCGCTGCCAGCGGCGGATAAATCAGTCGGTGCCGGTAAAATTTCCGACAACAGGCCAAACATGGCGATGTTATATTTATGGAACATCAAAAATCTTTTCGGGACCGGAATGGTTTTTAATTCCATCGCGAGCAAACCGGCTTTGATCTTGATATCGGTGACCTCGGCATCGGATCCGGATTTCAAAATCTGCGTGATGCCGGCGAGATTCTGCTGCGGAAAATATTGGCTGACGGCGGATTGCATCCGCGAGCTGTATTCGTTGTAAGCGCTGGCGGTTTCCAAGTAAACTATTTGCAGCTTGTCATCTTCCACCAGGGGCAGTGTGACCTTGGCAATATCGTTCGAATCAGCCACCATCTTCTGGATGTCTTCGGCAAAGACCAAGCTCTCCCCGAGGATGTTGTCCGGGTCGGCCTGTTGCTCAAACGTCACGCGGCCATGCTTACTCGGATCAAATCCCGCCGTGACCAGTTGCCCGTCATTGAGCGTGTCTTTGGCCGTGTAAGGATTGAGCGGCTCGGTGTGATAAAAATATTCCTGTGCATTGGTCAGCTTGTCCTGATCCGGATCGGCGTCCATCTGACAAGTCGACTGATCGCATACGGAGCTGCCAAAGTATTCCTGCAGCCACCAGCCGGGCAGGCCAAGATCAACCGGTTTGGTATCGGCCAGGGTATTGCCGGTTTGATTATGCGGCCGGAAAAATGCTGAAATTCCGGCGACGGAGAGAGCCAAAATTAAAACAGCCAAAACAGCTTTCCGTTTGTATTTTTGGAAGCGGCCGGTGGCTGCCAGAAACGTGCCGTAATTGTGATTTTTCTTTTTGTTTCGGTGCATTGAACAATAAGACCCGGGCAGGCCTTACTCTCTCATTATTGATTGTTTTTGGGCGTTTTTGTTTTTGTTTCGAACTTTATCTCAAACTTGTATATATATTATAGCACAAAAAGCCGAACTTGTCTAGCCCAAAAAGAACGAACAGCGTTGAGCGTGCAGCGTAGAGAAAGGGCTACTTAATTTTTGAGCTTGAAGATCATTGAATAAAGCATTTTTTGTACTTCTTCTAACAAGGCTTCTGCCCTAAAGTAATCAATATTAGAATACTGTTCTTTGGAAATAACAACCTGAGTTTCCAGTTCCGCAGCTGAACCCATAGCAATGCCCAAAAACTGAATAAACTCCCTCTGGTGATTCCTTCGATATCCTTCCGCGATGTTCGACGGGATTGCAACTGCTGCTCTTTGCATCTGAGAAACTAATCCATACATTTCAGTCTTAGGCATTTGTTTAGTGGCTGAATAGATCTCGTTTACGAGCTTAATTGCTTTTTGCCAAACTATAAGTTCTTTGAATGAATTTACTTTCATAAATTTTAAATTAATTATTTTCTGAACGCTGTCCGCTGTACGCTACACGCTTATAGAGTTCCACCCACTGTTCGATCTTCAAATCCTGGGGGCGAGTGGTCGGCTCAATCCCCGCTTGTTTGAGTAATTGCCATGTCTGCTCTTTGTTCATTTTCAAGCCGTTGGCCAGGGTGTTGTGAATCTGCTTTCGTTTGCCGGCAAAAGCAATCTTAACGATGCGGAAAAAAGTTTTTTTGTCTTTGATCTCCGGATATTTGTCGCGCGGCGTGATTTTTAAAACCACGGAGTCAACTTCCGGCTGGGGCCAGAAACTTTCCTTGGGCACGCTCAGGACAATTTCAGCGTCGGCGTAAATCTGCACCGAAATCCCCAGAATGGAAAGTTCGCCCGCGCTAGCTGTCACCCGCTCCCCCACTTCCTTCTGGACCATGAGGACCATCGAGGTTGGTTTGTTTGCCATTTCCAGAAAAGTTTGTAACAGTTTGCTGGTGAGGTAATATGGAATGTTCGCCACGACTTTATAATCGCCGGTAATGTGCTCAGAAAGATTGAATTTTAAAATATCTAAATTAAAAACTTTGTTTTTCTGCAACCCCGAACCTTGTCCCGGACTCCGATCCGGGATTGATTCGGGGTCTTTTCGACGAGATCCTGAATTAAATTCAGGATTGCGCCGCAGCAACTCCGCCAACTTTGAATCCTTCTCGACCGCGATAACTCGCCCCGCTCGTTTCACCAGTTCAAAAGTCAACACGCCCAACCCCGGGCCGACTTCCAAAACCACATCGCCCGGCTGCAGCTCGGCCGCGGCCACAATCCCCTGCAAGGCAGCTTGGTCAACCAAAAAATTCTGACCGAGATAATCGCGAGGTTTCAAGCCGTGATGTTTTAAAAAAGTTTTAAGATTTTCTACGTCTATGAGATTATTCATGATTTAAATGTCAAATTTCTAATTTCCAATGACTAATGAAATGTTTAATGCTAAAATGCTTTAATTTTTAAAAAATTATGGCATTTGGCATTTTGTTTGAAATTAGTCATTAATAATTTGTTATTCTTGTTATTAGCTCCTCCGGTATTGCCTTCAGGATCCTCGACGGAACGCTGATGTTCCTCGAGCCGTATTGCCGGCGTGACTGGGCGTGCACCAAAAACAGCATCTTGCGCGCCCGCGTCACCCCGACATAAGCCAGCCGCACTTCTTCGGCAATATCTTTAGGATCGAGGATCGAGCGCGAGTGCGGCAGTAAACCTTCTTCCAATCCGACCATAAACACTGTGTCAAACTCCAGACCCTTGGCCTGATGCAAGGTCATTAGGGTAACTTTGGGGGTGTTCAGATCCGCTTCGTCGGCCGAGGTCATCAGGGCCACTTCCTCCAAAAAACGGCTGACCGCTTCCTTCCAGGGCAAACGCTTGAATGCCCCGGCGACGTTGATCAGCTCCAGCACGTTTTCCCACCGGCCCTCGCCCTCTTCGCTGCCGTCCCGCAAAAACTTCTCATAACCGCTCAGCTTAATCACCTGGCCCAGGACATCCAGGATATTCGCCGACTCTTCTATGCCGGTTATAAAATTAATCATTTCAAAAAAACCTTTAACCGACGGCTTCTTGAAAAACAACTCCGAGAGCAGCGGTTCGTCCTTTTCCAGCAGAGCATCTTTGAGGAGTTTGAATGACTGCTCACCGATCCCGCGCGCGGGCTTGTTGATCACCCGCTTGAGGCTGACCAGATCATTTTGATTGACCAGCAGGCGCAGGTAGCAAAGGATATCTTTGATTTCCGCGCGCTCGTAGAATTTCAATCCGCCAACGATCTGGTATGGAATCGAGGAGGCGATAAAAGCTTCTTCGAATGCCCGGGATTGAAAATGCGTCCGGTAAAGCACGGCGATCTGGTTGAGGCCCTGGCGGTTTTTGAGTTTGGGCAACACGCGGCCCCAGGATTTCTTCATCAGGCGCGACAAAATACCCTGATCTTCCGACTGGTCATCAGTTAAATATTCCAGTTCGGTTTCCTTGGTCGTAACCGGCGGATCCTGAATGTTCAAAATTCGACCGGCAACGAAATAGGCTTCGGTTGTTTCGTCTTCGGCCGAAAATAAGTTGGGCAGGCCGCCGGTTTCGTTATCGGTCCAGAGGCGTTTTTTGTGCTGATGGGAATTGAGTTCGATGATTTTTTCGGCAATCCGCAAAATCGGCGAGGTGGAACGGTAATTCTGCTCCAGGCGGATAATTTTGCAATCCGGGTAATCATCCTCAAAATCCAGGATATTCTGCAAATTGGCGCCGCGAAAACCATAAATGGCCTGAGCATCGTCGCCGACCACAAAAATGTTTTTATGCGCTTGCGCCAACATCTTGGTCCACAAATATTGCACATGGTTGGTGTCCTGATACTCATCGACCAGAATATACTGCCAGAGCGCCTGATATTTTTTCAAAATTTCCGGATGCTTCTGAAAAATTTGAACCGGCAGCATAAGCAGATCGCCAAAATCCACGGCATTGTTTTTGAGCAAACCGTCCTGGTAACGGCGATAAACTTCGCGGGCGGTTTGGGTGAACTTTTTGTCCTTTTCGTCCAAATCCCCGGGCTCCAGGAGGTTATTTTTGGCCCGGTCAATAACAGCGGCAAACAGCGCCGGTTTAAATTTGGTCGGATCCAGCTTGAGCGCAATCAAAATATCCTTAAGCAGGCTTTCCTGGTCATCGTTGTCATAAATCACAAAATTGGGCGTTAAGCCGACTAGGCGACTTTCGGCCCGCAGGATCCTGACCCCGATCGAATGGAAGGTTCCCATAGTAGGAGAATTTGAAATTTTATCAGGCGCTTGCAAAAGCTTAACAATCCGTTCCTTCATCTCCCCCGCTGCCTTATTGGTAAAGGTCACTGCCAAGATATTGTGCGGCTTAATCCCCAATTTCTTGATAAGATAAACGATGCGCATGGTTAAGCACCGAGTCTTGCCGCTGCCGGCCCCGGCCAAGATCAAAACCGGCCCCAGCGGGGCGGTCACGGCTTCAAGCTGGGCTTTATTTAGACCGGAATTAGTATCCATAGTCTAACCATTATAACCCAGCCTTCGAATTAAGAATAACGAATTATGAATTAGGGTATTTTCCATAATTCCTCATTCCTACTTCCTTATTCCGGCTTGTGGATAAGAACATTGACCAAACCGGCCGGGTCTGGTAAAATTGACCCTAGTGATTTCGGACGTAACGGATCCCACAGTTAACCCCACAATTTGGCTTATATAAGGTTTTTTTGTGAGTAATTTCGTATGGGTAAAGTAAGCTTTTGAGTGGGTTTAAAAGGCGACTATTATTTTATCTATTTATCAAAAATTTGCCTCTCTCTGCATCCGGCTGGCAACGAACTGGAAAACCAACGGCAAATTTACAATCCATCCGTTCAAATCCCTGCATTCTCGGCACTTGCTGCCTTTGTCTATTGGGGACTACGCGGCGCGTTTCAGTCTCGAGCTGGTGCTGGTCGGTTTGACCATTGCCGGCATCTGGGCCAATGTTCTCGTCACTCATCACGCTTCCACTTCCAATCCGGACCAAAGCGTGATTTTTTCATTCTTAAAATCGCATCCCGGCCTGAACCGCAAACTGCTTTCGGCCGCGGACACAACCACGATTTTCTCCAAATCCGACCAGCGCTTAACCCTCTCCTCGCAGTCTTTGGGGGTGGTCCTGGCCGCACAGCCGGTGGACACCAATCCTCATGCCACTACGGCTTCCACCATGCAGGACGATGTCATTGTTAAAACCAACCCGTCGGACACTCAAGGGGTCCCCCGCAACGGCTTTACCACTTATCAAGTCCAGCCCGGCGACACGCTCATCGATATCGCCTCCAGCTTCGGAGTTTCCCCCCAGACCGTGATGCTGGAGAACAAAATTACCGACGACCGGCAGCTCAAAGCCGGCCAGGATCTGACCATTCTGCCGACGACCGGCATCAGCCATACTGTCGGAGAATCAGATTCCTTGGAATCCTTACTGGCCAAATACAAAATCTCTGCCGATGACTTTTTGGATGCCAATAACATTGAGTCCTTCGACGACTTGGCCATCGGCACCGACATCGTAATCCCCCTGCAAAACGTCACACTCCCCGCTCTGGTCAAACCCGCAGCCAGGTTTGTCAAAGACGAAAGCAATAAAATCGCCCTCAAACAAGCCTCTGTTCCAGCCGACTTCCTGGGCGCCGCACTTGATTTTATCTGGCCGACTCCGGTCCGCACAATCACCCAGGGCTTCTCCAAACGCCACACCGGCCTGGATATTTCCGACAGCAAAAAGGAGCCGGTTTACGCGGCCTGCACCGGATTCGTGGAAATCTCAGGATACCAGGCTAACGGCTACGGCAATAATATCGTCATAAATTGCGGCAGTGGATTCAAGACCCGCTATGGCCATCTTTCCGAACTTTATGTTTCAGCCGGTGATTATGTGACCAAGGGACAATTGATCGGCAAACAGGGCCGCACCGGCCGCGTCCGCGGCGCCACCGGCATTCACCTGCACTTTGAGGTCATCAAAAACGGCGTCCGGGTCAACCCTCTAAGCTACGTCAAACCATAAATAGTGGCATATAAAAATCCTCCGGCATGCCGGAGGATTTTTGTTGTTTAGTCTATTGGCCGATGATCTGAATCTTGTCCGCCTGATAAACTCCGGCCTTGGGCGGATCGGAAAAATAAACCACGATCTGCTGTTTGTCCTTGAAATCTGCAAGTGTCGCATCCACAATCTTTATGGTCTTGCCATCTTTGGCCTGCTTCACCAATTTGGTTTCAGCGGAAATCTGAGCTGAATAATTGTTCGCACCTTCGGCAAAATCAATCTTGGTCGCTGAAACAGCGGACACGGTCCCCATAATGAAGTTGGGGTTCTTCGGGTCAAATGTTTCGCTAGTTTGCTTGCTGCTGTCGAGCTTTTTTTCGTCATCAGAATTATTTGATTTAGATTGCATTGCCACATATGCTCCGACGGCGAGCACCGCGACCACGACCACTGTGATAATTGTTTTATTCATATTTTTAGTTAATTATTTATTAATTAGTTAATTATTTATTTTATGGATTAGGGTGGAAAGTTCTGCGTACATGGCGTATTTACCGGACAATTATTGACCTGCCAGTTATACCCGGGTTTATTGGCCGGAGTGATGGTCCAGCTGCTGTAAGGCTTGGCAGAATAGGATCCGGTGCTGCTGCCACCACCGGCTGAGACACTTGGACAGGCCGGGCTGGTCAGCGGGCAGGTAATCGTCCACGTGGTAGGTGTCGAGGAATTAACTTCAATCGTGCCTTGATTAAGTTTGGTAAAGGAAGCGCTACCACAAGCGCCCAATGAAGTTCCATAATTCTCATTGGTGGCGTAGACATGAACATTCATAACTCCAAGCCCGGAGTGATTATTCAAAATGACGGTCGCGGTCCAAGTTCCCCCGCCGGCATTAGCCCCCTGATACCAGATAATATCATCCTGTCCGTCTTGGTCGGACCATATCGGGAATTGGACGGCTGTCGCATTTGCGACCCCAGTGGCTGACACGACCATGGTGCTGGCGGACGTCGTCCATGTCCCGGCGGCAGAACCGCCCGTGCACGTCGGCTGCGCATTGATATTGATGATGACTGTATCCGTAGCTGTTCCATTCGCGCCCGTGCAATCGACGCGATAAGTGTTATTGGTCGTCATGTTGCCGGTCGCAACACTCGGTTGCGCTGTCCCAGTCCAGCCCGTATCTGCATTGTTAAGTCCGCCACCGGTAACATACAATGAGCAAGAAGTAGTGTTGATTGAGGTCCAGCTTAAGGTCGCTGAAGTATTGTTATTGATAGAAATCGGGCCGTCCGAACCATTGGCTTTAATATCCACAGTTGGTAGCGCACAAACAAAAGCGGAAACTGGCGAATAAATCAGGTCCGGATTTCCGCCACTATTAAGATCAATGGCATACATATTGATCGTATGACTGGCGCCATCTTTCCAGGCACTTGGAATAGTATATGTGAAGCCATGATTCTTATTGCCTGGCAAATCGCCTCGGAAATCCCCAGCCGAGATATTCGTATAGAAACTGCCGTTGTGGTAGATGTGGATTTGGATGGCGGTATCCGAAAAATCAGGATCCCAAGCCCAACCGGACATGGTCGCACAGTTGCTATTATTATTCGTACTGTTGGTATTGCTTTCCAAAACTCCTGTGGCCTGTTGGGAAGCAGCCACGGTCACGGTTACCGTAGCTCCAGGATTTCCGCCAGCTACACCCGAACAACTTATGTTGTACGTGGTTTCGCCGGTGATATTGGTCGCAGTCCATGTGCCGCTTACGCCTCCTGTGCCGCCTGGAGGTGTGGGACCCGGGCCGGAGACCTTGCCCACAGCGCACGAGGTAGTGCTGGCGGTGGACCAGGCCAAGGTGGATGAACCGCCAAAAGCGATTGAGGTCGGGTCGGCAGTAAAGCCGATGGTGTAGGGGGCGTAAGTAGTGTAGGTAGCCTGATCACAATACGTATCGCCAGTGGTGGCATTCGACATGTAGGCATGGGTGAAAACGGTTCCATAGCCTGGATGGCTACTCATATTTATATCGATATACCACGTACCGCTTCCCGCATTTGTCCCATCGTACCAAACAATATCGTCCTGACCCCCTGATTCGGACCAAGTGGGGAAAAGCACAGCCGTGGCATTGGCCACACCATTGGCGTTTACGCGTTGCGTGGTATTGCCGTAAACAGCCGTGCCGTCAGGAGTTGCTGAGGAACAGGTGGGCGGCGGAGGAGGGGGAGGCGGATTGGCACAAGTATAGTAGCCGTCCGACTGGGGTCCCCAGTTACCCCAACCGTCCCGTGCATGTATCCACCAGTGGTAACTATGCCCAGGCGTGGTGCTGATCGAGGTCGAAGGTCCAGTGTAGGGCTTGTTTTCGGGAATCCAAAAGCTGGTTAGGTAAGCACCGCCCGCCGTATCGTCCGCGATTCGAAAATATGCATCATACGGAGGCATGGCATTCCAGCTCATAGAAGCAGTGGTTCCGGCACCCCCGCAGGAGCCAACTAAACCGGTGGGAGTTGGGAACCAATCAATGTAGGTCGCCGCCTTGGCTGATTTGGCCGCAATAAATAATCCCGCGAACAGGAGGACAGAAAAAATAATTGTGAGTTTAAGTTTGTTTGTCATTTGAAATTTGATGTTTGTAATTTCCATAAAATTGCTTCGCAATTTTATGGCGCGACTTCCCGGAAACTCGGCACCTGGCCTTTGTTCTTATTCACGATAATCGTCGGCGCGCAGGCGATTTTGGATCGTGCCTCGCTATCCGTATAATAAACTACGCCGCAGTTGGTGACAATTTCCTGCGATCCGCTGCTGGCACTGGCAGTAAAAGTTGCATCAAATGTCACCAGCCAGTTGTTGGCGATATTTTTGATACCGCTGACATTGAATCTTAACCCGGAATTACCGCCAGCCAAACAGGCGGCATTGTTTTGGCTGATGCCGGAGCTAGCTGAGCCGCTGCCGCTCACGCTCAGGTTTCGGATATCCGTCAGATTGCCGCTGGCGTTGTCGCAGATGTAATTAACCGTGGCGTTCGCCGGACCGTCGTTGACGATGGTGATTTGGTAGGTCAGAGTATCCCCGTCTTTGATCACGGTAGTCCCACTATAGGCTGCGCCATTGACCCTGATCAAGGCTTTGGATGAAGATGAGAGGTTGGCAACACAGGCCACATTCATGGCATTGGCGCTGCCAGAATAAGCTTCCAACGGATCAATAACAACGCCGCGGTGCGCGCTGACGCGATAATAATACCGGACATTGGTCTGCGGAGGTGTATCTTGGTAGGAGCGGACACCGGTGCCGAGCAACCCCGAGATCGGACTGCCCCAGGTAGCGCCATCTATAGAGCGGTAAACATAAAAGCCATTCTCTACGCCATTGTTACTGTAGCTCCAGGTCGTCGTAATGGTCTGGCAGGGAATATTGCTTACTGAGACACCGGTAGGCTCATTCAATGTCAGAGCTGTATATGTGATGCCAAACACCAGGCTCGCCGAAGCAGTGACTGTAAAATTCGCACTGTCGCACCAGACAAACCCGGCAGATCCGTTCCAAAGGTATACGTGGACGTTGACCCCGCCGGTGCCCGGATGAGCGGACATGGGAATATCGTAATACCATTGATTGCCGCTGAGGATATTACCCTCATACCAGATTAAATCGTCTTGCCCCCCTGTATCAGTCCAGGCTGGGAAATAAACCATTCCGGTATTGCCACTGACACCGTTGGCAAAAGTCCGACGGGTGGATTGGGCGGTGGAAATGCTGTCGCTGTCCGGAGTAGCTGAAGTGCAAGTCATCCCCGAAGGAGCGTTAACGTTCACTGTCACGCTGGCAGTGGCAGCACCGTTATCGCAATTGACCGTGTAGGTGGTGGTAGCGGTGAGATTTCCAGTGCTGTTACTGCCCGAAGTCCCGGTCCACCCACCGGGTGAAACCGAACAAGAAGTAACATTAGCCGAACCCCAAGTGATATCTGCCGCAGTGTTGTTGGAAATAGTAATTGAAGTCGGTTGGCCGTTGGCTTTGATCCAGACTGTGGGACCGGCTGGTGGAACGGTGACATTGAAATTCGCCGAGTCGCACCATTGATTGCTGAAATTAGCATTGGTCATGTAAACATGAACATTGACGTGGCTGGCTGGCAGGTTCCCGGAAACGGGAATATCCACGTACCATTCATTGCCGCTTAGGATCGCGCCTGGGTACCAAACGGCACCGGCCCCGCCTTGGGCATCAGTAAATGTCGGGAACCAGACATTTGTCGCGTTGACCACGCCATTGGCATAGGTGCGCCGGGTGGGGGCGGTTGTATAAACCGAATCCTCATCTGGGGTGGCGGATGTGCAAGTCGGGGCCGTAGGAGGGGGTGGCGCAGAATTCACGTCCACAGTCACGCTGTCCGAGGCTGAGCCTCCTGCGCCAGTGCAATTGACTGTATAAGTAGAAGCGGCGGTAAGATTGCCCGTGCTTTGACTGCCCGACGTGCCGGTCCAGCCGGTTTGAGCAACTGTGCAGGAACTGGCATTGGTCGAGGACCAAGAAACTGTGCTGGCGGTATTGTTATCAACCGGGTTCGGATTGGCGGAAATTGATGCGGTGGGAGCTACCGGCGGAGGGCCGCCGCAGTTTGCCTGGGTGGCGCTGATACTAAGAGTATTTGAAGAAGTGGTGCTGCCACTGGGGTTGCTGGCAATTATATGGTACTCATAAGTTTGATTCTTCGAAACGCTATCAGCGTATTGATCGAGCTCGGCATATGTCAGGTTGGATGCCACCACTGCCCACGAACCGCTGCCCTGCCTTCTTTCAAGCGTATATGTGACCGCACCCGAAGATTGACTGCTGTTGACTTCGACTTCCGGGTTGGGCCAGTTGAAACAGGAAAGATTTGTAAGGCTAAAGGCTCCGGGCGGACTGCCGCCGGATGATTGGACTGTCACTATCGTATCCCAGGTGCGAAAATCTTCTCCGCCCATACGGGCCGGCCCAGCAACTCGCAGACTAAAAATATATGTGCCGGGAGTATTTAAAGCTATGGGCAAACTCCAGCTCTCAGTATCCTCCGGCATACCGTCGCTGTCATCCCAGAAACCACCGATGCCGTTTGGCCCCTCCATAAACATCTGGCGGCTCGGCACAGTCCCAGTGGTCGTCCAAGAAAACTGCGGTGACACTCCGGTCGCAATCGAAGGAGTAAGAAGACTAGAGCTGTCCAAACTTGTAAATTCGCGGCGATGCATTGTCCATTTGACTTGCACGTCATTTTCGTTGAAAAATGTTTGATGAACCTTGAGCCTGACTACCAAATGAGAATAGTAAGTGTAGTCCAAAGAATCAATGCCGCCAGTAACGATTGAAGGGCTTCCAGTATCATCTCCCGGTGAGCCTTCATATGTTTGGACTGTATTGCAAAAGCCGTCGCCCCAGGCCGATGTGTTATTGACACAAAATTCGATACCCGGGGAGGGATTGTCGTTTTGCAAAATTTGCCAGTCAATTTGATAAACCTGGCCCCAATTGCCAGGAAAGACAGATAAAAATAAAGCTGTGACCGGGTCATTCCTTCCATCAGAAGAAAGTCCGGTTGTGACGGTTTTGGTCGTGCCATCGGACCCCTCTGGATCGGGCTGCGGCGGATCGTCTTCCTGGCAGGTATCGGTAAAATCCTGGTTCGGCGGCGGGCAATCGCCAGCAGCGTGAACCCGATGCGGGCTGATCAAATAAACGCCGACCAGAAGCGGAATTAAAAATAATAAAACTTTAGTTGAATTGTTGAGCTTCATTATTGAGCTATATAAACTTTATAATGCCTGGAACGATTCCAAGAAATTTTCCACGCTCTGATCCATCTTGGCCGGCTGGCCGGGCGAGATTTCAAAAATTATTTTGCGGCCATCAGGCGCTTGCCACAGCAAATCGGTAAACGTTACGGTCGAAGCGGCTCGCCCCTCCATGGCCGGCACTTGCCTTTCGATATCGACGCGGATCATGGTTTTGCCGCCAACTGTTATCTGACGGCCTTTATCAAGACCCAAAGCCTCAATGATACTTTCGGGGTATTCGATTTTCACCAAAATGCTGGGTTTCGATGAATCCGCGGCATTTTCGCTAACCCGAACATAACCTTGGGACGGCGAAGCGAGCCAGGTTTCCGGCTTCTCAAAACTGACTTTATTGGTCTGATCTATGTAAGGCTGATAAACCAGCGGAGCGGGACTTTGATTGCGTAAATAGAAAAAAGCCCCTGCTACAAGGACTAAAATTACAATTATGGAGATAACTGTGACCTTTAGTTTCACTTTTGTTTCGATCGTCTTTCTGAATTTGAATATATTATAGCATATATTCGACAAGTGCGCAACTCTTTGAAAGCGTGGGGCGTTGAGCGTACAGCAGAGAGGTTTATTTATCCTTAAGCTTTGAAATCATGACGTAAAGCATTCTCTGTATTTCATCTAAAAGCGCTTCAGCTTTGGAATAATCGATATCCGTATATTGTTGCTTACAAATAATAAGCTGGGTCTCGAGTTCAGCAGCTGATGAAATGGCAATCGCTAAAAATTGTATAAATTCTGCTCTATGATTTCTCCTATAGCCTTCTGCAATGTTCGAAGGAATTATAACGGCAGCCCGCTGCATTTGCGAGGATAGACCATAAATTTCATTGACCAATTCAATTGATTTTTGCCAAACAATGAGTTCTTTGTACGAATTTAGTTTCATAAATATTTTAGTTATTTTTCTCAACGCTCTACGCTTGGCAATAAAAAACAGGGAGCGACGCTTGTGCATCACTCCCCGCAAACAGACGAAGGTGGCCTGACCGCAAGATCAGATCACTGAACGATCAGCGTCGGCGACTGGCGAGAATCCGCGCCGTAGGCGTCGCTGATCTGCGCCATCGGGGTGTATACGCCGGTCTTCTTCGCCACGAAGTCGGTGAGCATGTTGGCGTTGAAGCTTGCTTGCACAGGGCTGTCCGGGCGGCTGATCTCGGCAACGACGTTGCCGGCCGGATCAAAGACCTTGAGGCTCCGATTCACGTTGCGGTCCGTGTTGACCGTGGCTATCATGACAACCCGGATATTCGAACCCATGGGCACGGGTCCGGTCACGAGTGGGCCGCGCGGATCCCCGAGTCCCGTCGGCGCGTAGTGGAACTCGATGCCGGTGATGACGGGGGCCGTGGGCGTAGTTCCCACCGGCGGCGGATCCGGCTGAGTCGGGCTCCGCTTTCCGCAGGCGGCGAGGGCGCTGAGCATCAAGCACAGCGCCAAGATCACGACGACGTTCGACGCGGCGTTGCGCTTGGTCATTACATCCTCCCTTTGGATGTGTGAAGGCCCTTGTGGGGCCGGTTGTGTGCTAGTGGTTCTATCGTAACTGGGAATTATACACCTGAACAGGGATTTTGTCAAGTGGAAAAGTCAAAAAAACGGCTGTGGTTAGCCGTTTTTTTGACTTTATATAATCTTTAAATAAGCATAAAAACAGGGGTTTCCCAGAACTCTCTGGAAAACCCCGTATAACGAGCACCTGCCACAGGTCGCCGACTACCGTTGCAGCGTCGTGGTAGCGGCTGCTAGTACCGATTCCAATTCAGCGGCGAACTGAGCCGTGAGATCGCCCTTGCTGTCCCCGTCTTCCACCCAGGGCTTCTTGTTGATGCCGCCCTCGTGTTTGCGCTGGAAGACCCGAACGCGAACAGTAGCAGCGCCGTTGTTATCGATGACCTGGACCACGGCCCTGTCTTCACAGCGATTGCCGATGCCGCAGCGTCGATTGTGACCCCACTCGGTCGAAATCCGATCGCCCTCGATCTTGTAGTCGGCGTTGCGGCTTTCGAAAAACGTTTTCAACGTTTTCGTTACCGCGATAGGCGCCAGCGTTGTCGGAATTACTGCCGGCTCGCCGTCCTTCAACTTCTTGCCGTCAACGGTGCTGCTGTCCTTCTTACCGCCGACGAGCCCCGCCAGTCCAAACATCGGAAACTTGCGGCCGCGGGAGGCGGGTTTCTGGTCAGGAGCCTCCGGGGTAATCGTTGGAGCGGTCGGAACGGTGGTGGCCACAACTGGCGTCGCGTTCACTGGTGCGGGTTCGGGCGAATACGGTTTGCCCAAGACGGCGGCAATGACTCGGCCCGAAAGCTTGACGGCCTTGAGCGCGATGAGGCCGTCGGCCGAAGTATCAAACGATTTATTCGACGCCGCCTCGATCGCGTTCACGATCTCTTGTTCGGTGAACCCGGCGGCGTGCAGTTTGAGCACGTCTTCGTTCGTGAATGGTCTTGGCTTCGCCGATTCGGCAGGAGCCGGTGCTTGTGTCGCGGCCGCGGGCTTGGGCTTGGCCTTGGTAGCCTGCGCCCAGACCACGCTTCCCGACAGGACGAAACAGATTGCCGCGACAAACAGACGACTTCTCATAATTTCCTCCATCAAGTTGTGATCAATTCAGTAGCCTAATTGTAGTCCAAACCCAATTTAAAATCAAAACGCCAAACTACGGGAATAGCTTGGCTACAGTGATAAAAAACGAGGGGTTCTCCGGAAAATGAATCCCGAAAAACCCCTAGCGACCGCTTCACCTCGGCCAGTATACGACCTGGACTAAGCCCTTGTAGGCGCCTAGGGTGTCCAGGCCATACGCGGCGACCGTGACTGTGAGATGCCGCGACGGCGAAGCGGTTGCTCCGACGCCGAGACCGAAGATCGGCAGCCAGGAATGGCCTTCGAAAATTTCGACCACGCTCTCGGAAGATATGGGCGGTCCATCGTATCGCCGGGTTCCGGGCGCGGGCTGGAACTTGGCGACTGAACCGCTGACCTTCCCGACCCCGCCGTGAACTGTAAGCATGGGCGCCACCGGCCACTTGGTCGGGCCGAAGCGGAACTGCCTCTCGACCTTGAGACCGCGAATCGCGACGTTGTCCGTGACAAAGCGGTAGAAGCCGTCGTTGGCCGAGCTCCCGTCTTTTATTCGGATCTGCGTGAACGTAATCCGGATCATGGAATGACCCGGGCGGCCGCGCGCCGCGCCGACATCGAATGTCCGGCCGGTCATGTCGAGCTCCAGCCCGATCTTCTCCATGAACGTGGACAGCGGCCCGCTGTCGAGCTTGCCGAGTGTCCCGCCCGCCGTCGGCGCCCATTGCGAGTCCTCTTTGGATTGCGCCGCGACCGGTGAAGCGGCACAGAGGGCCGCCAGACCAACCACCATCGCCACCATCAGTCGTAACCGTGTCATGTTGATCCTCCTCAGAATCTGACGTGTTGATTGCCGTGATTGCCTCGCATCATAACTCAAGCAAAGCCCCGCAGTCAAGGCCGCGGGGCTTTATAAAAACTCTAGAATTATTTGATCTTGCCCTACTCGCCGATGCGGCCGGAGACGCCATCTAAAACCTTAAGTTTTTTTAGACCATATTTCCTACTGCACCGTCGTGCCCTTATTGTTGAGCGTATCGTCGTCAATTGACGCTGTATCCACCACCGCAATTGGGACGGTTTGCAAGGCTTGCCCCACAAACGCATCAGTACCGGTGGCCGCAATGTCTTTGAGCAGAATCATGGGCTTGTTGCGGTCCGAGTCGGTCGGCGTAACTTCGATCTGGAATGTAACTTTGGCCGCGGGCGAAAACTTGCCGGTGAATGCCGGCACGGTTCCGAGGAGCCAGCGAATCTTGCCGGAATTGGAATCATAAACCAAGCGGCTCTTTTCCGAATCTGGCACGATGACATTTTTCCAAGCGGAGGGCGCTAGGGGCATAGAGGCCACAACCTGGGTATCGGTGGAATCGTTGGAGGAATTGGACAGCAGGAACGTCACAGCGAACAGGGTCGGCTTGCCGACTTCCATGGGCGCGCTACCGGAAACAAAATCCCCCTGCACCTGCAGATCAAGGCTGGAGATGAGTTTCAAAGATGAGGCCAGAGCCTTGGTCGGCTTACTCGCTTCGTCGGAGCTGATGCTGGCGGAAACCGCGACCGACTGGTTTTTGAGATTGCTGCCGATGGTCGATCTAAGCGGCACGCTGAACCGCAGCCGGCCGGCTTCGTTCGGCGACAGGATCGACAGACCGGGACTGGTCGCGGCTTTCCAGGTGATCGTATGATTGGTGATGATGGCGTCGGAGGCGACAATCCGGGCATAATCAATGGCCGGGCTTTCCAGCTGAACCGCAATCACCAGATTGTTGAGACCGATGTTGCCCTTGTTGGAATAATCAAGATCGTAATTGATCGTCTCGCCGAGCCGGACAAAATCTTTGTGATCGGCGCTCACGCTAAGGGATAGCGCGGCCGGGACAATCCGGAACGTGGCCGTGGCCGTAATCTGCGGCGCAAAGTTGTTATTGATGATCTGGCCCAGCCAGGCCGTGACCAGCTGTTGTGAATTGGCGTCCCCGGTAAAGCTGCCCGTGATATCGAGGCTGGCGGAACTGTTGGTTAGGAGCTTGGGCAATTTCCAAAAATTGTTGCCACGCGACGGGGGTTGCTCACTGGAGCTGAAGATATAACCGGGCGGGTAGCTTAATTCCACGGCCAGATTGTCGAAATCCTGAGGCGTGACATTGGTAAAGGTCACGGAAAAAGTCGTGTCCTGTCCGCCGATGACATCGACCGGGCCCGCAATGTCCATGGTCAGATCCGGCGGCAGGATGTTGGTGTGGATGGATTCCTCGATGACAAAAATCGAATTGAAATTGGACAGCTTGTATTGCAGCCTGGCTTTGATTTGCTTGTCCTCGCCGGTCGAGCCGGATAATTTGCCGCGCACCACGACCGCGCTGTCCTGGCCGGCCGGCACCGGCGGGAGATTAAAGCTCGATCCCCCGGCCATGGTCGGCATGGGCGTGGCGGATTTAAACGTCCAACCCGAGGGATAAAAAATTTCCAGCGTCAGCCCGACCAAGTCGGCGTTCTCACCGTTGCGGTAAGTGATCGTATATTCCGCTTCGTTGTTGGAGGTAATCTGCGACGGGCCCTTGATCAGGAGCAAAACGTTGCTGGACTTGGGCGCAATGCTGTTGTTGCCCGACAGGAAATACCAAAAAATTCCGGCGATCAGAAGAAGGGCCGCGGCGGCGGCGATCCAGACCGTGTTTTTTTTGAACCAATGCCGAAACCCCCTGTCCGGGTTATTATACTCAACCGGAATCTCGCTGCGGGTTTTATCGTCTAAAATTTGATCTTCCATATGATTTTCTTTTTAGATCTCCCCTCCCCTGACGAGGGGAGGGGGTCGGGGGTGGGGTCAATTTAATTTATAATAAGCATAAACTCTTCGGATTTCAGATGGCGGTCCAGAATCGATTCCACGAAATCCACTACCGCGCTGTGGGACTGGGCCTGCTTAGGCGAACCAAAGCCCAAATCTTGAGCCAGGTTCAGCGCAAAGTTGTCGATCAGATCATGGCCGTGGATCTGTTCCGCCTTATCCAGCTCCTGCAGGAAATTTTTCAACAGCTCAAAGGCCTGCTCGTTGGGATGCTCATCCGCGGTCATCTTGAGCATCAGCTCCGCGGCATAGAACGCCACCGCCGCTTTTTTTAGATCTTCGCGCAGGCTGCCGAACTGCCGGATGGATTTGACGCCAATCAGAGTTGCCAGGCCGTGATGGCCGGCTAGGTCAATCTCGCAAATCCCCAAGTCGGCCAAGCAAAAATTTAGTTTGCTTTTAAGCAGACGCACGCCGCGCGCTAGGGCCCGCACTTTGCCCGCCTGTTTGGTCCAGAGCGTTAAAATTTGATCCGCCTCGCGGTAATTTTGTTTTTTTAAAATAATGCCTGTTAGTTTTTTGTATTTCATAGTGTTATTCCCCTCCCCTCCCCTCCCAGGGGAGGGTGGCCGGAGGCCGGGTGGGGTAGTTTATATAAGCTACCTCTCTGTCGCTTCGCGACATCTCTCCTGAAAGGAGAGATGAACTGCCACTAAACTATTCTAATTTTAGAGATATCTTCTTGCCATCCACGTCAATTTCCGTCCCGCCGGATTCTTTCACCATCTTCGAAATATACTTCTTTTTGGTATCAATCAACTCCATTGCTGCGGCTAAATCCGAGTCATCTGTATTATAACTCAATGTTACCGGTTGCCCAACTTTAAACCCGAGCTTTTTGCGCATTTCCTGCACCGCGCGGGTAAGTTCCGCTGCCAGGCCTTCCTGCTTGAGTTCTGAAGTAATGTTTAGATCAAATTCCAGCTTGTCCCCTGCTTTGACGGCTTTGACGTTCAATTCGTCCGCGAGAATTTCTTCAAACTCTTGGGCCAGTTGCTTGCCTGAATAACCAAACGAATTCAACGGCTGGCGCAGTTTGATGTTCGCCGCCTTGCGCAAAGAGTGCCCCTGCTCCACCAGATCCCGCACCATTTGCATTTGATTCAAGACTGCTGTTTGATCTGGGGTCAATTCCAATTGCTCCGGCCATTTGGCCAAGTGAACCGATGGCACTTCCAGACGGCGGTTAAGATTTTGATATATCAGTTCTCCGAGATAAGGCATGGTCGGGGCGATAACTTTGGCCAATGTCAGCAGGGCGTGGCGCAAGGTGCCAAAAAAATGAGCATCTTTGCGGCCGCGACTTCTGCGCAGATACCAAGTTGATAATTCATTGATGTAATTTTCAATCGCGCGCGTGGCTTTAACCGTATTGTAACCATCGAGCTGATCGGTAACTTCATTCACAAGCTCTTGAGTTTTGGCCACGATCCAAAGATCAAGAACTGATTTGAAATTTGAAATTTGAAATTTGAAATTTTTCTCAGGTTCCCAACCCGCCTCGTTGGCATAAGTCACGAAGTAATTAAACACATTCCATAGGATCAAAATATTCTTGCGGTAAATTATGCCCAATTCCCGTTCGCTGAAATTCAAATCCTCGGCCTGCATGACCGGCGAATTCATCAGGTAAAACCGCAGGGCGTCGACCCCGTATTTTTCGATCATCAGCCACGGATCCGGATAATTGCGCTTGGATTTGCTCATCTTCGCCCCATCCTCAGCCAGGATCGTGCCAGTGGTCAGGATATTTTCAAATGGCGCAGAATTGAACAAAATCTGGGCCATGACATGCATGACGTAAAACCAGGCCCGGGTTTGGGGCAAGTATTCCACGACAAACTGCCCGGGAAACCGGCTCTTAAAAATTTCTCCTTGGGCGAACGGATAGTGATATTCGGCAAACGGCATGGAACCGGCTTCAAACCAGGAGTCAAAAATTTCGCTGATGCGATGGGCCGGCTGGCCACATTCTTTGCATTTGATCACAACTTCATCAATATATGGCCGATGCAAATCCAGAATGCTGACATCAATCTCATAAATCTTATCAGTGTGGTTATTCGGATTCTCCTGTTCCGAGCCATAATGCTCCAACAACACCCATAAGGGGTCGCCGTGACCCACGACCACTATGCGTTTGCCTTCGTATTTTTGATTAATTTCATTCACGAACGCCACCATTCGCTGTTGCACCTGGGTCAGCGTTTCGCCGCCTTCCGGCGCTTCTTTCCAAATATCATGATGCGCAATATAATCATAAAATTCTGAGACCGGCCGATTGTCATAAATGCCGGTGTCGTATTCACGCAAGCGGGCATCTGTCATTACCGGAGCCCCTAAGTGCTTACCGATAATTTCGGCGGTGGATTTGGTGCGTAAAAAATCCGAGGAAAAAATTAAATCGACGCCACCTCTGTCTTTGAGGCCTTGGGTGACTTTTTCAGCATTCTCGAATCCCTTGTCCGTCAAAGGGTATTTATCCGTTTCGAGTTTAGTGCTACTGACCCGCAATGTATTTTTGGTGGATTGTCCATGGCGCACAAAATAAAACGTATTTCGGTTCAGACCAAGATCTTTGATGGATCCCACTACATTCACATGTCCGACTTCGCACTTCCAGACCGGAATCGGATTGCCCCAGTAGCGGTTGCGGGAAATATTCCAGTCCGGCGCGGCTTCCACGGATTTCTGGTAGCGGCCATGCTTAAGATGGTCAGGATACCAGTTCATCTGCGCCTCGTTGGTGCGCAACAAATCCGGTTTCACTTTCTGCACATTTACAAACCAGGCCGGAATGGCATTGTAGAACAGCGCCGTGCCGCAACGCCAGCAGTGCGGATACGAGTGCTGGTGCTGCTGTTTGGCAAACATCAATCCCCTGGCTTCCAAATCTTTCTTGATTGTTTTTTCCGCCGCTTTGAAATACTGACCCCGGATCAAACTTGGCGCGTTATCGTTAAAAATGCCTTTTTCGTCCAAAAGCGGGACAACCGGCAGGCCTTCTTTAAGCCCCAAATTGTAATCGTCTTCGCCATAAACCACAGCCGTGTGCACCACGCCGGTGCCATCTTCAATATTAACAAAATCCGCGGCGTAGACTTTGTAAGATTTGTCCGAGTGAACCGCCGGCACGTCGAACAGGGGCTCATAGGAGAGACCGACAAGTTCTGAACCCTTAAACGGAAAATCGAGAATCGAGAATCGAGAATCGGGGTGCAATTTCATGAGATCGTTCACCCGATCTTTAGCCAAGAGATAAACCTCCTGATTCATTTTTACCTTCACATAATCAATATCCTTACCAACGGCGAGAGCTACGTTACCGGGTAGAGTCCATGGTGTTGTGGTCCAAGCCAATATAAAAGTATTAACGAATTTCGGATTACGAATTGCGAATTTTACGGTCACCGCTTCTTCCGTCACATCCCGGTAGCTATTATCCATAGCAACCTCAAAGTTGGACACCGGCGTTTCGCAGCGCGGGCAATACAGCAGCACCTTGCGGCCTTCGTAAATCAAACCCTGCTCGTAAACCTGTTTGAACGCCCACCAAACGGATTCCATATAATCCCGATCCATGGTCTTGTAGGAATTGTCGAACTCCACCCAGCGCGCGATCCGCCGGATGGTTTTGCGCCACTCGGCGACATACATCAGCACCATACTGCGGCAGGTTTCGTTGAATTTCTTGATGCCCAACTGTTCGATCTGCTTTTTGCCGGAAATTTTGAGTTCGCGTTCGACAATTTCTTCGATCGGCAGGCCGTGGCAATCCCAGCCCCAGCGCCGCCGGACAAACCGGCCCTGCATCGTCTGATAGCGCGGGATTGCGTCTTTGACGACCGACGGCAAAATGCTACCGTAGTGCGGCAGGCCGGTGGCAAACGGTGGGCCATCATAAAAAGTATAAGGTTTCCCTTGTTTGGTTTGCTCCAGGGATTTCTGAAAAATCTGGTTGTCCTCCCAAAACTTCAGTATCTCTTCTTCCAGTTTCGGAAAATCTGGCTTTGGTTGTATTGGGTTAAACATGAGTTTGGCTTTATCTATAACTCCCTCGCTAACGCTGTATCTGACGCACCCCCTCTTACATTAAGAGGGGGTAAGACAGCATCTGCCCCTCCCCTTAATGTAAGGGGAGGCTGGGAGGGGTTATAATTCTTAGTTAAAAAATAAAAACAAATAAAAGCCTTGTTGTTTTGCGATCCCTTCCGCCGGCTGGCGGAGGGAGGTACCATCGCAATTCCTTTTGGCTCTTAATTCTGCTCTTTACGCCGAGCGCGCGGTAGGCTTCGCATCCGGTTGATAGCCGGCATCGCCTTTAACCTCCATATTATAGCAAATTGGCCAAAATTAAACACCCCACATGGGTGCGGGGTGTTTAAAATCTTATATATTACGATTGGGCAAAAGCGGCCTTCAAATTTTGCCGGGCGGTTTCCAGAGCGGCCTTGAATGCCTGGTTGGCATCCCGCACCGCCTGGTTGCGGGTTTGGGTCAAATTCTTAATTTGCCCACCCAGCTTGTCCAGGTCTTTGTTGGCCTGCTGAAATTTATCTTTCGCCGCCTGCTGGGCGCTCATAAGTGTCCGGCGCACGGTGGCGGGATCAACCGAAGCGGCGCAATCGGTTTTGGCTTTGGCCATAGCCGCCGCAACATCGGCCTTAAACGTGGTGGCATTGGCTTTGATGGCATCCTGCCGTTTGGTAACCAGACTTTCCTGACTGGTGCGGAAATCCGCCATCGCTTTATCGACGGCGGCTTTGCGCACCTCTTGCGCGGCCGCAACGGCAGCCCTAAACGCGGCTAGGGCCGAGAGCTGCGCCTCGGTCAGAGCGTCGGATTCCAAATCGGAAAGGCGTTCATCCAAATCGGCTTTGGCCTGGTCGCGTTTTTCCTGAACCTGTTTCACACGACTCTCTTTGCGCTCCTTAAGCTGATTGAACACCTCCGTTCGCTTACTGCCCCGATCCTGATCGACTTTGACCAGTTTGGAATTGACTTCACCGGTAACGTTGGCAATCCGGGTGCAGAAATTTTTGGCATCCGAAGCTGGGGCGGTCGGTTTGTCTTCGCGGGCCAGGCCCAGCGCCGGGGTCAGAATGAATCCCAGGGTCGCCAGAATCAAACTGAAATTTTTAATAGTTCGCATTGGTCGCTCCTTCATAGTCGTTAACGATCGTCTGGTCGGAATTTATGACATCGTCATCGGACTGTAAATTAACTGCTTCTTCGCTATCCACGCTCGCATTAAGGTTGCTGACCGCGGCGTCCACCCGGCTCGCCGAGTTGGATTCCGTGGAATTGCCGGTGCTGGCTTGGTTGCCGGCATTGCAGGCGGCCGCCAGCAGCATTAACCCGGCGGTTAAAAACAGAATTTTTTTCATAAATCTCTAGTTAATGACATTTCAATTATATCACATAATGAAACGGCCTAACGGCAGCAATGTTACATCCCGCACCTTTTTGCTTGGAGAATACTGTTTTCGAGTCTGATCTTAAGTTCACTTAAGCCCTTACCGTGATGTTTAAGTTTCTTTTCTCTGGCTGCCGCATCATCCACCGAAAGGTATGCTTCGTAATAAATTAAGTGCCAGGGACCAAACTTACTAGTGAATCCGTTCTGGCCAGAGTTATGTTCAAATATCCTTCTGTCCAAATCGTTAGTGATACCAACATAAAATTTTCTTTTCGCGGATGGTTCCAGATTATACAGAATATATGTATAGTACATCGCAAAAAAAGTGCGGGATTACATTTCCTCGAGGGCTTGAATCCCCAATAACTCCAAGCCTTTGCCCAGTGTATTTTTGGCTTTGGCAATCAAAGCCAGGCGGAAATTTTTTACAGTTTGGTCTTTTTCGGACAGAATATGGCTTTCGTGGTAAAACTTGTTGATCAAACCGGCCAAATTATACAGATAATTGGCCAGGATATTGGGCAGATAATCCGCCAGGGTATCGTCAACAATTTCGGACAGGATAGAAAGCTTAAACAAAAGCTCCCTTTCGGTATTTGAAATTTGGGATTTGGGATTTATTTGAAATTTGGGATTTGTAATTTGAGATTTCTTCAATATGCTAGAGAGTCTAGCATAGGCATATTGCAAATACGGGCCACTGTTCCCTTCGAAATCCAAAACTTCTTCCCAGCTAAACTCAATGTCACTGTGACGGTTGTGTTTGAGGATAAAATATTTCAACGCGCCTTTGGTCACGGCCTTAATTACACCTTGTTTATCCTTTAAATCCGGATTTTTCTCCGCAATGACTTGCGCCACTTTTTCTTCGGCCTGAGCAATTACATCCAAAGCCAAAATCATATTCCCCTTACGGGTCGAGAGCGCTTCACCTTTGAAACTGACAAAGCCATAATCAATATGCGCGCCTTCTCCCTCTTCGATTTTTTCCATTCGGTGCAGGATGGCAAACAGCTGCTTATAATGATGCGACTGCCGGTTATCGACAACATATAAGTGTTTTTTGAATCCCTCTTTTTGCGCAAATATAAAGGTTGCCAAATCGCGTAATAAATAAGTCGTGCCACCGTCAGATTTCACAATCACAGCTATTCCAAGTTTCTGTTGTTCAAGATTAACAATCCTCGCTCCCCGCTCTCCGGTTTGCAAAATATCCTTGCTTTCAAGTTCGGTAAGCACCCCGGGCATTTTGTCTTCGTAAAAACTTTCCGGCCAGTGATGATCAAACGGCAAGATATCCATCAGTTGATTGATCTGCAAAAACTGCTTCACGCTGTCCTCGACCAAGTCCTGCCAGATTTTTCGATTCTCCTGATCACCCTGTTCCAATTTCACGAACTCTTGCTTCGCTGACTCGTGAATCGACGGATCTTTTTCTGCCTCTTGGTTAAGTTGAGCGTAGATTTTCTCGTTCACTTTGCCGAATTTTTTGACAGCCAAAATCAAAAATCCAAATTGCGTGCCCCAATCCCCCATATGGGTATCGGATTCCACTTTTTCTCCAACAAACAGCAACATGCGCTTGATTGCATCGCCAATAACCGCAGTTTCCAAATGGCCGATATGAAGAGGCTTGGCAATGTTGGGCTGGAAGTATTCGAGGAGGATCTTCTCCGAGCGCTGAGGGTTGAGCGCTGAGGGTTGAGTTAACAACTCGTTGTTCTTTAAGCGAAAATTGATAAATCCCGGCCCGGCTATTTCCACAGTTTCAAACATAGCCTTATCCATTTTCTCAATCAAATTTTTGGCCACATCCTGCGGTTTTTGCTTTGACAATTTGGCCCAAACCAACGCGGCATTGGTGGCATAATCGCCAAACTTCGCATCCGGATATGTCAGATCAAAGTTAAATTCGGCTGACGCTGGTCCCATCGCCGTCTGGATGATTTGTTTGATCTTTTCGCGCATTAGCATGAGCATAGTATATCTGATAAAATTAACGCAGACAATAATTATAACTCCCCCGCGAACTCTCAGTTGACGCACCCCCTCTTACATTAAGAGGGGGTGGAGTAGCGGCTGCTCTCCCCTTAATGTAAGGGGAGGGTGGGAGGGGTTATTTTTCCTCCCTATGCCTTCCCTCGCCAACAACCGCAAAGCTTTCCATGATTACTCGATCGAATCCACGCTCGAGGCCGGCTTGGTCTTGGCCGGCCATGAAGTCAAAAGCATCCGCAACGGGCAGGTCTCGCTCAATGGCGCCTATGTCACGATCCGCCTGGGCGAAGCCTGGCTGCGCAATGCGTATATTGGCAAATACAAACAAGCCTCGGGCCTGGAGGGCATCGATGAATCCCGCGAACGAAAGCTGCTCCTCAATAAACACGAGATCATTAAACTGCAGGATCTGCTCAAATCCAAAGGCTTAACTCTGGTGCCGCTGGAAATTTACACATCCAAGGGGCGGCTGAAATTAAAAATCGGCGTCGGAAGAGGCAAAAAGCAATTCGACAAGCGCGAATCGATAAAGAAGAAAGAACTTAAAAGAGGCTTGGATAGAAAGATGAGGACGCGGGTATAACTACCTCTCTGTCGGCTTCGCCGACATCTCTCCTGGAAGGAGAGATGAACTGCAGGTTAATTAAATATATGAAACTGCTTGAAAATTTAATTTTGGGTTCCCGGAGTTTAAGAAAAAACCAAACGCCTTGGGAAAATAAACTTTGGTATAATCTCAGAGCCAAAAGATTTAAAGGATACCGTTTCCGAAGACAATTTGTTATTGGTTACTATATAGTTGACTTTTGCTGCTTTGAAAAGAAACTAATTATAGAATTAGATGGGGGCCAACACAACGAAGAACAAACTCAACTAAATGATAAAGAAAGAACCGAATTTCTGAAATCACAAGGCTTCAAAGTAATAAGATTTTGGAACAATGATATTCAAAAAAATCTCCCGGAAGTTTTAGAAACTATATTAGATAACTTGAAATAAAAAAATCCCCTCCCCTTCCAGGGGAGGGTGGCGCGAAGCGCCGGGTGGGGTAGTTATTATTCTGGTGGAGCTGGGGAGAATTGCACTCGTTCGCGCTTATGCGCTCACCTCGGGGCAGCGCCGAAAGCTATTAATACGCTTTCGTCGACGCTCGACTTCGGCTGATGCCTCGTCTCGCTTCTGCCCGGAGTGCAATCAATGTGCTTTATTAAATTCCTGGTGGAGCTGGGGAGAATTGCACTCCCGTCCAAAAATTTTTGGCAAACACGTCTACAAGCTTAGACCGCTTTATGGTGTCCCCCAAGCAATAGAAGCGGACCAAAGCTGCTTGAGGTGAGCTCTAAGTGTCTTTTGGCTGTCGAGCACCGGCCAAAATGAGTCCGGATAATATAACACCTGTGATCCGCGCACAGACTTTACGGAGCAGATGGGTTATCGCTTAATTAAGCAACAGCCAGAGCAGGAGAGAATGCAAAAGCATTCTTAATTCTGCTTACCAATGAATTGGCATTTATGATTTGCCTTATTTTTTTAACCGAGAAATTAGGCTAATCGGACTTGCGGTATCTGTCAAAGAACTCTTGTCGAAGCTTAGCAGCCCCTCGTCAAAGCATTTTAGCATAATATAAGAGTATTTTCAAGCTTTTTAATTACCTCTCTGTCGGCTTCGCCGACATCTCTCCTGGAAGGAGAGAATAAACTGCTGATTTGCCCTCCCCTTCCAGGGGAAGGTGCCGCGAAGCGGCGGGAGGGTAGTTACTCTTTACAAAAACTGTATTTTCCTCTATAATTACTGCGTATTAAACATAAACCGATAGCATTTAGAACTCGCATCAACAATCAAATAAGAGTCCCGGAGGTCCGCTTGATCGATGACCAAGGCAAAATGCTTGGGATCATGAAGATCGAAGAGGCAATGGCTTTAGCCAAAGAGCGCGAAGTCGATTTGGTTGAGGTCTCCCCCACGGCCAAGCCGCCGGTGGTCAAGCTTCTGGACTACGACAAATACCGCTATCAGCAGGAAAAAGCGGCGCAAGAAGCCCGAAAAAAAGTAAAAAAGGTTATGGTCAAAGGGATCCGGCTTTCCGTCCGCATCGGTGACCACGATCTGGTGTTCAAAGCCAAGAAAACCTCGGAGTTTCTGGCCGAAGGCCATAAAATCAAGGTTGATGTGGTTATGCGCGGCCGCGAACAGGCCCACCCGGAATTGGCTTTCAATCTCATGAAGCGGTTTCAGGAAACTATCACCACTCCCTTTGTCAAAGAAACTGGCCCGTCCCGCATGGGGGGAACTATAAGTATAATCATAGCTCCCTCAAGCAAATCCTAATGATTCGAATTAGGAATCAGGAATTAGGAATAACGGGGCCCTAATTCATAATTCATTATTCATAATTCCTTTTACATGCAAAAGACGAACAAGCGAATCAGCAAAACTTTTTGGAAAACCGGATCCGGCAAGCTTATGCGCCGCAAGTCTGGCCAAGCCCATTTCAACTCCCGCGAACGCGGCAACACCACCAGCAATAAGCGCCGCGATTTGGCGGTCTCCAAGGCCGACCGCAGAATTTCATTAGTAATGGGTAAGTAAAGATTAAAAATTGCGGATTACGCATTACGGATTAATTCGTAATCCGAAATCCGTAATTAACTAATTAAACAATTATGACCAGAGTCAAACGCGGCGTTGCCGCCCACAAGCGACGCAAATATTTTCTCAAACGCACCAAAGGGTTTACCAACCGCCGGTCCACCAACGCAATCGCGGCCAAGGAAGCCTTGCTGCATGCTGATTCTTACACCTATGCCCACCGCCGGCTGCGCAAGCGGGATTTAAGAAAACTCTGGACGATCCGGACCAATGCCGCCAGCCGCGAACACGGCATGACGTTCAGCAAGCTGATGGGCAGCCTGCGCAAGCAGCAAATCGGCATCAACAAAAAAATGCTGGCCGAGCTAGCCGTCCGCCACCCGGAAGTGTTTGAAAAAATCGTCGCTTCGGTTAAGTAAGCTTGGAGTATAACTCCCCCGCTGACTCCTTTATGACGCACCCCCTCTTATATTAAGAGGGGGTTTTAAAAAACCTGTCTTTCCTCCCCTTAAAATAAGGGGAGGTGGCGCGTTAGCGCCGGAGGGGTTAATATATAGGCATGTCAACAAAACTTAAATCTATCACTAAAGGCTCTCAAATTATGGATCAAATTTTTTGGGAGCTTTTAAAATTGCTAAACAGCGGTCAGCCAGCCACTGAATTAAGCCTGGCGCAGTTTATTAAAAAACGAGCCAAACAATTGGGCGCCTCGGGCTTGGCCTTCCCGCCAATTGTCTCCTTTGGCCCGAACTCGGCGGAGATTCATCATAAGCCCAACAAAACGCGCATTGGGAAAAACAATTTCTTAATGCTGGATTATGGCGTTAAGGTTAACGGTTACTGCTCGGATTTCACCCGGACTTTGTTCCTGGGCAGGCCGCAAAAAATCCACGAAAAAATTTATAACACGGTTCTGAGAGCGCAGTTAGCAGGCTTAAAACTGGTAAAACCCGAGGCTGAGTGTTTCCGGATTGATCTGGCCGCCCGAGAAGTAATAATTGAGGCCGGTTTTGGCCGGCATTATAACCACCATACCGGACATGCCGTTGGTAAAAAAATCCATGAACCCCCGAGCTTCTCGGCGACATCTCCCTCCACGCTCTCCGCTTCCCGCTCCCCCCTCATTATGACTGTCGAGCCTGGTATTTACCTGCCCGGCAGGTTTGGCGTCAGAATCGAGGATATGGTTTTAGTTTCAAACAAGCCCAAGATATTTTCCAAAGTGCCGAAAGATTTTAAATCGATGATAGTGGCTTAGATATATAACTCCCCCGCAAACGCTTGATCTAACGCACCCCCTCTTACATTAAGAGGGGGTAAGATAGCAGTTGCTCCTCCCCTTAATGTAAGGGGAGGCTGGGAGGGGTTATTTTCCAACCAACCGAAAACCGCCTGGGCTTTTCCCGAGGCGGTTTTCGTAATTCCTAATTCGTACTTCGTAATTCGATTCTATTTCACTCCCGCGATAACCTGGTCGATATCGGCGGTATCTTGCTTGTTGGCGACCAGAATTTCTCGCACTTTTTCGAATGCGCTAAGCGCCTTGGCCTTATCCCCTTTTTGCTGATACGCTAGCCCGAGGCTGTAGTGAGCATTGGCGTATTCGGCATTCAAAGCCACCACTTTCTGGAAAATTCCGATAGCTTCATCGTAATTTTTCTGATTGTAGGTGAGGCGACCTTGTTCAAACAAGACGTCCGGGTTAGTCGGGAACAGCCCGGCGGCTTCATCCATTTTCTTTTTGGCTTCCTCGGCTCTTTGGTCGGCTTCCAAAACGCGCGAGAGCTGGATGTAGAATTCCGGCAGATCATTTTTCAGTTCTATCGCCTTATTTAGCTCGGCCACCGAATGCTTGATCATTTCCGGATCGATTTTGGTCGGCTGATTGCCATTGGCGTCCGGCTCTTTGGAACTATCAGCCACATTGGCGGCGCCAAAGTAAGCCTGGCCCAATTGATAGTGCAGCGCCGGATTGTTGGGATCATGCTCAATCGCCGATTTGAGCGAACTAATGACATATTGATCGGCGCCGGCAGCCAAGGGCTTGATGTCGGCGTAAAACTGCGCCAAGGCCTGCCAGTTGGATGCTTTGGCCGGAGAAATCTGCACGGCCAGTTGGCCGGCTTTGATCAATTCGCTCATTAGATTCTGGATTAGATTGGCGTCCGGTTTGGGCTTAGACCCTTCTTCCTGGGCGCGCAAGATTATGCTTTGACCGTAAGTCAGATAATAGACGTCCCGGTAAGGATTCAGACTGATGGCGCGGGCGAACTGGTTGGAGAGCGCCGTCGGGTCCGGTTTTTCCCGGTTAGCTTGCTTGATGCCGGTGGCGTAGGCGACTTCTCCGCCATAAATCGTGGCTTCAAAGAACGCTCCGATCAGAATGGCCGCCAGCAAGAGGAGGGAAACGAACATCCACGATAGCGCAGCGCGAGGCGACGATGACATGGACATGGGCGATGATTCCAATTCGCTTTCTTCCCCGCTCATGTGAGCCATAGCCATAAAGACGCCGAGCGAGAGCCAGTAAAGGAAATAAAACGTCGCGTTGAAAAAATAGAAGAAGTGAGCGATATAAAGCGCGAGCCAGACGACGAAAAAGCCAAAAGCGTGCTTCCAGCCGACATGCTCGGCTTTTTTGAGCAAGAAATACAACCCATAAACCAGGAACAGTAGGCTTAAGAGCTCGAACACCAGCAGGCCCAAAATGCCGGTTTCAATGGCGATATTGCCGATCTCGGACGACGCCCGGTCAAAATTCAGGCTCCAGACAATCGTCTTGTTCAGTTCCGGCGGTTTGATCTGACCAAAAACAATTCCGGTGGTGCCAGGGCCCGAGCCGAGGATCGCGCTTTTGGCCCCTTCTTTCATGGAGTTGCCAACCAGGGTCCAAGTGGTGGAATTGGATAACTGCACTTCCACCGGCAGGTCAATGTTGACCAGGTTGCGGGGGTTAACGGCCGCCGGCAAAAATTGGAACGAAATGAACAAAACGCTGATGACCAGCATGACCATGGGTTTCCAAAACCAGGTCGGCGAGGATTGATGCTCCCCCTGGATTGCCATGGAGATGGCGAGGAACGCGACCATAGCCAGGCCCAAGACCAGCCAGGCGACAAAGGCGTTGATCAAAAACAAAATTGCCAGAGAGACCAAGGTCAGCAGCCACAACATGGCGGTTTTGACCCGGCCCCGGCTGCTACCCATGAAGAACATCCATTGGACAAACACGACAGAGACCGCGCTAAAGATCGCCAAACCCACCTGGCTGCCGATGGGATTGAATCCGCGGTTATGGGTAAAGGCCGCTGGCAGAAGATAAATCCCCAACAGCTGGAACAAACTGTATACCAAAACGATGCCGGAGCCGAGCAAAAAATAGTTGGTGAGCCGTTTGATTGTCTGTTCCCGTTTCAAGTTGTTGACGATCACGAAGTAAAACAAGACCAGGCTGAGGACAGAAATGAAACTACCGGAAAACCGGCCATAATAGCCCAGAAAAGACGAGACCTTATCAATCGACATCAGGCTGGTGAGCAGGTAAACGCCCAGGTAGGCCAAGAGGATATAATCAAGCGACGTTTTGACCCAGGAGACAGACCGGGTAGTTAAAATTTTAATGACCCAGACAGCCAGCATAAGGACGACGCCGAAAAAGATCAAGGTCAGTTTGTTGAAGTCGCGGACTTCGGTGGTTAAGGAAGTAAACAGCACCGGCACCAGCAGAACCAAGGCATAGAGACAGAAATTAATGATCTTGTGGAACCGCGAAAAATCCACAGTCTGGGCGGCCGCCGCCGCATGGCCGGAAGCATGCTGAACCAGGTTGTGGTGGTCAGCGGCTGGCCCGCCTAGACTCGCGCTAGGCGAGGCTGGTTTGCGCTTCATAAAATCGAGCATTTGGTTTGGTTTTCTTCATCTTAGAACTCCCCTCTCCCGCTCCGGGAGAGGGGCCGGGGGTGAGGGTAATCTAAAATTTAATATTTTTAATAGTTATTAACAGCTATTTCTCCCCAATAATAGCAAATTTTAATAGATTTGGGAATTATAACTCCCCCGCTAACCCTCAGCTGAGGCACCCCCTCTTACATTAAGAGGGGGTGAACTGCAGATTAATTCTTTGGGCAGTATTCTAAGATTTTGTCGTATATCCCGTCGATATTTTCTATTACCTCATTATTCCAAAATCTTAATTCTCTAATATCGTTAGCTAATAAATAAGCCGTTCTTTCCTGATCATATTCTTTTTGTTCATCAGCGTGCTGACCTCCATCTAACTCAATGGCTAACCTCAATTCGGGACAATAAAAATCGAGAATATAATACCCGACGCTATATTGCCTTAAAAATTTATAGTCATTGCATTGTTTATTTCTTAGTACCTTCCAAAGTAACGATTCACAATCAGTTTGATTTTTTCTTAACTGCTGTCTTCGTGATTTAATTTTCGGGTTGTTATATATTAGCTTCATCTTTGCGTTAGATGGCAGTTAACCCTCCCTTAATGTAAGGGAGGGTTAGGGTGGGTTATTTTACGGTGCTACTGGCTCCCCTGCCTCGCCAGCAGGCAGGTCGGCCGGCGGTGGGGTACCAGAATCAGCTGATGGGGTCACATCTTCTCCGCTTGGCAACTCTGAACTGGTTTCAGAGTCCCCGGTTTGAGATCCTGCCTGCCCGCCGGCTTGTCCGTCCGTAGTTTCAACGGAGGCGGAAGCGTCAGATGAAGGCTGGGATTCCTCTACCGGCGGCTCTTCTGCAGGCGGAGTTTCTTCTCCCCCGCTCGTGCTGTCCCCGGAAACTGTTCCCTGTTCGCTGTTATCTGTCGTCTGACTATTCAAGCCCGCGTTCTGCAACAGCGTCTGCAACTGATTCTTGTCGATACAAACATCTTCCAGGCAGAGCCGCACGGCCACGATGGTGCCGTCCTCGCCAATGCTCCACTTTCCTTGCAAGCCGGCAATGGATTTGACGTTGACGAACGCATGGCCGTTGCCGTCCAGATCCTGGGCCAGACTGATTAGCTGGCCGGAGAGATCCTGCGCCACATCGATATGCTGATAGCCGAGATTAACAAAAACCAAAACTGAATCTAATCCTTCTGTGCCACCCTGTGAATCTTCCAAAGCAATACCAATGGATTGGCCCGATTCGGTCATCTTGGCGGCGTATCCTGGCAATTGACTGGAAACAGTCAGCCGATCACCGGCATGGATCTGGCCGTTTTCTTCGGAAACCTTCACCGGCACGCGACCAACTAAGGCCACGGGTTTTTGCAGGGCAAGTTTCCCCGGATTTTTCCAATCATAATTCATGACCGGACCCGGGGCCGTGGAAATTACCCCGATAAGCGTATGAGCGCCGGTGGCTGGGGCCACGGCAAAGCCATCGTCATTCGAGCTGGTGGCCACCATTTCCACAACCTCCCCGGGCTGGGGCGAGCCTTGGGTGTAATACATTTCGGCGACGTCGGCGGGAGTGGAATAGACATTGGCATCAGAATAGACTGAGCCGTCAGCCGTGATCTTAAAGTGCACAGTATCCACCCCGGAACCGACCGTGGAATCGGATTCAATGGAGAAGACGGATTGGGCGTCCGTGGATTCTTCAGTATTGATGTAGATACCTTCCAGGTTAGCGGCATCGGTTTGGTTAATGACTAATTTACCGGTAGTCGGGCTGGTTTCCCCAATCCCGACGTTGCCGGCGCCTGTAATATGCATCGCTTCTGTTAGAACTCCCGCGTTATATGTCCGCAATCGCAATGCCGTCGTGCCTGAACTGTCCGAACGACGAGCTTGTAGGTAAGTGATATCACCTCCGGAAATAGGTACCATGTAGATATTGCCTACGGCATAGAATGCGCCGCTAGCGTTAGTGCCACTATCCGCTAACCAAATATCCCCGGAGCTATCAACATCTAATTTCCCCCTAGGGCTCGTGCTCCCGATGCCGACATTGCCGCCTAAGAAGGCCGCGGCGTAGTTGGCGCCAGCCCCGGTCGGAGTATTCACAGTTAAGCCATAGGCATTAGTCGCGGTCGAGACAGCGGTGACAGGAACTAAAATACCATGCGAGTTTGTAATGGCTACATTTGTGGACTTGATGGGGTTGGCTACGATTAAGCCTGCGGCATCAGTTACGGTCTGGTTGGCATTGGTGCCGACCAGAGTCATGGCACCAATCTGGGCGCCGTAGAAAGTAGCGTAAGTGGTAGGGTCAGCGCCGGAAAGAGTAACTGTGTGGGCTCTTTGAGTGATACCGGAGACTCCCGCGGCGGCAAAGGTGCCAGTGGAGAGAATATCCAGCTTGGATGCGGGAGCAGTGGTGCCAATGCCGACGTTGCCGCCATTTAAGATTGTAAGGACTCCACTGCCTGCTCCGGAAGTGCCCAAACGCAAATTATTTCCAGTGGCGGCGTTTACGTCAGTATTTGTGCCGTCCACTGTGATACTAAACCTTGTGGCAGCTGTAGCGGCAGCGCCAATTCTGAATGCTTCACCTGTGACATCCGCACCCAGAGATAGGTGTAATTTAGTGCCTGGAGTCGTCGTCCCGATGCCGACGAGGCCGGCGGAATCGATTGTCATCCGCGTGCCCGTACCAGCAGCGCCGTCAGTCTGGAACAAAAGTTTGGAATAAGCGCTTGTGGCATGATCGTATTGTGCCACAATACCGGCTTCTATTGAGCTGGCTCCCATCAATGAAATCTTGGCGTAATCAGTATTGGCGGCTTGGGTTACCAAACCTTGAGTTCGACTGACCGCACGAGTGGTGGTGGAAGATGAATATACGTGCAATAATTGAGCTGGATTCGTCGTCCCGATGCCGACGTTGCCCCCTAAGAACGCCGCCGCATAGTTGTTGGTAGCGCCAGTGGAAGCATTTACTGTCAGGCCGTAAGAATTAGTGGCGGTAGAAACAGCAGTAGCGGGAATCAAAATTCCGTGAGTATTGGTAAGAGCCACATTCGTAGATTTAATCGGGTTGGCTACAATTAGTCCGGCCGCATCTGTGACGGTCTGGTTGATATTAGTGCCTACTAAGGTCACAGCACCAATCTGGGCGCCGTAGAAAGTGGCGTAAGTAGTTGGGTCTGCGCCGGAGAGAGTGATGGTGTGGGCTCGCTGTGTAATTCCAGAAACGCCGGCTGCGGCAAAGGTACCGGTGGAAAGAATATCCAGCTTGGAGGCGGGAACGCTAGTCCCAATGCCGACGTTGCCACTTGGAACAATGAAATTTTCTGTGTCCCGAGGAACCTGCCAAATATTGTGATAAACACTTGAGTAATATGTACGGAATAAAACATCGTCTGTTCCACCTGCTCCATCAATGAGGATTTCAGCATAGTTATTGTCAGCTCCACCAAGTGTCGAGCCTTGTCTCCAGGCTATACGCGGACTACCACCAGCTACGTCAGAAGATGAAATGATGCCGACTACGTCCAAAGGATTGATCGGATCCGTCGTCCCGATACCGACGTTGCCGGAACTTTCTATCCTCATCCTCTCCACTGCCGCCGAGGTAGTGGCTGTGCCGAATACCAAGGCCGTGCTGTTGACTGTGGCGCTAAAAGTCGCTTCTGCTTCTGCCCAGATTCCAGCACCGGCGAGTATTGCATCAGAGCCATCGGATTCTAATGGTGAATTGAAATTGATTCTTCCTAGTTGATCATCATCAATGATGGTGAGTTCCTTGGTGGATAAAGTGAGAATACCTGCGCTTGTTGCTCCTGTGCCTACTGGTCCTTGGACGTCGAGAAGGGATTGCGGGACGGTGGTATTGATGCCGACGTTGCCATCCTTAGTCAGACGCATCTTTTCGGTTGGAGAGGTATCACCGGTTTCCCAAGCGAAGTATCCACCGCCTGCCGCAAACGAACCACTCGTCTGAATCTTCGTTCTGAAAACAAGACCTGCGCCAGAACCGTTCGGACGAAGCATCTCCATCTCTGATGTGGCCAACTTCAGGCCGTAAGTTGTACTCGGAGCGCTGAGAATCAGGCCGAACTGCCCGACCGTGTCGGTCGTGTTGATATCTAGTTTCTGGCTTGGGTCTGTTCTCCCGATGCCGACTTCACCAGTGCCTAAGATCGTCATGCGGGCCGTATTGGCCGTGCCGAAATGGATATTCTTATTTGTGCTTAAAGTACTGGCATACAAGATGGTGTCGTAAGCGCTACTACCCGGAAGCAGTGCGCCAGCAGAGCTACCCTCAACTGCCAAATAACCGTTGTTGCCCGTATTGGCAAATCCTAATACCACTCCGTTAGTTCCAGTAGTTGAAGTTATTTGCACCCGGCCGGTTGCCGCCTGAACTTCCAGCGGGAAGACTGGATTCGTCGTCCCGATACCCACATTCCCTCCCAAGAATGCTGCGGCATAGTTGTTGGTTGCGCCAGTTGGAGTATTAACTGTCAGGCCGTAAGAATTAGTGGCGGTAGAGACAGCGGTAACAGGAATTAAAATTCCATGAGTATTGGTGAGAGCCACATTAGTGGATTTGATTGGGTTGGCCACGATCAGACCAGCGGCATCTGTGACGGTCTGGTTGATATTAGTGCCAGCCAAAGTCATGGCACCAATCTGAGCGCCGTAGAAGGTAGCGTAAGTAGTCGGGTCAGCGCCAGAGAGAGTGACTGTGTGTGCTCTTTGAGTGATACCGGAAACCCCGGCGGCGGCAAAGGTGGCTGTTGGGAGAATGTCGAGTTTGGAAGCCGGGCTTGCTGTGCCGATACCGATATAGCCGGTAGAATTTATATACATATGCGTTACGTTATTAGTCTCTAGTCGCAAGCCCGTGGCATGAGCCGTACCAATAAATCCGTCATAAGCTGCTCCGGAGCCTAGTACGGAAGCTCCGGTGCTAGATTCCACTCCTACATACAGACTTCCGGTACCATTGATAGAAGCTTGGTAAGCTGCGTTGGTTCCTGTAGTAGACACAAACCGAGCGTTTGCCGCGGCGGCCTGAACATCCAATGTAGTCGCTGGCCCAGCAATCCCGAGGCCGACATTGCCGTTGCCCAAAATACTCAGAGCTGGCAGAACATCATCATTGTTGAATACTTGAAAGATGGTTTCCGGGGCGCCAAGATCAGCTATACCTGTCGTACCGTTGGATTTAGCTCCAATAAATTTAATGGCCGGGATGGTATCAGTGGGATCAGCCCCGAACACACCTCTGATGCTCAAGGGTTGGTCAGTGGTAGTGTCTGTAATGGCAGTGAGTTGAAGGCCCCCGCCAGTGGCGCTGTTTTTTTGCCAAGCAGCAAAGGTATCTGTTTCAGCTAGAGTGGTGAGGCCATGAGCGATGTCGGAAGATTTAAGCGCGAGGATCTGGTCATCACTGGCACCTTGGTTGATGGTTAAGCCCTGGGTAGTATCGGCATTGGCTGAGTCATTTAGAAGAACGTTGCCAGTGGAGCTGATAAAAATATTTGTGGCGCCGCCGCCGCCTGCACCGATAGCCAGGCTATCAGTAGAGTGATTGTAGGAAATATGACCGGCATAATCTGCCTCCGGATCAGCAAAGTATATGCGTCCTATATTGTTGTTGGCTGTAGAAATGGTAAGGCCTCCTTCACCGCTTGCCTGACTTATGACGAGATTGTCTGCGCCTGCATCTGGAGCATTAGCTAGGACCGATCCGATATGCAGACTGCCTTGCGGCGCTGTATTTCCAATGCCGACGTTGCCTGTACCGCTAATCCTCATTCGTTCCGTAAGCGAAGTGCTTGCATCCCAATTATAAAATCTCAATGAGTAGTCAGCAGTGCCGTCATGGCTACTCATAATTTTGGAGACAATCGTGTTGCTAACATAAGGCGAGAAGCCCAAGGATGCGGCAGTGCCGTCACTGCTATCATTGTTTTGGAGCAGCAAGGGTACCGTTTCAGCACCAGCGCTGGTGCTTGTTACCGTGAGTTTCGACGACGGCGCCGTCGTCCCGATACCCACATTCCCGCCCAAGAACGCGGCGGCATAGTTGTTGGTAGCTCCGGTAGAAGCATTAACTGTCAGGCCGTAAGAATTAGTGGCGGTAGAAACAGCAGTAGCGGGAACCAAGATGCCGTGGGTGTTTGTGAGAGCCACATTAGTGGACTTGATCGGGTTGGCTACGATCAGTCCGGCCGCATCTGTAACTGTCTGGTTGATATTAGTGCCTACTAAAGTCATGGCACCAATCTGGGCGCCGTAGAATGTAGCGTATGTGGTCGGATCAGCGCCAGAGAGGGTTACCGTATGCGCACGCTGGGTAATGCCGGATACTCCGGCGGCGGCAAATGTACCAGTTGAGAGAATATCAAGCTTGGATGCGGGAGCAGTGGTGTCTATGCCGAAGAAGCCGTTCAATGAAGTCATTAAGGAAGTCCTAACGGAACTGTTATCAGTTATGTTAGTAGTGTTAGTATCAAAAGAGTTGTCCGCTATGCGAGTGTCGAAAGAGAATTGATCCAGCACTATACCGGTGGTATTGTTGCGGATGACATTGTTGGTAATAAGAGTATTGTTGATGGAATTATTGGTAGCATCCGCGCCGTCGAGCTCGATAGCTTTGGCGGAAGCACCGGTAAAGCCCTCAATAGTGTTCCCAACTATTGAGACCCCTTTCATGGTGGTACTGCCGTCCTCAAAAAGTCTTATGCCGTAGGTGGCGGTGCCGTCATCGCTTATGAGGTTCCCTGTAATGACAGCTTGATCAAGACGCTTGATGAGGAAGCCTCCTGTCCCTTCATTTTTTGATGTATTGCCGGAAATAGTCACTCCTTCGGCACCGCCGGATCCTATAATCATGCCATAGTCAGAGTTGCCTTCGGTAGCGTTGCCTGTTATGGAGCAGTTCTGGGAGCAGCTAGCAATTTGAATACCGTAGTTGGTGTTGGAGGTTAACTTGTTGCCAGTAATAGAAATGGCTTCGCCTGACGTACTTATGAACATTCCAGAATCGGAGTTGCTTGAGATGGTATTACCAGTAATCGTGCCCGAGTTGTTTATCATATGGATACCGTAACTACCATTGTTAGAGATATTGTTATTTGAAATGACATTGTTATCGCCAAAGCCGTTAGAAAAATGGATACCGTAGGAATCACTTGATGAGACTCTGGAATTCACTATCTTCACCCGGTCTCCGCGATTAATCTGAATACCGACCCCGTCGGCAGAAGCGACCCAGACATGGTCAATGAGAATATCCTGTACTTGGACGACAGATGTACCAATGCCATCGCCCGGACTGCCGGTACCACCGGCGTTGCCGATAATTTTAAAATCTTTAAAAGTAAGTTCATCCTTACCATTTAAGTCAATGACATAAGCAATGTTGTTGCCAGCAGAGCTAATGATGGTCTTATATCCTGAGCCGCGGATAGTGGTGTCGTTTTGATCAATGGTAATGGTTTCGGCGCAAGTATAGGTGCCTTCAGGCAGATAGACTTCACCGGCGCTGGCGCCCAATGCGTCTATGGCGGCATTAATACCCGCGCAAGTCTGGGCATAAGTGATGCCGTCTACAACAACTGTCTTATTTACTCGGGACGCTGTAAACTCGCCGTCAAAACGAACATTGCCCGCATCCACCCAGAGAGCATAAGGATTGGTGATGGTGATGTTTGAGCCAGTTGGAGCAGCATCGATATACAATGTAGCCGCATTGGTAACGGTCTCAGTTCCACCCGCAGCGACTCCGTTTAGGGTGGGAGCAATGAATTGATTGGCTAACCAGCTGGCGATTGTGGTGCCGTCAGTCAAGGTTTGTGTAGTGGCCGATGAGCGCAATGAAATAATTTCGGAAGTGATTGAAGATGCGTTTGGTATATCAATATCTATCCTGGCTCCCGGATTCGTAGTCCCGATGCCGACGTTGCCGGCAGAGGTTAAGACCATTTGTCCGGCAGTGTAAGCTCCAGCGTTGATGGATGATTCAAAGGTGAGATACCCAGTAGGATTGGCTGTTCCTTGGACCGGCACGACATAGCTTCGGAAATCTACAGCTTGAGAGGCGGCAGTAGCGTCTGTTTTCCAGCCAAAGCCGGACCAGCGAATAGCTGGAGAAATCTGCTGGGCCCCTGCCGCCGCAGCGGTGGTATTGACCAAGGCTAAGCCGGAAGATGTGGTTTGAGTAACCCCCAGACCAGCAGTTCTTACCTCTAACTTTGAGGTCGGTTGCCCTAAAGGGTATCCCGCCCCGATGCCTACGAGGCCGGTGCCAGTAATGGTAAAAAATTCAGCGTTATTATCGTATTTTTGTATGCCGAAGGCAGTCGCGTCTCCAGTGGAATTACCTGCCATAATAGCAACTATGTTGCTTGAATTCATGAAGAAAGTTCCGGGGCTTCGGATTAATCCGTCATCGCCTACCGTAATGCCGCCGCTGGTAAATTTGGCAGAACCTGCAACTTCAAACTTATAACCAGACGCGACACTCGTCGTCCCGATGCCGACGTTGCCCGAGCCGAGAACCGTCATGAGGTTAGTGGTGTAGTTCCTTAACTGGAAAACTGTTTCAGCATTACCCAAGACATCCGGTACAGTACCACCCTTTTTAGCACCAATTAAAACGACGCCTGGAGTTGTGTCAGTAGGGTCAGCAACGCCTACAATGCCGTAAATCCTTGCTCCTGCTTCTCCCCCATCATCTGAAATACCCAATATAGACAATCCTCCATCGACGCCGGGATTCTCGATTCGGCCCCCAACGTTTGTAGGAGCCCAATCAGTAATACCATGCGCTACGCTGGCATGTGTAAAATCTAACGCTCCTTCGTGAATATTGAGCTTATCACTAGGCGCCGTCGTCCCGATGCCGACGTTGCCAGCACTATCAATCCTGACCCGTTCTGCCGGGGTAATGCTTCCACTTGGTGTGGTCAAAAATGTGATATAGGTTGGGGTTGAAGTATCCGTCCAAGTCCCACCTGCCGATAATAATAAGGAAGCCTTTTCATCAAAAAATCCTGTTGCGCCATAACCGCCAGCAACTAGACCGCCTATCACACTTGTATTTATAACCGCCGTCGGTAAAGCCAAAGTACCCCTAGCCAGTCTTGAACGAAATCGTAATGCATCACCATAAGAAGTTATGCGGACACTGGCATCAGCTTGGTCACGAACTATGTCTAATGGATAACTCGGCGCCGTCGTCCCGATACCGACGTTGCCGGAGCCGAGGACTGTCATGAGAGGAGAAGTGCCTGCGCGAACTTGGAAGCCTACATCACTGCCAGTGATGGCTGTTCTGGTCGTGCCAGTTTTTTTATACAAATCAATGGTCATAGCGGCGGCGGTTAATGTACCGGTAGAGCCGTTCACGGCCGAAAGAACTATGCCCGACCGGTCCTGCGCACTCAACCCAAATATTTCCAGACCACCTTCTGAACTGCCGGAATGCTGCAAGATTCCATACACGTTTGTTGGGACAAGACTGGTCATGCCATGAGCAACATCTGCGTCACTCATACGAAAATCGTTAGTTACACCTGTAGCTGTATGCAAGTGAAGCAAACCACCCGGCCCCGTCGTCCCAATGCCGACGTTGCCGGATGTATCAATAGTCAAAAGATCAGATGTTCCAAGCACAGCAGAGCTGCCTGCTTGAGTGCTGATTTTAAATTTATCTGAATCAGAATTATCTATACCCACAGCGTAGCTTCTGGTTGAGTTTGCTATGGTGTATCTCATATAAGGATCTCCGGCAGTAGACCCTCCAACCGCAAGATTAAGCAGGGCCGAGGCACTTGAGGTGTTATTGTCATTTAAAAACTGAAAGGCGGTTTCTGCGTCTTGGTCTTTTCTCACATACAAAAAGCTGGTAGGAGTAGCTCCAATACCGACGTTGCCAGCGGAATCAATTCTCATTCGCTCGGTTACAGAGCTTGCCCCGTCTGCTGTTGTACTGAATGTGATTCTGCCTGGCATATCATTCAATCCCGGTGTACCGTCTACCTGAAATTGGATTGCAGCCGCGCGCGAGGCCAAATCCGTACCATCGTCTCCCACAGCGAACAAACTGAAAAGGTTGTCATTATTTTGCACAATAGTTCCGACGGTACCTGTGGTCCCACTGCGCGATTTCGCTCCAACAATGCTCGGACCTCCGTTGTCCGCGCTATAACGATAAGTTACAAGGTTGTTTCCATTGGAATGCACTTCGAGTGCGCCGCCGCTTGCCGCTCCGTCCACGGCGACCGCCGCAGTATTGCCGATGATAACTTGGCTGGAGTTAAAGTCAGTGCCGGCAAAAACCGCGCCATAGTTATTGGTGGAGCCGGTCTGCTGAGCCACGTAAAGGCCGTAGGATGTCTCACTGCCAGAAAGACCTTGGCTGTCGATCCTTACACCGTAGTTATTCTGGGTACCAGCTCCTGGACTGCCAGCAATGGTGTTGACTCTTAGACCGAAAATCTGGTGCGTGCCGCCGGCCCCGGCTGAGTTTTGAGTCGGAGATATGCTTAGGCCATTGATATTTGCACTGCCGGAAGTGTTGGTTGAGGCAGCAGTGAATGTTAAACTTTGCAGACTACTTTCAGCCCCGCCAGCTGGCGCAAGGGAACTTGATACGTGCAAAAGTGCTCCCGGATTCGTCGTCCCGATACCGACGTTGCCGCCCAAGAACGCGGCGGCGTAATTATTAGTAGCGCCAGTCGGAGCGTTGACGGTTAAGCCGTAGGCATTAGTAGCAGTAGACACAGCTCCAGCTTGGATCAAAAGGCCGTGGGTATTGGTAAGCGTGGCATTGGTGCCCTTGATCGGAGCACCGCTTATGGCCAATGTCGCCGCGTCAGTGAGAGTCGAAGCGCCGGCAAAAGCGTAGGTTGGCGCGTTAACGACTACCGCGCGTTGTGTCGCCAAAGCGCCAGTCGCAAACGTCACATCTCGATTTAAATTAAAAGCGATGTCTATCGTTTCTCCGCTAAGGCCTGTATGAGCAGGGCCGGTAATTGTAAAGAGCGAAGAATTACCACTGGAGGCGACGCCTGGGGCAATGTTCCAATTTCCTAAAGCAGCGCTGATGGTGGCTCGGCCGGTATTGTTAGTATAAAAAGTCACTGCGTGATTGGTGGCAGTACCGAACTGGCCATTCCCATCAGCACCCACAATCACCTCGACATCACTGTCTGTATCGCGGAGGATAAGATAAGGAGCTGTATCGTAAATTCCAACTTTGGCCGTAGTTACAACAGGAGTTTCGTAAGAACCTACAGTCAGGAGGTGCCCCGGATTCGTCGTCCCGATGCCGACGTTGCCGCCGTTGGGTTGTAATACTAATGGATAAGTAGTGCCGGTAGAACCCATGCTCTGTAGAGCCACTCCGTATGGCGACGAGAGCGATGACTGAATGACCAGGCCAGTATTAAACGCCTGATCTCCGATCCAGGCCGCTGAATTGGCCACGGAAACCGTGTCATTGGCGGTTTTGACCACGGTTAATCTTGACGCCGGATTCGTGACCCCCACGCCGATATTGCCGTTGCCTAAAACTGAAAAGCTAGTGCCACCGACCAGAGTATAGGCTATGCCAGAATTGGCGCCGGTCCAGGCGTCAGTGGTTAAAGAGATGTCAGATACGATTGTGGCAATGGTTCTGGTCTCCCCATTGACTGTGATCGTATCGCCCACCTTAAACGTATTCAAAAATTTCGTGGCCGAGCCAACGACACCGGTGCCGCTGGCCGTAGTCGTTACCAATCCTGGTCCCGCCGTCCTCTGCGCCACTTGGAAATTGGAGGTGGGCGCGGTGGTGTTGATGCCGACCATGCCATTGGAATTAATTCTCATTCCCTCATTCATCACTTCGCGGTCAGAAGTTCTGAAAACCAGCGCCCCGTCCCGCACCGAGTTACCGTTGTCTTCAACCAATCCCCCTACTGAAGCAAGCCTGTATTCTACTCCGGTGGCAGATTTGCCAAAAAATAAAACAGTTGCTTCGTCATTATTTGCGCCGTTATAATTTGCCAGGGTTATAGTTTCCTGTCGTCCAGCTCCGTCAAGTTGGAAAGCAGAGTTTCCAACTACAATCAATTTATAACCCGGCGCCGTCGTCCCGATGCCGACGTTGCCGGATGTATTAATTGTCAAAAACGGATTGGTGCCCGGAGTAGTGCCGTCGCCGATCTGGAACAGGTCATCATCGTCTGCTCCGGCATCATCTATCACGCCTGCCCAAAAGTCAGTGTCGCCCGCCGTGGCGGAATTAAAGATGATTGAAGGATCGGCAATGGTGCCGGTGATTCGCAGGTTTGAATTGAAATCAAACAGGTCAGATGCAGAATCCCACTGGAGAAGCGCGTTCGGCGAGACGGAGCCTCTTTCGAAGGCCAGGAAGGAGTCTTCGGTGTCCGCGGTAGCGTTGTCTGAATTCAAACTGAAAGTTTCAGCAGTAGAGTTGCCTCCGGTAATGGTACCCACCAAAGTGGTGGCATTCACTTCATTGGCATAGATGATATCAAAGCGAGTAGCCGGAGTGCCGATGTCTACCGTATCATCCAAAGCCTGAATATTGCCGATGATGGTGTTAGAGCCTATGCGGAGGGTGCCAGAGGAAGCGGTGATGTCGTGGTTGCCCGTGCCGGAGAAAGTGATGCCGGCAGCGGTGCCGGCCATGACCACGCCGCCACCGTCGATGATGCTAAAGACAGTCGAGCCCGCATCCCGTGCCAAGAAAATCGGCGACGTTTGCGCGCCGTTGTCTGCGATCAGTGCGGCGGACTCGTAAGTTGGAACTGTATTTTGCAATCCGAAGTATCCGCCGATCTGAATAGGACTTGTGCCAGTATTGAGAGCTAAGCCATGGACAGCAATATTGGTAGCAGAATCTTTGGCGAGCGTAGCCAGACCGGCAATGCCGTAGTTAACATTGCCGTTTGATCCATATCCAAACACGCCTACATTGGCGCCCGTAGTTGTACCCCTGGCGCGTCCGCCGATACCTACGTTACCCGCACCGTCTATGGCTGCCGCTGTCGATGTCCCAGCACTCTCATTAGTTCCAAGGATCGCGGTCGTGTAACCGATACCGGTATATCCAGCAAGCAACCTCGCCGTAATCGCACGGCCGTCCCAGCTGTTCGATGATCCATTGCCAGTGATCTCGAATTGCCCACCATTCTGTTCTCCGTTTGCAGTGCCCAAGGTCCCGGACACCTTCAAGGCTGCAGTACCAGAGTTCTGCGCACCTGCGGCGATTTCCACCCTATGGCCTGGGACAGTGGTGCCGATGCCTACATTTCCGTTGCCCAGCATTGTCAGAAACGTCCCCCCGCTATCCCCAATCTGCAAAAGCTCATCCGAAGCTCCCAAGTTCGTGGATGTCGTAAAGTTAAATGCCGAGGAAGTGGTGTTGCCGAGAGGATAAGCGGAAGTCAGATTGATCTGTCCGCCCACTCCGGCTCCGGCATTGCTGGTAACTATATTGAGAGCGTCGGAAGAAAATCCGATATTGCCCAGAGTATAGTCGGCAGTTGCGCCGGCAGTTCCGGCAGTGGAATAAATATTCAGTGACGCAGGCCCTAGATGCAGATCAGACCAGCGCAAGGCCGAGGTTCCGAGCGCGTAGGTATTGTCGGCTTCCGGGTTAAGATCGCGCGCGCTGATTGTCCCGGTTATCGAAATTGATCCGGTAACGGAAAGTGTTTGTGCTACTGTAAGCTTCTGAAATTCTGCGGTGCCGGATTGCTGTACGAAAGAATTGCGGACATTGATCGTCTCAGTGGAAAAATCTTTCGCAGAAAGGTATGATGCCGAGCCGATGGTGCCGACATTCTGCGACACCGCTGTGGGTGCTGTGACAGAAAATACTGATCCGGAATTCGGGATATACTGCGAGGTCGCACCCATCTCTCCTTTTTCCCCTTTTTCACCCTTCAGCGCCACTTTCAAATCTTCGGGTAGTCCATCGTTGAAGATGACCACGCGCAAGGCTTCGATGACTTGCTCGTTGGAGATGGATTCACCAAGGACGGTTCCCTGACTGACGCTTGGATCCGAATTACGAGTGACGAATGACGAATTAGGGTGATCGGAACGGGACGACCCGCCTCGACTCGCGTCGGGCGAGGCGGGCAAAGCAATCTCTTCTGGGGATTGCTTTGCGACCGCTGAATTTAATCCTGTATTTGATCGGTCGCTCGCAAAGACATCACCGTCCAATGCAGTTCCTGCCACGGCCCCTGATTCATAATTCCCTGCCTCGCCGGCAGGCGGGGTAATTCCTAATTCGCGGATTTGTTTCCTGATATATTCACTCACCCGGCGGTTCAGGGTATTCTGGGCCGAGACAATGACTTGGTGGGTATGATCTTTGAGAGAGGCTAAATGATCTTCCAGGTGGGTTAGGTTCCCAGCTACGGGGAGGAAGATGGCCAGAGCGGCTGAGATGGCGGCCCACTTCTGGAGCTTACTGTAGGCGGAAAGAGAGGTGCCGGCGATTTGAGCAAAAGTCAACGGCAAAGATTGCTGCTGCCTGGCGAACGCATCAACGGCCGCCTGGGTGGTGACCCACGACTTGCCGATCTTCTCGCCATCAAGCTTGCCTTTAACGCAAAGCTGCCGAAGATATTCGGCGGTGTAGCCGCTGGCGCGGCCAGCCTCTGCTAGCGAGATATAATTCTGTGGTTGACTCATATGTCGAATTACGAAATAGGAATTACGAATTACGGACACGTTCCTTTGTGCTCTTAATCAGCCCGTTGATAATCTTATGAACTCTTACTGATTGTTCGTAAGGTTCGGCAAACTTATCGTTACTCAAATAAACCAAGTCCTTCGATATCAGAAGCTGGTTTTGCAATTCAGTCAAAGAACCTAGGGCCATAGAATAAAAATAAGCCTTATCCCTGAATGAAGCTCGGCTAAACCCTTCGGCCAAATTCGAGGTAATCGAAACTGCGCAACGCCGCATTTGGCTGACTAGGGCAAAGACTTCTTCTTTGGGAAAAGACTTGGTAATTGCATAGACTAATAAGACCAATTTATGGCCTTGTTTCCACGCATCTAAATCCTGAAAAGTTGTAATTTTGTTTTCTGGCATTGAAGCCAAGAACAAGGAATAAGGGCTTTTCCCTAATTCCTAATTCATTATTCCTAATTCGATTTTATTTTGGTTTCTATCCAGGAAATGGCTAATTTTGGCCACATCTTGGCATCTCCAACTCACTAAACTTGTTATTATTATAGCACAAAAGAAGACGCTTGTCTAGACCCTTGAGGTTGAATTACGAAGTATGAATTAGGAATTAGGGTTAATAAATCCGAAGCACGGAATCCAGAAACGAACTCAAATTTGAATTATGAAGTACGAATCAGGAATTAGGGACAAATAAAATTCCGGGAATTAACCCGGAGTCCATAATTCATAATTCCTTATTCTTAATTCTCTCTCCGTTCACCCCACCACACTCTCCAAACCTTTCAACCCAACTTTTCTCATCTCTTTTTCCGCTTATCTTGCCCAAATCTTGGATTGCCCAAGTGAGAAAAAGTCCATTATTAGACTGGTTATAACCCTAGAAGTCAAGAGTTCGAAGGACGAATTAGGAATTACGAATTACGCACCCCTAATTCCTGATTCGTTATTCCTAATTCGAACTAAGGGTCTCGACAAACCCGCATTTTTCTGCTATAATGTCTATAGAAGATAAAGTTTGTGAGAAGATACAAAAATAAAACACAATCAATGCTCGGCCACTAGGCAAAAAACGATCCTAACATATGAAGGATGGTTTTACTGCTGGCTACGAACTACGAAAAATTACGAACATACGAAAAACTTGATCCCCTATTTCGTACTTTCGTATAGTTTCGTAATTTCGTAGCCGTCCAGAAAGCGTTAGTTAAAGCACGCCTATTTCTGGCCTGGGACACAATCATTAGGCTTAACCACCGAAGATTTGTCCTGGACGGGAAATAAAAAAGAAGGCTTAAAACTGGCATCTGCCAAAATTGCAGTCCGCCGGGTATAGGCTTTCGTCAAAAAAGACTGGATTCTCTCGTCCGGTCTTTTTTTATTTGACTATCTCCCGAAGGCAATACTATCCGGCGCATAGTCTGAGCTTCGGGTCAGGAGGCCGGAGCGGATGGTGAACTCACCGTATTTGTCATTTATCGTATCAAGACACTTTTGTAAAGATTCTTGACCAAGCCCTGGGAGATTACGAATTGCGGATTTCGGATTTAATCCGTAATCCGTTAATCCGCAATTGAGTTTCAATTTCAGTTGGTTTACTCTGGGGGATAAATTCGTAAAGCCGACGGCGATGTGCATGGCCTCGGATTGCAGCTGCCAGCTTTTCCAAATCACCATGACCTGCTCATAAAGTTCCAATCCGGTTTCAATCGGGCCAGCCAATTTTTTACTCTGACCCAAATGCTCGCCACTGGTCAGCCGGATGGATAAATACAACCCGCGGGCGACCTGCCCCTCCCCTCTCATGCGCCGCGCCGCTTTTTCGGCCAGACGCAAAATCACGGATTTTAATTTTTCCTTATCGCGGCTGCGAAAGTTGAGAACCCAGGAATTGCCAAAGGATTTAGGATTGTCGGATTGCGAATTACGAATTGCGGATTCTTCTTCCAATCCGTAATCCGAAATCCGTAATTTATCAATTTCTAAACCATTCACCCGCTGCCAGAGCCAAAATCCAGATTTACCGAAAACCGCGATCAGATTAGCCACCGGATAATTCATCAGATCGAGAGGCGTCAGGATCCCGAGACGCACCAGGCGCTTGGCCCAGCCCCGGCTCAGGCCCCAGAGCTCGGTTAATTTTTTGCGCCGGTAGATCTCGGGCAGGTGTTCGCGCCAGATCACGGTCATATTGTCAGAAGTGTTTTCCCCGCCCGCTTCGCCTTGCGAAGCATGGCGGGCGGGCATATCTGCAGCCAGCTTGGCCAGAAATTTGTTGGACGAGATGCCGACCGAGCAGGTCAACCATTCGCCGACTTCGGCTTTGATTCTTTTCTTTATTTCTGCGCCGACCTCCAACGGATTTTTATAACTCCCCCTCCCCCCTCTTACATTAAGAGGGGGTTTAACCGCAGCTACTCCCTCCCTTAATGTAAGGGAGGGCTGGGGTGGGTTATTTCTCAGTTCCAAAAACGACTCATCGATGCTATACGATTCCACCCGGTCCGTGTAATCGCCGAAAATTTGGTTGATCCGGCGGTTGACTTCGCGATATTTTTCCGGTTCCGCTTCCACCACCACAATTTCCGGACAGATTTTTTTCGCTTTATAGATCGACGTGCCGGTTTTTATCCCCAGGGCCTTGGCTTCCTTCGACGTGGCAATCAGGGTACTGGTTGCGTGCAAAGATACACAAACGCCCAACGGCTGGCCGCGCCAAAACGGGTTGGCCTGCTGCTCCACCGAGGCAAAGAACGAATTCATGTCGACAAGCATGATTCGAGGAAATTGACGCATTTCGGATTGCGAATTACGGATTGCTAATCCGGAATTCGTTAATGCGTAATTCGTTAATTCTTTATTCCACATAGCTCTCTAATAATGTCCAAGCTAAACTTTCCGAATTAAATTGCAGTTTGTAGTAATTGGCATTATCCGAAACGGCGAAATAATAAAATTTGGTCCGGCCCTCCCAGCGCGACCAGGTTAAATTGACTTTTTGGACCCTGTATTCGCGCCCGCGCCAAACAAACTTCAACGGCCGGACCTGGTGGAGACCGAAATGCGCCGCGACTTCAATTGGCTGGTTGATCTGTTCGAGCATGACAGTAACTCCCCCGCTGACGCGAGGGGGTAAAAACGCAGCTACTCCCTCCCTTAATGTAAGGGAGGGCTGGGGTGGGTTATATTCAATAAATTAAAAAGACGACCTTTCGGCCGCCTTTTTTTGGTGTTAGTGTCCCAACATGATTTTTGGGATTAATAACGTATTTATTATAACTCCTCAAAAATCATCTGGCAAGCCAGGTATAAAACTCTCTCGTAACAACTACCCACCTATCGCTTGGTAGTTGTTACGAGTTATAAATTAAAAAATTTTCTTAACTCTTTATCCAAATCAATGTAAGAAGTTTCGGCGAACATTGTAAATTTTTCAACTTTATAATGCTGAACGATTGCTTGTAATTCCCTCTTGCAATCATACGGGTAAGCAAATAAGCTGCGCTGAATGTTGAAACAGCCAAGACTTTTCAGTTTAAACCGCAACATATTACGGGCATTTTTATACTCTTCGGGAATGTCAAAACTAAACAACCTCCATCGGCCATCCCAAACTTTGGCTTTGGGCAATTTGATATTTTCAAACGCCACCTGCTTGGCCCGAATCCGGCCTTTGGCCAGAAGCTGGATCAGCCAACCTTTGTCGGTTTTCGTCAAAGCAATGTAATTTCGTTTTTTCAAACGAGCCAGTTCCCGGTTGAAATCGCGTTTTTTGAAATAATGATGAGTCGTTCCCCTAATCAAAGCATAGCCGGCAAAAGGTGAAAATAATGCTGCTGGAATGATAAAACCGGCCAATAAAGCTAGCATTATTTTATCGGCAATTGCATGTTTTTCCGGTTTTGGTTTAGATGTTACAACCATAGAGCGATAGGTGGGTAGTTGTTACAAAGATTATATCACACTATTTAACAATTTGATCGGGGGTGGTAAGCACGATTTCGGCCCGGCCCTGGTAAGACTGGAGTTTCCCTTTGATGGTGATGACCCGGCCCTGGTATTGTTTTAAATCCCCGAATTTATTTTTGGCCGAGGAAAAAATCACAGCGCTGAACGGGCAAGATTTGTAGTTGCTGCAATAATCAAAAAACGTGGTGTTGCTCGATGAGGTAAACACTTCCACGACTTTGCCTTCGATCAGGGCGGTTTCGCCGATGTGACTACTGGCCTCGGTATACGAATAGGTCTTCAACCCTCCGTCAGTTACCACTTGTTCGCCGGAAACAACCGCCGACCCGCCCTCGTTCGCGGCCAAAACCTGGCGGATGACCCGCAGATACTGATCGCGCAGATATTTATCCGTGCCCACTTCCAGAATCTCATCGTTGACCGTGGTGGCGGACGAGGTCCAATTGTAACTGCCGGCGGCGTAGCCCTGATCCGTGACCACGGCCTTAATGTGCATGATGCCGTCCGGATGGGTTTGAGTTTGAACGCTGATCCCGGCGGCAATCAGCTTTTGGATGATCGGCTGCTGAAAATCTTCGGCGCTCTGGCCGCGATCCGCAATGCCGCGCACTTCCAAACCACGCTGCTTGGCCCGGATCAGGGCCTCGGCGATATTGTCCTTGGTAAAGGTGTAAATGGCAAAGTAGACATAGTCTTGGGCCCTATCGATCAGGTCAATGATGGCCTGGTCGTTTTGTTTCTGATCGAGACTATACAAAATCCGGATCCGGTGATGGATCAAGTTGCCGGAGAGGGCAAAACCGCCGGAGACCGCGGCGAGGAGAAGAATGATCCCGATTAAAATTTTATACTGGCGCTTCATAACAATCCTTAGAAATCCAAGTGCTGGAGGCCGAATTCCAGGGTCGCCTCGGTTTTTTTGCCCGGGTTAAAAATCCCGGCCGGATCAAACACCAGTTTGGTTTGCTTGAACAACTGGAAAATTTGCGGGCCATACATTTGTTCCAGATAAGGGCCGCGCACCAAGCCGTCGTTGTGCTCCCCGCTCATCGAGCCCTGATACAAAAACACCAGATCATAAACTTCCCGGCCCAAATCCCGGATGATGGCGGCGGCCCGCGGTTCGCCGACCTTCATAAGCGGAATGATATGAAAATTGCCATCCCCGACATGGCCGGCGACCGTAAACAACAATTTGTATTTGTCCAAAATTTCGTAGAGCTTGGGCAGAAATTCTGGCAAAAACTCCGGCCGGACCACGAAGTCGTCGATAAATGGCGCGGTGCGCAAGCCCCGGACATGATGGCGGAGCAAGCTAAAGCTCTCGCGGCGAATAACCCAATATTTCTCAGCCGCGGCTTGGCTTAACACCAGCTTGGTGCGGATATTGAATTCCTTAAGGCTCTGTTGGGCCTTGCGGGCATTGGCCAGGGCTTCGGCTTCGGAATTGGAGCTGAACTCGACCAAAATTATCAATTTGGGCACGCCGCCGCGCACCACCATCCACAATTCCGGCAGAAAACCGAAAAACAATTTCAACACGCCGCCTCGCAGCCGCGCCACGATCTCCGGCAGCAGCTTCATGGCAACTTTAAAAGTATGCTCATCGTAGGATTCAATGCTTTGCGGGTGAAATTTCAGCAAATGATTGACAATGGCTGGCAGCGGACGCAGGTCGTTGATGAACAGCACCAACAAGTGCTCGCGCTTGTTGGGTTTGACCAGCCGGAATTTGATTTCGGTAATAATCCCCAATGTCCCCTGCGAGCCGACCAGCAGCTTGGGAATGTCAAAGGTGCCGGTGTCGCGGTTGTAAACATTCCAGAGGTAATAACCGGCTGAGTTTTTGGAGACGCGCGGCTTGGCTTTGTGGATCAGATCATAGTGGCTGTGAATCAAATCAAACAGCTGCCGATACAGCTGCCCTTCAAAACCCGGGATTCGTTTATTCTGTTCGAGTTCCGCTGCGGTCAAAGATTTAAACGTATGTTCCTGACCGTCGGCGCAAACCATTTTGAGCTCCAAAATATAGCGTTCGGTTTTGCCGTATAGCAAATTCAGCTCGCCACCCGCATTGTTGGCCACCATGCCGCCCAGGGTGCAGACTTCTTTGGAGGCCGGAAAGCTTGGCAGGAGCAGGCCCTTCTTGGCCGCCAGTTTTTCGAAGTCGCGGTAGTAAACGCCCGGCTCAACCACGGCAAAATCCTTGCCGAATTTTTTGACCCGATTAAAATATTTGGTCATGGAGATCGCGATCGATTCGGTGAGCGCGCCCCCGCTCATGTCCGAGCCGCCGGCGCGCGGCGTTAGGGACAGCGACCGGCCGGCTGCGGATTCGCTGCTCGCAAATTTCACCAGAGCCTTGAGGTCCGCCACGTCATGGGGAAAGACCACGACCTTGGGCATTAGTTGGTATAGGCTGGCGTCGCGACTAAAAGCCGCCAGCGTGGCCGCATCGGTTTTGACTTCACCCTTAATAATGTTTTGTATTTGTTTCTCTAGATCCATCTTTTTTATTCTCTTTACATCATAGCAAATATTTAAAAACCGCGCTTTGCGCCGAGTTGCAACACGCTAAATCTTTAATAATTATTAAGCCGCTTTTTTCTAGAAAAAAGCGGCGGAAAAAAGTCGCGACACGGCAAAAATTATCCAGAATTCTTGGCTCGCGAGGCAAATCGCACAAGTGCCTAATCGGCACGGTGTGCTTGCTAACCCCGCCTCGCTCGCGTCGAATTCTGAAAAAATTTTTACAAGGGTCGCAAAAACTGCAAAACGCCACTATATCAGAATCCGCAACCTGAATCTTACCAAACCTTGTAAATTTCCCGCGCCCCGGTCAGATACATATCCGTGTAGCCTTCCATCTTGGCCATGGCGGCCTTCATTTCCGGCGTCGGGTTCATGTAGGCTTTCCAGCTGTTTTCATAAGCCGCCAGGTCTTCAAACTGCGAGACCATAATGACCCGGTTATACTGGCCGGTCATGTCGGTCATGATTTTGACCAACTCTTTGTTGCCGACCATGGACTCTTTGAACAATTTCGCCAGCTTGGAAGCATTACCCGGCTTGCACACAAAAATGTCGTGGACGATGATCATATATGTAAAGATATTAATTAAAACCAGTATATCACATATATCGTTTTATTTGATGGGTCGTTTCGTGCCGGTGGCCAAAAGTGTTGCCCAAGGCCAGATAAATATAAACCGCCTGAATGCTCTTTCGGGCTTTTGCATAAATACTATCCGTAAAGCTGGCTATGGGTGCCGATGGCAACAAATAAAGCCGTATCTTCGTCAATCATGGTATAAATTGCCCTGAGGTCACCGGTAATATTGATGCTCCGGTGTCCTTCGTATTTTCCGAACAACAAATGATTATTTAATATCGAATCCGTCGGATTGATTGAAAATAAAACAATGCGCTCATCCGCTTTGCGCATTATTTTACGCTGCAACTTTTTATATCCTTTATCGAAATTTTTGCTGAAATAAACTTTCATTTCAAAGAATTCAAATAAGCGGTAACTTCCCGAGGAGTGGAGAATGGCCCGGAGGTATTCTTTCCCTGTTTGAAATCTTTTCGAGCCTGAGCAATTATTCTCTCCAAATATGGAGTCATGCGCTGAAATTTTTCCACGTGGAAAACCTGCGTCTGCACAAAAGTTCTCAGACTGGCTTTGACGACCGAGCTTAAATCCAGACCCATCTCTTTGGCTAACTTCGCCGCCGCATCTTTGGTTTGTTTGTCCATGGTCACATGGAGAGTAGTATTTTTCATGATATATGAAATATAGACATTTTTAATATATCTGTCAAGGCAGGCTTTGGATTATGCTTGAGCCGCTTGCTCTAAGGCGGCGAGGTCAATTTTTTTCATTTCCAGCATCGCCTGCATCACCCGGCCCGCCATCTGGCCTTGGGCCCAGATCGAGCCGTCATTGTGATATTTAACGTATGATTTAAGCGGGGGTTTCTTGGTTAGCATAAAGTTATAATATCTCCGACGCTGGACTTAGTCCAGGCCGGAACAAAAAATCCCAGACAAAGAAAAGAACCGTTCGCAACCCCTCCCCAAAAAGCGGGGATGGCTGAACGAACGGCCCTTCAGATGATACAGGTTAACCTTTGGGCCGGAGGCTGCCGAGGTTCTCCTTCGCTCCCTTCGGCGCGCACGTTCCCGTCTCACTCCACCCATCATCCGGATCGCCCGTCGCCGTCGCTTTGACCGAAGCGCAGTAGTACTGGCCGTCGGGCAGAGTCGGGTCGATGCTCAGTGACAGCGAAGTAGTGTAGCACGTGCCCGGATCCGGCGGCACAGACACGTACCAGGTCTGATCCGGCGTCACGTTATACAGCGAGCTCTTGCCCGGCCCCGACGTGTTGATATGGAGCTCGGTGAGGAACCCCATGGACCCCGGCGTGAAGTCCAGGTTGCAGACCCGCAGCGGAACGGACAAGTACTGGCCGCTGCTGGGGATTGCCGGGGCTTCACCGTTGACCTCGATGTACACCGGGGCTTTGTCGATCATGAACGTGAACCCCAAGGCCGTTGTACGCGTATACGTGAACCGCCTATGGCTGGGGATGTTATTCAGATATCCCCGCGCCAATACCCACAGCTCGTACGTGCCGTCCAGCAGATTCTCACCACCCATACCCTGGGTGATGCTGAACTTGCCGTCGGCGTCCACCGAGCTATACGCGAAGTTCTGGGCAATCCCGCGGTCATCGAGCTTCAGCAGCACGACTCCCGAGGCATTCCAGCTCTCCGTGGTCACGGCCTTGCCGAACCGGTTCTTCACGGTTCCGGTGATGGCGCCGGCCTTGGTGCCGCAGGTGATCTTGTTCGCGTTCGGTGACGAAACAGGCAACTCCACGGGCTTGCCGCTTTCGACGGCCAACCCGAAGTAGTGCATGATGTGCTGGTTGCCATCGCAGATCTGGTTGACCTCGTCGATGCCGATGCCGAACCCGTGGTCGCCCGGAATGCCGACATTCTTGTTGACGTCCGGTCGCGGGCCGTTGGCCCACACGTAGGTGAGCAGCCGCATCGAGCCTCCGGTCTCCATCACCAGAGCGACGGTGATTGACTGCTCCGGATCCGTGCGGTCGGCCGCCCAACCGCCGTGCCAGGCGTCGACAGCACCAATGACGGTGTTAGCGGTCGGGAGGGGCGGTGTGGTCGGCGCGCCCGGCAGCGTCTGCGCGTGCAGCACGGGCGCGACGCAATTGCCGATGAACGCGATGACCGCGATCACGGCGGCGAGAGTCAACAGGGTCTTCTTCATTCGTGTGCTCCTTCAATCTGACGGTTGCGAGGGCGGGGGAAGGGTGGAAAGAAAAACTGTATCGAAAAAACTCCTCCTAAGAGCTCTGAAAATAACAAGTGAATTGCGGGCGCCAAGCATTGGCACCAACTAGCAATTATACTCCTTTTAGGGGGTTTTGTCAACCCCCTCACCAAAATTTGGTGCGGGGGTCAACCCCGTATATTACATCGATAAATGTTGATATATCATAAAGTGTCGATCGGTCTAAAGTGATATTTAAATATAATCTATCATTAAATTTTTTATTTCAAAAACCATTAAAAACCAAAGCATTGAAGTTGTATTGCTGGGTCAACCCCGCAATGCGGCTTTGAGAACAGCCAAGCGCGCCGGATCCAAGCGGGCTTGCAAAAATTCCATCTTGATTTCGTGATCATCGAAAGTTGGGGCCGTCACCGTCGCCACAAATTCTTCGAAGGTCAAAAACTTGAGATTAATCTTCTCGCCGCCATCGAGGGTTTGCCCGCCGATTTGCCGGCAGCCTTTGGCAATCAAAGTATAAATCGCCCAGTCAATCTTGCTGCTCGGCTGGCTGGCCAACAGGAGCTGCCATCCGCTCGCTTGCATCCCCGCTTCTTCCGCCAGTTCCCGGCTGGCGGCGGCCTCAACCGTTTCGCCCGGATCGATCCGGCCGCCTAAGGCCCCGACAAACGGAGCCACGCCCGGCTGCTCCTGCTCGGCCAGGACAATCCGGCCGTCGTCCATGACGGGAATGACCAGCACCGTGTCCGGCCGCCTGATTTTTTCAAAGGTTGCGGTTTGGCCGTTATAAAGTTGCTGTTGCCACTGGTAGACATCGAACATCGCGCCTTTAAATACCAGTTGGGCGTCCTCTGGCATGGGCTGCCTAGCGGGTGGCCGTAGAATGTTCATGGGATTTGGGATTTATAAATAAAATCGTTGCTGGGATTGGGGTTGGGATCCTTACTAAAGCCGTTGCGCTGCCAAAATTTTTCGTTGTAACTTTGAATCTGGACGGCGCGGACATTATAAAGATGATTCTCGTGGGCCCAGTCCAGCAATTGGCCGAGCGCCCAACTGCCCAGGCCCTGGCGCTTTTTGTTCTCAGGCAACGTCGTCATGTTGGTGATGGTCAGGTCCGCCCCGCCGCTGTCTCTGAGCGCAATGCGGATTGTGATCACCGCGCCTTCCTGGCGAAATTCGACAATATAAGCGCCGGCCACGGGCATGGGATCAGCCTCCACCGTGGCGCCGTGCTTGGCCAGGGATTGGATCATGGCCGCTTCCCGCTCTCTAGCCGATGTCTGTTCGGATTGTTCGGTCAAATTTTGTTCGTTCATTGGCTTTAGCATAACAAAAAAATCAAGGGCTGAAAACAGGCAGGAACAACCGCGAGCTGTTGGAAAAGTTATAATGGGTCTATACTGTAGACAGTTCATTAACCTACAAATATATGGGTATTATTCTTTGGGTTGTTTTTGGCGGGTTGGTCGGCTGGGTCGCGTCCATGCTCATGAGCACCAATGCTCAAATGGGCCTGGTGGCCAACGTCGTGGTCGGGGTTATCGGCGCCGTTCTGGGCGGCTTCATCATGAGCTTGATTGGGGGCACCGGCATTACCGGCTTTAACCTCTACAGCTTCCTGGTCGCCCTGGTGGGCGCCGTGGCGCTGATTTGGATCGTCAAAATGGTTCGCAAATAAAAAACTATTTTAAAAAATCCCTCGCCAATTGCCGAGGGATTTTTTATTAATATTTATTTTTTTATTTGCCACCTTTTCTATAAAATAAATAACGATAATTATATATTGACAAACGATATATAGTGGTTTATGATATTTCTATCAATAAATACGAAAGGAAATGATATGAAACGAGGTTCAACGATATTTCTTCAGGCAGTCATTGTGCTCATTGGCATCGTAGCGCTGGCCGTCATGATTAGGTTTCCCTTGACCGAAGGGAGAGCCGTAAACTTAGACCTGTTTAGTATTTATTCTGATCCGTTCATCGTGTATGGATACGCGGCATCTATCCCATTTTTTGTTGCGCTGTATCAAGCATTCAAATTACTTGGGCTTATCGGGCAAAATAGAGTATTCTCACTAAGCTCGGTGAAGGCCTTAAGGACTATCAAATATTGCGCAATCACACAAACCATCTTAATTGTGATGGCAGCACTATACATAAGGATATTTCATGCTCAAGATGACGATCCGGCGGGCTTTATTGCCATGTGCATTGTGACTACTTTTATTTCTATCGTAATCGCCACTGCGGCTGCTGTTTCTGAAAAACTTTTACAAAACGCGGTAAGTATAAAATTAGAAAATGATCTGACGGTCTAATAAGCAACTTATGAAACAAGCATCAACATTATTCTTGAAGATAACCCTGATCGTAGTGGGTGGTAGCACCCTGGCTTTTTGCATTTTTGCGATCCCCTCAATTAGTAAGGGAGTAGGAACAGAGTGGCCGGATCTGGCTTATCTGAAATACCCCATTTTGATCGGCGGGTATCTGACGGCGATTCCGTTTTTTATTGCGCTTTATCAGGCTTTTAAGCTTTTAACCTACATTGATAAAAATACAGCTTTCTCAGAGGCCTCAGTAAAAGCTCTTAAGTATATAAAATATTGCGGAATTGCAATGAGTGTTTTGTATTTGGCGGGTATGCCAATCTTAATTCAAATCGCGGATGCGGATGATGCCCCGGGTGCCGTAGGATTCGGAATGCTTTTTGCTGTGGCTCCGCTTGTGGTCTCTGTCTTTGCCGCCGTGCTCCAAAAGCTTCTTCAGAATGCAATCGATATAAAGTCGGAAAACGACTTAATAGTTTAAAGAAACAGTATGGCAATAATAATCAACATCGACGTGATGCTGGCCAAAAGAAAAATGAGCGTCACCGAACTGGCTTCAAGCGTCGGGATCACTATGGCCAATATTTCCATTTTAAAAAATGGCAAGGCCCGAGCGATTCGGCTCTCAACCCTGGGGGCGATTTGCAAGGCTTTGGATTGTCAGCCTGGTGATATTTTAGAATTCAAAAAATAAAGGGTATTAAACCCCAGAGCAAGCTCTGGACTCTGGTCCCGCAGCAAGCTGCGGGGTTTCAAACCCTGTATTGCCATCGCTCGCTTGGCAATAAAAAATTATCTGGAACGATGAGGGCAACCGGCCCAACAGCACGGCCTCCGCATCCCGCCCGCAAGTTTGGACAGGGCTTTCTTGATCCGGATGCTTCGCGTTTCTTGCTTTTTGCCAGAGATGACCCAGCAAATCCACTCGTTACGCGCCAAGGGCGTGATATCGTCCCATACGGCCTGCGCCGAGCGGGACGTCGCTATCGCCTGTTTTAAATCCGCCGGCAATTTATGAATCATTTCTGTTGAGATTTTTTATTGCACTTCTCTGTCGGTAAATACCACCAACCTTTGGGAATAACCTTGAGTGATTTGCTCCCAAACGCCGATACAGGTAATGAGATTGAGATGGGCCAGACCATCATTCGTCAATTCCCCCATAGACAACCAAAAACGCCCCAAATAATATTGCGAGAACTGAGTATGATACTCTACTTATAATCATAGAAAACGTGTTTTTGTGCTTACCCCTGTTTTGTGCGATCGTCAAAAAGAGAGGTAAAAATGTGAAGTAAAGGGATAAAGGGGGTAAATGGGTGAAAAGGGTTTAAAGGGAGGAAGGAGCGGCGCTTGCATTTAGATCCTGAAACCCGCCAGAGGTCGGGCAGGCAAGTTCAGGATTGCGGATTTAGCTCAGGGGCAATTGGTGGCGCGGCGGTAGCCGGATTTTTCGGCTGATTTGACGGTTTTGAAATACTGCTCGCCTTTGGAGAAGTCGATTTTCACGTTATTGTAATTGTCGCAACCTGGCACCAGGTAAGTCTTACCATAGCCACGGGTCGAAATGTTGCCTTTAACCATATATGACGGATCCGGCGGCGGATCACTATGTTCACGCCGCTCGGAGAGCTGATCTTCATAATCGCATTTGGCCCACATCCCCCGATTGTTCCGAATCGCCTCCTCCTGGGCGGAATTGAACAGATCGCGATAGCGATTATCTGGCGGAATCTGGTCGGCCTGAGCCCAGCCTTGGCGCACGATGTAGTCGTTGACCAGCAAGTTATCGTGCTGTTCTCCGGCCGCGGGTAAAAAAGCATAACGAAGCAGGCGGCCATAACGATCTACGCCGGAAATTTCTTTTTCCAGATAAACGCTGCGACCGGTTAAAAATTGAGTGACGGCCTGCTTGGATTCATCGTAGAAACACTTCCCCACTTCTGGGGAATCAATCCCAATCAGGCGCACCGAAACATTGTCATCGACTTTGATGGTGTCGCCGTCAATGACTTTCGCCATCGCGTGCAATTGCCAGCGGGATTCGAGCTGGTGCCGGGTGACATAAACACCGGTGGCGGTAAGGATCAGGCCGGCGGCAGCAATAATTGCAGTTCTTTTCGTGGCCGAAAGCTTTGGTTGGGATTTCATAAAATATGATATTTTCTTTTGCAACTTTTCTAGAAAAGTTGCGCAAAAGTCGGAAATTCGACGGACTCGCGACAAGGACGTAGTCTAACCGGGTCTTTGTCGCTCGGACAGGGTCGAATTTCCAACGGGCTGCTATTTAACCCTCGGATTCAAACCCGAAAATTATCGCTTTCGGCCTTCGCTAAAGCTTCGGCTGACTAACGCCAATCCCTAATGGAGACGCCACCGCGGATTTTGCGGACGACGACTTTTTGTTTTTCCTTCCAGCCAAGTTTAGTGAGCATCTCGCGGGGCAGGGAGACCAGTAGGCTGTTGCCGGATCGGGTCAATTTGCGCACGTTGGTTTCTTTGAGTTTTCTACGGGTCATATACTGATTTTAATACTTATTATAATACATATTAATTATACACCCCTTGAAACGATTGACTAAAAATGTTAAAATTTCCTTACGTTCGGCCCGCCCAAGCTACACTTGGTCGAGGCTGGATTATTTGAAGGCTCGTTCGGGCGTAGCTCAGCGGTAGAGCGGTCGACTGTTAATCGATTGGTCGCAGGTTCGAATCCTGCCGCCCGAGCCAAATAAAAAAACCTGACTTCTGTCGGGTTTTTTTATTTTAGTTCCATCGCAGGATTCGAACGGGTTGAAGTGAGGCAAGTCATCAGACGCAGCCGAACGATCGGAAAATGTCCGGTGGACATTTTCCGCAGCCCCGTAGAAAGCCGCATCAGCGGCGTAATGAGAATCCCTGCCTACCGGCACAGTCAGGCTGCCTGCCCGTCCGTAGCTCAAAGAGCGCAGGCGGGGGCCGCCCGAGCCAAATGAGATGATCTCAGCGAAAACTGGGATTTTCTCATTTATAGGTAGACGGTCTTTTCGCGTTTTTGTTATACTTGCCATACCAATCGAAACAGAGGGTATGGCCGGCGGGCCAAAAACGCAGGAGAGTGTAATATGGCTGAATCATTGGTGAGCAGGGCTTCGAGGATCCTCCGGACTGGCGACGAGTTGTCGGGAACAAACCAGAAGATGAAGGACGCAATTCACGGCTTCTTGCTGTGGTTTTGTCCACTGGTGGCAGGTGAAAATCTGCCATTCCACTGGACAGTTTCCAACTACGACAAGGACGCTTGGGATCTGGACTTCGGTTACGACCGAGAAAGATACCGGGTTCGCTCGGACGGGTTCGAGTGTCGGATCAAGGACTACCAGATGTTCTGTCTGGTTCTTACGGACTCAGAACAGCGTCTGGTTGAGTGGATGAACCAGTTAATCCGTCAACGGCGACAGTTCGCTCAGAAAATCGAGCGAATTCCTGGCACGGTGGATTACAAACCCGCACGAAGCCGGGAGCCGATCGTGCTGGGTCGAACCGACTGTGATTTGGTGGTGTTGCGATCCCATCCCGATTTTCCAGAGACGCTTGCGTCTGAACTGGAGGGTGTCTGGACTGGCACGAACCCAGCCTGGCCAGAGGAGACGATCAAGCTGATTTTGAGACAGCTCGACCCTCCCTGCCACACTAACTGGAAGGACTTCGACAAGGAACGAACCGAAGAGCGCGACGGCCTCACGGCCATTGTGGTTTACGTCAGACCTGGCGCTGAACCTATTCCCGTAGCTTAAGTCGTAGCTACTTCCAATCCGGGCGACACGAGCCGCAATGACGCGCAAAGCGCACGTCCCTAAGCCAATTCGGCCGGGCGTGCGCTTCTTCTTTTTATTTTTTTAGTCAGCACTAGAACATTGTATTATTATTTGCTGGGGTCGTCGGAATAGCTTGGATTACATCCCAGTGCTCGGCAATTTTACCGTTTTCAATGCGATAAATGTCGACAATGGCCACGCCCGGATCTTCGGCCTTAGTGTCGTCGTATTTTCCGAATTTGTGAACGATAACCTTGTCGCCAGTGGCATATGCATGCTTGGTTGTAACCTTGAGGTTCGGATATTGTTTTACGAGGTAACCGCCAACGCCTTGGATAAAGCCTTCCTTACCATCAGGAATCGTCGGATTATGCTGGATTAAATTATCGGCCAGGTATCCTGCCGCGGCATCAACGTTTTTGGTGTTGAATGCCAAATCCTCAAATGTCTGAACTAATTTGATATTGGCATCTTCGGTTGCAGCTGCTGTTTTGGCAACTGATTCCTGCGTGCTGACTTTATTGTAGGCCATAAGCAATCCCGCTATGATTACAACCGCTACAATACTAATTGCGATAACAGCTGTGGAACCCTGTTCATATTTCCGATTTTTAAATATATTAGTCATAAATTATTTACAATTAATTGTAATTATTCGACCTTTGGTGATTATATCGTTATTATCTATTATTTACAACCGGGCTTTTTTTGTATCTCAGGTGGGGGGGTTTTTTCTTTTTCGCAAATATGCTAATATACCCTGTTACAATGGCACAGCTCACAGTTCTGGCAATAGGGCCGGAACAGAGAGCATAGCCGCGTAACGGAGGACTCATGTCGGAGTTTACTCGCGTAAGTGACATCTGGAAGGCGTTCTGGCAAGCACTCGAGGAAGAACTTCTCGCCCTCGGGGGCCAGACCCACACGCTGGAACTGCTAGCCAAAAAAGACCTCCGCCCCGCCATCCGCGAATTGGCCCGGGCTCTGGTGAGCGCGGCTGCCGGTCGCGCCGTGGCACCCTTGCCCGTGAAATTTGACGTGCAGAAGGCGCTGGGCATCTGGAAGTCCGGTACGTTGTGGGAACACCGTGACCTTCCCTACTGCGTGTTTACCTTGCAGAACACGCTGAACCAGACCAAGCTCATCGTGGCAATTAGCCACGCAAAGGCGGTGCAGGTCGAGCTGGACCTGGTCACGCTCGACTGCCCAGCTTTGAATCAAGGCCTCGACAAGCCGCACCAGCGCTTGATGCACTTGGGGTTGTGCGCCGGCGTGATCGGCGACGTCACGTATCACGAAGAGGATCACTATGTGAAGTTCGCGCTCAAGCCCGTGCCAGGGATGGATCACCGGCGTCTCTGCATCTACGATGGAGGCCGGGTCGTGTTCCTCGACTGGTAGATACTGCAAGCTGTGGCTTGCGACTTAAAGCGCACGTCCCTAAGCCAACTCGGCCGGGCGTGCGCTTCTTCTTTTTATACTAAAAATCTGCTGGTTGCCAAGGCTTGGATCTTTTGGTATTCTACCTCCATTCCAAAGGAGTGTGTCCATGCTGAGACTCGTCACGCACAACGGCCGACCCAGGGCCGAAGGCGGCCTGATGGTGGGCTACCTGTTCGAGAGGGCCAACGGAACCAGGAGCGCCTGGCCGCCGACGCTTGCCGCGGCAATCTTCCCCCCGCCCCGAGTTGACCCCAAGCGGCGCAACAGTGAGCTGCCGCGCCGGACCGCGTTCATGGATAACCGGCAGATCCGCTGCGAGGGCCCGGGATGCGGCCAGATCAACGGCGGCCCGAGCAAGTCGGTGCCGTTCGGCGACTTCAGCTGCCGCGAATGCGGTCAGCCGATGTACGTGTGCTGACACCATCTATTCAGAGCAATCCAAGCGTACGCTAGCCACCCGGCCGGCGTACGCTCTATTTTATAAAAAACGGTTGGGATCAGCTGTGAAAGCCTAATCCCAACCTCATAATGTTGATCAGCCCGCAAACGCAAGCGCTAGAGCGCCGCGAGCGCGCCGCAGATCGAGCAGACCGTGAACCCCTCCCAGCTATAGAGTGGATAGTGGCAGGACGCGCAGGCGGAAGGTCCGATCACTTTCCCGCTGGGCCGCCAGGGGTCCAGGAACCCGAAGCCAACTTCCGGCGGAATCGGCTTGGTACGCTGGCAAAGCGTGCCGAGCGCCAGGATGATGCGCGTGTCGATCGTCAGCATGTTCTGGTTCTGCGACCGGTAGAACCCGCTGCCAGCGTCCCAGTCCGCGCCGCCGACGTGGCAGTGGTCAAACTCGGCCACGCAGAAGCCCGGTAAGGCCAGTTGGTGCGGCCGATATAGGTCCGAGTAACACTTGTGCGTGATGCCGAAAATCTGGAAGGCTTCGCAAGCCATGGGCCAGCGATTGACGCGAGCCTGCTCGACTTCGGTAATGGTGGCGTAGTCCGCGTTTGAGGCGAACCGCCGCCCGTTGGCAAACACGGGCAAGCGCTTGAAGTAGAACCCGGATGGCCGTGGGAAGCATTTCGCTACTTCCACCGGCTCGCTAACAGGCCGGCCGAAGCTGTTTTTTTCCCACTCCATGAGATGGAAAGATGGCTCGCCGGAGCCGTAGATGCCGCCGGCGTAATCGTTGATGTATCCCCGCGCGAGTTCTGCGGTCAGGCGCGCATCACCGCCGTGGCAACAGAGCAACAGATCGCCGAGCACAAACAAGCCGCTCTCGATCGCTTCTCTGGCGAGCGCGAACTCCTTGTCGCTGATGCCCTCATACGGTTCAGAGAATCGAACTGTGGCCCGCAGGACCCGGTCATACTCGACGAATGAGTCGAGCTGGTCGGCCAGCGGGCGGAATTTCGGCACAAAGTCGCCCTCCATGACCTGACCCCGCTCGAGCTCGTTCAAGCACCAGGCGATGTGCTCGATATCGAGCACGATCCGCGACTCGCGTAAACCACGGCCAAATTCCCGCCAAGCGGCCGCGACCTGGAGCCATTCGTCAGCCCACACGTCCCGCTTGGGACTGGGCAGACCCTGGGTCGAAACCCGAAGCCGGGCGCCGGAGCGCAGAGCGTTGAAGCACTGCCGGATGTGAGTGAGGCGGCTGAGGTTGGGGCGCGCGGTGAGCGAATTCAGGATTCCCACTTCCGTGGGGAACAACTTGCCGAGGTCTTCCGGTGTGGCCGTTAGGCCGTTTGGCATCACTGCCATTGGAACCTCCTACAGGTTTTGAGTAATGGGCCAAATAAAAAGGGATCCAGCTGGCCCGGAAACTGGATCCACTAATATATCACAAATTTACCGCGACTGGAAGTCTTCCTGATAGATCAAAGCCAAAGTGTAGAACAAGCTGACGGCCAGGGGGCCGATCAAGAGCCCGACCGGCCCCATGACGGCCACGCCGCCTAATACGGCAAACAAAACAATGATCGGCGGCAAGTCGAGTTTTTGGCCGACGAGAATCGGATTGAGAAAATTATCGACCAAGCCGACGACGACCACGGCCCAAATGATGAGGCCGACGGCCGGCAGCGGCTGCCCAGTCAGAAACAGAAAGACAATGGCCGGGATGGAAATGAATGCGGTGCCAATGGTCGGAATGACGGAGACGACAGCGGCCAGGACGGCCCAGAGAATGGGATGTGGGACGCCAAAAATCCACAGCCCGATGGCCATGAGCAGGCCCTGCAACAGCGCGATCAGAATATATCCGCGAACCACGCCATTGATGGCCTGGGCCAGCATGCCGGCGATGCGCTCGTCGTGCTGATCGGAGAGGGGCGAAACTTTGACCGCGTAAGTTTTCCAACGCTGGCCGTCTTTGAGGAAATAAAACAGGGACAAAATCACCAGCAGGACGGAAAACAAGGTGTTGAACGTCGAAGTAAAAACTTGGCCTAAGCTGCCGGTGACGAAGGCCGCGATGGCGCCGAGCTGGCTCTGAATGTCGGCGGCAAGCGCCGGGGACAAAAACGGCAGGCTAAAGTCCGTGCCACCGGCCGTGACCTGGTTGTATAAATCTTGGGCCTCGGCAAAAACCTGACTGCCGATAAAATACAGCGGCACGCCCAGACAAAGGGCCAGAAAAACAATGGTGATTAGCGAGGCGACAGTGGAATTGTGGAACGCCAAATGGCGGCGGATCCAATCAAAGATCGGATGGACGGCCACGGCCAGAGCCATACTGACGATAATGACGGACAGGAACGGCCAGAATACGACCACGCAAACCAGGCTGGCTAAGATCAGCAGGGAGTAAAAGAAATATTTTTCTTTGGAAATGGTAAGCATAGGGATTCGGGTGTGATTACTGATTTAAATTGTCGATGTCGGCCTGATACTGGTTGGCCATGGCGACCACATTGTCGCCATAGAACCGATACTTGGTGTTGGTGCCGCCTGAAAAATACCGCATGGCCGCGGCCCACTCTCCGGCCACGGTCCCGGCGCCGCCGGCTTTGAGCTTGATGGCGGAGGCCAAAAAGGCGTCGCGGATGTCCCACGGATTGGCCAGCTTGCCGGTGATGGCGGAAACTTTGTTCTTGTAGCCCATCCAGGTCGAAGGAATAAACTGCGCCGGGCCCATGGCGCCGCCCCAGCCGTTGAAGCTGCCGTCTTTGTTTTTCATGGGACACGACACAGGCGTAACTTCCGGATCCATCCCGAGCTCGGCCGTGACGGCCAAAAACGGCTCAATATCGCGGGTCGGCTTCATGACGACTTTGTAACTTTTGGTCGCCGGATCACCCGGGCGGTTGCAGGTGCCGACGTTTTTGCCGAGGTTGGATTCCTGAGTCAGGATGGCTAGGAGAAACGAGGCGCGCACGCCGGTTTGCCCGCTGGCCCAGGTCGCAATCTCCACAGCCTGGCCAAAGCTGATTTGAGTGCTCACGCCGAGGAGCTGGTAGAGCCTCGAGCGGATTTCGTTGGCCCGCTTTTGGGTGTTGCTCAACGATGCCTGATAGTTGGATTCCTTGCCTTTGGTTTCCTGCAGGATGCTGTTCTGCTCGGTGACCACGCCGGAGATCTGGCCGCGTTGCAGATTCTGGATGGAGAGCAGGTTGCTGGCATCTTCCTGGTGGGTCGAGAGGATCACGCGGTTCTCTTGCAGCTGCTGATCGAGGTTCCGGCCGGTCACCAGCAAGTCGTGGAGCGAATCAGAAATCACCGAATAGCTCTGCATTTCGGTCAGGATATCGGAGAGATTCTGCTGCGACAGCAATAAATACAGCAACGAATAATTACCCTGTTGCTGGTAAACCTGGGTGATCAGGAGTTTGAGCTGCTCTTTGATTTGCCCCTGCTGGAGCTGATTGTGGTCGATCTCAGCCTGAGTTTCGGCCAGCTTGGTCTCGATCTGGGAGAGCTGCAGATTGGTCGCCTGGATTTGGAGATTCAGCGTGGCTTGCTGCTTTTTGAGCTGGTTGATTTTTTTCTGGAGGGTGTTTTTTTCGCCCTGAATTTGTTTGAGTTGCTGCTGCTGCTCGGCGATTTGGCGCTCGATCTCGAGGAGCTGTTGCTGCAGCTGGGATTTCTCGTCCGGGGCGGATTGGGCCGCCACGAAAGAAAAGGCCACGGTTGCGACAATTAAGGCCAATGTAACAATAATTGTTCTTGAAATCCTAAGCATTGTGATTAGTCCTTGGTTTCTTTCCAGAGGGTGGCGACGTAGTCATCGACTGTCCGCTGATCAAGCTGCGGCTGCGTGACCAGGTCCGTGCCCCGATCGATCATGTGCAGAACTTCCGTCAAAGCCTTCTGGATGGCCCGATATTGCGGATCGGGTGAATCGGCGGCGAAGATTTCGTGCCGGCGCATCAGCTTTAGCTTAACCTCTTGAAAATATTGGATATGCTCTAAAACCTCGGCGATGCGTTGCTTCTGTTCGGCTTTGAGTTCCTCGCCTTTGCCAAAGGGTATGACGCGGGGTTCTCTGGATTCTACGTTATCAGTCATAAATTTGTTTTAGTAATCCCGAAGTTTGCTGATATTGTAATGCTCTTTGATCCGCTCCAGGGCCTTGGCTTCGATCTGACGGATGCGCTCGCGGGTGACGCCGAACTCCTTGCCGACTTCTTCCAGGGTGTGGGTCACGCCGTCTTCCAAGCCAAACCGCATTTTGAGAATTTTTTGCTCGCGCGGATCCAAATCCTTCATAATGCCTTGGACGTATTCTTTGAGAATCTGCCGGCCGGCGGTTTCCGAGGGCGTGACTGAGTCCGGATCCTCGATAAAGTCGCCAAGGTAGGAATCCTCCTCGTCGCTGTCCCCAACCGGCGTGTCGATCGACACGGTTTCCTGGGAAATTTTCTTGAGCTGGTAAACTTTCTCGACTTCAATCCCCATTTCGGAAGCAATTTCTTCCGGCAACGGCTCGCGGCCCAGATCCTGGACCAACTGACGCTCGGCCTGGGCGTATTTGTTCAGCGTTTCCACCATGTGGACCGGGATGCGGATGGTGCGGGACTGGTCAGCGAGCGCGCGGGTGATGGCCTGGCGGATCCACCAGGTGGCGTAAGTGGAAAATTTATAGCCCTTGCGCCAGTCGAATTTTTCCACGGCGCGGAACAGTCCCAGGTTGCCCTCCTGGATCAAGTCCAGGAGGCCGAGGTTGCGGCCCATATATTTTTTGGCAATCGAAACGACCAGCCGGAGGTTGGCTTCAATCAATCGCTTACGAGCGGCGACGTCGCCTTTGGTGATCCGTTTGGCCAGCTCGACTTCCTCGGGGCCTTTGAGCAGCGAGGTTTTGCCGATTTCGCGCAGATACATCTGAATCGAGTCATCATAAATGTCCCCGAGGTTGTAAGATTCGGCCTGCTGCTCTTCTTTCTTGGTTTTGACCCGGGCGAATTCCACGGCCTGCTGCCAGACCGAGGCCATTTCCTGATCCACCAGCTCCAAGCCTTTCGAATCCAGGGTGTCGAGCAGCCGCTCCACGGCCGTGATATTTTCCTCCAGTTCCGGCAGGGCGTGCACCACTTCCGCTTCGGTCAAAAATCCCCGGCCCATGGCCCGCTTGACCAGTTCGTCAATCTTGCGGTCCCAATCCAAAACCGCAGGCTTGGCAACCGCGGGTTTTTCTTTGAACTTGCGGGCTTTGCCTACAAGACGAAGTTTGGGCAAGCGGCGCGCGCGTTTGGCGCTCGGGGCTTTCTTGAGTTTCTTGGCCGGTTTGCGCTTGATTGGCTTTTTGGACTTAGGCATAGGATTGTATTTTCTAATTAGAAATCTTTTTGGCCAGTTCGGCGTATTCTTGTGAGAGTTGTTCCACGGCGGCTTTGTTCTGGGCCTGCTCGGCCAATGCCAGCTGACTGCCCAGTTCCAGCATGCGCTGGCGGGTTAGCAGTTTTTGGAATTCGGAAGCGGTCTTGGCCAGCTCCGGTTGGGGGTCAAGCTGCTGCTCTTTCATATCGACATCGGCACTAAACGAGAGGAGCTCGGCGCGGAACTGGTCGGCAGGGCGCCGGAGTGCCAAGAGGTCGGCAAACAGCGGCCGGTTTTCGTCACGGAAATCAGTTGGCAAAAACTGCGCCAGGAAGCTTGCATCCGCGAGATTGATGGACAATCCGAGTAAGCGGTCTTCCAGAATTTCGCGGCGATCGCGGCGGCGCTCCTTGGCCGCGGCGCGGATCGATTTGGGCACGCTCAGCTTGTTTATTATATCCCAAACAGCCGATTCTGCAACATTGATCCCGACCGCGAGCTTGCGGACATAGTGGGCCTTGGTGATCGGATCGGCAATGCGAAAAATAAGCGGGGCCAATTGCTTGGTGATTTCCCGCTTGCCTTCCACGGTTTCGGCTTGATGCTGGGCAAACGTTTGATCGAAAAAAAAGTCGAGAAAGTTACCCGCACCCTCCACCGCCTTGGCAAACAAACCAATGCCGCGATGAATCAAATCATCCGGGTCTTTGGCCGTACCCAGGGCGGCGATTTTGACGTTGAAGCCGGCGTTAAGCGCCAGCTCCAGGGCGCGGCGGGTGGCGCTCTCCCCGGCCGAATCGGAATCAAAAGCGAACAGTAAATTGTCAGTGAAGCGCTTGAGGACAATAAGCTGCGGCTCGCTTAGCGCCGTGCCGGAAGTGGCCACGGCGAGAATAAAGCCGGCCTGATGGCAGGTGATGACGTCCATATTACCTTCGACCAGCAGGGCGCGGTTTTCCTTGCGGATGGCATTCTTGGCCTGATACAAACCGTAAATTTCCCGGCTCTTGTTGTAGATCGGGGTTTCCGGGCTGTTGACGTATTTGCCAGCATTGGGCTGGTCGTGGAGCAACCGGCCGGTAAAGCCGACCACCTGGCCATGGAGGTTAATGATCGGAAACATGATGCGATCGTGGAAGCGATCGAAATAGGGTTGAGGGGTGAGCGTTGAGGGTTGAGGTCGATCGCTCTTTATAATTAAGCCGGCGAGCTCGATATCTTTTTTGTCAAAACTTTTCGCCAGATGATTTTCCAGATAATGATAATCATTCGGGGCATACCCCAGCTGCCAATTTTTGATTGTTTGGTCGGACAGGCCGCGCCCGCGCAGATATTCGAGAGCCTCGGCGCCGGCCTCGTGGCTTTCCCAGAGGACTTTGGCAAAGTATTTCGCTGCGGCGGCATTGATCTCATACAAAACGTCTTTTTTCCGGTCGACCTGGATTTGCTGGCTGGTTGGGCGGCGCAGTTCCACGCCGGCCCGGTCGGCCAGGATCTTGAGCGCGTCCGCAAACTCGACGTTTTCGATCTGCTTGATGAATTCAAACACGTCGCCGCCGAGGCCGCAGCCAAAACAATGCCACATCTGCTTGGCCGGGGAAACCATGAACGAGGGAGTCTTCTCGGAGTGGAACGGGCAGAGGCCTTTGTAATTGGTCCCAGCTTTTTTGAGCTGCACGAAATCCTGGATTAGGTCCAGAATCGGAATCTTGTCTTTGATTTCTTGAACGGGTGAGTCTAACATGAGCGTAGAGCGTAGAGCGTAGAGCGTAGAGCGTAGAGCGTAGAGCGTAGAGCGTGCAGCCTGAACGCTGCCCGCTGACCGCTAGACGCTATTTTAAAAATTCCTTGACTTTGGCAAAAATTTCTTTGTCCGTTTTGTAAGTCAGCATCGTTTCCGCTTCAGAAAGTTCAAACCATCCGGCTTTGGCCACTTCCTGGTCGTGGTCATTGGGATTGCCGCTTGTGTATCGCATTAAAAAATAAGTCACGATCTTAATGGCCTCATTGCCCGGCCAGTTGCGGAAATATTTGACGTAGCCGAGCTCCTGCTCAATTTCGGCATTGACACCGCCCTCTTCGAGGACTTCTCTGACTGCAACCTGTTTTAAATCTTCACCAGGAATATCCTGTTTGCCTTTCGGAAAAGTCCAGTAATCTTCCGGTGGGCCGTAATCTCGACTGCGCGGGTTGGTCAATAAAATAAAAATCTTATCCTGGTCTCTTTTGTAAACCACGCCGCCGGCCGAAATTTCCCGTTTCCATTTGGGCTTCATAGCCGGGAGATTTGGAAAAACCGAAGCGCCAAATAACCAGCCAGAGAGATAACAACTATTGCGGTCAGGTTCTGCCAGGAATTATATTGGGCCCAATGGTTGACCGGCCAATTCCAGGTACGGAACATGAAAAACAAATAGAGCTCGTCAACAATGAGGGCCAGGCCGACGGCCAGTATGGCCGGTTTGGGAATGAAAAAATATAGCGCCACCATCACCAAGCCATACATATAATGGTGCAGATGAAAATTACCGATGGTCGGGCTATGCATGGGCCAGATTGAAAGCCATCCGCGGATGGCTAAGATAGTCAGTGCAAAGACCGTAAAAAAATAATTCAGAGTCATTACTGTAAATTTCCTGTTTGTATGCCTTATTATACCTAATTTTAGCAAAAAAACCAAGCTTATTCGGCTTGGGAAAACTACTGAAATTTGTTATACTAAGTCGGCATTTGGAGAGGTCGCATAGTGGCCTAGTGCACGCGCTTGGAAAGCGCGCATACCGCAAGGTATCGGGAGTTCGAATCTCCCCCTCTCCGCCAAAAAACGAAATCGGAATTTAGAGCCGAAATATGAATAAGAAAAATATATTTTTTTGGACTTTATATGATTTTGCAAATTCAATTTTTGTGATTGTTTTCTTTTTATATTTTTCTCAATGGTTGGTAATAGATAAAGGGGTTTCTGATTTTTGGTTTAACATGATTTTTACAATCGTATCTATTATGTTTCTTTTTACTGCTCCAATTTTGGGAAGTATGGCTGATAAAAATGGTAAACAACAAGATTATCTTAATTGGATTACCGTCCTTTGTTTTTTGTGCCTTTTGGTTGTTTCGTTTATAACTTTATTTTTATCTAATCAAGTATTTTTAGCAATACTGTTTTTCCTTCTCGCAAATTATCTTTATCAATTTTCTTTTGTTTTTTACAATGCACTTTTGCATTATATTGCTCCGAGAGAAAAATGGGGAAGAATATCTGGCGTAGGTCAAGCAGGAAATTGGTCAGGGCAAGTTGTCGGACTTTTAATAACCTTGCCTCTGGCTTCTGGTGCAGTGTATTTTGTCGGTGAGGCAGGTCGGGCTCAAACATTTCTTCCTGCAACTATTATATTTTTTGTTCTCTCTTTACCAATGCTTTTATTTTTTAAATTGCCAAAACAAGAAAAGGTTATTGATAAAATTAGCATAAAAGATGAGTATAAAAATTATTGGAAACAGTTTAAAGAACTTATAAAATCTCCAAATATGGGCTTGTTTCTTTTAGCATATTTCTTTTTTAATGATGCTATAATAACTGTCCAAAATAACTTTCCTATATATATGCAAAGAGTTTTTGATGTTCCAGATAAAACAAAGGCGATACTTATGATTAGCATACTTGTGACTTCGGCTATCGGTGCTTTATTTTCTGGTTGGGTATCAGATAAAATTGGCCTTAAAAAATCTCTAATGATAGTCCTTGGAAGCTGGGTCGTATTGTTTCCACTTCTTGGTTCTATATCTAATTTTTATATTTTTTTAGTTCTGTGTATTTTAATGGGTTTTTTCTTTGGTGCGACATGGGCTGTGACGCGTGCGACAATGACTGCACTATGCCCAAAAGAAAAACTAAATTTTGGTTTTAGTTTCTACACTCTTGCTGAGCGTTTCTCAACTCTTATTGGACCATTGGCTTGGGGTTTGATAACTTCTCTCTTTATAAGTTTCGGTTCAACGCGATATCGAATTGCCGTAATAATTATGACTGTTTTTGTGATAATCGGAATATTTATTTTAAGAAAAGTTGAAATAAAAAAAATGGATCTTGCTTCTTAAATCCTAGACGGAAAAATTCAAAACGGAACCCTGCACGGATTCCTCCCCTTTTGTAGAATAGACACCGCCATTAAACTAATCTATATTTTTTCAACTCCCGGGCAAATTGCCGGGAGTTTTTGAACACAATCCCCTGCATCCCGATTTGGCGGGCCGGCCGGATGTTTTCGATCCGATCGTCAACCATCAGCGCCTCGCTCGGTTTAACTTTCAGCTGTTTGAGCACATACGTGTAAGCCTGCCGGTCGGGTTTGGCCAGATGCATCTTGGTTGACACAAAGATGCGGTCAAAAAACTTCTTGCCGCTCAAGTGGCGTTTTTTGAGCACGTCCATGGCCATATTGCCAAGTGAATTGCTAAACAGGGCGACCTTGGCCGGTTTCAATTTCGGGATCAGGCGGATCAAGCTCTTATCCGCGGTCATGTGCTGGATGATCAGGCGGTGAATTTGGGCAGGCTTGAGGTGGACGCCGAAGATCTTGTCGATTTCGCGATAAAATTCCGGCTCGGAAATTTGGCCCAGGTTGACCTCGCGCTCCAGGCGCAGGATGGTTTTTTTGCCCAGAGGCGTAAAGCACTCGGCGCAATAACGTTTGATAAAGCCCAAATAACCGCCGTGGGCGATGACACCGCCGAGGTCAAAAATTACAGCCTTGATTTTCGGTTTGGACATAAGTATATATTAAGATATATATTAAACCCGGTTAAACGGTGTTGATCGTCACATGCTTCTCGTTTGTGGCATCGACATATCGATCGCCTTTTTTGAGAACCGAATGGAAATTCCGGCGATGAAAAACCGGATGCACCCCCCAGTAGATCGCGGCTTGGGGCGCGTGATCGGAATTTTTCGGCGCGAAAATAATCTTGTGCGCTGGTCGCTGAGCCGACATGGCCCGGGCGGTCTGAATGTCCGAGACGGCCACCGCCTGGGCATTGGCCTGATGGGCCAGATGGCTGATGGCATCAAAAATTCTTTGCTTCACATGCGGGCTGACTTTGTGTTTGATGAAAGAATTGCCGACCCGGGCATCGGCATCAATTAAATCTTTGTGCATGATCGCATCAATCGGCAGATTTTTGGGCAGGGCCCTGCCTTTCCAAATCAGCGGCACGGATTTGTTAAATTTTTTGGCCAGGCGGACCTGCTCGCTGGTATCGACAACCACCCAATCGGCGCCGGCTTTGATGCCCAATTCGAGGGCCAGAGGGTCGGTGGCGCCGCTGGCATCCTGAATCAAACTGACGGGATGGTGGTATTTGCGGCTTAAATCTTTGACCTGCCTGATGAGCTGGGCGGCCAAAGCGTATTTCTGATGAGAAATTTCGAACAGCGCCCCGGCAATGTCCTGGCTGATCAGGGAGGAAATTTCGTCCTCGCCCATTTTGGGATTCACAACGGCTATGTATTTTTGCATTTGATTTGAGTTACTTCAGTAAAATTACAAAACAGCACTTATAGTATATCAGAATAAACTGGTTTGTTCGGCTTTTTTCTTGGCCGGTCCGATTGTCGCGATGATTTTGGTTTTATTCATTTTATATGTTTAATGCCTTCTGTAAATTCTCAAAATAATCCCATTCTTGCTGACCTTGGGGTTCTAATCCCGCCAAAAAATTTATAGGCATCCCGTTTGGTATTTCTATGTACCAACCATCATCATCACCTTCAGCTTTTTGTATTTGATACTGATCTGCAATGGATTTATCTAGACCTAATAAAACACCTTTTCTTGATTCCGCCTCTCTAATCAGTTGTTCTAATTGATCTTTTTCTAAATTAGGCGCCATTTCTTTTAATTGTTTTAGAGCCTCATCAATAGTTCTATCAGGAAATGGACCTGTTAAATCAGTTGCCAGAGAACTGTAGCGGGAGTTGGAAAAATCTAGACCGAGCTTTGATAATAAATAATGTCTTTTAGCAATATCCTCGCCATAGCCCCCGGAATTTGCTTGATCCTTTGGCAAACCTAAACTTTGAGCGGCGTCTGGCGTAAGGTTTATATATAAACAACCTGGAGGATGGTAGAAAGATCGACGAGATTTCTTTATTGTCGATCCCGGAATATTTCCAGTTTTCACGGCCTGTTGGATGACTTCTAAACTTGTCCCGTGTGTAGCTATTATCGAATCCGAATCCAATCCTCGACTAAATAAATCCGTAAGAAATTTCAACCTTTCCATCTCTTCTGGAGAATATTCTGATTCTGGATTGTATCCGCCTCGGTCTCTCATGGTTTGATTATATCAGAATAAGCTGGTTTGTTCAGCTTTTTTGGCAAATTTCCTACGTTCCTCATCGGAGTAAATATGGATCTTGCCAAAAAGGCCGTCGTAGCCGCCTTCAACGTGCACTTTCCCCTCCCGGACCCGAATCACTGATTCGGCAATTATGGGATCGGCAATCGTGGCGATTTCAGCTTTGGACAAATCCAAAAGAATATCAAACTCCGGATACTTGCCCACCATTTGCTCATAAGTGACTAAAACTTTTTTACCCACTCCCGTGCCGTAAGTATCGGCGATTATTTCTTCCAAGGGGATGACGCTCTTGAACGGAAGCGCTCCAGAGGACGATGATATCAAAAAAGGTCGATCGGCCAATTCTGATATCCTGTTGAGGACACCGACCAATAATTTCTTGCCGCAGACCGGGCAGATGCCTTTGAGCCGCTTGGTTTCTTTCGGCAGGCAAGAAAACTTGCAGTCCGCATGGCCATCGAGATGATACTTACCCTCTTCCGGAAAAAACTCAATCGTGTATAAAAATTCTTTGGGATTTTTATCCTTGATCACCCGGACAATCTCATCGTAGGACAATTTATCTTCCGGAATTTCGAAAACATTGGCTTCGCGGCCAATTTTACGCAAGGAATGAGCGTCGGAGTTCGAGACCAAAGAATATTGATCCAATCCGCTGATTTGCCAGTTCATTTTCGGGTCGCTGGACAGGCCGGTCTCGATGGCGAAGATATGCTTGGCCTGGTCGCCAAATGCTTCCTCGACACTATCGAATCCGGAGAGCGAACCAAACAAGCCGAAGTGCGGGGTCCAGGCATGGGCCGGAATGATAACATTGCGCGGGTCGGCATCCAAAACTATTTTGACGAGTTCGTCGCAATGCAATCCAATGATCGGCCGGCCGTCGGCTTTGAGATTGCAGCCGCGCTGTTCAAGTCCAACGATGATTTTATCTACAGCCGCAAAATTCGGGGCAAAAATCATATTATGAATCCGGCGAACCTTGTCCCCTTGTTTGTAAATCGATGAGACTTCGCTCGTCAGCATGAAATACGCTTTCGCGCTTCGATCTTTGAGTTGATACAGTCCGGGCTTCGCCTCTTCTAATGCTTCTTTCAATTCTGCCAGCCACTTGGGGTGCGTGAAATCGCCGGTGCCGATGACCTGGATTCCTTTTTTGTTGGCCCAGATACCAACATTCCCAGGATTGAGGTCCTGGGAACAAGCGCGGGAATACTTGGAATGGATCTGTAAGTCAGCTATAATTCTCATATTATTTGGTGATTTGTCCCGACGCTTCGGTCGGGACTCCGACCCGACTTCGTCGGCGTCGGAGTAGATCAGCAATGATTCGCATGGGTTTAGACTAATGCGCCGGCTTTGCGTTTATATCCGCGGAGGATATCCTCCGTATCGTCATCGTCTGAAGCATTGGATACTTCTGAGGTCAAATTTTCGAACAGCTGATCCCAAGCCTTGACGTCTTTGTCGTATGTTGCGCGGGCCAGGTCAAAAATTTCATTCAAAGTATTGCTATTGGCCGGGGTTAAATCCGCGGAAGCCAGTATTTCCTGTTGGACATTGGTAATAATCTCTTCCACTTCGGCGCCTTCGGCCATTTCCAGATCATCCGTCGGTTCTGTCCCTCTGCCAAATTCAGGATTGCGTAACATTTTGTTTCTTTCGTTAACTATATACAGAACCGATTTTACTCCCACACCAAAATTATGTCAAGTATAAGATGCATAAAAAAATTATTTCTCTTTAAAATTTTGGCAAACTAAAAACCGCGCATTGCCTACTTTCCCACCAGTCTTAAACACTGGAGTATCATTAGCGGTGCTGCGTTTGACTTCTGAGTTCGGGAAGGGATCAGGTCGTGCCGCAACCCTTGAAACACGCGGAGATTTCGTCGCAAATTGTTAAAAAAGCCTTACAGAGTGTTGGAAGTGACGGAGTAGACCAAAATACCCACTGCCGCTAAGACCAACAACAAACCAACCAATTTCAACGAAGCTTTATATTTCAGCATAACGAACTAATGTTAGCAGAAATATAGGGCTACGTCAACCTGCCTGCCAGTAGGCAGGGGCATCTTACTTTAACTTATGTGCTGGAGAATGGAGAGGAAGATTTTCGTTTTGGATATAACGAGCGCCCTTCCTCAAAGGCGAGGGTTGTTCTCCTTGAGATTAGAAGGATTAGCTGGCGTTCGTCGCACGAACTAATTGCAACGTGTTTCGGAACACCAGCCTTTCCCCGAAGTCACCAGACCGTACGAGATGTTCGTTGACTGCATGGACAGTAGCCCACCCCCAACCTAGTCTGGCAACTTCCCGCTTGGTGGGGAATCTAACGGAGTGCGAGCCTATTTAACGGCTATTTCGGCTCTATACATTAATTGGCCGCATTGCACTTCGCTGACTTTATTCCCCAAACTTTCCATTATCCAGCACACAATTAAAAGAACATGTATCACGTATCATGGAACACGTATCAAAATTATTACGTGCTATATGCTACGTGTTACGTGATTTTAGTAATCACTAATTGCCAGTCAAATTCTGAATTAAACTTTCGGTTGATTAGTATTGCTCGGCTCAACACATTACTGTGCGTACACCTGCAACCTATCGTCGTTGCTTCGCACCGCGAAGCATTGATTTTTACGGGGTCGTCTTCCCCGAACCTATCGTCCCGAAGGACAACGAAACCTAGTTTTGTGGACAGCTTCACGCTTATATGCATTCAGCGTTTATCTTAACTAGACCTAGCT
>Ga0155206_113_pt1 | contig 244084 bp, 271 predicted proteins | sample RifCSPhighO2_02_FD_106174 | JGI IMG/M metagenome (GOLD analysis project Ga0155206, IMG submission 106174) | Candidatus Doudnabacteria bacterium RIFCSPHIGHO2_02_FULL_49_24 | reverse complement strand
ATTGGCACTTTTCAAAAGAGGCCAGGAAATATCAGCCGATCGAGGATTTATTATGGTTGATACAAAATATGAATTTGGTTTAGATGAAAATAACAACCTTGTCCTTATTGATGAGATACACACGCCTGACAGCGCACGTTGGTGGATGCTAAAAAGTTATGAGGAGAGGTTCAATAATGGAGAGGAACCAGAATATTTTGATAAAGAGTTTTTGCGCTTATGGTTTAAGGGTAAATGTGACCCGTATAAAGACAAGGTTTTGCCGGAAGTGCCTCCAGATATGATAGTTGAGCTCGCTTCCCGCTATATAGAAATATATGAGAAAATGCTCGGTAGAAAATTTGAGGCAAATATTCAAGAACCAATAGAGCAAAGAATTAAAAATAGTTTAAAAAAATACGAAATACAAAGATAAGATAAAATTATGCCGTTAAATTCAATTTCGCCATTAGACGGACGATACGAAAAATACACGAAGGACCTAGCTCCTTATTTCAGCGAGTCAGCCTCTATGAAATACAAGGTTCTTATGGAGTGTGAATATTTGATTGCTTTATCAGAAACAAGAGGGGTAGGAATGCGAAAATTAAGTGCAAAAGAAAAAAAGTTGTTAAGAAATTTATATGAAAACTTTTCAATAAAAGACGCGCAAATTATTAGTGACATTGAACTTAAGGGATACAAGGAAATAAAAGCCACCAATCACGATTTTAAGGCGATGGAATACTTTATAAAAGAAAAACTCGGAAAAACAAGCCTAAAAGATATTTTGGAGTTCACGCATTTTGGCCTAACCACCTGGGATGCCACGCATACCGCTTATACGCTTATGATAGGGGAAAGTATGAGAGAAGTTTATTTACCGGCACTGGAAGAAATTGCCAAAAAAATCGGCAAACTGGCTAAGGATAATAAAAATATCCCGATGCTTGCCCGCACTCACGGGCAACCGGCCTCGCCTACGACCTTCGGCAAGGAATTCAAGATATTTGAAGAAAGATTGAGTCGCCAAATAGGCCAAATCAAAAACCATGTTCTTTTGGCAAAATTAAATGGCGCAACCGGCAATTACAACGCGCTCCATGCGGCATATCCACGGATTGACTGGGTAAATTTTTCCAAAAAATTCATCAAGGGAATAGCTCAATTCAGGAAGGTAAAAATGGAGATCAATTTGTTTACGACGCAAATAGAGCCCTATGACAGCTTTGTTGAATTGTTTGATATGCTAAGGAGAATCAATTTTATTTTAATCGGTTTCAATCAGGATGTGTGGCGTTATATCAGCGACGATTGGATCGCCCAGCAGTCTGTGGCAGGCGAGGTCGGCTCCTCGACCATGCCGCATAAAATTAACCCCTGGTTTTTGGAAAACAGCGAAGGAAATTTAGGAACAGCTAATGCTTTATTTGAATTTTTTGCGCGCAAGCTTCCCATTTCACGCCTACAAAGAGATTTATCCGATTCTACGGTTTTGCGAAGTATAGGTACCGCATTCGGGCACAGCTTGATAGGTTTTAAATATTTGAACAACCAACTTGCCCGGATTGTGGTGAACAAAACCAAGATGCGGGAAGATTTAAATAAGCATCCGGAGGTGATTGCGGAAGCCATTCAGACCATCCTGCGCCGCGAAGGGAAAAGAATGCCGTATGAAAAATTAAAAGAATTAACCCGCGGCAAAACCCTTGTCCTCAAGGATATTTATAAATTTATCGACCAACTGGACATAAAGCCTAAGATCAAAGCCGAGCTCAAAAAAATCACCCCGGAAAACTATCTGGGGCTGGCGGAACGCTTGGCGCAGTTATAAATTTAACTTATAAAAAAAGTGAGGCACGGTCTGGACTGAGGTTTTCCCGGTTGAAGGGGAGAACAATCAGCCAGACCGTGTTGCGCATCTGTGGCTACGCGGGCATCGGGATCTCGGTCAGCCAGCGGGCGACCTGCTGGTAGTAGTCCGCGACGTGCCACGCTGCCTTTCTCTGCATCCGGCGCCGGAACTCGTCGTTGATTCGGTCGCTCCAGAGATACTGGAGCACCTCATCGTGGTCTTCGGCGAAGATGATCGGCAGGCCATCCGCCTTGATCGTGCACATGATGCCGGTGGGGCCGCCGATGTCGAGCTTCTGGCGGATCGACTTCAGGGTGCTGCCGTCGCGCTGGACTTCGCGCCGGAAGGCGTAGAAGCTGGTGCGGTTGAGCACGATCCGACACATGCCGAGGCGCTGCAGTTCGCCGATCTGATCCGGTGCGGCCAGGATGGGGCCCATGCACTCGGGCCGCAGCGTCTTGATCCGGCCGTTGAGCAGATCATACTCGGACAGCACCTCGGCTGTCCAGTCGATGATCTTACGGCCTTCCTCGAACTTGAGCACCGCAGCCGGTGCTCCGTTCGCATTGGCCAGCCGGTGTGCGATCGAGTGCTTGATGATCTCGGTGACCGACGTCACGGGCAATCCGGCCTCCCGCAGGTAGCGGGCCGTGCCGTTGGACGACAGTAGCGGCACCACCTTGGCGACCTGCCGGGCGAACTCGACAAGCGCCGGCGTCTTGTCGTAGTCCGCGACCGTGAAGTAGGCGTACTCTGGGCCTTGCGTGGGTTTAGTCATCCCGTTTTTCACTCCTTTGGTGTCCGAAATCGGACACTCAAATATAGCAGATTTGCCGAGCCTGGGCAAACAAACCCTTGGCCCATTATTTAATTAACCAATTGAGCAGGACAGCGGCGATAATTGGTAAAAATAAATTGTCGAGACCGAAACTGAGCAATCCTTCCAGCAAAGTCAGCAACAAGGTAATCGACAGTCCGGCCAGGATTGTTCCCGGGTGCTGCGGCCAGACGAACAGCAGGAAGATCAGAAGGCTGACGAGAAAGAAAGCGAGCACTCCCTCCCAGGTTTTGTGCACGGATTTGATTTGATGGCGGCCCCAGAGCCGCCCGGTGAGCTCGGCCGCCGTGTCGCTGACGCCGAGGATGAGGATGCCGAATTGGAACGCCAGAAGATTTTGCGGGAGGAAGAAAAAAGCGGACAGCGCCACGCCCAAGGGAAAATAAAATTCACCGAGCGTGATCCGGTCGACCCGGTGGTGGCGAGAGAGGCCGATCAGATGCCCGAGCAGCAGTAAAATCGCAAATAAGCCGCACAAGCCGATCATGGTTTTGGGCGAAAAAAAATAGGGGAAGGCAAAAAATGCGGCGCTCGCCGCCAGGTGGCCGAACTTTCTGACAAGGACCTGTTTCATTGATTAAGTATAGCATTATTGACTTTTTGGCCCAAAAGGAGTATAATTATAAATAGCAAGCCGCGTATCTGACACAGCAGTTACGCCTTCGAGGTCTCCATACTGTGGAGATTATTTTTTTGCCCAAGGTCCCGTAGTTCAATGGATAGAACTGTGGACTTCTAAGCCACTAATGTTGGTTCGATTCCAACCGGGACCACCAAGAAATAATTAAAAAGAAAATCATGAAGAATAATCCAGCGGTGCATAGTTTGGGTCATGCGGCTTTGGTCGTCGCTTATGTTTCATTGGTTGTGTGGATTATGAATAACGGCGAGCACTGGTTCAAGCAGGAACAGACAATTCTGGGTCCAATCGCAATCCTCCTGCTGTTTGTTTTTTCCGCGGCCGTGGCGGGATCCTTGGTCCTGGGCTGGCCGGTCATGATGTATCTGGACGGCCAAAAGAAAGAAGCGCTGAATTTTTTTGGGCTGACACTCGGCTGGTTGGCGGTGGCCATGGCAATTCTGCTCGTGCTTAATTTGAAGTAAAAATTATCTTCTATGCCCGGCAAAAATTTCGTTTTGTATGTCCGCAATTTTATTTTTGGCGCCGAGGACAGCCTGGTTTCCACCGTCGGCCTGCTTTCGGGGGTGGCCATCGGCGGCGTGGCCAAGGTTGATATTTTACTGACCGGGATGGTCTTGATTTTTGTGGAAGCGTTTTCCATGGCTGTCGGCAGTTTTCTGACCGAATATTCGGCCGAAGAATACGTCAATCGCGCCAAGGTCAGCATTTCGAATCCGTTCGCCGGCGGCGTGGTTATGTTCTTCTCCTATCTGTTCACGGGACTGATACCCCTGTGGCCGTATGTAGTCTTTGATATCAATCCGGCGTTTTGGGTTTCCATTGCTTCCTCTGTGGTCGGATTATCGCTGCTGGGAGTCGTCAGCGCCCGCGTGCTGCGGATTCCGCTTTTGGGCAGCGCCTTGCGGATGACCCTGATTGGCGCGGTGGCCATCGCGGTCGGCGCCCTAATTGGCCAGATATTCAAACATTAAAAAAATGGAACCTTGATCCTGTGGTGCCTGTAGTTCAATGGTAGAACGCCACTCTGTGGCAGTGGTCACGTGGGTTCGATTCCCATCAGGCACCCCAAGACTAGAGTTTCATTAATAAACAAACTTGTGGCTTTGACCAATGGTTCCGACCGGAGCGTCGGAATTCCCATCGTGCACCCCAAGGATATGAAGATAGAATTCGTCGATAAGGCGGGTTTTAGGTATAATGGTTTTATGAATACTGGTGATCCAAGTCCAGAAATGAATATTGGAAGAAGTATGACTGAAGCGGAAACTCGGGCTTTTCTACAGGAGCGCAACATTCAACCATTACATGATTGGCAACCGCATCAACCCTTGCTATATGTTTTAGAAGAGAGGCTCCGAGGCGACGACGGACGATTCAACGATTTGCCTCCTGAAAGAAGACCGAGTATTGTGCGAATCGATGATCCGACCAACATACGTTTTGATCAACCCATCGAAGATATGCCAGATCGCGTCGTCTATGGGTTAGAGAATGAAGGCGGCCAATCAGATTATTTTGCCATCGATCCACTGACCCAACAAATAGTGCTTGTGAAAACTTCAAAAGGTCGAATTAAGACTAACAGACCCTATCATGTGGTTAAGGGAGGACTCTTTATGCCTTCGGATGAATTATTTCCACGATCGAATTAGTTGCCGGATTGAACGCAATTACCACCTCTCGTGTTATAATTGTTTGTATTCTGAGGTATGATGGCAATATTTTGCACGATGTGACCCCAAAAAGGATTTTAAAATGAGAAAGACTATTTTAAAACCGGAGCTATTTATTATCTGTGGCCAAGTCGGAGCTGGTAAAACAACCACGGCCAAACTACTTAGTAAGATAGTAGGTGCCCCTGTCGTTTCTGTAGATTCTACCTTAAAAAAACTCCTTCCCAATCCATCTTTCGTCAATAAGGATAAACCACCCACGATGGATGAATTGGCAATCTGCTACAATGCCTTTGCATTATTAACTGATTATACTTTAGTAGCAGGTGGTAGCATTATTATTGATGGTGCTTTTTCTAAGCAGAAACAGCGGGATTTGATTATACAAATAGCTAAAAAGCACGGAGTTCCTTATCATGTACTATATATTTATTGTCCTGACAAAATATTACGAGCACGAGTTTCTAAAAGATTTTTACAAGGTAAGGGAGTTGGTTGGATAGCTCATTTGAAAATAAAAAAAATATATGAGCCTGTTAATTTTCCTCATTTTACAATAGATACTTCCAAAAGTGTTCCACCACAACTGAGAAAGTTTTTAAAAAGAATAGACACTAAACATTAAACGTAATGTGTAAGGTAGCAGTTCTAACATCCTCCACAATGCGACCCCATGAATGGACATTAATATAAGCTAGTGTTTATGTAGGATAAAATTTAGACAAAAAGAAAAATCTTGAGGTCTACCAAACTTAAATTGCTAAGTTTGCTAAACCCCAAGAATCGTATGTGTCACGCTGTGGGAACGACGAGTCGGATGAGCTGCAAGGGTTTCTCGCGACCGTCCACTTTGTTCCAGCGGAATACCCACTGTTGGCCACCGGGCTCGTTGGTGGGCATCCACTGGTGAGAGAGCACGAAATACCTGTCCTCATGCCTCTCCAGATAAGCGGTGGGGCCTTCAAAGTGCCCCCGCGTATCGTAGAGCTCAGCGACGGTGACGGCTGCCCTGTTTTCGAAGTACGCCGAGTAGAGCTCGGCGTAACTCCGATTCGTGTCGACCACTTCCGTTCTCGTTTTCATTTTTACTCCTCCAAGTTTCGGTTGATCTATAAAACATATAATTATAGGCTTTTTTGATGCCCTTGTCAATACCTTTAGTTGCATAGTCAGGCTTCGAACATCCTGCATGATGTAACCCCATACAAAGAACGCTAGCGAATGCCTGCCTGCCGGCAGGCAGGCTGGACGGACCCGTTCCGCCGAAGCTTCACGCGAAGGCGGATGCGACCGGTGAAGAACTAACGGTTAATTATTATGATTTTGATGATGGTGCTTCAGTTAAACTTAGTGAAATTTAGTTCTCGCATCCTTCACTATGCGATGCGACCCCAGTTAGGGCTACCCAAGTGGGTCCCTAACTCTCTTATTTATAGGGGGTTGCATAGGGTTTTAAAAAGTTTGCATAGGGTTTAAGAGTATGTTATAGTTGAATAATTATGGCAGAACAAGACCTTATTACAATAAGCGAAGCCGCAGAAATATTGGGGGTTTCGATCGATACTCTCCGACGTTGGGATAAAAAAGGTAAATTGAGTCCTGTGAAGACGTCAGATGCCGGTTATCGTTTGTATAACAGATCACAGATAGAACTTTTTTTGAATGATCTTTTTGGTTTGGCCAAAGATTGGGTATTAAAAAGTTTCGAGATACCTTCAAAATTTTATTGTTCCAATAGCGCGGTGTTTCAGACCAAGCTGATACAGATGCAAGATTTCCTTGGCGGAGTAAAAGAATTATCGCCTATATTCCCGTTGCTTGTGGCAGTGGCCGGAGAAATCGGAAACAATTCCTTTGATCATAACTTAGGAAATTGGCCAGATACTCCGGGAATATTTTTTGCCTATGACATCCACAAGAGAAATATTGTTTTGGCGGATAGGGGTTTGGGTGTTTTTACTACTTTGAAAAGAGTAAAACCAGAGTTGAATACAGACGAAGAAGCATTGAGAGTGGCCTTTACTGAAATATTGTCGGGCCGGGCGCCTGAGAGTCGGGGTAATGGTCTGAAATTCGTGCGGAAAATAGTCGCAGAAAATCCTATTGGACTTTTGTTTCAGACAGGTAACGCAGAGCTTGTATTAACTAAAGATAGCGATGTCTTGGATTTAAAACCGAGCATAGAATCATTTCGCGGGTGTTTAGCATTAATCACATTTTAGAAATATTATGAAAATAGATTTGAAAAAATTTGGGACAACACTGACCTCCCGGCAAAATGGCCGCGAAGCTTTTGCTGCGCTACAATCCCAGATAACAACCTTAGATGTAAATGAGAACCTAGAATTAGATTTCGAGGGAGTTATTACATTCTCACCTTCCTGGGGAGATGAGTTTTTGAGTCCATTGTTGAAGAGTTTTGACCGAAGGTTAATTCTCATAAACACCGCTAATCCTTCTGTAAAGGCAACTTTAGAATTACTGGAGGAGATTAATCAAGAAGAATTTAAAAAAATCTAAGACTATGTTAATTACGTAATTAAATATGTAATTCGTACCATTTCCCGAACAAAAGAAAATTGTGGCGCAGAAGGTATCGGGATCGTTCCCCGTAGCCCACCCCAGTTAGTGAGACCGAGGTGCGTCAGTATTTCCCAGCAAATTCGATAGCGGTTCTAATTTTTAAAAAGCATACCCCCTTACAGGACATAGAACCGATATAGCGATTTCCAAGGTTTTTGATAATTTATAGAAACTTAAAAAATCGCCTGCTGGACGATTTTTTGTTTGTGGAGATTGTCTTATAAATATAGGGTTTCTAAGTATTTTGTAAGAACAAAAATCGTCTCCTAGAAAAATTCACTTAGCCCACCGCAGTATATGATAACCCCTAACTCCGCCCCAATCATTAACATTTGTCACGAAGTAGCTTTCAAATTGGGAATCCTTTAGTTTAAATGACTGCTTTGATTTGAGGTGGCTGAAAAATATCTTTTCTATTTTTTTGCGCTCATCTATTGGATAAAATTCAAACATAGATTTGCCCAGCATTTCTTCCGCAGAGTATTCAAGTAGTGTTGCCAACGCCCGATTCACATAGGTATAAATTCCTTCAAGATTTACATCAGCTACGAATTCGCAGGTCGAATCTGTTACTTGCGGACTTGGTGATTGTAAACCGTTGAATACCACGAGCGCCAAAGCTTGATTGCTACTTGTTATAAATTTGACCTGGGCTTGTACTGGCGAAACCTCGCCGTTTTTTTTCAGATGAACTGTTTCGAAAGTAAAAGTTTCAAAGCCCAAGTTTCTGGCTGTCTTCCAAAGTCGGTCACTATCATGCATTTTAAACAAAAATTTTATACGTCGTGCTTTCATTGCGAGCAGTTCTTGTTTGCTGAAGCCTAAAATTTTTATAGCTGACGGACTGACATCGATTATATTATTTGCCTCGTCAAAGAGCATTGAGTATTGATTTTCATTTTCTGTGTCGATACTTTGATTGCCCACGATTTTTATTTTTCCGCAGCCTTTGCACTTAATCTCAAGGGCGCTCGACAAAAGCATGCCCTTAAAAAGGAGTTTGCCGCAACTACAGCGGTGTTCGATAAGGACAAAGGAAGCGATACTGTTTTTATTTTTTGGTATCAATTTCATTGACATAAACTTAATATTATGCTATACTATATTTAATATAACAACAATAGTTCCAAGAAACAAAGATTAAATAACAATTTAAAAGTTAAAACCTTAGAGGTCCTTGAGACCCAAACGATTTTTCGTTTGGGTCTTTCTTTTTTCGATACGTATGAGATTGAATATTCTGAAACTAAAATATCAAACATTTTTGCCGGTTTTTCTTTTGGTCGTGCTTTTTATCTTGTCCATATCACGGCCAGCATTGGCAATCCTCTACCAGCCGGGCGAAACTTTGAATCCGGCGTGTCTTCCGACTGATACTAATTGCGGAGTTAGTGTATTTAGTTTGAATGGCCTGACTCTGACCACTCAAACATTTGCCACCGGAATATCAGGCACTGATTTTAACATTGATTCCACCGGCAGTACTCACACATTTAATATTCCAAGCGCTGCCGCAACTTCGCGGGGTCTTTTGACCTCTACCGACTGGGATACTTTTAACAACAAACAATCGGCGCTTGGCTACACTCCACTCAATCCATCCAACAATCTTTCTGATTTAGCTAGTGCTTCGACCGCCAGAACTAATTTAGGACTTGGTTCATTAGCAGTACTCTCTAGCATTAACAACAGCAATTGGTCAGGTACGGCACTGGCTATTGGTAATGGTGGAACGGGGGCAACATCTTTGAGTGATCTCATTACGCTCGGTACGCATACGACTGGCAATTATATCGCGACCATTGGTGGCTCATCACAAATTACTGTTTCCGGATCAGGCAGTGAAAATTCTGCCGCTTCTCTTTCTATTACTGCTGATTCCATCGGCAACAGCCAGCTTGCTTTTGATACTGGACAAACGTTGACCACGAGTGCATCGCCAACATTCGCCGGTCTTACACTTGGGAACTTGACCAGTTGTCGTAATCTCGGAACCGATAGTGCCGGTAATATAGTATGTGAACTTGGCCAGTACGCGGTAGATGTTAGAAAGTCTGCGGACGAAAGCCTTACGAGCAATGCCGTTTTGCAGGACGATGATGAATTATTATTTGCCATTGGCGCGAATGAGATATGGGTTTTTCAATTCAATTTACTCTATACCACGCTTGCCACGCCGGACATCCAACTTGCCGTTACTGCTCCAACCGGCGCAACCTGTGATTACGCCGGCGGGGGCGTTGACGTTGCAAGCGGCGCCGGCAGTACCGCATGTGGCGGAGCAATCACTGTAACCGCTGGATCCGCCACTGCAAACGACCCACTCTATTTGTCTGGGACGATAGCAAATGGGTCTACTGCGGGGACGGTACGATTGCAGTGGGCTCAAAACACCTCAAACAGCAATGCGACAACCGTTCATCGTGGAAGCAGTCTCTCGGCATTTCGCATCAGCGGTGGTGCTGATGTTGGCGAGGTTTACTACGCGAAAGACTTATCGCTTGTGCCGGGAACAGTCGTTGCTCTGGATTCAAGTTTGCCAAGCGGCGTGCGCCGAGCTATGTTGCATGATGAAGTTATTGGTATTGTCTCAACGAAGCCGGGCATTGTCATCGGCGATACTGTCGGGGCTCATGAAGGAGTACCAGTGATTGTTGCTCTTGCCGGACGCCTGCCAGTGAAAATAATTACCGAAAATGGCGCTATTGCGCCGGGCGATTATCTTACGTCTTCTTCGATACCCGGTGTTGCTATGAAGGCAAAAAATACGGGTTCAGTAATTGGTCAAGCAATGTCTGCATATGATGGCGATGGTATAGGCATTGTTGTGGCCTTCGTGAAGAACTTTGACTTGGGCGAAGAAGCAATACTTTTGGGGGACCTAACACCAAAAGCCAATGCTGATGAATCGGATAATGGTCTTTCTACGCTCGTCAGCAGTGTTCAGTCTGAACCCGCTCATGATCCAATCGCTTTTATTGCTAAAAAAATTATGGATGGCATGCAATTTTTCACTGATTTTGTGGCCGCGCGCGTGACCGCCATCCGCGGATACTTTTATGAACTGTTTGCCGAAAAAATTCACACTGAGCAAATCTGCGTTAAGAAATCTGACGGCAGTGAAGTTTGTATTAATGGCGACCAGTTGAATTCGCTTTTAGAAAATGCCAATATTACTCCTGCTATAATTACAGCACCTCTAGCCGATGAAGAAGCATCGACTCCCGAGGTTTCGTCAGATGCCTCCGCTTCTGCTGAAGTTCCGGGTGCGGAGGAGGCAGCTTCGGCGGCGGACACGCCGCCAGATGCTATGGAGGGCACACCAACACCGACAGCGTCGCCAGAGGATACAGACCCGGTTGCAGCTGAGCCAACACCAGTGCCTGTAGAAGTAGTTGTTGAACAACCGACTAGTCCGGCCGAAACTTCACAATAATTACTAGTATGCATACCCGTTTCACCATATTTTTGATAGCATCTGTGGTACTCCTTTGCTTTGTCGCTCCAAGCCTTGCTTTAGCTTCTGAAACTGATGGAACGATCGTTACCGGCGGTAATGCAGGCTATGCCTGGTCGAATAACGCCGGCTGGGTAAATTTCGGTCTTACAGAAGGAAACATCCACGTGACTGACGCAGGTCTTACAGGTGATGCCTGGAACGGCAATACGGCTTGGATCAATCTTACTCCTTCTAATGGCGGGATTACGAATAACGGCGAAGGAACGCTCGGCGGCAATGCCTGGGGCGAGGGTCTTGGCTGGATCGATTTCTCCGGCGTGACCATTGATTCAGCAGGCCAATTCCAAGGCAGCGCTACCGGCAGTTTGGTCGGAACGCTGACCTTTGATTGCGATAACTGCGATGTGCGCACTGATTGGCGGCCAGTCTCGGCCCGAAGCACAACTCCTGTTTTTTCTGGCGGAGGTGGGGGTGGAGGAGCGGCAACAGAGACTATTTTGACACCAATAGAACTCGATTTGGTCAAAGATGGAGCTTTCAACATTCTTGATTTTAATGCCATGATGATCAACTGGGGCATACAAGAGCAGGGTAATCCTGCTGATATGAATAGAGATGGTATCGTAGATATTTTTGATTTTAATCAAATCATGGTCTTATGGGGAACTATTTATCAATTGTGAAAATTTTAAAGCCTAATTTACTTTTCATTGCCGTAAGTACTTTTATGCTGCTTGCGGTGTTACCGTTGAGAGCGAATGCAAGCCTTATGGTTTTTCAAGATCAAGTCATTCAGGTAAAACTTGGAGAAACATTTACCATGCCGGCGAGCATTGATCCAACGGGCGAGAAAAACTACACTGTCCGGTTGACCCTTACGTTTTCTGCAGAGGTTCTTGAAGTTGTCTCTTTTACTTTTGATAAAAATTGGATTGCCCTGTCACAGTCAGGTTATGATTTGATCGACAATCAAGCCGGGGAACTTATAAAAACCGCAGGTTTTCCTGCCGGCTTTTCGCAAAGCGTGCCGTTTGGCACAATTACATTCCGGGCCAAACAAGCTGGTGAAGATGTGATGACTGTTGGCATTAAATCATTTATTCTCAATGCCAAAAGCCAGAGCACCTTGGAATCCCGGCCGCAGATAGTCGTAAACGTAACAGATAATGCCCAGCCCCAAATTTTACCGCCAATCAAGCCGTTGCCGGACCTACCAGTATCTGAACAACCCAACTTATTTGATGTCCAGCTAGGCACCAGTAGTACGAATTTAGTCACGCGTATCGCACCCGGGGAGCAATTGCCCATTGCTGTTAAACTGACTAATTTTGGCAGCCAACAAAGAGTGGATGTCACAATTAATTACCGTGTTCTTGATGCAAACAACAAAGCAGTGCTGACAGGCTCTGAAACAGTGGCGGTTGAAACCACGGCTAGTTTTATTAAACTTATGCAAATCCCCCATGATTTTTCGTCTGGCCAATATACTGTCGAAACCAGCATCGCTTATCCCGGCCAGAAAGTTCCGGCCACTTCAAGCTATCAATTTAGCGTAGAACGAAAGTTTGCGGGAATTTTTTTAAGCGACCTGACTTTTTACGGGATTATCTTGCTGCTTGTCGGCATCATATTTGCAGTCATCAGTCGCCTAATAATGAAAAAACGCCGGATCGGACGTTTCACCCCGCATGAATATCCAAAGATACCGGCAAGGGACCGAATGTTTTACGAAATGATCAGCGATATTATCATGCAAATGCGCTACCGCGTTGGAGACAAAGCCGTGGATATAGCTAATAATGTTGAGGGTCTGATAATTGAACAAGACAGCGGCAGGGTGCTTGAAATAAAAAAAGCGCCGGCTCAAATCATTGCCCTCCTGATTTCTAATTATGAGAAATCGTTGAACCAGAAAATTAGCTTTGCGTTTGGAAGGCATGATCAGGCAATCAAAGGTCGAAAGCTTATTGAGGATAAAAATCTTGTGGTTGTCAGGAAGCACAAAATAAATAATTAAACATATATACTAGGTATGTCAGAACAGCCAAAAAAAATTCTAATAGTGGAAGATGAGGAAATGATCCGTAAACCATATGCCGATGAGTTACGGGATAAAGGGTTTTCTGTTGCAACAGCCACAAATGGCCAGGAAGGCCTGGAAACCGCGCTCCGGGAAAAACCCGATCTGATCCTGCTTGATATTGTCATGCCGGTCATGAACGGCATGGACATGATGAAGAAACTGAGGGCAGATGACTGGGGGAGGAAGGTGCCTATTATACTGCTTACCAACTTAAGCGCCAATGAAAATATTATAAAAGGAGTGATTACAGATGAGCCTTTGTATTTTCTAGTGAAGAGCGATTGGAGTATTAAAGACGTACTGGAGCAAATAAAAAAAATCCTCATTTGATCGAATGAAGATTTTTAAGCCATCAATAATTCATCTATGGTGCAGCCCAGCTCGTCAGCAATTTTTTTAACAGTTAGAACTCTCGGATCTGGCGTGGCTCCGGATTCAATCTTGGCAATTGTATGCAAATTTATGCCAGCCAGCTTGGAGAGTTTGTCCTGGGACATCCCGGCTTTTTGACGGTATTTTTTAATGTTTCTGGCAATATGCATCATGACTCCCTTCGTAAATTGACATTATGGTAAAAGTTTACTATAGTTTATTTATTGAATTTTAGAATTACCGCCTAGCTTATCACCATACATAATCTAGAAAGAAAAATCAATAGAGATAAAAAGGGGGTGAAAAAATGAAAAAAATCGAACACAAACAAAATGGGTTAAAAGAATCCAAAGACCTGGCCATGCATTATATGAAAACGCTGGTAGACGTTGCCAGAGAGTCGTTTTTAATTCTTGATTCCGATCTTGAAGTGATTTCAGGAAACTCGGTTTTTTACCAAACTTTTCAGGCCTCGCCAAAGCAAACGGAGAACACATCTCTTTATAAATTAGGAAATGGTCAGTGGGATATCCCCGAACTGAAAAAATTGATGGAAGATATTTTACCCAGTAAAAAAACGGTGAAAGATTATAAGGTTGTGTATAATTTCGAAACAATCGGGAGGAAAACTATGGTGCTCAATGCTAGACAAATAGATTCGGTGCAATTGATTATTCTGGCCATTGAAGACATTACTGTCAAACAGGAACTTGAGGAAAAATTAGCCAAACATGCCGAAGAGCTTGCGGTTAAAGTAGAAGAACGGACAAAAGAGCTTAGCGATAAAGTAAAAGAATTGGAAAAATCTAATAAAATCATGGTGGACAGAGAATTAAAAATGGTGGAACTCAAGAACGAAATCGCGAATTTGAAGAAGCGAGTTAATAGCGGCAATGGCAATCATAAAAATGGCTGATAAAATAAAGCTCAAAGACTCCGAAGCTCTTTATAAGTCGCTTTTTGATAATACGATTGACGGGTTGGCTTACTGCCAAATGATTTTTGATGCTCGTGCAAATCCGGTTGATTGGATGTATATAAGAGTCAACAAAAATTTTGAAAAGTTGACGGGACTGAAAAACGCCGAAGGGAAGAAAGTCAGAGAGCTCATTCCGGGCATTACCATCTCTAACCCGGAATTGTTTGAGATTTACGGCCGAGTCTCTTTAACCGGAAAATCGCAAAGGTTTGAAACATACGTTGAGCCTCTCTCAAGATGGTTTTTAATTTCGGTTTATAGCCCCCAAAAAGGGTTCTTTGTGGCCGTATTTCAAAATATCACCGATAGGAAACGGATAGAGAAAGATTTGGCAGATGCGAAAATAGCCGCCCGAAACGTCCTGGAAGACCTTCAGGTTGATAAAGAAGAGCTCGCTCACGTCAGAGCAAAAGATGAAGCCATGCTGGCCAGTATTGGCGATGGCGTAATATCAACCGACAAAAATGGCATCATTCAACTTTTTAATAAGGCAGCGGAATCAATGCTCGGCATTAAGGAAAAAGATGTTATAGGGATAAAATTTAACGAAGTTCTTTTCATGGAAAACGAAAAAGGGGAGCGGATTTCTGATGAGGACAGACCAATTAATAAAGTTTTATTTGGGGAGACTACTACTACTACTACTACTACTACTACTACTACTACGGGTCTTAGTTACCACTATGTTCGCAAGGATAAAACAAAATTCCCCGCGGCCATCACCGTAGCTCCCATTTTTCTTAACAGAACAATTATAGGCAGCATAGAGGTGTTCCGCGACATTACTAAGGAGAGGAGTGTTGACCGCGCCAAAAGCGAATTTGTCTCCTTGGCCTCCCATCAGCTCAAAACTCCGCCGACTGCGATTAAACTGCTTATGGAAAGAATTTTAAACGGCAGAGTTGGTCAATTTACGGAGAAACAGACAGAGTATTTCAATGACATACGCTCCAGTAACCAACGGATGATTGACCTCGTCAACACACTTTTAAGCGTATCACGCATCGAACTTGGGACATTCACTATTCAACCAATCGTGAAAGACATCTGTACCGTCCTTTCGAACATTGTTTATGAATTGACGCCTGCGATTGAAAATAAACATCTGCAGCTTACGGATGCCTGTTCCAAAGAAGGTTCAATGGTCGCGCTAGATGAGCCCTTATTCCACATGGTCATCAATAATCTTGTTATGAATGCCATCAATTATACTCCGGAGGGCGGCACGATTCGCATTGAGTCTCGACAGATAGATAAAGGCCAAACACTCGGGGGAAAACTGTTGACAGAGAATTGCTTTCTGATCGTCATTGCTGACACCGGCTACGGGATACCTAAAAATGAGCAGAGCAAGATTTTTACCAAGTTCTTTCGGGCAGACAACGCCAGAGAAAAACAAGCAGACGGAAATGGCCTTGGACTATATATTGTGAAATCCATATTGGATAATTGTGGCGGATTGATTTGGTTTACCTCGGAAGAAAATAAAGGCTCCACGTTTTATTTGGCTATTCCCCTGACCGGAATGAGGGCGAAGGTAGGAACAAAGCAGCTTATTAGCCAAAAATATGGAAGAAAATAAAAATCCCCCGGTACCAGAGCAAAGCTCGGTACAGGGTAAGATAAAAATTCTAATTGTCGAAGATGAGGAGATTATCCGCAAGCTATATGTCGAAGAATTGCGCGATCAGGGTTTTTTTATGCTTGCGGCAACCAATGGCAAGGAAGGTTTGGAAATAGCGCTCCGAGAAAAACCCGATCTGATCCTCCTGGATATCCTCATGCCCGTGATGAGTGGGCTGGAAATGATGGACAAGCTACGAGCAGAAGGAGGACAATATGGAAAAACTGTTTCTATCATACTTTTGACTAATCTTTCGGCCAGCGAAGAAAAAATCATGCAAGGAGTTGCGAAAAACGAGCCGGCGTATTACCTGATAAAATCTGATTGGAATTTAAGTGATGTAGTGGAAAAAATAAAAGAACGGCTCGCGCGGAAGGAGTAGCGGATCATTTCTCGAGCCATATTCTATTTATTAAATTTGATTTAATTCTCATAAAGAGTTATACTACCAACGGTAATATTTTTATTGTTAATAGTTTATTGATTCGTAAGCCCTCGTCAAACACCTCCTTTCTAAGGAGATTTATTTTTTCAAGACATGACACACCCTTAAGGGAATCGAACCTATTATGAATTCAAATCTTGAATATTTATAGAACAATTTAACAGGAGTGCGAGTCGCAGACCGGACCCCAGAATCAAGGTTTTTTGAAAACTACCCTGTAGAGTTATATGTAGATTTGTTAAAATAAAAAAACTGACTCCCAAGCTGCGCCCGGGAGTCATACCTTCACCTTCATGGTGTCGAATGCGAAGCGGACATTGAGACCCCGCTTCTGAAGTTTCTCGGCGACCCGCTCCAGATCGCTGTAGCTCAGCCCGTCGTGCTCTTCGATGTGCGTCAGCACGACCGACTTGGCTCGCAATTGGCGGACGATTTCGATCGTGTCCTCGAACGTCGCCTCGTCGGCCAGCACCGGATGGCGTTTGCCCATTCGCCGGCGGCCCGTCAGCGGGTTGAACTCGGCCACTCCCATCGGCAAGATGGCCAGATCGGCGCCGCGCAGGCTTTCATCGGGGCGCCACCGGAACATGTCGTCTGGAACGATCACCAGCTTCCGGTCTCTCTGTTCGAACAAGAAACCGTAGACATAGCCTTCGGCCAGCGGGAAGGGCGTGATGCGCACGCCGGACAACTCAATGCGGGCGCCTTCCTTCAGGACAACCAGCTTGACCAAGCCCTGTTCTTCGAGGGCCGAGAGATGTTGCCAGCTTCCGAGATTCGTCCGGAAGTCAGCCGCCACCTGCTCCGGCAAGTAGATGGTTGTCGTGCGGTGTTGGGGGATCGTGTGTTGGAAATCATAGTTCAGACTCCACCACACCCGGCGCCCCATCACATGGTCTCCGTGCCAGTGAGAGTAGAAGCAGCCTGCCAGTTTTTTCACCCGGCTTCGATCGAGCTGCTCTTTGGCCTCCTCTGGCGTGTCGATCAGAACGTTAGGCCCATGCACGAACAAGCTAGGCCCGGTGCGGCTGTAGGGAAGCCCTTTCTGGCGCGCTTCCCGGCAGATCCGGCACCCGCAGCCAGGTCTCGGAATGGTGAACGATCCGCCAGAACCCAGGATTTCGACCTTCATGTGTTCCTCCTTGGAACACTATATAATAGCTGAAAAAGGATTATTGTTCAATTCCGGCAACTGGATAGCCGAGGCTATTTTTGCTATAGTTTATTCAATTGCATGAATAATAAATTTCAGGGTTCCAAATCCGAGATCAAAAAACTTTTGGCTTTATACGGGTTGAAATCCAAAAGCATCGTCCCGATAAAAGACGGAATTATAAATTCTTCGTTTTTTGTTTTGGATTCGGAAAATGAAGAATATGTGTTGCGAGTTTATCAACGCGGCACTCGGGCCGATCGGGACATTTTGAATGAGCTACGGATAACCGCCAAGTTTCGACAGGCGGGAGTTCCGATCCCTCAAACGTTGAAAAATGTCAAAGGCCAAATTTTAACAAAATTTAGGGACTCTAAGTATAATCAGTGGCGCGCCATCGTGATGGAATTTATTACCGGCCACCATTTGAAATCCAATGAGCATTCGTTGATTTCGGAATTCGCCGGCTTCCAGGCCCAGATGCATGAACTGGGACAACAGATTTTGCCTCGGCCAAATCTTAAATCATCTTTTAATAAAATGGCGGTTTGGCTAAAGGAGGAAAGAACCAAAGCCCTGCTTAAGAAGCTCCCTGACAGCGGCCTTAAGCAAAAATATGAAGGGATTGTCCAGGATATATTGCTCGAAATTAAAGAGCGCGAAAAAGAAATCTGGACCTTGCCGGCCGGTTACGTTCATCTGGATTACGACAGCAACAATATCATTGTTTCAGATCGCCACATCCGCGGTATTTTGGATTTTGATGATCTGTCATATCAGCCGTTGGCGCTCGATAGCGCCTTTTCGCTATGGTGGTGGCTATTTTTCAATCCAATTTTGACCCATACTCAAATTTTGCGTCGGTATCGCCAAGGCTATACAAAACGCCGCCATTGGAGTACAATGGAAAGTCAATTATTGCCCTTGTTTATCCGCCTGCGAAACGCGACCCTGGCTGCTCTGCTGTTCATTAATCTTCCAAAGGGGCCTGACCTCAAATCACTCAAAAAAGCCATTAAGCTTGATTCCTTATTCAAAACTCTGAAGCTATGAAATACATTCCGTTTCATAAACCAAGCATTCCGGCTTCGGCCATTGAAGGCCTCAAACAGGTGATTGATTCGGGCTGGATAACGACCGGCAAAAAAGTTCAGCGATTGGAAAGTTCAATTGCCAAAATCATTGGAGCAAAATATACGGTGGCCGTGTCCTCGGGCACCGCTGCTTTGCATTTGGCCTATCTGGCTGCCGGGATCGGACGAGGGGACGAGGTGATTGTTCCTAGCTATACATTTTGTTCCACCATAAACGCCATACTGCATACCGGGGCTAGGCCGGTTTTTTGCGATATCCAAGAGGATACCTTATGTTTGGATCCAAAGGATGTCGAGAAGAGAATTACGCGCAAGACCAAAGCTATCGTGGTCGTTCATTTTGCCGGCCTGCCGGCCAACCTCGATGAAATAAACAACCTGGCCCGCCAGCACAATCTGGTGATCGTCGAGGATGCCGCCCATGCTTTCTTGACCAAATACAAAGGAAAGTATGTGGGCAGCGGAAAAAATTTAACCTGCTTTAGTTTTTATGCTACCAAAAATTTAACCACGGCCGAAGGTGGACTGGTTGTTTGCCCAAATCTCGAGACCGCAAACTATGTCCGGATGATGTCCCTGCACGGAATTTCAAAAAATGCCTGGAAACGGTATCAAAAAACGGGATCTTGGAAATACGACGTGTTGTTCCCGGGTTTAAAATATAATTTAAGCGATATCCACGCCGCGATTGGATTGGCGCAGGTTCCTCTGGCCGGTAAAGCTCACGTCACCAGGGTAAGATTGGCTAAATTGTATAAGCAATTGTTATCGCATAATCCTAATTTAATATTGCCCGCTGAGCCGGTTCATCCGACAAGCGAACACGCCTGGCATCTGTTTGTAGTAAGAGTTCAACCTTCATCTAGGATCGGCCGGGACGGCCTGATAGAGAAATTAAAATCAGCCGGCATCGGCACCAGCGTCCATTTTATCCCCAATCATCAGCAGACTCTTTATAAAAAATTAGCCCTCAACCGCCAGCTGCCTGTTACCGAGAAGATTTTCCGGCAAATTTTGTCATTGCCGTTTTATGAAAACTTGAGTGAAAAAGAAGTCAGGCGGGTCTGCTTAACATTAAATCAATTAACTTATGGAAAATAAGAAACGAGCGGTCATTACGGGCGGGTCTGGTTTTATCGGAACTCACTTAACCCGGAAGCTTTTAGAAATCGGAACATACGATATAGTGATTATCGACCTGGTTCCGCCAAAAGTTGACGGAGTTCAGTTTGTCCATGCTGAGATTGCCGATTTGGAAAAAATTAAGCCTTATTTATCCGATTCGGACGTGGTGATTCATCTGGCGGCAATGATCGGAGTCGATAATTGCCGGAATAATCCGGAAAAAGTGCGGCAGGTCAATTACGAAGACACTAAAAATCTAATTGATTTTTGCGCGGCGAACAATGTCAAAAGGTTTATTTTTTCATCCTCTTCGGAAATCTATGGCAATTCTACGGAAATTCCCTACCGAGAAGACGGCATTCCGCAGCCGATTTCAGTTTATGCTCAGTGCAAACTGCAAATCGAAAATTATCTGAAGACCAAGGCAGAAAATATGAGCGTCGGCATCGTCCGATTTTTTAACGTTTACGGCCCCGGCCAAAAAGACAGTTTTGTGGTCAGTATTTTTCTCAAAGCCGCTCTAAATCATGAGCCGATTAACATTTTCGGGGCCGGTAACCAAACCCGCTGTTTTACCTATGTCGGGGATGCTGCTTCGGGCGTTGCCCGGTTGGTTGAGTATGACCAAACGCCTTATGAGATAGTAAATATCGGCAACCCAAATGAACTATCGATAAAAGACGTGGCCGAATTGGTATTGAAAAAAATTTCCCAATCTAAATCGGTAATAAATTACAAAACTTATGGCGCCGGCGAAGTTCGGGACGTTTCTTTGGAGATTGATCGGCGCGTCCCGTCTATTGAGAAAGCCAGAGACCTTTTGGGTTTTGAGGCGAAAACAAACCTGAGCGACGGCATGTCCCTTATTCTTCAAGCTTATGCCCCAGTTTTATCCGGACAATCGATTTCCGCCGGTCATTAAGGGTAAAATATCGGAGATTTATCCCTGGATCGGTTTTGGCGCTGACCATCTGATTTATTTGATATCTTGTCTGAGAAAGTCCCTGAAAATAAATTCAGAAAACCAAACCGTTGATCGAACAATCAAGGACTTTTTTGTTTGCCCGAATGTCTATTTGCTGGACAGCGGCCGTTCGGCGATTTTAATCGCCCTCAAGGCCTTGGGTTTAAAGCCCGGTGATGAAATTTTGCTGTCGGCATTTAATTGCACCGCCGTGGCCGAGGCAATTAAGCAGGCCGGAGGGATTATCAGGTTTGTCGATATAAACTCGGAAGCCGGCCTTAATTTTGATTCTTTGACAAAGGCTATTGGACCCAGGACCAAGGGCTTGATAGTAACTCACATATACGGCTTGGTTGATAATTTGGAAGAATTACACAACTTCTGCAAAAGCCAAAACATATTCTTGATTAACGATCTGGCCCAAACGCTTGAACACCTGGCCGGCCCAAAGCTTAACACCTATGGCGACGTGGCCTTATACAGCTTTGGCCCGGAAAAACATCTCTTTGCCCTGGGCGGGGGAGCGCTGGTAACCCACCGGCAGGATTTAACCGCCCCGATTGAAAAGAATTTGCCGGTAGAAACAGTTTCTGACGGTTCGTTGTTCCTGGTGTTGGCAGAAAGGTGGAAATATTATTTTACTTTTTTTGCTTTAAAACGTTTAAGCTTTGTGGCGCCGATCTTAAAACGGCTGGGAGCGATTTATACTTTTTCGCCGCTTAAAACCATTCAATTGGGCGATCAATCAATCAAACCGAGACTGATGCATCCCGGGCAGAAATCCGTATTGGCAAAAAAACTGAGATCCTATGATGCAGATTTAACCAAAACGATTGAAAATTTTAATCACCTTCGAAATAATCTAAATATCCGTCTGATTTCTTCAGATTCAGCCCTGCCTTTATACGCGACATTGCGTGTAAATCCCAGATTGCGATTTGATCTGGCTGAATATTTAGCCAAGCGAGGCATACAAACAGTTTGGAATTACTACCCTTTGTATAAAGCCGGCAGTTTTGGGCCGGCGGAGTTGCCGGCGACCGAAAAGCTGTGGCAGGAAGTTTTATCCATCCCATTCCGTTATCCAATGACAACCAAAAGATTAAACCAGATTTGTGAAATTGTTAATGACTATGCCGACCATGCAAATTCAAGAGATTGATCCGCAAATTTGGCAGAAGGCCGTCAATTTTCATGCTAAGGATAATTTTTTTCAACAAACTGCTTGGCTAAATTTAGTTTCGGATGAATTCGGACTGAATAATCGTTATTTCCAAGCGGAAATTAATGATTCAGTTGTATTTCTCAGCCTCCAGATAAAAGATAATAAAAGCTATTCAAATTTTATCGGCTACGGCGGACCAATTGGCCCGCAGCCGCTCAGTCTGGAGTTATTGGCTAATTTAATAACTGAGATTGAAAGCCGATACAAAATCACAATCGCGCGCATGAAATTGTTTCCCGACAGTATCGTTGGTTCGTTGCCTGCCAATTGGAAGGCAGAACAGACCTCGATCTTGACGATTGATGCTGAATGGGAAACGCAACTACCGAAACAGACGCGGTATTCAATAAAGCAGGCAATAAAAAACGGCGTGGAGGTCAAATTAATCAATAAGAATGACCTGGGGCGTTTTTATGAAATATACGCCGAAACCATGAATCGGGTAAAAAGCTCTTATAAAACCCCGGAATCTTTATTCCGGCGGCTGTTCGAGTTTCCAAATGTTGGTTTTATGGGAGCTTATCTGAATGGCAAGCTGGAGGCGGCCTGCGTCTTTTTAAATCAAGGGAAAAGATCTTTTTACTGGTGGGGCGCTTCGACTCTGGCAGCCCGGAAATGCAGCGCGAATTACTTGATTCTTTTTTCGGCAACAAAAAAACTCCAAGCAACGGGAGTTAAGGCATTGGATATGGCGAGTTCCAACAATCAGGGTGTTGGTAGCTTTAAGGCCCGATTCGGTGCTGAACTCAAACCTTTCCTGCTTTACCAGAACGGTTAGAAAACTTTGGAGTCAAACCATTCCAGGGTTTTGGCCAAATTGATTCTTTCACGATAGTTTTTTTCTTGTATTTCAAGGGTCATTCCGATTCCACCGGGCCACTCATGAATGATTCGGCAGGCCTTGGCTAACATATTTTCGCTGAAATCTCCGACTTGCGGGATAATTCCTTCGGCGCATTTTAGGGAAGTCAGTTTTTTAAATGAAGAGAAATGAAAGTGGGCGATATTTTTTTTGAGTTGAAGAAAATCAAAAAAAGCCGGATGATTCTTCGACAAAGCTTCAATTTGTTTGGATACGGACCCGAATGCGCCGCAGCTATAAGCCCAATGGCCCAGATCCCACGCAATTTTTATTCCGGCTTGGGTCAAATTTTTAAAGTCATCCGGAAAAACAAAGACGGAATCAAAATCATTTCCTTGGTTGCCAACAATGGGCAGATTTTCAATGCAGACAGCCACGTTTTGGTTTTGCGCGAATTCCCCCAAAGCTTGATAAAAGCCAAGATATCTTTGCCTGATTTGCGGTAATTTTTTGTGGTCAAACTTTTCCAGTAGCCGTATATGATTTGAATGTAGGACTAGGTATGGAATTTTGCGTTCACCAAGTGCCGCCACGGCAGTGTAAAGTAATTTGGTAAGTTTTTTGGATTCCAGATAATCCGCATTTTCTGCCGGGAAATGGAAAGCCCGAACCGTTCCTGTTCGGGTGGCAACATTGAGTAACTTGGAAAATTTATTTTGTTCGACCAGCCCTGATAGTTGTTTGCCGTCAAAAATATTCGCCTCCAGCGATAATTTGCGCTGTTTGATCAGGCTACGGGGGATTTGGCTGCTGTCGGTTAGGAGAAACGGGACGCAGAGCTTGATCATGATTAAGATTTGATCTGTCTTAGGCAGAAGAATGCTTCCGCATATTTTAAATTGACTTTCGCGCCCCAGACCTTGGCATTGGCTTCAATTGCTTCCAAGGATCGGGGGTGAGGGAATTTATGCAGTTCGCTTTTATAGCAACTCATGGCCTTCAGTTTTTTCTGTATTTCCGCCTCAATGTTTACGAAGATATTGGGAAGAAATGCCCGGCTGGTTGTGTAGCCGGCCATTTCCGTGGAAGAAAGCGTTTCAAAATGATAAATCGTCCGGACGGAATTGTTTTCTATCGGCCGGCAGGCGATCGTTACGGCCTCGGAGGTTCGCTGGTGATCAACATTCAGATCGCCGGGATGATGGGTATAAACTATTGCGGGTTGGATTTTGCGGACATAAACGGAAACTTTTTTTGCGATATCCAGCATATCAATTCTGTCGAAACGGTTATCAGGCAAGCTTTCTCGGTAAAAAAATTTTATACCCAAGCAAGCCAGTGCATTCTTGGTTTCTTGAAGCGATTTGTGATTGATTGTCTTAGTTAATTTTTTGTATGCATGGTTGCGCGAGCTTTTGCCATCTCCCAAAATCAAAACATAAACCTCGTCACCGGCCGCAGCGTGTTTGCACAACGCCCCGCCGACGCCAATGATTTCATCGTCCGGATGGGCCACAACCGCCAATATTTTTTGCATAAATTTAAATCAAAGCCCGCTAATTACCCGTATTATAGGCCACTCTGGACAATATTGCTAGCATCTGATAAACTGGAAAGTCCTAAATTCTGGACAAGTCGGAAAGTAAGGAGGAAAGGGCAGATGTCGCGGAAATGGAACGAAGATGACGGGCCGGAACGCGTACAGCGTGACGGCAAGCGGCTGAGCCGGCAAGCTCGGTCGCTGCTGAAGCAAGCCCGGCGTCCTTCCTTCCACTGTCTGCGTTGTGGAAGCGAGGTGCCGACCGAAGCGAGCCACACCAGGCATCGGAATCATTGTCCGATTTGCCTTTGGTCGCGGCACGTGGATGGATCAATCGGCGATCGCAAGTCGACCTGTCTGGTTTCGATGGAGCCCCTGGGGCTGACCATCAAGCGGGACGGGGGCGAATTGATGATTGTGCATCGATGCACTGGCTGCCGCAAAATCGGCAAAAATCGCGTTGCCGGTGACGATAACGCGGCATCCATCGCAGCGTTGCTTGAGAGCAGCGCGGCGCTGGACGAACACACGACGGCCGAGCTGGAAGCGGAAGGCATCGAGCTCTGTCGTGATCGCGACCTGGTCGAAGAGCGGCTCTGGGGCCGCGGGGGAACGAGTTGAAAAACTGGTTCCCCTTTTTACTTGACTTGACAGATACCCCTAGGGGGTATATCCTGAATTAAGGAGACTTTACTATGCCCAAGCAATTATGGTGGCTAATTTCAGCGGGGGTAGGCGTGGCGGCCCTGGGCGGCGTGCTGCTCTTTGCCCAGCCGGCTGGCCATGAAACTATGAACCAAACTCCGACCGGTGAGACGTTGGCGGTGCAGCTGGAGCCGGCCAATTATGATTTTGGGACAATTTCAATGAAGGACGGCTTGGTGACCAAATCATTCCAGGTTACGAATCCCCAGGATCAGGATCTCGACTTGGCTACGCTTTACACTTCTTGCATGTGCACGACGGTGAAGTTGGTATTGGACGGCCAGGAATACGGGCCCTTCAGCATGCAGGGGCACGGCGCCATGAAGATGCTCAATCAAAAATTGCGCGCCAGCCAAAAGGCCCAACTGTTAGTGACGTTTGATCCCAATGCCCATGGCCCGTCCGGCATCGGGGTGATTGAGCGCAGCGTTAGCCTGCAATCTAAGCAAGGCGAAATTGCGAGTGTCGGAATTAAAGCCAATGTCACCCCATGAATCCCGTTAGAAATTTACATAGCTTAATTTACAGCAAAATAATGCCTGATGCATTGTTTATAAATAAAAGTTTTATTAAACCGATCATTATTTCTAAACGGGATGAATAAATATTTAATGACCATCGTGGGTTTACTGTTGTTGTTTTTCGGCCTAGCTTTGACCCTGGGGAATTATTCCGGTTCTAGCGCCTGGGTCTGGCAGGTTTCCCAGCAGGGCCAGTGGTTTTTTCCGTTGCTGACTGTGTCGGCCATCGTTGACAGCATCAATCCCTGCGCATTTTCGATCCTGATCGTCAGTTTAATTTTCCTCTTTAGCGTGGGGTCAACGACTTCGAAAGTCATCCGATATGGCTTGGTTTATATTTTTGGCATTTTTGTAGCATACTTTTTGATCGGGCTTGGGCTCCTCCAGGCGCTGCATATTTTCAACACCCCGCATTTTATGTCCAAGGTCGGTGCCGTGATGCTGGTGATTTTTGGCACAGTCAGCATTTTGGAAGTCTTGATTCCTTCGTTTCCGATCAAACTGGGGGTGCCGCAGGGCGCGCACCAAAAAATGAACCAATTGTTGGAAAAAATGAGCCTGCCAGCCATGTTTTTGCTGGGCGGCTTGGTGGGACTGTGCGAATTTCCGTGCACCGGCGGGCCATACCTCATGGTTATCGGCCTCCTGCACGACTCGCGGACCTATTGGCAGGGCGCGGGATATTTGATTCTTTATAATCTGATTTTTGTCCTGCCCCTGGTGCTGATTTTGTTGACCGCCGGCAACGAGCGATTGGTCGCTAAAGTTAAGACTCTGCAGCAGCAAAACAAAAAGGCGGTCAAACTAACCGCCGGTCTGGCCATGATTTTACTGGCCATATTAATCATGACTTTATGATCAACTGGAAAAAGATCTGCCCAATTTGCGCTGCGGTTGTGATTGGCTGGGTGGCCATGCTGGTTTGGATGTGGAGCGGGCATGCGGTAGATAAGATTTTGCTGGCCATTCTAATGGGAATGAGCGCGGGGGCCATTGCGACCAAATATGGCCACAATGTTGTTTGGAAATCTCTCATGGTGATTTTGGCCGTTCCCGCAGTCTGGTTTGCGGTCAAGGATCAACCGGGCACGGCTTTGGTTTTTTTGGGCCTGGTAATTTTGCCAACCATCTATTTTAATTCTAAACTTAATAAGAGAGGAGAGCGGCAGGACGATAAATTTAAAGACTGTTGCTAATCACTATGATGCTTAAACCCAACCGGAAAAAAGCCGTCAGTCGCCTACATATCATCCAGGGGCAGCTCAAGGGCCTGGAAAAAATGGTGCACGATAACAAATATTGCATCGACGTGATCCGTCTGTCTTTGGCCATTCAAAAATCCCTGCAGAGCTTCAACAAACACATGCTGGAAAATCATCTGAAGGAGCATGTCTCGCACCAGTTCACATCCGGCAAAGACAAACAGGCCATCAAAGAGCTGTCGGACATTTATTTTTTGAATAATAAATAATATCGAAAGGGGGTGAAGATATGAATAACAATGACAAACTCTGGTTCGCTTTGGGTGGTTTGGTCTTGGGGCTTCTGATTGCCGGATTTTTCGCTTCCTACGCCGTGAACGGGAATCGTGGCGGCATGATGCGAATGATGGGGATCCGTTACGGAGATCACATGATGATCGATGGTTCTTACATGGTCGGCAATACTTACGGCAATTCTTCCGCAATGCGGGCTATGATGAGCGGCCTTAACAACAAAACCGGGAATGATTTTGACCAAGCGTTTCTGTCAGAAATGATTCTTCATCACGAAGGAGCAGTGGACATGGCTACCTCGGCTCTGTCCAATGCCCAACATCAAGAACTGAAAGATTTGGCCGAGGGCATTATCAATGCTCAAACCAAGGAGATCGGCCAGATGAAAGTTTGGCAACAAGCCTGGTCTAAATAAGTAACTAAAAGATTAAATATGATCAATCTAAAACATTTGCTGAAAGTCAGCGCTGCCTGGGTTAGCATTGTGTATGCGGTTTGTTTTGCCGGAGTTGCCATGTTTCCGCTTCTTCGGCCGGGATTCATGAGATACGGTTTGCACATGGGAATTGATATGGGCCGCAACATTCTCACTTTCGGGACATTTATTTCGGGTCTCATTATCTGGAACGTCATTGCTCTGCTGGCCGTTTGGCTGTTTGTCACGCTATTTAACAGCATTAAAAAATAGAATGGATCACAGTCACCACGGCCACGAAATGCATGCCGAACCGCATAATCACGATAAGCATGCCGGCCATTCGCCGGAAATGTTCCGTGACAAGTTCTGGTGGAGTTTGATTTTAACCGTGCCCACGCTGTTGTATTCCGGCATGATCCAAGACTGGTTTAATTTTGGGATGCCGGAGTTCCCGGGATCCCAAAATATTCCTTTGATTTTCGGCACAATCTTGTTTTTTTACTCGGGCACGGTGTTTATCAAATCTGCTGGCGCGGAGTTGCGCGCCGCTCGCCCCGGGATGATGGTTTTAATCAGTCAGGCGATCATTGTGGCGTTTGCTTATAGCGTATTTTCCTCCTTGCGCGGGCGGGACACCGAATTTTTCTGGGAACTCTCCACTTTGATTACGATTATGATTTTTGGGCACTGGATGGAAATGCGATCGGTCATGAACGCCCAGGGAGCGCTCAAGGAACTGGCCAAACTGTTGCCTGATATGGCAGAATTGGTTGACGGCCGCCAGATTGCATTGTCTGAAATAAAAATCGGCGACGTGATGTTGGTGCGGCCCGGCGCGAAAGTTCCCGCCGACGGCATAGTTGTGGATGGCAGTTCCTCGGTCAACGAATCCATGATCACCGGGGAGAGCGAGTTGATCAAAAAAATAAAAAATCAGACGGTCATTGCCGGCACGGTCAACGGTAACGGTTCCTTGAAAGTTCAAGTCACCAAGATTGGGGACAATACCGCCTTAGCGGGAATTATGCGGCTGGTGGCCGAAGCTCAGAAATCCCAATCCAAAGCCCAAATTCTCGCGGATCGGGCGGCTTTTTATCTGACAATCATTGCGACCATTTCTGGCGCGGCCACGCTGGCCGCCTGGCTGCTGTTGGGCCGGGGCGGGGCGTTTGCCCTGGAACGGACGGTCACGGTTTTGGTCATTGCCTGCCCGCACGCTTTGGGTTTGGCCATTCCATTGGTAACCTCGATCTCGACCAGTTTGGCGGCGAAAAACGGACTGCTTATTAAAAAACGAATTGCCTTGGAAAGCGCCCGCAACATTGATGTGGTGCTGTTTGATAAAACCGGGACGCTGACCCGCGGCGAGCATGGCGTGGTGGATATTTGGCCGCTGGTCGGCTCGCAGCAAGATTTGATTCGGCTGGCGGCCTCGGTCGAGGCCGGTTCCGAGCATCCGATTGCGAAAGCAATCATGGCCAAAGCGCGCGAGTTTAAACTGGAGTTATTTGCAGCAAAGGATTTTTCGGCCGTTCCCGGCAAAGGCGCCCAGGCGGTGCTTAACGGTAAGGAATATTTTGTCGGCCGGACCCAAGCAGCGGGCGAATTGGAAAGCAAAGCGGCCCTGGCCGGTGAAGAGGGAAAAACCGTGGTTTTTATCCGGGAAGAAAACAAGTTGTTGGGTGCGCTGGCGACCGCTGATTTAATCCGGGAAGAATCAGCGCAAGCGATTGCCGAGCTTAAGGCCATGGGCAAGCGGGTGGCCATGCTGACCGGGGACAGCGAGGCGGTGGCGAAATATGTGGCCAAAAAATTGGGGATCACCCGATATTTTGCGCAGGTTCTGCCGGAACACAAAGTCGATAAAGTCAAAGAGTTGCAAAAAGACGGAAGCCGCGTGGCGATGGTCGGGGACGGGGTCAATGATGCGCCGGCTCTGGCTGCCGCGGATATTGGCATCGCGATTGGTGCCGGCACCGATGTGGCCATTGAGAGCGCCGGGATAATCCTGGTCAAAAGTGATCCGCGCGACATCGTCAAAATTGTCAAATTATCCAAAGCTACGTATGCCAAAATGAGCCAGAATCTGGTTTGGGCCACCGGCTACAACGTGATTGCCATCCCACTGGCGGCCGGGTTGTTGGGTATAATTTTGCCCGCGGCAATAGGGGCAATTCTGATGTCAGTCAGCACCGTGGTGGTTGCCCTGAACGCGCAGTTGCTGAGAAAATTGGATTTATAAAGAAGGTAGTTTTTTAAATTTGATCCAGGTCGATCGTTTCGTCAATTCGGATCTGGGCGATGAAGTCGGGGATATGGGAAACCATAATCATAGCGCCCTGATACTCATCGAGAGCTTTGGCAATCACGGGTAAATGCCGGAAATTGATATGGTTGGTCGGCTCGTCCAATATCAGGAGCCCCGGATTGAGCAGCGACAGGCGGCAAAAAGACAGAAGGCCCTTTTGCCCTTCGGAGAGCGCGCGGATCGGGTTGTTGAGCAATTTGCCGTTAAGCAGGAAGCCGGCGCTGGCAGCGCGCAATTTGTGTTCATCCTTGGCTTTCATAACTTCCAGGAGCGAGTCATAGGCCGTTTGGTCGAAATCTCCGCCTCTGGCGGAAAAGTTGCTGAAATCCTGTTTGTAATATCCGATTTTAACTCCCGGGGCGATGGTAAAACCGCTGCCTGAGCCGGTAGCGATTTTTTCGAGCAAGGTGCTTTTGCCACTCCCGTTGCGCCCGGCAATCAGCAGGTGCTTGCCTTTTTTGATTATAAGCTCAAGTTGTTTTGTCACAGGTTGGTGATTTTTGATGGCGCCAACCGAAGTGAATTCGATAACTTTGCCGTGGAAGTGAATGTCAAATTCCTGGGCCGGGATGGTGAAGTTCCGGATGGTTTCATCTTCTTGGCGCACGTCAACCAGATTCTCTTCCGCTTCTTCCGCGGCTTCGCGCATGCGCTTGGCCACGGCTCTTAATTTTCCGCCCTTGTGGGCGAAGACTTCGGCCTGGGAACGTTTTTCCTGGATTTGGGCCTGCATCCGGGCGTTCTGCTGCTGCTCGCGCTGAATCCGTTCTTCGATTTCCCCGACCACGTCATAGTAGTTGCCGGTATATTGTTCAACCTTGTGGGTGAAGACATCCAGATACAAGACCCCGTCGGAAAATGCGTTCAAAAAATCCGCATCATGGGAAATGACAATGCAGGTTTTTTCATACATCATCAAAAATCCGGTCAGATGCTCGATCCCCAGCCGGTCGAGATTATTGGTCGGTTCATCGAGCAGTAAAATATCCGGGTCCTGAATTAAGGCGTGGGCCAGGAGCAGGCGCGCCTGCTGGCCGCCCGAAAGCTCATTAATTTTTTTATCCAAGGACAGCTGGACATTGACCACTTCAAACACATTGGCAATCAGCCGGTCCAGATCGTATTTTTTGTCCTCAAAGGCGGTGGCAAAGTATTCGCGCACATTCAGGTGGAGGCAATCTTTAGGCATAACCTGGTGGGCGATGGCGATTGTGGCCTCGGTCGGCGTTAAGTTGATCCGGCCGTTTTGGGGCCTGATTTCGCCGGTGATCATTTTAAACAAGGTGCTTTTGCCGGCCCCGTTTTGGCCCATGAGCGTGATCCGGCTGCCGGTGCGCACGCCAAATGAAACTTCGTCGAGCACGATCTTGTCGTGCCCGTATTCGAAGCTGACGTTGGCGAAGCTTAAAATGACGCTGTCTTTTCTCATGGTTTTCAAAAAAATACCCCGCGCCTGCGGGAATGCTTGAATATTTTAGCCCAAAAAACCTGAATGGTCAATAGGTTTGAGCCGGTTTGCTTCGGATTTGCATAGGAGTATAATAAATAAGGATAAAAATCATTAAGAAACAAACACATGTCAAATACGCAGAAAATGGAGTGGGCGCTCCGGATCGGAGTGGCGGGTGAGTTTTTGGGTCATGGGCTGTTGGGGCTGCAAGGCAAGGCTGACTGGATCAAATGGATCATGCAGCTAACCCATGTCAGCAATCCGACCGCGCACACTTTATTGCTGATTGTGGGCGCGGCCGATATACTGGTCGCGTTAATAGTTCTTATCAAGCCCATTAATTGGGTTTTATTGTGGGCGGTGTTTTGGGGATTCTGGACCGCGCTGGTGCGGCCGCTGGTCGGCGTTGGTTGGCTGGATTTTATCGAACGCTTCGCCAACTGGGGCGCGCCATTGGCGTTGTATTACTTCTATCAGATAAACAAAAAATAATTAATTAAAATTTTATGATAAGTCATATCCCGGAACCAAAAATTTCCCGTTTATTGTTTGCCAACACCAGCTCGTCTTGGTTTTGGCTAATCGTCCGGCTCTATGTCGGTTATGAATGGTTTATGGCCGGTTGGGAAAAATTTCACAATCCGGCCTGGGTCGGCAGCAATGCCGGCACTGCCGTGAAAGGTTTTTTGATGGGCGCGCTTAATAAAACTTCCGGTGCGCATCCGGATGTGCAAGGCTGGTATGCTTCGTTTATTCAAAACGCAGCGTTGCCGAATACCGCATTGCTTTCGCATTTGATTACTTACGGAGAAATTGCGGTGGGCGTCGCCTTGATTCTCGGGATTTTTACCGGCATTGCCGCTTTTTTCGGCACGTTTATGAATTTGAATTTTTTGTTGGCCGGGACGGTCAGTACCAATCCGATTTTACTGTTGCTGCAATTGTTCCTGATTCTGGCTTGGCGGGTGGCGGGCTGGATGGGTTTGGATCGCTGGATTCTGCCGGCTTTCGGGACCCCCTGGCAGCCAGGCAAGCTAATTGAGAAGTAACAAGCACGCGAGATGACGAACGAGTGGTAATTAAGCTTTGTTAATCAAATTTATGAAAGGATATAAGGACAATATTGAACGGCTGACTCTGGCCAATGAGAACTTCCGCCAGGTTTTGTATACGGCCAAATTCAGCCAGCTGGTCCTAATGAGCCTTAAACCGGGTGAGGAGATTGGGGAGGAAATTCATGAGGGGGACCAATTTTTTCGGCTCGAAAAAGGGCAGGGCCGGGCCGCTGTGGCCGGCGCCAGCTATGATCTGGCCGAGGGAGACGTTTTAATTGTGCCGGCGGGATGCAAACATAACATCATCAATGTTTCCACAACCGATTTTTTGAAATTATATACCTTGTATTCTCCGCCCCATCATCGTGATGGCGTGGTGCACGTCACCAAACAACAAGCGGAAACAGACAGTGAACAGTTTGAAGGCCGGGCTTCCGAATAAAAATTAAAAATGGAGTTTTTAAATTTACCGGCAACAATCGAATACTGCGAGAAGGCCGGCAACTGGCTGATTGCCCGGCCGTTTTATGCGGTTAGCAATTTTGCCTATGGTTTCGCTGCGGTTGCGATACTGGTCAAAGGCCGGGGCAGCCGATTATCGCAAATTTTCGCCGGATTGTTGTTGTTCATTGCCAGCATGTCCTTTGCTTATGATACCAAGGATAATTTCGTGACACAGTTGCTGGATCTGTTCGCCATTTATATTTTTTTGCACACCTTGATATTTTTGAATCTGAAAAACAAGATTGCCGCCAGGAAGCTGATAATTTTTCAAATTCTTGTGATAGTGGGCGCCATGGCAGCAATCGTTTTATTCCGCGGGTATACCGGGACGCTGATTATTGGCGGCTTCGTCCTGGCGGTCTTGGCCAGCCAGCCCGAACTGATCCGCAATCCGGCCATGGCGCTGCTTACTGTCGGCACGATTTTTTGGCTCCTGGATGTCAATAAAATTTATTGCGATCCGCGGCAGATTTTTAATGGCCGTGGCGCGTTTCATCTGTTGACGGCCGGCAGCATTTACCATTTGTATTCGTTCTATGAAAGTAATATAATCAAACTGAGAATTTAAAAAATTAGCCAAAATATGACAAATTTATTCCATAAATATGGTTCGTATGCGGCCTGGATCATTGCAGCGCTGGCGACGACCGGCAGTTTGTATTTTCAATATATTATGAGCCTGCCGCCCTGTGTTTTGTGCTGGTATCAGCGCATTTTCATGTATCCGCTGGTGGCCATAATTGCCGTCGGGATTTTAAAAAAAGATAGCAATCTACCGCTGTATGTCTTGCCGCTTTCCTTGATTGGCCTGGCGATTTCAATTTATCACAACCTGCTTTATTACAATCTTATCCCGGAATCTTTGGCGCCTTGCACGATCGGCATCTCTTGCACGACCCGGCAGATTGAATGGCTGAGTTTCGTTACTATTCCGTTGCTGTCCCTGCTTTCTTTTTTGACCATTAACGTTATCATGATCATTAATCTTAAAAAACATGAATCCCGTTAGAAATTTGACCCGAAGTATATTTGTGATAGAATATTTAACCCTAAGGATTATGAATAATTTAATTATTAACTATGGAAATTTCTAAACGGGATGAATAAAGAAGCCAAGATTTTAATCGGCGTCGGCCTGGTAATAATCCTCGGCGGCTGGGCGCTGGCCAAGTTCGGCCCGAAAACGGAAAAATTCGTGCCACCGGCGGATTTGGGCAAACTGGTTCGCGATGACAGCCACGGCACTCACGGAGCCAGGGCCAAAGTCACGCTGGTGGAATTCGGCGATTATCAATGTCCGGCCTGCGCCGCGGCGCACCCGGTGCTCAAACAGATCGTTGAAGCCTACAAAGACAATCCGGATTTTACTTTCGTTTTTCGGAATTTTCCGCTGACTGAGATCCACAATGCCGCCGAAATTTCATCCGAGGCGGCCGAGGCCGCAGCCGAGCAGGGCAAGTTTTGGGAAATGCACGATTTGCTGTATGAAAAGCAAAGCGAATGGGCAGGTTCACAGGCGGAAGGTTTCCTGATTGGTTATGCGGAAAGTTTGGGATTGGATGTCACCAAATTCCGCCAAGCGTTGGATCAGCAAAAATTTGCCAACGTGATTAAAACCGACCGAGCCGATGGTGAAGCGCTGAAAATCAATTCCACGCCCTCATTTTTCCTCAACGATGAAAAAATGGTCGGGGTTCCGGTGTTTGAAACTCTGAAATTAAAAATCGACGAGAAGCTTAAATAACCTTGTTATCGTGTTATACTGAACACAAGCAATCCTTTATCGTAAAGGGGGTGAACAACAAATGATGGGACATCACAAAGGTCTACACTCAGTTTCTTTCGTTCTGCTCGTGATTGGCGGCCTTAACTGGCTGCTCAAGGTCTGGAATTGGGATATCGCCACCTGGGGCCTGAGTATGACTGTGCTGAACGTGATTTATGTGCTGGTTGGGCTCGCGGCGGTTTATGAAGTTTTTACCCACAAATCGAACTGCAGAGCGTGCACGAATGACATGGGCAATAAATAATCAAATTGATTCAAAAAATGGGCAATCCGCCCGTTTTTTGTTATAGTGAAAGCATGCCAAAGACTCTACGACAGTCTCGATACACGGTTTTGGTCATTATGATTTCAGTGGCCATGGTTTTGTTTGCTTTCAGTTTCTGGCTGATCCACCGCCGCACAAATATCCCGCAGCCGATTAAAGGCAGCGCCGTGGCGGAACCCCAGATTGATTATGAATGGGGAGATCTTGAAAATAAAACCTATGGCTTGAAATTTTCCTATCCCAAAAATATTTTTGAATCCAACACCAACCCAGTCAAAGTCGGTAAGATCACCAGATTGTTTTTGGCCAGCAGCGCCGGCGGCACGATTACCGCGGAAGTTTTTGACCAGCAGTTTGATCCCAAAAATATCGTCAACGAATCCTTGCGGAAAGTGAATAACGCTTCAGCTCTCAATGTTTCCGGCCGAATTGGTTATCAGTATCAGGAAATTGGCGCGGATTGCACCAAAAAAGTCGTGCAGGCGCCTCTGGGCAACCAGACCGCCGCCATGGTTTTTGCCAGCTGCAGTCTTGATCAGGAGCCACTGGTGGTCGAAAACCGAGAACTGATACTGCGGGTTTTGAGAAGCCTTGAACTCAATCCCGCCAGCTCAACTTCTACGGCGATCGTCAACTGGAACATAGCTGCGGACGATACCGGTGCCAGTCCCAATCCGATTGAAGTTGTATCTGGCGACATCGCGGAACTGACATTTATCGTTTCCAATGCCAACGTCCTCTCCGGCGGCCTGGCGTTCAAAAGCCAGGATATCGATACCGGGCTGATCCCGGCCGGAACAAGCAAGACCGTTTCGTTCAAAGCCGATCAATCGATGGAGTTCGCGGTCTTTGGCTCCGGCGATCTCAGAAAAAATTATACGATCAAGGTCAACGTGATTGATGAGTAAGCTGATTGAGTGCGGAGAAAAATTATGAAACTCCTCTGGTCCTACCTTAAACGCTATAAAAAAATCTTGTTTGGCACCCTGGCTCTGGCCGTGGTCAACCAGGTCTTTTCGCTGTTGGATCCGCAGATTTTCCGGCTGTTGGTGGATAATTACATCAGCCGGGCCAGGGAATTGTCCCGCGGCGATTTTCTCCATGGTGTGCTCTTGTTGCTCCTCGGCACCGTGGGGGTGGCGCTTGTTTCGCGCATTGCCAAAAATTTTCAGGATTACTATTTGAATGTCGTGGTGCAGAAAGTTGGCACCCAGATGTATTCGCACAGCGTTCAACATTCGTTTTCGCTGCCCTATGCCGTGTTTGAAGACCAGCGGTCGGGCGAGTTTTTGCAGAAACTGCAAAAAGCCCGGACTGATGCGCAGTTGTTTATCACCAGCAGCGTCAATATTTTGTTCCTGTCGCTGGTCGGCATCGTTTTCGTTGTGGCTTATGCCCTGTATGTCAATTGGATGGTTGGCCTCGTTTATTTTTTGATTATTCCGGTTCTCGGCGGCACGACTTATTTGATCAGCCGAAAAATCAAAGCGGCCCAGGTTCGGATTATCACAGAAACCGCGGCTCTGGCCGGCTCGACCACCGAAACGCTCCGCAATGTTGAATTGGTCAAAAGCTTGGGGCTGGAGAATCAGGAAATTAAGCGACTCAACGATACCAACAGCCAAATTCTGACTTTGGAGCTGGAAAAAATTAAGATTATCCGCAAGTTCAGCTTTATTCAGGGGACGATGATCAACGCGCTTCGGTCCGCGTTGATGTTTTTGATGCTCTGGCTGATTTATACCGGGGCCGTGACATTCGGTCAATTTTTCAGTTTGCTGTTTTATTCTTTTTTTATCTTCAACCCGCTGGCCAGCTTGGGCGAAGTCGCTCAGCAGTATCAGGAAGCCAAAGCCAGCCTGGACCGGCTCGACGAGATTCTTAGAATCCAACCCGAGGCCAAGCCGGAGAAGCCCGTGGTGATCAAAAAACTGGAAGCAATCAGCTTCCAGGAGGTCAGTTTTAAATACGAGACGGCGGACAAGCCGGCTTTGGAAAACATTAATGTGGAAATCAAATCCGGGCAGACCGTGGCCTTTGTCGGCCCGTCAGGGAGCGGGAAGACCACCCTGGTCAAATTGATTGTGGGATTGTATAAGCCGACCGGCGGCCGGATCGAATTCGCCGGCACTGACGTGCGGCAAATCGATATGGAAAAATTCCGTAACCGCATCGGCCTGGTCGCCCAGGACACCCAGTTATTCGCCGGTACGATCCGAGAGAATTTGTTGTTTGCCAGCCCGAATGCTACGGATGAGCAATGTTTGGCAGCCTTGCGGGCGGCGGCGGCCGACAGTCTATTGGATCGCGGCCTGCCCGCCACTGCAAGCAGGGCGTTGCAGGCGGGCGGCCAAGGCTTAGAAACCAAAATCGGCGAGGGCGGACTTAAGCTTTCCGGCGGGGAAAAGCAGCGCCTGGCGATTGCGCGAGCCCTGCTGCGCGACCCGGATTTGCTGATTTTCGACGAAGCCACTTCGAGCCTGGACTCGATTACGGAAGAGCAAATCACCCAGACGATTAAGGAAATCGAAAAACAGCGCGCTAGCCATATCAATGTCCTGGTGGCGCATCGTTTAAGCACCATCATGCACGCGGATATGATTTATGTTTTGGAAAAAGGCAAACTGGTGGAGCAGGGCAGCCACGATGGTTTGTTGAACCAACATGGTTTATACGCCGCCCTCTGGCGCCAGCAGATCGCCTCGAAGGAAAAAGAATTTGCGGTAGTATAACCCCTCCGGCCCTTCGGGCCACCTCCCCTTATATTAAGGGGAGGTTTTTAAAATCACCCCCTCTTAAAATAAGAGGGGGTGCGTTAGTCTAGGGTCAGCGGGGGAGTTACTTCCCCTTATTGTGAAATTGTTCGTGGATGTCGTGGAGGCGTTTATTGGTTAAATGAGTATAGATTTGCGTGGTAGAAATTGAAGCATGGCCGAGCATTTCTTGCACCGCCCGGATGTCTGCGCCATTGGCCAGCAAATCAGTGGCAAAACTATGCCGCAAAGTGTGCGGGGTGATTTTTTTTCCGCCAAGGGCGGATCCGCCTCCGGCGGACATGTCCGCAATTTTTACATATTTTTTGATCAGGCGCTGGATGGAGCGGGGCGTTAACCCGTTTTTGACCTCGCCCATGGATTCGATTTGTTTCTCCACCGACTCTTTGGCTTTGTGGCGGATGAATAAATATTTGGAATTATCCTCGCGCGCCTCCAGGTATTTGGCCAAGGCTTGCGCTGATTCATCCGAGAGGAAAACGACGCGCAACTTGTCGCCCTTGCCGCGCACGCTGAATTCGCCGCGCTTTAAGTTGACCTGGTCCTGCTTGAGGTTGGTCAGTTCCGAAATGCGCAGGCCGGTGGAAAACAGGGTTTTGAAAATAGCCTCGTCGCGCAGCCGGGTCAGTTTGTTTTTTTCGGACTGGGTGGCCTCGATCAGCCGTTCGACTTCTTCGGTGTTTAGGAATTCCGGATGCCGTGCCGGGGTTTTGGGTAGTTCGATTTTTTCCGGGGCGAGCGAGCTGATATCGCGCTTGGCCAGATATTTCAGGAAACTGCGCAGGGAAATCAAATGATAATTTTGGGTGATGACTTTGAGCGTTTTGTCCTTTGGGCTCAGCCGATTGAGGAAGAGGCGATAGGATCGCACCAATTCCAGATCGATATCTTCCGGATCCGTCACGCCCTGTTTGGCGCAAAAATCCACAAACCTCTTGAGGTAGTGGTCATAATTGCGCAAAGTGAGCTTGGATCGATTGCGCTCGATCTCGAGATACTCTAGGAATTGGAGAGAGTAGCGCTGAAGTTTAGTTTTGGATTCTGTCATTTTTTACATTTCATCTTCTCCCCTCGCGGGAGAAGATGTCCGATCCCTAGATCGGACAGATGAGGGGGTTAATAAGTTCAATCGGATTTGTTATTTGTCATTTGGAATTTTGCTTTATGTCGCACAATAATTATAGCAAAATTGAAATAAAAAAAGAACCAGCTTCGCGGTTGCCCACGAAAGCTGGTCTAGCTGTGTTAGTTACCGTCTCCGGCTTAACCGTGCTTGGCGATGATGCCGCTGGTCACTTCCAGGATCTTGGGGATGTCCGGGTAATCCGCCTGGAGTTTGCGGGCCAGCGCCACGGTCTCGAGCTGTTCATCCGAAGACAGTTCATCAGAAGCAGTCAGAAGCCTGCCCAGCAACTCCAGTCCGTATTTGAACGGGCTCGTGGTAGCGTCAAAGATCAGTTCCAGCAATTCGCCACCCTGGCGCATCTCGGCCAGGGCCCTGGTGCCGCGAGCGAGAAATCCAGCCTCGACCTCCAGCAGTCGTAAGGCCTCACGGAACAGTGTCATATCTCCTCCTGTTTTTTTCACCTATCGATTATTACGACTCGATTGATAATAATAAGGCTTTGAGCCTCCTTAGTCAATCTTGCAAAAGAAACGCAATTATGCTAGAATTATTTTGTTATTAAATCCACGGATGGCGATTTCCTAGCTATCGCGTGGCAAGAGAGGCACTACATGTTAACGCCCAAGGAAAAAGAACAAATTATTAAGAAGTTCCAGGTGCACAAGGACGATACGGGATCTCCCGAAGTGCAGGTTGCGATTCTGACCCGTGAAATCGAAAAGGTTTCCGAGCATCTCAACGAGCACAAGAAAGATAACCATTCCCGCCGCGGGCTCCTCAAGATGGTTGGCAACCGCCGCCGGCTGCTGCGTTACCTCAAAGCCGAGGACGAGAAGCGCTGGGACAAATTGACAGACAAGTTAAAACTTAATAAGTAGGGGTCAGCGGGCAGCATACAGCGTTCAGAACTGTACGCTCAACACTACACGCTGTCCGCTAATTTAACAATTAATTCCGTGAGTGCTGATAGCAAAGAGGCTGTACGAGATTATAATTTTAGATTATAAATTATAGTTTCATACAACTTCTGTGCTCAAAGCACAATCGCGGAAACAAAAGGTTACCAAATGAAGAAAGCGAAAGTAGAACAAGATTTAGCCGGCACGAAGATTTCCTTCGAAACCGGGGTTTTGGCCTTGCAGGCCGATGGTTCGGTCTTGGCCAAGCTCGGCGACACCGTGGTCTTAGCCACGGCCGTCATGAGTAAGGGTTTGCGCGAGGGCATGGATTATTTCCCGCTCTTGGTTGATTATGAGGAACGGCTTTATGCCTCAGGCAAGATCAAAGGCTCGCGGTTTATTAAGCGCGAAGGCCGTGCCACGGATGAAGCGATTCTTTCGGGTCGGCTGATTGACCGCACCATTCGTCCTTTGTTTCCGGACGGCATGCGCAACGACGTGCAGGTCGTGGCCACGATTTTTTCTGTGGATGAAGTCAATGATCCGGATGTCTTGGCCGTAACCGCTTCCTCCGCCGCCTTGTGCATCTCCCGCATTCCGTTTGACGGCCCCATTGCCGCGGTGCGGGTGGGCCGCGTGGACGGCAAGTTTATCCTGAACGCTTCTTACAAAGAACGCGAAGCTGGCGATCTCGACTTGGTTGTTTCCGGCACGACCAACCATATTTTGATGGTGGAAGCCGGGGCGAAGCAGATCACCGAAGACGATATGATCGCCGCCATCAAGTTTGCCCAGCCGCATCTGGCCGCTTTGATTAAAATGCAGGAAGATCTGATTAAGCAGGTCGGGGAGCCCAAAGCGGAAGTTAAGCGCGTCTTGGCGGATGAGAAGATTTTGGACGCCGTGGAAAACTTTGCCAAAGATAAACTCCAGACAGCTTTGTATGGCACGTTCCCGAAAGAAGTTCGAGAAAAGCAGGCTGATGCCGTGCGCGAAGAAACTCAAGTGCACATTGCCGAAGCCTTTAAGGAAAATACTGAACTGAATTTGAAACAACATACGAACTTGGCTCTCGATAAGCTGACCAAGAAAGTGGTGCGCGCCAATATTTTGGACAAAGAGCTGCGCGTCGATGAACGCAAACTGACCGTGACCCGGCCAGTGTCCTGCGAAGTGGGGATCCTGCCTCGCACTCACGGCTCCGCCCTGTTTAATCGCGGTGAAACTCAGATTCTAACCACAGTGACGTTAGGATCATCTGGCGATGCCCAGATTCTGGATGGCATGGAAGACTTTACCGTGGATGGGACAGTCAAGCGCTATATCCATCACTACAATTTTCCCGGTTACTCCGTGGGCGAAGTCGCGCCGATCCGCGGCCCAGGCCGGCGGGAAGTCGGGCATGGTGCTTTGGCTGAACGCGCCGTGGAAGTCGTGATGCCGCCGAAAGAAAAGTTTCCTTACACATTACGATTGGTTTCCGAAGCCTTGGGTTCCAATGGCTCGACCTCCATGGCTTCCACTTGCGGTTCAACCTTGGCCCTGATGGATGCGGGGGTGCCGATTGAAACCATGATTGGCGGCGTGGCCATGGGTTTGGTGCTCGATGTGCCAACTGGCAAATTTAAAGTGCTCACCGACATTCAGGGCATTGAAGATTCCAACGGCGACATGGACTTCAAAGTCACGGGCTCGGAAAAGGGCATTACTGCCATGCAGATGGATGTGAAGACCAAAGGCCTCACGGTGGAAATTTTGGATCAAGCCTTAAAGCAAGCCAAAGATGGCCGCATGCATATTCTGGACGTGATGAAGAAAACCATTGCTGCTCCTCGAGCAGAAATGTCACCGCTCGCCCCGCGCATTGAAACCATGCAGATCAATCCGGAAAAAATCCGCGATGTCATCGGTTCTGGCGGTAAGATCATCAACAAGATCATTGCCGACACGGGCGTGAAGATCGATATCGAAGACTCCGGTTTGGTCCTCGTCACTTCCAACAATGCCGAAGGTATGAAAAAGGCTTTGGAGATTATCCATAACTTAACCCGCGACATTAAGATCGGCGAAGTGTTCAAAGGTAAAGTGGTCCGTATCATGGACTTCGGCGCTTTTGTCGAACTGGCCGGCGGCAAAGACGGCATGTGCCATATTTCGGAACTGGCATGGCAGCGCGTCGGCAGAGTCGAAGATGTGGTCAAACTCGGCGATGAACTGGAAGTGAAGGTAATTGAAATCGACCACATGGGTCGCATCAACCTGTCGCACAAAATTTTGATCCCGCGCCCTGAAGGCGGCACCATCGATGAACGGCCGTATGACCGACCGAGACCACCCCGACGTGATGATCACGGCGGCCGCGGCGGCTTCAAACCAAGACATTAGTTTAATCAAAAACGGGCCGAAAGGCCTGTTTTTGATTTGCCCTAGATATTCCAGATGGATTTCGTGGATATTCGTATTATTTGGTTATTTTAAGCCTTTTCTAGCTAATTCTCGTCTTATCTATCTTGACAGCGTCTGGCGTCTAGGTATATAATGTAAATACCTCAATTAATAAGGATTAATCATATGAAAAAGTTTCAACAGTTGTTTGATTTTATAGATGCCGCTGTTAAAAATCGTAAATATCCCGAAAGCACAGCGCAAGGATTGAAAGCTGCTCTTAAAATCTTTCAGGAGCAGTTGAATGAAGATGAGGCTAATTCCTTAGATAAATTCAAAGAAAATTTGGACCAAATTTACCAAAGCGTTGTCGCCAAGAATCCAAATTTTAATTTTAGTTCCCTGGCAACATATAAGTCTCGAGTGAATAAGGTTTTAGGAGACTATGAGCTATACGGAATTGATCCTACTAAAATGGTTAACTGGAAACCTAAACTTATAATTCGTTCAAAAAAGCAAGGGACTCCAAAATCTATCTCCACCTCTACCGAGGAACAAATTGCATCAACGGAATCTAGTTTAACGTCGCCTGTCTTAAATGACATGCACAGGATGGACTTATCTTTACGTCCAGGGGTTAAGTTCACTATCATAGTACCTCGCGATATCACTCAAGCAGAAGCGCAGATTGTAAAATCATTAATTGATAACTTAATTCAGAAATAATAATGTCCCGCCTTGATTATCAAAAATATCGAATTGATAAAATTATCGAGCTAGCTAAGTTTTGTTTTTCGCTCGGTCTTCTTTGCTTTTTGGTTATCAAGGCCCCAAATGAGGCAACCCAAGTCGTAGGAACCGCGGGAGCATTTATACTAGGCGGAAGTAAGTTCAAAGATAAATTAGGATTATAAATTGAAAGTCGCCAAGGTGGCGGCTCTTTAATTCTATACATTTTAGGCTCGGCCGGTCAAAAATGTATAGAATCGATATGCCGACATTTTTGTATATCATTTTGCTCGGCCGAGCAATTCGATATACAGTCGCCAAGCACCACTCATGGCGGGACAAGCTGGCGACTTTTTGTATTCTCTAATTCGCGCGAATAGGCGAATAGTTGAAGCAAGTCGCATATTTTGCGGTTTTTTGGTATGATTAAGCTATGAATGAAGACGATAAGAAAAAATTTGATCGTCAAACTTTTCTAAACGAAAAGCACGCGAAATTCCAAACCCCGCAACAGATTATTGATGATGCGGTTTTGAGTTTTAGTGGGAATAAGATCGAAATTCAAAATAAAATTATCAAAGGCGAGGTCAATGAAGTTTACGCTATCAAAACCAATGGCGGCGATGAATTGATAATCAGAATTGGACGAGGCGATGGGGCAGAAACGTCATTCAGGCGAGAAAAATTGGTCTTAGAAAAGTGCCTTAAAGTCGGCGTCCCTGTTCCTAAGATTTTGTCTATTGAAAGTTTTGAAGTCGAACGTGAAAAGTTGTGTATTTGTATTGAGAACAAGCTTCCCGGAGTACCCATGAATGAATATAAGGACTGGAAAGATCCGGCCAACAAAGCTGAATTGTCGGAATTGGTCCGAAAAGCAGGTGGCATACTGTCGCGGATTCATTCTATTTCTGTGAAGGGATTTGGACATTTGAATTCAGATGGCGTGGGCGAATATAAATCTGTGATTGAAAGAGTAGAGACTGATGATGAGATTTCAGAGGATAAAATGATCGAAGTTGCAAAGCGTCATAACTTTGATAAACAAATAGTTATTCGTGCTTTGCAAATTCTCAAAACGCAGTGGCCGGAACATCCAGTCGCGGAACCTCGACTTATGCATCGTGATTACGGAATTAAACATATTATGATTGATAAGGGCGAGATCACTGGCATACTGGATTTTTAAAACTCGGAAGGGGGCGATAGAGCAATGGATTTTGCTTGGTGGGATTTTTGGAACCGGGACCGTCACCCGATTAAATTTTTGATGGAAGGTTATACGGATAAAAAATTATTTGAAGGCGATTTTGAGATCAGAAAAATTCTTTGGAAAATTTATTTGGGATTAAGTTGCCTTGGATATTTCGACAAAGAAGAAAATTTCGGCAATGTAGAGTATTGCAGGCAAAGATTAGTGGAAGATATTAGCAATTTTTAAGTCGCCAAGGTGGCGGCCCGCCCGCCACGCAAGCCAGCTTGCTGGCGTTGCGGGCAGGCTTTTTGGTATCATTAATCTATGAAAAAATCACCAGAAGGTGAAAATCCAGAGGAGTCTGATCCGGCGACGGGAGAGCGAGAAGTTCAACTGCGCGCGGATTTAAAGCAACAAGGGCTCACTGACGCTCAAATTGACGATATGATGATTCGGCTGCGCGCAGAAGAGTTTTTTAACCCCGATGGTCCGCGGCGGGAACCGGATTTTTTTTATGAAGTGTATGCAGAAAAATTGGGACGACCATTGACGGATTTGGAAAAAATCAGGATGAAGGCCGCGTTGGAGAAAGAGTGGAGCAATCTAAAAGAACATTTCGGTCTAGATAAAGACGGAAAGATTAAGGAAAGCTAAACATAAAGTCGCCAATTCGGGGGCTTTTTGGTATGATTGAGATATGAAACAGCCAATTTTGTTTATGATTGTCGGACTGCCGGGGTCGGGAAAGACTACTCAGGCGAAAGAAATCGAATCCGAGCAAAAGGCGTTGCGATTTACGCCAGACGAATGGATCACCGCGCTATATGGAAATGACGTAGATCGTCCGCACAGAGATGCGGTTCGCGACCCCGTTGAGTTATTCCAGTGGCAAGTTGCTAAGCGAGCCTTAACGCTTGGATGCAATGTAGTTTTGGATTGGGGATTTTGGGCACGCGAGGAGCGAACGAAATACCGGAAAGAGGCAGAGACCTTAGGCGCTCAGGTTAAAATAATTTTTCTTGACGCTGCCATTGAAGAGTTGTGGTCGCGGATTTCGGCTCGACCCGAATCATCCAAAGGAACCTTGCATATAACTAGAGAAGAATTAGAACAGTGGGCAAAAATGTTTGAGCCTCCCACCAACGAAGAATTAAATTAAGTCGCCAAACTAGTTGCTTTTTGGTAAAATTAACCTATGCAAGTTATTTCACTCAATATTTTGGGCGGAGCGTTTTATGGGCCACTCCAAGATTTTATAAACAGGGAAGCTCTCCAAACTGACTTTTTTTGTTTTCAGGAAGTTTATCAATCGGATTTATCGGAAAAGATGGATGGTGATGCCCGGACCAACATTTTGGCGGATCTGCAGTCATGGTTGCCGGGCTTTGAAAGCCACTTCGAACCGGTCCAGGCCGGTTTCCCCAAGCCTGGTGTTACCGCAGGTATGGTGATTTTTGTCCGCAAGGGGATCAGCGTCCAATCGTCAGGGAAAGTGCCGATCCACGATACCATATACAGTGCCGGTAACGAATTGGAGCCGCCTGTCTATATCCAATATGTCCGGCTGGCAAATTTGACCCTGGCGCACATTCATGGAATTGTTTATCCTGGCTCGAAAGTGGATACGCCCGAGCGGCTGGACCAGTCGCGGCGAGTAAATGAGTTTTTGGCGAAAGAAAATCCCCCCAAAATTCTTTGCGGGGATTTTAACCTCGATCGAGACGCGGAAAGCATCGTCCTAATCGAAAAGGGCGGCATGCGGAATTTGATCAAAGAGTTTCATATTATGACCACACGCAGCGAATTGAATTATGCGAAATACCCCGCTCATGACCGCCAATATTTCGCCGACTACGCGTTTGTTTCGTCGGACATGAAAGTTGTAAACTTTGAAGTCCCGGTCGTGAATGTCTCCGATCATCTGCCGCTTAAATTACAATTTGAATAACTATGGGAAAACAAATTATAAAATTATTTCCATACAGCGCGGAATTTCCCAAATGGTTCATTCGCGAAAAAAATAAAATCAAGGCCGCCTTGGATGGATTTTCCAGATTTCGGATCGATCATGTGGGCAGCACTTCCGTCCCCGGACTTGGCGGTAAAGGCATTATCGATATGCTGGTTTCGATTCCGGACTGGAATAACAGGCAACAATACGTGAAAGCTTTAAGAAAGATTGGGTTTGGCCATATTCATCCCGATGACAAACATCGCATTTTCATGAGCCGGGTGAAGCGGACCAAGCGCGGTGACGTGCATTTACATCTGGTTAAAGCGGGGACAAGGGAAATGCGCAGACATTTTGTTTTCCGGGATTTTTTGAGACGGAATAAAAAATATCGCGATGAATACTGGCAACATAAATTATGGAGTTTGAAACAGACCGGTGGCGTCAGGGATAAATTTGGCAAAGTAAAGAGAGTGTTAGTTGAAAAAATTGAAGCCAGGGCATACAAAAAACTCAAGGTTCGCTGAATGGGTTAGTATACATTAGGTGTCCGTACGGTGAAGATGCGCATACTCAAAAAAGTTGGGCAAATAAGCGGGTTTTTGGTATGCTGGATGTATGGACAGAATTGCCATCATCGGAATCAGTGCATCGGGGAAAAGTGTGTTTGGGCGAGAATTGGCGCGTAAAACCGGCTTACCGTTGATCCATATGGATCAACTTTTCTGGCAAGGCAACTGGCAAGAAGTGCCGGAGGCGGAATATTTAGAAAAACACCAGGAAATTATTGGGCAGGATAGATGGATTATCGAAGGTTATATCGAGGAAAGTATGGCGGACCGGTTGAAACGAGCCGATCAAATTGTTTATCTGGATTATCCCGGTTGGCTCTGCACGCTTAGATTAATCCGCCGGTGGTTTATTCATCGGCGTTCGGCTCGGTCGGAGTTGCCCAAAGAAGCCTTGGAGAAATTTAAATACGATACATTTTGGAAAATTTTGTTGCGCAAAGAGCGGATCCGGATCGAGCAGGCGCTTAGATTGGCCGGCAATCCGGCTACGATTAGATTCAAATCACCTCATGAACTTAACGAGTTTTTGCAGAGTAAATAAACACCCCAGACCGGGTATGGGGTGTTAAAGTCGTATAATTATGGGCTTTTTTGTTTGCCCAATTGTCGCAGAAACTTCATTATTGTTATAATTACTTGGTTTCTTGATTATTCTCTATGACTGAACAAACAAATTCATCTATTGACTTACCGGTGTAGCCTAATTCTTCAACGATTTCCTGAGGTAACTTACTAGCGTTATTAACAGTTATAGCCACATGATTTTCAGGATACCTAAGATTATAACCTCGATTTAAATCAGTCAGCGCATTGGCCATGTTAATCCTAAACCAACTTTCTGATAGATCTTCAGCCTTGGCTTTTTCCAACAAGTCTTGCAAATGCTCTATTGCTTGTTCTATTTGGGAGGCGACATAAAGATAGTAAAGAGGTTTTTCGGATCCAGCGTTATCATCAATAGATGTCACAGTTTCTTCAAGGTTCATATAATTAGGCCAAGTCCGCTAATTCTGGTGGTAATTTAGTGGGATCTTTATCGGATTTCAAATTTTGACCCGCAGGATAACGAAGATTGAAACCTTGATTTAAATGCATCATAATGTCCCAAATCCGAACTTTAAACAAGCTCTCGTCAAGCGTCGCCATCTCAGCATGATTGATTAAATCTTCTAAATGCTCCGCAGCTTCCTTTAATTGACTAATAATAAAGGGGTAGTAAAGAGGTTTTTCGGGTTCAGCGTTATCATCAGTAGATGTCTCGGTTTTTTCAAGGTTCATATAATTAGATTTATTAATATAAGATGTGGATGCAGTATAGCAGGCGTAACAGTAGTCAAACAAGCATTTGAAAAATAAGAAGCATGCCGGATTGAAATTCCAAATCCGGCATGCCGCCAAGTGACTGACTGCTGTCCAGTACAAACAACCCGCTGTCTGTCCCAGACATCTGCGGGGTTTTCACGGCTCGTAATTTTGCCGCCGTGATTGAGGATGTTGATGCACTCGTCGTGGATCTTTTCAGCAAAGCCTCGCAGAGCCCGGATCCAACCGTTGACGGCCTCGCAGCTGGGTCCAATTGGCAGGGTGCCGACCGCTTTGATTGCTTTTTGCCAGTGTTCTTTGTAAGAATCCACATAACGGTTCAAGTCATTGGTTCTCACTACTATCCTCCAATTCATGTTCAGTTGTGGTTGCCACGAGCTCCATCGTAGCCTTGGTGTTTCAGCCAAAGCTGATAATTTATTTTAGCAGAAAATGTATGAGTTAAGTGTGCTAGAATAAGGTTGATATGTTTACCATCACTAAAAAAGATTCCAAGACTCGTGCACGGGTCGGAATTATACAAACCGCACATGGGGAAGTACACACGCCCGTGTTTTTGCCCATTGGGACGAAAGGGGCAATCAAATCCATTGCCGCGGAAGAATTGAAGTTCTGGGGCGCTGAAATGATTTTGGCCAACACATATCATCTTTGGCAACGACCGGGCGATGCGCTGATCGCCAAAGCCGGCGGCCTGCATAAGTTTATGAACTGGAAGAGCGCGATTTTTACCGACTCCGGCGGCTTCCAGGTTTTTTCTTTGGGCAAAATGGTCAACCCCGTTAGAAGTCCGGTGTCCGAAGACACCGGCAGTCGCCTTTGGCGACTTACTTCTAACGGGGTCAAAGTCACCGACCTGGGCGTGTCGTTCCGCTCTGACGTCGACGGCTCCAGCCACGTTTTGACTCCCGAATCCTCGGTGCAGATTCAGCTCAATCTCGGCTCGGACATCGCTCTGGTTTTGGATGAGTTCCCGGCGGCGGAAGCGGACAAAACAATCGTTGCTGGTATGGTGGAGCGAACGACCATGTGGGCCAAGCGCGCTCTAGCGGAACACAGAAAACTCCTGGCCGGCTCGATCAATCCCGGCCAGAAACAGTGGGGCATAGTTCAGGGTGCAATTTTTAAAGATTTACGAAAGCAATCGGCAGAGCAAATTACGGCCTTGGAATTTCCAGGGTTTTGCATCGGCGGCGTAGCCAACGGCGGCGAATCAACGGAGCTCATGTATCAAGCTGTGGATTATACGATCCCGCATCTGCCCGAAGACAAACCCAAGCACCTTCTGGGGGTCGGCACGCCGGAGCAAATCGTGCAGGCCGTGGGCCTCGGCTGCGACAGTTTTGACTGCGTAATTCCGACCCGCGAGGCCCGGCATGGCAAGTTTTATGTCAACCTCAAGCCGCAGGACGGGGAGGGGTATTTCACTGTGAATATTTTACAGGAGCAATATAAGGAAGATTTTACACCGCTCGATAATGCCTGCCCGTGCTATTGCTGCCAGAATTATACGAAAGCTTATTTACGGCATTTATTTAAATCCGAAGAACCCCTTGGAATTCGATTGGCCACCATGCATAACCTGAGATTTTATTTGAATCTGATGCAACGAGTTAGGGATAGTATTGAAACTGGAAGTTTCGATCAGATTCTCAAGAAATATAAAGATAGAACCAAAGAATAATTTTGTTGTCACTTTTCTTCTAGAAGAAAAGTGACAGAAAAGAAGTCGCAAATTTTTCGGTCTCGCGACAATGACAGATCTAACCGGTTTTTTGTCGCTCGGACAGCGAAAAATTTGCAGGAAACCGAAACCAAAAGCACTTGTAATAGGTCCCTACAAGTGCTATATTAATTTGATTTGGCAGGCGCTGAATCAGGAGGCAATAGATAATCATGACTAACGGAGGAAAGCCGTTTTCGTGCGAGGTTCGGGAAAGCAGCGAACTGGACGCCGTATTCTTTACACTTACAGGCCCCATGAAGGCCGGAGTGGATGGAGACTGCACGAAACTCCAGACCGAGATCAATGATCAGATCGTGAAGCGCACCACGCGGTTCGTGTTCCACCTCGACGGTCTGTTGCACATCACCGCCGCCGCCGCTAGTGCGCTCATGGACCTGTCCAGTCAGCTGAAGAAGCGAAGAGTCTGCGGCCTGGTGATCTTGCAGGGCTTCACGATTGACCACAAGGCCATCATGGTGGTGACGCGTGACCAGCCCGAAGAGTACTTCACCATCGTGGTTGCCGGCGACAATAAAGAAGTGCGGCGACTGCTGGACGAGCACAGGCGGAAGATGGCCGGCACGGTCCAGATCGCCGAGTAGAGAGGACTTGATGCTCGCTCTCACCTGCTTCGCGTTCGATGGCCGGTCGCCAGCTTCTTCGAAGCTGGCGCCGGCTTCCTTTTTTTGCTAAGCTTAAGCTAATTAAAGGGTAACGCAGCCAGTTTGGGCCTTCCCCAAGCATCCAGCGTTGCTCGAAAGGATCGTATGAAAGAAATTTATATCAGGCGGGCCGCCCCCAATCAAATTCAATTGAAGGCGAGCCCCGTCTTTTTGCTTATTAGTAGATAAAAGTTTAAATATATGACAAAAAACGACGACAATTTGATGGATAAAATTATATCTTTAGCAAAAAGACGGGGTTTTATATTTCCGGGCTCGGAAATATACGGCGGCCTGGCCAACAGTTATGATTACGGGCCGCTGGGGACAGAACTGTTCAATAACATTCGCAACCTCTGGTGGAAAAAAATGGTCCAGCAGCGTTCGGATATGGTTGGCATCCGTGGCCCAATCATAATGAATCCGAAAGTCTGGGAAGCCTCCGGTCATATTTCGAGTTTTACTGATCCGCTGGTGGAATGCAAAATTTGCCATATACGCATGCGCGCGGACAAACCGGCGGACATCAAAACCCACGAAGAAACTCACAAGGGCAAGACTGTCGAATGGACTGAACCCAAAAATTTCAATTTATTGTTTAAAACTTTTATCGGCACGACCGAAGACAGCAAAGCTACGGTTTATTTGCGCGGGGAAACAGCGCAAACTATGTTTACGGATTTTAAATTGGTTTTGGAAACCATGCGCCGCAAACTGCCGTTTGGCATCGCTCAAATTGGCCGTTCGTTTCGCAACGAAATTACGACCGGCAATTCGATTTTTCGCATGAAAGAATTCACGATTGCGGAATTGGAATATTTTGTTAAACCCGGGGAAGATGACGCGGCATTTGAAGATTGGTTGAATTATCAGCAGGAATTTTTCATTCAGGATTTGAAACTGAAAAAAGAAAATATCAAAACTGTTGAGTTACCGAAAGACGAGCTGGCGCATTATTCCAAACGGACCGTGGACACTTATTATAAATTTCCATTTGGCTGGGACGAAATCGCCGGGCATGCCAACCGTACTGATTACGATCTGAAAAATCAAATTGCGTTGTCAGGGGCGAATTTGAAATATAAAGATCAGACCACGGGCGAAGAATTTGTGCCGTTCGTGATTGAACCAACCTTTGGCATGGACCGCATGATGTTGGCTGTGTTAATAGATGCCTATTCCGAATCCGAGGCTAGAAGCGGCAAAGAGGATGCCGTGCACGAAACTGAAGTGACATTGCGTCTGCCGAAGGAATTGGCCCCGATCAAAATCGCCGTCCTGCCGCTATCCAAAAAAGAGCCGTTAACGGCCCAAGCGGTCGAGACGTTAAAAATTTTGCAGAAACTTTGGATGTGCCAGTATGACGAGACTGGTTCCATCGGCAAACGATATCGCCGGCAGGATGAAATCGGCACGCTTTATTGTGTGACCGTGGATTTTGAAACCGCCAATGATCAGGCTGTCACAGTTCGCGACCGCGACACCATGGCGCAGGAACGGGTCAAAATTGCGGAACTGGTTGATTATTTTAAGGAAAAACTTGGATGTTAGGACGATACCAGAAAAAAGTTTATAAAAATGGCTTGACGCTTTTAACTGTGCCGATCGAGACGGCGCAGTCAATCATCATGTCCGTGTTCGTCAAAGCCGGCAGCCGTTACGAGGAGCCCCGCGTCAACGGCATTTCGCATTTTCTGGAACATCTGCATTTTAAGGGCACGAAAAAATTCCCGACGGCCAAAAAACTTTCCGAGGTCGTGGATTCAATTGGCGGGGAGTTTAACGCCAACACCGGCAAAGAGCACACCCAATATTTCATCCGCGCGGCCAGCGAGCATCTGCCGCTGATTGTCGACGTCTTAACCGACATGCTGCAGAATCCGTTGTTTGATGAAAAAGAAATCGAACGGGAAAAAGGTGTGATCATCGAAGAAATCAATATGTATAAGGATAACCCGCAGATTCACATTGAATCGCTGTTTGAGGAAACCATGTGGCCGGGATCGGCCCTGGGCCGGGATATCGCGGGCACGGCGGAAGTCATCCGCGCAGTCAACCGAAAAGATATCCTCGATTATCGCAAAAAATGGTATCAGCCATCAAACATGATTATTGCGGTGGCCGGGAAATTCAACGAAGCGGAACTGGAGCAGCAGCTCGGCAAATTATGGAGCGGCTTGCCCAACACTGCCGTTGCGAAAGTGGCTGCGGCCTCGCCAAAGCAGGATCAGCCCCGCCTGGCGGTGCAGAATAAGCAAACCGAGCAGGCTCATATGATGGTTGGCTTCAAAGGGTTTGATTACAATCATAAACTAAATCCGCAGTTAATGCTGTTGTCCACCATCCTTGGCGGGGGCATGAGCTCGCGGCTGTTTTTGCAGATTCGCGAACGCCGCGGCCTGGCTTACTACGTCGGCGCCTCGCTCAATAATTACCTGGACACGGGCAATTTTTATGTCCGGGCCGGACTCAAAGTTTCCTCCGCGCCGGAAGCGCTGGAAGTGATTTTGGCGGAATTGGTCAAACTGGCCCAAGCCGGCGTCTCGGCCAGAGAGCTAAAAAAAGCCAAAGAATATATCAAAGGGAAAATTGTTTTGGGCTTGGAGGATCCGCACGGCACCTTGGATTGGTATTTGACCCACGCGGCGTTTACCAAAAAAACGGAAACGCCGAAGGAAGCTTTTGCCAAGCTGGAAAAAGTGACCGGCGAGGAGATCGAGCTGCTTGCTGGGCAATTGTTCAGGAAAGAGACATTGGTCGCCTCGGTCATCGGCCCGTTCCAAGACAGGAGCGTCTTCGAGAAACGAATGAAATTATAATATGAGAATCGGAACTCACGTATCGATTGCCAAGGGAATCTGGAATGCGCCCAGCAATGCGGCCAAGGTCGGCGCCGAGTGCTTCCAGTTTTTTTCGCGTTCGCCCTATGGGGGACCGGTCAGTCCGATTACTTCGGTCGCGGCGGAGAGATTCCGAGCGGAAATGAAAAAATATAAATTCGATACATTTTATATCCACACGCCGTATATTATCAATCTAGCCTCGGCTAAAAATAGTCTCTACTACGGCTCGATTGGGATGCTTCGTCAGGAGCTCGACCGCGGCAGCCAACTGGGGTGCAAGGCGATCATGACGCACTTGGGCAGTTTTGGGGATTCGCCGGATGCCGAAGGAATTGAGCGCGTGGTGAAAGCGATTCTCAAAACCCACGACGGCTACAAGGGCCAGACCAAATTATTACTGGAAATGTCCGCCGGGGCCGGCCGGGTCGTGGGTGATACGTTTGAGGAAATTGCTGCGATTTTGTTTGACCCTAGACTTAAGAAGCTGAAGATCGGCGTTTGTTTTGATACCTGCCACGCCTTTGCCTCTGGCTATGACATTAGGACCAAAAAGGGTTTGGATGAGACCCTGAAGAAATTTGATAAGCTTATCGGCTTTAAATATTTGGATTTGATCCACTGCAACGACTCGAAGGGCAGTCTGGGCGGACACTTGGACCGCCATGAGAATCTGGGCCAGGGCAACATCGGGCTGGAATGCTTCAAGGCTTTAGCCAAGCACAAAGCCGCCGGCCAGCTTGATTGGATCTTGGAAACGCCGAAGGACGATCCGGCCGACGATCCCAAGAATATCGCGGTTTTGAAAAAATTAAGATAACGCATCTGCCTCGACAAACTTGAGCAATCATTTTATACTTAATACATGGCCAATCGCCACGAAACAATCAATGTCTCCACCGTCACGATTCTCAAAGTCGTGCTGGTTGGTTTGCTCATCTGGTTTCTCTGGATGATCCGGGACATATTGTTGATCTTTCTGATTGCAATCATCGTCTCTTCGGCCATCGATCCGTTGGCGGATTTTTTATACAAGCGCCGTGTTCCGCGAGCCTTAAGCGTGCTCTTTGTTTACATCCTGTTTTTGGGGTTGATTGCGCTGGTCGGGTTTATCTTGGTGCCCCCCATGATCTCGCAGTTTAACGAAATCCAAAACGCCGACGTCATCCAGAGCTTCACCACCAAAATCGGCGTTTATCGCGAATCACTCAGTCATTCCACGATCGGTCAGGGCATTAACAACAGTCTCAAGGAGCTTGCCAATAATTTCGGCGGCACCCTGTTCGCCACGACCAAGGGCGTCGTGACCGGCATGCTGTCGGTCGTCACCATTTTGGTTATTTCATTTTACCTGACCGTGGAAGAAAACGGCATGAAGAATTTTATCCGGCATTTGGCTCCCTACAAGCATCAGGCTTATATTGCCCGGCTTGTGACCAAAATCCAAATGAAGATGGGCGCCTGGGTGCTGGGCCAGGTTATTCTTTCGGCTGTCGTCTTCGGTTTGGTTTTTATCGGCTTGACGGTTTTGAAAGTCAAATACGCTCTGGTGCTGGCCCTGGCCGCCGGCGTGCTGGAAATTGTTCCGTTTATCGGGCCGTTTATTTCCGGAACCATCGCCTGCTTCTTTGCTTTTTTGCAAAGTCCGACTCTGGCCGCCGGCGTGCTGGTGATGTGGGTCGTGGCGCAACAGCTGGAGAGCAACATTGTCGTGCCGATTGTCATGAGCAAAAGCGTCGGGCTCAACCCGATCCTGGTGCTGCTGGGAATTTTGGTCGGGGCCAGTCTCGGCGGAGTGCTGGGCGCCTTGATCTCCGTGCCGGTCATGGGGGGAATTTCGGTCTTCTTAAGCGACGTTATGGAAGGGGAAACAACCCAGGTCTGATTTGGCAATTTATGTTATACTGATCAGGCCTAAATGGCCTTTTTTCTTAGGAATTTATGACTGAAGAGACTAAAAAATTTTATATTACCACCCCGATTTATTATGTGAATGACAAGCCGCATATCGGCCACGCCTATACAACCGTGGCGGCGGATGTTCTCGCGCGCCTGCACCGGCAAGTCGGCAACGAAACTTTCTTTTTGGTCGGCACCGACGAGCACGGAGTGAAAATCGCCCAGGCGGCCGAAGCCGCCGGCAAATCACCGCAGGAATTCGTTGATGAAATCGCGGCCAAATTTTCCTTTGCCTGGGATACGCTGGAGATTTCCAATGACCGGTTTATCCGCACCACGGAACCGGCGCATATTTCGGCCGTCGAAAAAGCTTTGCAATTCATGTATGACAAAGGGGATATTTATTTGGGCAAATACGAAGGGTTATACTGCCGCGGCTGCGAGCAGTTCAAAATGGAAAAAGATCTGGTTGACGGCAAATGTCCGGATCACAAGATTGTCCCGGAAAAAATGAGCGAGGAAACTTATATGTTCCGGTTGTCCAAATACCAGGCCGAGCTGCTGGAAAAAATTGAATCCGATGACCTGCAAATTTCTCCCGTTTCGCGCAAGAACGAAATCGTCAATTTTTACAAAAAAGACGGCCTGCAGGACATTTCGTTTTCCCGCAAGAACGTGAAGTGGGGCATTCCGCTGCCGTGGGACAAGTCACATACCACTTATGTCTGGGCCGACGCGTTTTTGAATTATCTGACCGGCCTGGATTGGCAAGGGCCCAAAGACCCGCCGCCCGCGCTGTGGCCGGCGGATATACAGCTCATGAGTAAGGATATTTTGCGGGTTCACACTACGATCTGGCCGGCGATGTTATTGTCGCTGGGCCTGGCCGTACCGGCCAAGATTTTTGTGCATGGGTTTTTTACGGTTGGCGGTGAAAAGATGAGTAAATCGCTAGGCAATGTCATCGATCCCAATGATTGGGCAGCCAAATACGGCTCGGATGCGGTGCGCTATTTTTTGCTGCGCGAAGTGCCGTTTGGCCAGGATGGCGATGTCAGCGAGGAAAAACTCAAGGCCCGCTTCAACGGCGACTTGGCCAACGGTTTAGGCAATTTGTTTTCCCGCACTACCAATATGATTGAAAAATATCTGGATGGCCAGCTGGAAGATGCGGTCAGAAGCCCGAAAGATTTATCTGCGGCCTCGGAAGCTTTTTATAATCTGGATTTTGCCGGCGGCCTGGTGGCGATTTGGCAGGAGATTGCCTGGGCCAATCAGTTGATTGATAAATCCAAGCCCTGGGAACTGTTCAAAACCGATCCGGCCAAGGTCAAGGAACTGCTTTTGAACCTGGCCGCGCTGCTGCACGACATCGCCCTCAAGTTGTCGCCCGTCATGCCGGAAACAGCGGACAAGATCCGTCAGCTTCTGGAATCCGGGGATGTGAAAAAAGCCGAGCCGTTGTTCTTAAAAAAAGATTAAGGTTGAAAGATTAAGGTTTTACTTTAATCCTTAATCCTTAATCCTGAAACCTAACTATGTATTTCGACACCCATACTCATGTTAATTTCGCAGCGTTCAAAGAGGATGCCGATGAGGTGATTGGGCGCTCGCTCAAAGAAGAGACCTGGATGATCAATGTTGGCACCCAGATCGACACTTCGCGTGCTGCCGCTTTCTTGAGCGCCAAACATCCGCAGGGCGTGTTTGCCGCCATCGGTTTGCATCCGGTGCACACTTGGGCCCAAATGCTTGATGAAGAAGAATCGCGTTTTAATACTCGAGAAGAATACTTCGATACTTCCAAGTATCAGAGTATGCTTACGGAGAAAGTTGTTGCTATTGGAGAATGTGGGCTGGACTATTTTAGAATTCCCAAGGATAGCAATCAGGAAGCAGTAATCAGTAAGCAGAAGGCTGCTTTTATCGCCCAAATCGCATTTGCCAAAAAAAATAATTTGCCACTCATAATCCATTGTCGAGACGCTTACGAGGATGTATTGCAAATTTTGAAAACAGAATATCCACGTGGTCCCGGTATAATTCATTCGTTTACCGATACCTGGGAGACAGCCAAGAAATTTTTGGACTTTGGCTTTTACGTGGCGCTCAATGGCATTCTGATTTTTGACAAAACCGGCAAACTGGCCGAGGTCGTGGAAAAAACTCCTCTGGACCGCCTGCTGACGGAAACCGATGCGCCCTACTTAACCCCGCCGCCTTTCCGTGGCAAGCGCAATGAACCGTCATACGTGCAATACGTGGCTCAGCAAATGGCGAAGATCAAACGAGTCGATCTGGCCGAAGTGGCGAATCAAACCTTTCACAATGCCCTTAATTTGTTTAAAATACAAGCATAATGGAAACTTTCGATCACAAAGCAATAGAAAAGCGCTGGCAGGAGCAGTGGGAAAAAGACCGGATTTATCTTGCCACCGACGATGCTGGTAAACCCAAAAAATTAATCTTGGTGGAATTTCCGTATCCGTCGGGTGAAGGTCTGCACATGGGTCATCTGCGGCCGTTTTTGGCCGGTGATATCTACAGCCGGTATTGGCGGATGAACGGCTACAATGTCATGTATCCCATGGGCTGGGACGCATTCGGGTTGCCCGCAGAAAACTTCGCGATTAAAAATAAATTGCACCCAGCGGTGTCCACAGCCAAAAACGTGGCCAACGCCAAGCGCCAGTTGCAAAGCTGGGGCACGGGTTTTGACTGGTCGCGGGAAGTGAACACCTCGGATCCGGAATATTACAAATGGACCCAGTGGATATTTTTGCAATTTTTTAAAGCCGGCCTGGCTTACGAAGCGACCGGATTGATTAACTGGTGTCCGAAGGACAAAACCGGTCTGGCCAATGAGGAAGTGGTGAACGGCTGTTGCGAGCGCTGCGGCACGCCGGTGGAGAAAAAAGAACTGCGCCAGTGGTATTTAAAGATTACGGCTTACGCCGAAAAATTGCTGAATGGGTTAAAAACTTTAAACTGGCCGGATCAGGTCAAAATTCAGCAGGAGAATTGGATCGGCCGAAAAGAGGGAATAAATATTAGTTATGAAATTGAGACCAAAAGAAATTATGTAATTTTGCATGGCTGGGATAGCAATTCGAAAGATCCAAAATACGCCGCAATAAAAAAAGAGATCGAAAAAACCGGGGCCGTTTGCGCTTTGCCAGATTTGCCGTCCACCAGCAAGCCCACCGAAGCGGAACAAGTCGAGTTTGTTCTAAAAAACATTCGATTTGATGAAAACACGATTCTATACGGCAAGAGCCTGGGTGGAGTGGTGGCCATGAAGGTTTTGGAAAAGTTAAAAAATCCAATCGCCGGTCTGGTCTTGGCAGGAAGTTTTGTGGGGCCGGATGGATTGCAAGGCGAATATCCATTTATCAATAGTTTTCGGTGGGAATTTGATTTTGAAAAAATTAGAAGGAATGCTGGATTTATAAAAATTTTGAGTGATTTAAAAGACCATGCCGTTAAGCCGACCCAGGGAAAGATCTTGCATGAAAAATTGGGCGGGGAATTGACTGAAACAATAGCGGTTAAATCCCATTTTGGGGCGGAGCACGAGCCAGCAGTTATAGAAGCGTTGCTGCCCAAGGTTACGGTTTTTACCACCCGGCCGGATACGAATTTTGGTGCAACTTTTGTGGTGATTGGCCCGGAGCATCGATTGCTGAACCAAAGGAACCCTTTGAACATCTCGGAAAAATATTGGAAAGAAATACAGCAGTATCAACAAAAAGTTGCGAGTGAAAGCGATATGGATCGCGTGGCCGAAGGACGAAAGAAAACCGGAGTATTCACCGGCCTTTATTGCATTAATAATTTGAATGGCTACCGAATGCCACTCTATGTGGCAGATTATGTATTGGGCCATGTCGGCACCGGCGCCGTGGTCGGCGTCCCGGGACACGATAAACGTGACTTTGAGTTTGCCCAAATTTTTAATATTCCCATCGTGCGAGTGGTTCAGAAAGACAGAAACGACAGCGGCCCGATCACCAGTCTGGAACAGGTTCAGGAAGATGAGGGCACTATGATCAACTCGGATTTTTTGAATGGTTTGGATATTCACCAAGCTACCGTCAAGATTATGGATCACATGGAGATGAAAGGTTATGGCAAACGAGTGGTTAACTATAAGCTCCGCGATTGGGTGTTTTCGCGCCAGCGATATTGGGGTGAGCCGATCCCGCTGATTCATTGTGATCCGCCAGCTGGCGGATGTGGTGTTGTTCCTGTTCCGGACGAGGAATTGCCCTTGAAACTGCCGGAAGTGAAAGATTATGAACCAACCGGCACCGGCGAATCGCCTCTCGCTGCCATTGATTCCTGGGTCAATACCAAATGTCCGAAGTGTGGTGGTAAGGCCAGGCGTGAAACCAACACTATGCCGCAGTGGGCGGGGAGCTCTTGGTATTGGTTGCGCTACAGCGATCCGCACAATGATAAAGAATTTGCCGCGAAGCAAAAATTGAAATATTGGCAACCGGTGGATATGTATTTCGGCGGCATGGAGCATACGACTCTGCATTTGCTTTACTCCAGATTTTGGAATCAATTTTTATTTGACCAGAGTTTGGTGACGGAGTCGGAGCCATATCTGAGGCGCGTGCCGCACGGTCTGATTTTGGGCCCGGATGGCGAAAAAATGAGCAAATCGCGGGGCAATGTGGTCAATCCTGATGATGTGGTGGCGGAATTTGGCGCCGATGTGCTGCGCATGTGCGAACCGTTTCTGGGGCCGCATGAGGCTTCGGTGCCCTGGAGCGACAAAGGCATCATCGGCATCAAGCGATTTTTGGACAAGGTTTGGCGGTTAAGTTTTGTCTTTGCGAGCGAAGCGAAGCAATCTCAAGAAATTGCCACGCCGACTTCGTCGGCTCGCAACGACAATTCTATTCACAAATTGATCAAAAAAATCAGTTCGGATATTGAAAATTTCAAATTTAACACGGCGATCGCCGCGTTTATGGAATTTTTAAATGAGAATAAAGAGTTGTCTCAAGCGGATTGGGAAAAGTTTTTGATTCTGCTGGCGCCATTTGCTCCACACGTTACGGAAGAGCTCTGGCATCAGCTGGGGCATAAGGATTCAGTTCACCGGCAGTCTTGGCCGAAATTTGATGAAAAATTAGTGAAAGCTGAAACCGTGACGGTTGTGGTGCAAGTCTTGGGCCGATTGCGGGCTTCATTGGAACTCCCGGCGGGAACTTCTCAGGCCGAAGTCAAAGTCAAAGCCATGGCAGACGCCAACGTGAAAAAGCATCTGGAAGGCAAGCAAGTGGTGAAAGAAATCTTCGTGCCGGACAAACTGATTAACTTTGTGGTGAAATAAATTTTCTATTTTTCCTCTCCCTTTACGGGAGAGGATGTCGCCTTCAGGCGACAGGTGAGGGTGTAAAATGGCGGGAGGAAATAAGTTTGCGAAAAATTTAAGAAAACTGCAAACTCCAGAGGAAAAACGACTTTGGTTTTTAATTAAAGATCGCCAACTAGGGTCCAAATTTAGAAGGCAAGTGGTCATAGAGAGTTATATTGCTGATTTTTGTTGTTTTGAAAAACGGTTAATTATTGAACTTGATGGAAATCTTCATAAAAGTAAGAAAGCAAATGATTTAACAAGGACCAAGTATCTCGAATCACAAGATTTTACCGTACTAAGATTCTGGAATAGTGAACTAGAGCACGAAAGAACAGTTATTAATAAGATTAAAGATGCCCTCAGTAACCCCTCATCTGTCCCGCCAAAGGCGGGACACCTTCTCTCGCAAGGGGAGAAGAACAAATGAAATCAGTGAAGCTCTTCGAATTCTCAAGCAAGGCGGGATCGTGGCTTACCCGACGGATACCGCTTATGGCCTGGCTGTGGATGCGACCAATGCGCGGGCGGTCCGAAAACTTTACCGGCTCAAGGGCCGCAATTTTCACAATCCGATCCATGTCATTCCGCCGACAAAGATCTGGATTAACAAACTGGTTAAGCTGACTCCAGCGGCTAAGCGCCTGATTGACCAGCTAATGCCCGGGCCGCTAACTTTGGTGTTGCCCCTTAAGGCTTCCGGAGCTTCCTGGCAACTGCTTTCTGCCGGGACGCAAACCTTGGGCATCCGCCGTCCCAAGCACAAACTCGCCTTGGATTTGGCCATGGGTCTGGGCAAGCCGATTACCACCACCTCGGCCAATTTGTCCGGCCGGCCCAATGTTTATTCGGTTTCGGAGTTAAAACAACAATTGCCCCAGCATATATATGGACATATATATGCGCTCGATGGTGGCCGGCTGCCAAGGACCAAACCCTCCACAGTTGTGTCCCTGGTTGACCCCACCCCCGGCCCCTCCCCTGGTCAGGGGAGGGGGGTTCTAAGCGGAAAAACATCAAACCATGCTAAAATATTAAGACCGGGCCCCATTTCAGAAACACAAATAAACAAAGTTTTGGGCTAGATCACCCTCACCCCCCGGCCCCTCTCCCATCGAGGGAGAGGGGGGTTCTAATTTGAAGAAAAACCAAATGTATTACTTCAGCCATCGAATCAACACCGAGGTTAAGGAAATTTACTGGAACGCGTTTATCGCGAACCTCGGCATGTCCCTTACCACGCTCTTTGAGCCGATTTTTCTGTATGGCCTGGGTTACTCATTGGTGCAAATTATGTGGTTTTATTGTCTGGTCTATGTCGGATATGCCCTGCTGGTTTTTCCGGGAACAAAAATTGTCAGCTGGATTGGCTACAAGCACGGCATTCTCTGGTCGAACATTTTTTATATCGGTTACTGGATCCTCCTTTACCAAGTTAAATTCAATCCGAGCCTGTTTCTGATCGCGCCGTTTTTGTTTGCCTTGCAGAAATCGTTTATGTGGCCGGCGTATCATGCCGATATCGCCATCAATTCCGTCCACGAGCAGCGCGGCCGGGAAGTGGGCGCGCTGTTTTCCCTGATCCAGATCGCCTCGATCGTGGCGCCGTTTTTGGGCGGGGTGATTTCCGCATTTTTGGGATTTAAGGCGCTGTTCATCATTTCGTCCCTGCTCATGCTGCTGTCCGTATACCCGCTGTTTCGTTCGCCGGAAATTTACACCAAGCACAGTTTTCGGTTTAAAAATTTTTGGCAGATCCTGCGCCGGTATCCGCAGAACTTTTTCGGCTATTGGGGCTACGCCGAAGATTTAATGCTCATGACCCTGTGGCCGATTTATATTTTTCTGGCCGTGCCAGCCCTCCTGGACGTCGGGTTTCTGGTGACATTTGCCAGTTTGATCGCGATCGTGATAATGTTGTATTTAGGACGGCTGCTTGATCATAAGAAGCGATCCAGGCTGCTCCAAAGCGCCAGCGTGGGCTACGGTTTAACCTGGTTTTTTCGGCAGTTTGCCGTCGGTTTACCGGCCGTATTCGCTTTCGACACGCTGACCCGCATCGGCAAGGCCATGGTCAATGTGCCGATGATGACCCTGACTTACCGGATCGCCGGGACCAGCACCGCGGATCATGCGATTGCCTATGCGGTGTTTACCGAGTTCAGCCTCTCGATTGGTAAAATTTTTACCGCCATCGGGACGATGTGGATTTTGGCCGCGACTGGCAGCATTTATTACGCTTTTATATTTGCCGGGGCGATCAGTATGTTTTATGCGTTTTTAAGAGAAAGAAAAAGCCGATGACGTAATCAGTAAAAATTTATCATCTTCCACAGACGATAATTTTTTACTTTTAATTTTTTTATATGTCACTCAAAAAAAACGATCCGGAAATTTATAACTTAATCCAGAAGGAGCGCAAGCGCCAAGCGGAAACTTTGGACTTAATTGCATCCGAGAATTATTCTTCCAAGGAAGTTATGGAGGCCTTGGGTTCGATTTTGACCAATAAGTATGCGGAAAATTATCCCGGCAAAAGATATTATGGCGGCTGCGAAGTAGTTGATGAATTGGAAGAAGTGGCCAAAGAACGAGTTAGAGAAGCCTTTGCGCTACCACTGGACTGGCATGTCAATGTTCAGCCTTATTCGGGCAGTCCAGCGAATTTGGAAGTTTACAATGCTTTGCTCGAACCGGGGGATACGGTTATGTCTCTAGATCTGGCGAGCGGCGGGCATTTAACTCACGGTTCTCCTGTGAATTTCACGGGTAAAACTTATAAGTTTGTTCATTACGGCCTATCGCCCAAAACCGGTAAGCTTGATTATATGGAGATTTTGAAACTTGCCGACAAAGTCAATCCAAAGTTAATACTTTGCGGTTATACTGCTTACTCGCGTGAGGTGGACTTTAAAAAGTTCCGGGAAATTGCTGATAAGGTCAAAGCCATAGCGATGGCAGATATTTCCCATATTGCCGGGTTGATTGTCGGTGGCGCTCATCAATCACCTATTCCATTTTTTGATGTCGTGACTTCCACCGTGCATAAAACCCTGCGGGGGCCTCGGGCTGCGATTATCATGTCTAAAGATAAATATGCGTCGGCTATTGATAAATCAGTCTTTCCGGGTATGCAAGGCGGCCCCCATGAAAATGCCATCGCGGCGATTGCGGTTACGATGAAGGAAGCGAAAACTGTCGCCTTTCGAAAATATGCTGAGCAAGTTGTAAAAAACTGTAAAACTCTCGCTCGCGCGCTTCAAGATTTTGGTTTCAAGATAGTTTCTGGGGGCACGGATAATCATTTAATGATTGTGGACTTAACCAATAAAAATATCACGGGCTTAGAAGCACGGAAATTGCTCGAATCAGCCGGGATTGTGACTAGTCAAAGCCCGATTCCACAGGACCCGCGAAAACCCTGGGATCCTTCCGGCGTTCGTTTAGGGAGCGCTGCTCTGACTTCGCGCGGTATGAAAGAAAAAGAAATGAGCAAGGTCGCCTCATGGATGGCGGCGGTGATTGCCGATCACGACGTGGCCGGCAAGGTTCGCGACGAAATCAAGCGGTTTACAAAGAATTTTCCCGCCCCCGGATTATGATCTAACTGCTTGTTCCCTCCCCTTGAGAGGGGAGGGTGTCCCGACTTGTCGGGACGGTAGGGGTAGATTATAAAACCCCACCCCCGGCCCCTCCCCTCGTCAGGGGAGGGGAGATCTAAACAGAAAAGACAAAATGGACTCTCAACTATTTCTCGCAATCAACGGCTTGGCCGCGCATTGGCGCTGGCTCGATGAGCTCGGTGTATTTTTGGCTCAATATTTCATTTATATCTTTGCCCTCAGCGTTGCGGCTTTATTGATCAAAAAGCATTATCGCCGCTATGTTTATTTGGCAATTGCCGCTTCGTCCATCTCCCGGGCCGTGATTGTCGAGGTGCTCAAGCGCTGGATTGGCCGGGCCCGGCCTTATGAACACCTGCCGGTCCATCAGCTCCTTACTGACCACGAGCGAAGTCTGTCGTTTCCGTCGGGCCATGCCGTAATTTTTTTCAGCCTGGCTTTTGCTTTTTATGGCACGAAGTATTTTTGGCCGTTTTTTGTCCTGGCTTGTTTGGGATCGCTGGCCCGCGTATTTGTCGGCGTGCATTACCCGGCCGATATCGTCGCTTCGGCTTTGATTGCGTGGGTTGTGGTTTTTGTCCTGCGCCGATTTTTCCGGCATCATTTTAGATAAACAGGTCTTTTCAAAACCGGGCTTTTGCGCTAAAATAAGCCAACTGGCCGGAGTGGCGGAATGGCAGACGCACGCGACTCAAAATCGCGCGGGAGCAATCCCATGAGAGTTCGACTCTCTCCTTCGGCACCAGAATAATCCTGCAGATAAATCCAAACAAACTTGATGTATTTTCCAAATTTATCACAATACCTTCAGGCTCATCCGGTTTTGGGCTACCTCGCGGTGTTTGTAGCCATGATTTTCGAGGGGGACCTGTTTTTATTTACCGCCGCTTTCTTGACCCATCAGGGTTTTTTTGATCCCTACAAAATGCTAGTGACCTTGTTTTCCGGCTCCATCTGCGGCGATCTGCTCTGGTATTGGCTGGGGCTCAAACTTAACGGCTCTTCCCGCTTTACGGCGTTTGCGGGGAAAATCGCCGCGCCTTTTGACGAGCATTTGATTCAGCGGCCGCTGCATACGATTTTTATTTCCAAATTTATTTATGGCGTGCACCATGCAATTCTGGTCCGGGCCGGTATGCTCAGGATCCGCCTGGACCGTTTTTTGCGAATCGACATTTCTGCCATCGGCGCCTGGGTCCTGATCGTGGGCGGGCTGGGGTTTGTTTCCAGTTATTCGTTCGACCGGATGCGGCACTCGATTAAATTTATCGAATTTGGCCTTCTGGCCGTTTTTGTGGTTTTTTTGGTGATTTCTTATCTTATATCCTACGAAGCCAAAAAAAAGCTATAAATTGATTTAACTGCTTGTTCCCTCCCCTTGAGAGGGGAGGGTGTCCCGACTTGTCGGGACGGGAGGGGTAGATGATTAAGCCAGTGTCTAAAATTCGATTAAAATTTAGCCGCCGCCTACGAAAACAGCCCACACCCTGGGAAGTAAAACTTTGGCAGCATTTAAAAAATAACAATCTCGGATTTAGATTTAAGCGGCAGTTAGTTCTTGGAAATTATATCGTTGATTTTTGTTGTCATGGTAAAAAACTGGTGATTGAACTGGACGGCAGCAGTCATCGCCCTAGTTTCCGCAAAGAAATCGATCAAGCTAAATTGGTATTTTTAAGACACGAAGGATATAATATAATCAGATTTTGGAACCACGAGATTGATAAAGATATTAGCGGAGTTTTAAACAAAATAATCAAGGCACTTAATTAACCCCACCCCCGACCCCTCCCCTCGTCAGGGGAGGGGGGGCCTAAATAGTAAATCAAAATGGATGACCTGACCGCCGAACCCATTATCGAGCCGATTAAAACGGTTGCCCCGCCGGACAACCTGCCGGTTTTGCATCTGGCTGAAATTCCGGTCCATTTGATCAAGCCCAACCCTTGGCAGCCGCGCAAGGTTTTCGACGAACAGGCCCTGCAGGAACTGGCCGCCTCGATCAAAGAGCATGGCATTCTGCAGCCCTTGGTCGTGGTGCCGATGCCGGACGGCAATTATCAGCTGATCGTGGGGGAACGACGTCTGCGGGCTTCCAAAATCGCTGGCCTGACCAAGGTGCCAGTCGTGGTTCGGGATTTTCTGGAAGAACAAAAGAAACTGGAGCTGGCGCTGATCGAAAATATCCAGCGGCATAACCTGGATCCGATCGAGGAGGCTATGGCCTATAAGCAACTGGCGGAGGAATACGACTTGTCTCACGAAGCCGTGGCCCAGCGGGTCGGCAAGGGCCGCACCACGGTTACCAATATGCTGCGATTACTGAATTTGCCGCTCAAAATCCAAAATGCGCTCTCCGCCGGCACAATTACCGAAGGCCATGCTCGGCCACTTCTTGCTCTGCCGGGGATGGAAAAGCAACTGGCCATGTTTGATCTGATCGTCCGGGACAGCATGACGGTGCGCCAAGTGGAAGACCGTATCCGAGAAATGCTCGCTCGGCCGAAAGCCGTGCGTGCGCAGCGGACTTCCTCTGATCCGGAAGTTGCGGCATTGGAATCCAAATTGTGCGGCAAACTCGGCACGAAGGTCAAAGTTCAGAAAAATGGCGAATCCGGCCGAATTATGATTGAATTTTTTTCCCAGGAAGAATTAAATAGCTTTTTGGATAAAGTGAATCGCTTGGAACAATAAATAACCCGCAATCCTGAACTTGATTCAGGATCTGAATAATATTTTTTTAGCCACCTTTTGGTCGCAAAAGGTGGCACCAAAACTCGCGACACGGGAAAAATTTACCAGAATTGTTAGCTCACTTCGGACAAAAATCGCAGGCCTAATCGGCTTGCGATTTTGCTTACCCCGCCTCGTTCGCGTCCAATTCTGACTAAATTTTTCCAAGTATCGCAGAGGACAAAAATCCTAGCTTGACTAAATATAAAAAAGCGTATATACTTTGTTTATTATGAAATTAGCCCATATCCAATCCGCGTATTGGTTTACCACCGGCCACCGGTGGTAGGTTAAGTTCGTAAGCAAATCGCACGAACAAACCGGCCATCAGGGCCGCGTTTTTGTTTGTGCTCCAAGGAGGCAAGACAATGAAAGACGGATGGCGAAAGAAAGAAAACGGGATTGTCGCTGGATTCGGGCACCGACCGATCATCGTTCTCGAACAGGTCGCGGGCGACACCAAGCCCAAGGTCGTCAAGACCCTTGCGTTCTGCGGCACGTGCTTTCGTTCGGCCAAGAGCGCTGCCGCGATGTGCGACGAGCCCGAGTGTCTGCCGGAGCACGTTTCGTGCCGTTACGAAACGCCGGAGCAGATTGACCGGCGGCGGTTGAAGCTCGTCGATACGGTCGGGTTGATCGGCGAGCTGCGATCCGAGCTCCAGAAGGCGCGCGACGCCAGGTGTGCCGGGGATCCCGCGATGCGGATCGACTACAGCAAGACCACTCAGCCGGCTTGGGACCACGGTTAGTCTCCATTTCCCGTCAGGGGTCCCAGTTTTCTCGGGCCGAAGACCAGTCTTCGGCCCGCCCTCTCTCTAAATATTTTTTATGAATCATTATCTCGCCCAATTTTTAACGGTTGCCGGATTGCACCTGCTGGCTGTCATCAGTCCCGGGCCGGATTTTATTTTGATTACCCGCAACAGTCTACTGTATTCTCGTAAAATTGGCATTCTATCAGCCTTCGGATTGGCCTTAGGAATAATCGTGCATGTGACATATTCACTTATCGGGTTGGCTTATCTGATTTCCAAGTCCATAATTCTATTCAATGCCATTAAATTTTGCGGGGCATTATACCTGATTTATATCGGATTTAAATCGATAACTGCGAAAACTGAAACGGTTCAGCGCGATCCTACTCTTGCCGACCAAACCAATCTGAACACGATTTCGGCCATTCGGATGGGATTTTTGACCAATGCTTTGAATCCAAAAGCGACCCTGTTCTTTTTGAGCCTGTTTACCTTGGTCATAAGTTCGTCCACCCCTCTGTCGTGGAAACTGGCCTACGGAATTGAAATGAGCATCGCGACGTTTTTATGGTTCTCGTTTGTTGCTTTCGTATTTTCCCATGACCGGCTAAAATTGTGGATCAGCCGCATCCAGAAGTATATTCAGAAAGGCCTGGGCGTGCTGCTGACCGTGATTGGTTTAAAAATTTTACTAACTAAATAATTTGACCAATTTTTGATCTTCAGCTATAATTACATCAGTTATGAATAAAACATTAATCAAGACAACTGCCTTGCATCTCGCCGGTTATATTAATATGACTTGGCTGGTTTGCCTTTTTGTCGGATTAATGGCTTATTTATACTTTTTGATGCAGCGGGCATAATCGCTCTCGCATAACTGAGAAAGAATAAATAAGCCACCCAAACGGGTGGTTTTTAAGTTAACGACTATGAATTAATATAATTTGGCGCACGCCAACAAAATACTCATCCTAGCAGGGAATCGTAATCTATTTTTGTGCGCCTTTAATATTGTGCCAAATATCGGCCAATTGGGCAAGCTAAGGATGAGCTTCGCTTCCGTCGTCCAAAATTTTCCTAGCAGGGTAAATTTGGACGACGCAAGGGAGGACCAGACAATACAAAGGAGGGAACAAACGATGGTCGATAAGATGGCGGCGCTGTTGCGCGCCTCGCTTGAGTGGTTGTTGTCCGCAGTCGGGCAGGCGACGACAATCGGCAATGATCCATGTCTCTGCGCGAAATGCGCAAGCGAAGAAATCGAGTGCCTCAGCCACGACTGCGCGGGCGGGTTCCCAGCTATGGCAGTTACATCCGTGTACCGGTGCATTGCGTGCGGTTGTGTTTGGGAACACACGCGCGTATATGTATCACATTCGTGTTGTTAAGGGAGGGTTCAAGATGGATGCGATGTTTGTGAGCATGAAGGGCGACGAGCGGGGCGAATTGGCCCTGAGCATCCTCGCTCAGATGAAGCGGAAAACTTTGTTGCTGGCGCCGGGTGAGAAAACCCCGGAGGGCAGCATCGCGCTGTTTAGCTTCGAGAGCAGGGGCGGAAGCGGTCGGCGCTTCATGCGCTGTTCAGCGATCCGGGTTCTGCGTGAAGGGTCACCGCCGTGCTGGGTGACAACTCCGTTCGTGGTCGGCATTAGGCCAAAGCCGCTGTCGATGTTGATTGACCAGCGTGGCTTCCAGGAGTCGCTTTACCGCATGTCGCAGGATTATCTGGCATGGATGCCCAACCAGGGACGAATGGTGCCCTGGGCCTGCTACGAGCGAGACCCGAAAATCACGCCGGAGAGCGACGTCTTCCGAGCGGCCACCGCTTGGTTGCAGCAGTCGGCCATGTATGGGCTGTTCGACGAAGCCAGGCGCGACTTGCGGTCGGCCATGGCGATCCGCTTGGTTCTGCAGCGTCAGGGCGGATACTACTACAAGGAGCCGGAGTTCTCGATGCAGGTCAGTCCGGACGTGATGCACATCTCCGCTCCCGAACTCGAGCTTTGTCGCCGCAATGGCCGCTTGATTTTCGATCTCTGGCGGCAGTCGATCAACCTCTACCGCCGCGCGATCGACGATCCGGAACTGGCGTGGGTGGCCAAAGCGGTGGAAGGGCCGCTTACACCGCAGCAGCAGAAGGTGCAGCGGTTCGTGGCCCGGAACGACGGCCATCTGCCCTTGTTCGCGCGCGCCGATCTCTCCAGCGTCTGGTTCCTGGTCGAGGTGCAGGAGCGCCTCGGCGGACTGGGCCTGATGCAGTCCTGGGCCATGGCGATCCGCGAGGTGCTGGGAACCAAAGGCCTGATCGGTCGTAGTGACCCGGTGGCCGAGCCGTTTGCCGAGGCGGTCAAGAGCGCAACGGGCAATGCCAATCCTTTCGCGGTTCTGATCTGCCCGGAAGGCTACGAGATTGAGCAGGGTTTTTTGGCTCAGGCTCTGGCCAAGCACGGGGTCGACGCGCGCGTCCTGCTCAAGACGAATCTGGATGAAGAATTCCGGGTTCAGCCGGACGGGATCTACGTCGACGGCCGGCGTGTTGATTTTATCTACCGCCGGGAAATCAACGCCGCCACTCTCGCTGAAAGCGAAGTCGGACGCCAGATCGTGAACGCCGCGGTGGAACGGCAGGTCGTGGTCGAGCCGCCGCTCAACATGATCTACGACACGAAAGTGCCGCTCGCTCTGGTCCACGATCCGCGCGTGCAGCACTGCTTCACGGACGAGCTGCGACAGCTCGTGCCGCCGACCGGCTTGATGCCGTCGACGGTCGGGGAGGGGTTTTGGGTGGGCGAGAAGTGCCTGACCCTTCAGAACCTCATCGGCGCGCCGTGGGTCGTCAAATACGCCGGACCGAACATTCAGTACGGGTTCGGCGGCCGTGGTGTCTTCAACACCACGCAGAACGATGAAGGCATCGTGCGCGGCGTCGACGAGGTGAAAAGCGGTCATCCCTGGATCGTTCAGCAGATGGACGAAACGCGGTTTCTGGCCCGCCACCTCAACGGCGGGCAGGAACTGGTGCAATCGAAGGTCGCCGCCCGCATCACTCTGCACTATCGTCGTCAGGAACAAGACAGCGAACTGTTCCTGGCGATCGCGACGAACCGGCCGCACTGGAAGGCCATCGGTAACCCGGATTCTATCGTGCAGGAAATCCGGGTCCGTAACGAGTAACGACCACAGATCGGAAGGGGCACGGACCAAAATCCCTGCCTCTTCCGCCTTCTTATTAATTTACATTTAACCACAATGAAGTTTAAAAAAAAGACTTTAATTTTAAATAATAAACCCAAGCCAGCTCGAGTGGATATTTTTGAGTTTGGCTCCGGCGCGCCACGAGTGGCCATACTCAACGGTCTGCATGGACTGGAACGATCCGGCGGATATTTGGGCTTAGCTTACGCTCGGCAATTTAAGCGTCAAGGCTTGCTTTCCGTTATCCCATTTGCCAACCCGACGTCGCGAGATCAAAATACCCGGCTGACACCGGAAGATCGGGTGGATCTAAACCGGGTTTTTCCCGGGGCGAACAGCGGCACTTTGTCCATCCGCTTGGCACGGAAACTTTTTGATTACTTAAAAACATTCGATCTAGTCATTGACATTCATAATTTTCCGAAAATGGACATGCCGTTCGTCGGGGCGTGGATCACGCAGGGACCGGAAAAATTGCAGCAGCGGACGTTGCGCTTGATCCAATCTTTCCGCCCGGAATACATTTGGAAGCTGGATACCCGGCGAGATGAGAAAAACAAAGCCGGTTCATTGGTTGAGGCCTTGTTAAACTCGGGGGTGGCGGCGTTTTCTTTGGAAGCCCCGGACATTGAATTGATTAAGCCCCGTCACGTGACCGGTTTTATCAACGGGGTTGAGCGAATTTTTCGATCTCTGAACAATTCTCGAGACACCAAGAGTCAGAATCCGAAATTAATCACTCGCATTCCCGCCCTCGCCCCGATTAGTGGGTTCTTTGTCCCGCAAGTCAGAATCGGGCAAATGATTTCCAAGAATCAACCAGTCGGGAATCTGATCAACATGGAAAACCTGAAAACGGAAACCATCAGGTCGCCAATTGGCGGTCCGGCAGTTTTCGTTTTGAAAAAAACCCTGGTCAAGGTCGGTGACCGGGTGGCAATCATTGGCAATGTTTTAAAGGAGGAGTAATGAACGAACGACTCAAAAAGGAAATCATCAGGTTGACCGCTCAGTTGATAGCCTTCCGTTCAACCGCCGACAACCCGAGTGAGCTGGCCGCTTGCGCGTATTTTATCGCCAAATGGTTTGCCGGCTTGCCGGTGCGCGTCTTGCGATTCCATAGCCGCGGGGTGCCGTCGATCGTAGTGTTGCCACAAGGCGTCACCAAACCGCGGGTTTTCCTCAACGGTCACTTTGACGTGGTGGCCGGTGAGACTTCGCAGTTTCGCATGCGCCGCGCAGCCGGCCGATTGATCGGCCGGGGAACGATTGACATGAAAGCCCAAGTGGCCGTGATGATGGTGCTCATGCGCGAACTCACGCTCCGGGGTCAGCGCGATGTAGGTTTGATGCTGGTGGGTGACGAGGAGTTGGGAGGAATCAACGGCACGAAATATCTTCTATCTCGGGGCCAGCGCTCGGCATTTGTCATTGCCGGCGAACCCAGCGACCTGCGGATCGCGTCCGAAGCCAAAGGAATTCTGAATCTGGAACTGACAGCCCGCGGCCGCAGCGCCCACACGGCCCGGCCTTACCAGGGCATCAATGCAATTGATCTTCTGGCCCAAGCCTTGGTCAGGATCTCCCGGGCGTTGCCCATCCCAAGCAAGCGCCGCAACGCCAGTGTCACCACTTGCGTGGCGACGACAATCCAAGGTGGCATGGCATCCAATCAGGTGCCGGTTCAGGCTCGCTCGACGCTCAACATTCGATATGCGCCGGCGGATCGACCGCAAGCGCTTGAGAAAAATATCGCCAAGTTGGCCGGCCGGGGCATTGCGGTAAAACGCTTGTCCGTTGATCCCGCCGCCCATTGTGATCCCGCCAACCCTTATCTGTTGAAATTGGCCAGATCGATCACAACTGTCACCCGCCGGCCCGCTGCGGTGGTTCGGAAAGCCGCTGGCTCCGATATCCGTCATTTTACCCAAGCGGGGATTCCGGGTGTGGTCTTCGGCCCATCCGGCGGCGGCTCGGCACACAGTGCCAAGGAGTGGATCGGCGTTTCATCCTTAGTAACCTTCTACGAGGTTTTGGAGAAATTCGTGACCAGCCTGTAGCGCGAGGTTGGGGCGGGAATCCCTTGGGTTCCCGCCCTGAATTTTTTTCTTGACAAAAAAGCCTGAAGAGTATAAGATATTTTTACTATGTTTAAACGGCAAGGCGAAATTACAAAGAGCGTCCTGGGAATCATTGCGATTCTCGACCTCTTGATTTTGCCCAAACCGGCCGCTTTCGCATAGTACTCGCTAATTGAGTTGCTAACGAAACCGGCCCCCTGGGCCGGATTTTTGTTTTATGCATCGGGACTAGCACCTAAAGTTGGGTTCCAGTCTGGGTGCAGAATAATGAGGAGGATGAACATGAAAACGACCGTAGTCCGCGATGAAGCCAGCCCGGTGCGCAAACAGACCGATTCCCAGGCGCAGGAGCGGCCGAAAAAGAATCGGCCAAACCAGTCCGGGATCAGGCCCGAGCACCGCCGACTCGCCGACGATATCTGGAACAAAAGCTGAGAGGATGACATGGATTGGAAAGCAGCCGGAGCGGGATTTCCGCTCGTAACGAAGGACGAACCCGGACAGGCAAGTTCGGCCAGCTCGCCGAAACCTAACGCGAAAACGGTCGCCATCAAAACGACACCGGCCGCGTGCGACTTCAGCTCAACCCCGGTCGAAATCGGCTACGGCCACGGGGTCTAACGCACCAGGAGGACGGATGACACAGCGTGATGCTTCCCCGCCGCCCCCAACCGTCGGTCGCGCCAAATACACCGGGCCGGCCAAATACGCGCCGCCCGGCTATGTCAGAACCGGGCCGGCCAGACAGCCGGGCGAACCCGAGACGTACGAATACCAGGACCCGGACGCTCGCAATCCTGATGACGGAGGGGACTAATGGCTGTTCCTGCGATGACCGATTCGAGCTATCTGGGCGAGGTCGCAGGCCACCTCGACGTCCATATCAATGCAAACGACGAACTCCAGTGTTCCTGCGGCGCCGTCGGAGAAACGGAGCATGAGCTCGCGCAGAGCCAGTGCGACATAGACGACGACTAATCGTCGTCCCACCCCTGAAGTTTGCGGGGTCAACTGCCAAAAGCTTTTGACCCCGACCCTTTTTCCACAATTTCATTTGACACTAATTTATTTTTTTGCTAAAGTTTTCAGGTATGAAATCCACATTCACCTGCAATTTTATTAAGACTCAAACCTCCCAGCTCATTTGGGATATGCACGTGCGCGTGGTCGGTTCATATAGAATGTAAGTTTTTCCAAAACATATTTCTAGAATGAACCGACCGAACAGGTCGGTTTTAAAATGGCCGGTTGAGAATCGGATTCAGGGCACAAAAGTTTGTGTTTTGAAATCGGGGATCAACCCTAAAGTTTATCAGACGGAGGACTTAACAAGAATGACGTTCGAGCAGAGGCTACGCAACGAGTTAGCCAGTCGCGAGAAGAACCTCGCAACCTTGAGGAGGCTGATCAGACTCAATGAGTCCAGTCGCCGAACTGCGATCAAAAGCCGGGCCGAACGGGCTCTGCTTCGGGCCAAGATTGAGCGCCTCAAGAGCGAAGTAGACATTGAACGGCGGCTCCACGACAACACCCAAGGGCGTTTGGCAAGGCTACAAGCCGCGCCGATCAACACCGTACCGAGCTTCGCCGGCGTCTTGACGCCGGCCTAAAGGAGACAGATTGACCGAGACATCTGACCACCTCTGTAACTCGCATGACCCTACCGGCCACAAGCGCAATTATCCCTCGTGGCTAAGTTATGCTCCGGTCAACCAGCGGCACGTGCCTGTTGGCGACTCCACGCGCTGTGCCTGCGGTACCCTCATCGACGGCGCGACGAAGTTCCAGGCCTGCCCCCAGCGCCTGGCCCAGACGCCCCTCGCCGCCAGCAGCGGCCAGCCCGACTAGTCGTCCTACGTCATCAGATCGCGCGTAACGCAAAAACGGATCTGTCCAGCGCTATGTCTGGACACGTCACCGGTTGAGCGTCCGCGCCGGACGATGGCAAGTTCCCCCTGAAGGAACCCCATCGTCCGTTTTTTTATTTTGACTTCGTCAAAATAACTCCGGCCGAAGCGTCGGAGCTCCCAAAATTAAAAGCAGCCCTTTGGCTGCCGAGTTTAATCTATTTGGTCGACCAAGTCGAGATAGGTGGAAAACTTATCTCGAGCTTGTTAAGCAATTATATCACTGTCTTTTAAATACAAATATCAATATAGCCTTATCAGCTAGATCTGATCGCTTGGTAGCCTAAAAGTATTAGAAAGATGCCGACAGTATTTAATATAAAAGAAATCAATATAAATTTCGAGGCTTTGATGTTTGTTATGCCCATAAGACTGACGCCCAATTCGTCCGGTAAAGGACTGGCAATAATAATTGCACCAAGTATTGGCAGCATCCATGCAAAAAGGTGGCTATAAAAAATTTTCCTAAGTTGACTATTGCCAAATTTTTGATAAAGAGGTCTGATTTCTTCTACTAATCTATCTTTCACGAACCTGAATATCAAAAAATCTCCAAACATGGCTCCTAATCCAGCAAAGAATGCAATACTAATTATGGAAAAACTATCTGTTAAAGCGGTAAGGATAATAGTTCCGATGCCAAAAGTAAAAGTTGAGACAAACAAAATACCGCCTAAGAAAGCACCTAAGTATTTTAATTCCTTTAGTTTTAGCAATAAACTTTGAAATGGCAGGTAGTCTGCCAGAAAGAAAGCAATCAACAAGCCAATCAATACTAAAGTTATGTTTTTGTATTTGAACTCTTTCCAAGAAGCCATGGATTAATGATAGCAAAAAATTAATATATTATTAAACCGTTCAGTTTTGAGAGGTTTCGACAATGCTCGTGAGCAAAAAACACGGCTTATAGACACCTGTTTTTGCTGGTTGCTGATTAAGCGAGAGCCTGTATTTCTGCTATAATTTAATAGTATGCAACTCATTAAATATTCTGATATTTACAACGTATGAAGATTGCAATGATTCATTGGGGCTATCCCCCGATTATTGGAGGAGTAGAAACTCATCTATCACAGCTCTGCCCGGCTTTGGTGGAATTGGGCCACGAGGTTTTTCTGCTTACGGGCTCACATCCGGAAGCCGCGTCTTCTTACATTGAACACGGAGTGAAAATTAAGCGGTTGCCCATTATGGATTTAAATTGGTTGTACCATCGAGGATTTGCCAGCTTGGAAAATGACATTAATCGCGAGATCGAGGTTTTTTTAGATGAAACCAAAGCGGAGATTATCCATGCCCACAACATGCATTATTTTAGCAAGATCCACGCTAAAGCACTGGAGCAAGAGGCGTTAAAGCGGAATATCCCGCTGGTACTTACGGCTCATAATGTCTGGGACGATTCGGAATTCCTGTTACTTTCAAATATAAAATGGGATCATATTATCGCGGTCAGTCAGTTTATAAAAAAAGAGCTGGCGGGATTTGGATTTAATCCTGACAAAATTACCTCCATTCTCCACGGCGTCAGAGGTAACAATTTAAATTTATCAAACAAAGAATCGGCGTGGCAAAAATACCCGGTTTTGAAAAACCGCAAGGTTATTTTTCATCCAGCCCGTATGGGCCTTGCAAAGGGTTCTGCGGTAATTGTTAAAGCTTTTCGCTTGATTAAGAATGAATTTCCCGATGCCTTATTGGTGTTGGCCGGCACAAAAAATATTATTGATTGGGGCGAATACCAACAAAAGGAAATTGCATACATCGTTCAACTCCTAGATGTGTTGGGATTAAGAAAGGACACTCTGATCGACCAGTATCCGGTGGATTTTATGCCGGCAATGTATGTCGCCGCTGATATATGCGTCTACCCTTCAATTTTTTCCGAACCGTTTGGTTTGGTTATGCTCGAATCCATGTCAACGGGAAAACCCGTAGTAGTCAGCCGTTCCGGCGGAATGCCTGAAGTAATCAAATCCGGCATCAATGGCTATATTGTCCCGCCCAATGATTATATTTCGCTGGCCCGAGCAATTGCTAAATTATTTAAGGATCCGAAATTGGCTTCAAGGTTGGGGCAGAATGGATTAAAAATTTTCCATCAGAAATTTACTCTCGAGCGAATGGTAGATGACATAATTATTATATACAATAATACTCTTGATTTAAAACGCCAAACAAAAATCTATGGATCAGATTCTTAAAGACATCGAGCAAAAATCTCTGGAAATATTACTTACAAACCGTAGGCAGACGGACGGTTTTCAATACACGATTCCTTCCCCACAAACCTATCCCTACCAGTGGTTGTGGGATTCCTGTTTTCACGCCATTATTCTGTCGTATTTCAACCCCGAGGATGCAAAAAAAGAAATACTGGCTTTGGTTTCCAAACAATTTGAAAACGGTATGATTCCTCACATGATCTACTGGCAAAAAGGCGACGTAATCAACCTTAACTGGGGCAAGGATGGCACCAGCTCCATCACCCAGCCGCCAATGCTGGCCTACGCAGTTTGGGAAATATTCAAGAAAGATCATGATAAAAAGTTTCTTGAAGTGATGTATCCGCATCTTTACCATTTCTATAATTATCTGCTGACAGACAGAGATCCGCGAAAAAATTATTTGATTGGAATTATCAATCCGGACGAATCCGGAGAAGACAATTCTCCCCGGTTTGATATTCCTTTGGGTTTGCCGCCCCAACACACCCTGGACGAAAATACCAAAAGGCGATACAAGTTGATTGACGAAAATCTGACCTGCAATTTTGATGCGCCGTTTTGCATGAAAAATTTTTTTTGGGTCAAGGACGTGCCGTTTAACGCCATTTTTGTCGAAAACTTGCGAGTACTGGTTTTGATTGCCGACCAATTGGGATTAAAAGACGATGCTTTGAATTTTCAGCAACAACAGCTGGAAGTTACTAAGGCTATGCGGGAAAAAATGTTTGAAGATGGACTGTTCTGGTCGACTTACGGTGAGGATTATAAAAAAATCAAGGTGGTAACCTGGGCAATATTTATTCCGCTGTTTGCCAAAATATTAAGCCAGGAAGAGGCTGTCGATTTGGTCAACAACCATTTGCTTAATCCTGATGAGTTCTGGTGCGAATTTCCCATACCGACCGTGGCTCTAAACGAACCCTCATTTGACCCTGAAGGATTCTGGAGGGGTCCGACTTGGATCGCCGTGAACTGGTTTATTTTTAAGGGATTGCTAAATTACGGTCTAACTGAGCCGGCGGAAAAAATTATGCGAACAAGCATTGAACTGATAACGCAATCAGGATTTCGGGAGCAGTTTAACCCATTAAATGGTAAGGGTTCAGGAGCCTATGATTTTACTTGGGGAGCTTTGGTCATCGACATGATTAAATCTTTCGAAACCCCAATTGGCGAAAAGAGTTTGATCTAGTTGCTAAACGACCTAAAAGTTCTATTGGTCGGGGTATCCGGAATCGAACCGGAACTACATGCACCCCATGCACGCGGGCTACCACTACCCCATACCCCGCCCATCTAAAAACGAGTTGCGCGCCTGTCCGCCGAAGTTTACAGACGCAGGCGGATACTACCGGTATGCTACAGCCCGTAGTATTCTTCCGTCATTATATCAAATTTCATGGATAGTTATCAAACTGATTGACACATTTACGACGATCGCATAAAATGTGTATATGAAAAAATCGGAGATAATGAAAGAAATATTGGTCGGTTTGGCGGCGGTAGGGGCGGTGGTATTAATTGCAGCAGCAGTTCCAAGTTTACCTATAGCCCTTGCTGGGGTTTACAAGCCGCTTCGGCGCTATAAAGACCATCAGATCCGTCGAGGTTTTGCTTATTTGAAACAAAAAAAGATGATCGGGATTGGGCAGGAGAAAGGAAAAACCATCATAAAATTGACGGAAGCGGGCAAAAGCCGCCTGGTAAAATTTCAACTCAATGACTTAAGAATCAAGCTGCCGAAAAAATGGGACGGGAAGTGGAGGATGGTTATTTTTGATATTCCGGAGCGATTTAAGGTTGCCCGGCAAGCCTTAAGCGCCAAGCTGCGCGAACTGAAATTTGAACTACTGCAGAAAAGCGTTTGGATTTGCCCTTATTCTTGTCAAGATGAAATCGATTTTATTGTGGCAGTTTACGAAGTAGACCCATTTGTCCGATTGTTTACCATTGACTCCTCCCAGCTAGAAAAATATTGGCAGAAAAAGTTTAATTTAATATAAATTTAATACGAAGTCGTCAACACATTTACGACGATCGCATAAAATGTATTTATCGGATAAAAGCGACAGGGATAAATAGCATTGTAACGGGTGTTTTAAAATTGCCTGCCTGGCACGCTTTATGGCGGAAGCCGTGGCGGACGGGCCCGGTTTTTGCTATGATAAAATCACATTAACCGCATATATATGTCCATATATATGCCTGTATATATGGCAAAATCCAAGTCCAAAAAGCCGGTGAGTCATTTGATCCGTTTGGGTCCGAGTTCCACCGTCGTGGTCTTACCGGCCAACCTGGTTCGGTCCCTGGGGTGGAAGAAGCATCAGCGGGTTTTGATCAGACGCATCGCCCGCGGAATTAAAATCATTGACGCGAGAACCAAACAATAATTTATGCATATCAAGACATTTCGGGAACTCAATAAAAAATCAGCTTTTGAGGCCGGGGGTAAGGGGGCATCTTTGGGCGAGATGACCAATGCCAAAATTCCGGTGCCGCCGGGATTCGTCGTGCTGGCCAATGCCTTTGACCGGTTCTGCGAGGAAACGGATCTGGATGTTGAAATCGAAGCCACGCTCAAGAAGGTTAATCATAAAGACATCAATTCCGTGGAAGTGGCGTCGGAAACCATCCGGGCTTTAATCAAGAAGGCCAAAATGCCCAAGGACATTGCTACGGAAATCATGAGCCACTTTAAACAGCTCAAGGCGCCGTTTGTGGCGGTGCGCTCCTCGGCCACGGCGGAAGACAGTTCTAGCGCGGCCTGGGCCGGCCAACTCGAAACCTATTTGAATACCACCGAGAAAGACGTTTTAAAAAACGTCCAGCGATGCTGGTCATCGCTGTTTACGCCACGGGCGATTTTTTACCGGATTGAGAAGAAAATGGCCAAGGACAAAGTTTCCGTGGCCGTGGTTGTGCAAACCATGGTCCAATCCGAAATTTCAGGAATTTGCTTTACCGTGCATCCCGTGACCAAAGATCGCAACCAAATGGTGATCGAAGCGGGGTTGGGCCTGGGCGAAGCCATTGTCTCCGGTTCGGTCACTCCGGATACGTATATCGTGCACAAGGACGATTTTTCGATCCTCGATATCAATGTCTCGGAGCAAACCATGGCGATTTATAAAGTGGGCAATAAAAATGTGGACAAAAAATTATCGGCCAAGGAAGGGGGCCAGCAGAAATTGACCGGTAAGCAAATCGTGGAGCTGGCCAAAATTTGCAAAAATATTGAGAAGCATTACAAAAAGCCGGAAGACATTGAATGGGCTTATAAGGGCGGGAAATTCTATATTACCCAATCTCGGCCAATCACGACACTATGAGTATTAAAATAATCCAAGATCGAATTTCAAAGAATGTTCTGGAGCAAGCCGCGGCTGAAAGCTTTGGCACCATGGTTAAAGCTGTCGTGGATATTGAAGATGGCATCATGGCCCTCGGCGGCGAATTGCATGCCGATGCCGAAGCGGAACTGTTGCAGATCGGGAGCGTAAACGAAAATCTTTGGGGCATAAATATTTATCCCGCCCAGCCGCCGGCCGACCGGATTGAATACATTTCGCTGATTAACATCCGCTCCAGTCAGGGCAATCAAACCATGGAAGTTGAAAACCAGTCAGTTCGTGACAGGATAAAACAAATCGTTGATAAACTAATCGAATAATATGCCGGTTATTCATCAAAACTTAGCCGCCGGCAGGTGGGCGCAAATGACATTGAGCCAGCAGCTGGCCAATGTCGGCAGCGAGTTTATGCGTTGGCAGAGCCAGAAAGACCCAGTTTTAAAGCAGGCGGCTCAAGATCGGATGCTGGAGCTTTTGGATTTGACCATTAAAGCGCATCCCGGAGCGGCCGCGAAAGAATTAGGACGTTTGCGCGAGTCAGTTTGCCAGCCCCAGCATACTGCGTCATTGAAGAAATATTTTATGGACTTTGCCTTATCAGCCCGAAAGATATGACCAAGCTTCATTCAATCAGAAATTTAATTATTGAAACGAATATGAATTTGTATTCGTGGTCGTTGATTGAAAGCGGATTTTTGCTTTCACCGTCCGTCAAAAGGTTTGTGGGCGGAGAATTTGGCCAAACCGTTATGCATGTGGTTCAAGACAGCGGCGAATGGGGCGTTGACGTCAAGCTCTGGAACGACCTCGGGCAAAAAGTGCAGAACAAGCTGGCCAGCCGGACCTTGGATGCCCATCAAAACCTCAAGGAGCATCTGGATCACGGCAAAATTCTTTTTAAATTGGCAGGAGAGGTGATTGATAAAGATTTAAGCCAATGGACGACCAAGCGGACTATAGCCTGGTTAAAATTATCTTGGGATCATTACATTGAGCTCAATGCTTTGGGTTTTTTGGCGGTTGTCAGTGATTTTGATCATAATCTCTTGAGCAACTCCCTGGCCAGAATTTTGGAAAAGCACAGCACGCCCGCCAACCCGACCCAAAAATATTTAGCAGCGCTGATCAGCCCCAATCGACCGGATCTGAATTGGATCGAACTGCTCGACTTGCTCGAAATTGTCCGCAAATATAAAACTTTGAATAAGATTACGGCCTCGGCAGAATTTCGCCGGCATGCGAAAAAATACAAATGGCTCAATTACGGCTATCAAGGGCCACTTGGGACGACAGACGATTTCGCCCTGCGGGCGAAGAAGTTGTTGGCCGATAAAAAATCAATCCGGCAGATCTACCTGGAGCATAAAAGTCAGTTTGAGGTGATCAAACAGAACCAGGCCCGAATCGAGCGACACTTAAAGCTTACCGATCACGAGCGGTATATGTTTGACCAGGCCCGGACCCTGATGTTTACCAAGGCTTATCGGTTGAATGTTCGGCATGCCATTCAGTATGCGTTTGAGTTGATGTTCGTCCATTTAGGAAAGCAGTTGGCGCTGCCGCTGACTTTTTTTCGCTATTGTTTGCGCGAAGAAATTTTGCAGTTGTTAACCGGTCATAAGGTTGACACGGTGGAAATTATCAAACGACGAAACGGCGTTCTCAAGATTGTCGATCGGCACAAAACCAGATTCATCCCCGCCCGCCAGATTGATCAGACCCTAAGAAAGGTTCTGGAAAAAGAGACGGTGGTCAAGCAGGATTTTGTCGACGGCCAAGTGGCCTTTGCCGGGCGCGCCCGTGGGAGGGCCCGGTTGGTGTTTGGAATTCCGGATTTGGGGAAAGTCACCCACGGCGATATCTTGGTCGCGGTCACAACAACTCCGGATGTCTTGCCGGCCATGTCCCGGGCCATTGCGTTCGTCACGGATTCGGGCGGGATTACCTCGCATGCCGCAATCGTGGCCCGCGAAATGAAAAAGCCGTGCGTCATCGGCACTAAATTTGCCACCAAAATTTTTAAAGACGGGGATATGATCGAAGTCGATGCCAACAAAGGAACAGTGAGGAAAATATGAGTCCCGTTAGAGCCAACCAGATGTTCTATGTTTACGTTTTGCTAAGTATTAAAGATAAACGATTCTACACCGGCTCAACGGTTGATTTACGGAAACGCTTCAGCCAGCATAACAATCAAGAAGTTTTATCTACTAAAGGTCGAGGTCCGTTTGCTTTGATCTACTACGAGGCCTGCTTAAACGAAAAAGATGCTAGAATTAGAGAGAAATATCTAAAAACAGGAATGGGCAAGCGATATATTAAAAATCGGCTGAAGCGTTTCCTGGCTCTAACGGGATGAACATCACGGTCGCGGACATGAAAAAGATCAAATGGGAAGTTTTGGAAGAAAACGAACCCATTAGCCTTTATCCCTGCCTCTATCCGGGCTGGTCGGGCATCATTGAGCGCATCAGCAAAATACTCGGCAAAGCTCAGCGCAATAACCTAAATTTGCACCGGAAAAACAACGGCATTATTTTTGTGGATCACAAGGAATGGAAAGAACTGGGCGCACACACGCTCCGGAAAATTTTGAAGAATCCGAAGTGGGGCACGCAGTTAATCGCCGACATCCTCCAGTATGCCGATGCACTGACTGAATTCTCCAGTAAGATTTACAGCCAAAATCTCAAAAAACTTTCTTTGATTGAGCTTTATCAGCTTTATAAAACCTATTTGGAGAAGGAGACGGAGCTTTATGACTACGCCACGCCGCCGGTTTATTTGGATTTATATAAGCCCCACCTGACGAACTACCTGGTGGCTTACTTAGATAATCTCGCGAGACGGAACAACTTTTCGAAACGGGGCAAAGAACTCTTCGCCCTCCTGACCATCCCACGGCAATTGTCCAAAGTCCAGTTGGAAGAAAAAGCGCTGCTGCGCCTAGCTGCTGGCCGGCCGGATAAAAACTTGCTCAAACAACATGCGGACCAATTTCGCTACATGGGCTATAATTTTGAAGGCCCGGCCTTTCCGGACAGTTACTTTGCGCAGCGAGTTGCGCAGGCGCGGCGGGACAAGCTCAGTCCGCAACAACAGATCAAGATCATGACCAGAGAAAAAATTGCCGCGGCCCAAGAGGAGCGGAAACTAATCCGACGCCTGAAGATTGATAAAAAATACCAAGTCCTGCTGGCGATCACCAAGGGCCTAATTTATTCCAAAGAATACCGGAAGATGTCGTTGGTCGAATCTTATTATCAGATTGAGCCTTTATATAAAGAACTGGCCAGGCGGTTTGGATTGAGTTTGGCTGAAATCAGGAATTGTCTACTGACAGAAATTGAATTGATGGCGAAGGGCAAAATTAAGCGGCCGAAAGATTTGGCCGCGAGAATGAAAGGATTTATTTTTGTCGTCCTGGATGGCCAGTTGCCCGGGGAGGTGATTGTGGACCACCGGTTGGGGCAGATGAAGGAGTATTTGCTCAAAACTGAAGATTTCAGCGAAGTTAATTCCTTTCATGGTCAGGCGGCCAGCTTGGGCAAAGCCCGCGGCCGGGTTAAAATTATCAGCACGATTAAAGATTTAAAGAAGATGAGAAAGGGCGACATTTTGGTCTCCCAAATGACCAACCCCGATCTGGTGCCGGCCATGAAGCTGGCCGCGGCGATTGTGACTGACCTGGGCGGGATCACCTCGCACGCCGCGATTGTTTCTCGCGAGCTGAGAAAGCCGTGCGTCATTGGCACTAAAATCGCCACTAAGGTTTTGAAAGATGGGGATATGATTGAAGTCGATGCCAACAACGCAACCGTGAAGAAACTATGAAACCCAAAATTAAATTGATTATTGTTGACTATTACGGTGTTTCGACCAAAGGCAGCTACAAGGAAACCAGCCAGTGGATTGCGAAAAAATACCATTTGCCATACAAAAAAGTTTATGACGTGGTTTATCATAAATATTTTTCTCCGGCGGCGTTGGGAAAAATAACCGAAAAACAATCTTTTGAGGGGCCGATCCGCGAATTTGGGCTCCGGGAAACCTGGCAAGAACTGTTGGCTAAACATATGTCATTCCAGCACGAAAACAAGCCCGTGACGACTCTAATGAAAAAGTTGCAGAAAGAGGGTTATCAGATTTTGATTTTGTCGAAAAATACCCCGCCGCAATTTAAGGCGGCGTTGAAAAAAATCGGCACCAGGAAATATTTCAAGAATATCATCAATACTTTTGATTTGAGACTACCGAAAGCATCAAAAAAAACTATGCGAATTGTTCTGAAAAAGTTCAAAGTTAAACCCGAAGAGACCGTTTATATTGATGACCAGGATTTTAACCTGCCCGAGGCCCGCAAGATGGGCGTAAAAACAATATATTACCGAAGTTTCCGCCAAATGAAGAAACAGTTAGATAAATATTTGAACTAAAACCCGCCTCATCGGCGGGTTTATCAGTTTTATTCTTTCTTTTGGGCTTTTTTTCGTTCGGCCAAATTCTCGGCCAGGCCGCTGATTCTGGCCATGTCGATCTCATATTCTTGGCCGCGCAGCAGAAGTTTCACTGATTGGTCGCCGCCTTCATCGGTTTTAGAAATAAATTTGAATCCTTCACCAGGGTTCAAGGCGCCGCCGATTTCGTCCAGGGATTTGAACCCGCTGCGGCCATCGGGTTGAATCAGGACTTCTTGTAAGAACGGTTCAAGTTTCGGGCCATGTGTGGCGTTCAAAAGTTGGATGTCCGAATCACTATAGAGCCTTTTGGTCAGGCGGATTTCGCGATCGGCGGCAAAGGCGATTTCCTCGGCTGCCTCTTGCGGCGTGGTGGTTCCAAGTGCCTGAGCCCGGTCCGGATTGTCCAAATAATATTGAATTATTAAATCATACTCGCCGCGCGGGGAGTCATTTTTGATTTGACCTTGAGCCCAAGTTTTGGCTTCGGGCATAATTTTGTCGAAGTTCCGCGCCGTGTCGAGCTCTGGCCGCAGGCGGATATTGAACGCGTTTTCCGATTTCTGCCCTATGGCGATTTGTCCGACAGTTTTTTTACCCTGAGCCGCGGGATCAATTAAGAATCGGTTTATAACCTGCACATCTTCAGGCGTGTTTTGGAGCTGCATTTCAATGGTTTCTTGCGCGCGCAGTTTCGGGGAGGAATAGCCCTTCACAGGCTTATCGATGGTTTGGCCTTTGGCTGCCGCATTTTCTTGGCCTTGCTCGGTCAAAAAATCGGCGCTCATGCCCGTGGGCGTTTTCCCGGGCACTTCATGCCGCATGAATTCGATTTCTACCCTGACATTGCGGCCAAACCGCCCTTCTTGGTTTGCCTCGGGATTTCGTAAAACTTCACTCATAAAATTAAAGTTAATAGTTGATTTTATCCTATCATAGCGTCAGTTTTTGGGCAAAGCGAAAGGGCGAGCGGCAATCCTCGAGGATGAATCCTCGTGATTGAACCACTCGCCCTTCTTGTTCTGCACACCCTCCTTAGAGTGTGACTCACATTCCTAGACCGCTTCGGCCGGCGTGACACGGATCGTGTCGACGATCTCGACCATGTCGTTCTCGAAGGTGAGCACGATGCCCTCCATCTCCGCGAAGGAGACGTCGGTCACGTCCCTGGGGTAGAGCCACCACACGACCAGATCGATCATGGGGCTGTGACCGAACGCCACGGCCGTCTCGTCCTCGGCCATCTGGTTGAACATCGCGATGACGCTCTCCACCACGCGTGTCGCGAACTCACGAGCCTTCTCGTCGCCGTGAGCCTGACGCGTGGCTTTGAGGTAGTTGCTGGTCTCCTTGTAGGCCGCCTTGAATGCGTCGGTGCCGATTTCGGCCGCGAACTCGGGTGTCCCGATTTCGGCAACGACTGGCATGAGCGGCGGCGTGTAGCCGAGGCCCTTGGCGAACGCGTATGCCGTCTGCAGCGTGCGGATGAGCACGCCGTGGAAGATGCGGGCGAAATGATTGTTCACGAACATCGCGTCCGGCCCGTCGCCCACCTCGTGCTTGCCGAGTTTTGTCTTCTTCTGACCCTCGGCCTCCGCGAGTGCGAGGCCCTTGGGTCCGATGGTGTCGTTCGCGCCGTCCTTGAGACTGTGCCGACGATAGTGCAGCCTTTTCATCTGTGCCCTCCAGGCATCTGCCGAATAAGTTGTTGGTATGGGTCCGTGGCTGACTTCAATTAGTTAAAGTCAATCAAAGACCCATACTTTCGCTGATTTGAAAGAACTGCTACGAACTATATATATTAGCACTTTTTGACGGATTTGTCAAGGGGGTATATGCTATATTTATGTCATATAAGTTTACTATTGTTATTCTGCAAGAAGATAAGTTCTACGTTGCGCGATGCGTGGAGTTGGGAGTAGTCAGCCAGGGATCTACCATTGAGGAAGCGCAGGCAAATTTAAAAGAAGCCATTGAATTATTTCTTGAAGATAATCCCGCGGCAGATTCTTACTTGTCCGCCAAAGCGCCGTTTATAACTACGCTCGAAGTTCATCATGCCTAAAATTTTTTCGGGTAAGGAAGTGACGAAAGTTCTTTGCCGAAGTTTCGGCTTTTCTTTTATTTCCCAAAAAGGCAGCCATGTGAAATTAGCCAAACAGCAAGACGGCAAAACCATTACCACAATAGTCCCGATGCACAAAGAATTAGCCAGAGGGACTTGGAAGGGAATTTTAGAATTGGCTAAGGTTAGTGAACAAGAGTTTTTGGATAAAGCATGAAGCCCAAGTATTTATTCGACAAAGATCCCTGGTTTTTGGGGGAACACATTCCGGATTGCGACATCTTCTTTTTTCAGGTGCCTGCCACCTGTTTTAACAATGATTCGAGCTACGGTTTTATTAAAAAATATAAAAAGTTCCTCGGAATTTTCCGGGGATTTGCTCTCGATTTTTATGTCGGGGAAAAAGATTCGTTTGAGGTCGCCGAGTCAATTCTGAAGGCTCTGTTGGAGCGGCCGGGATTTGCCGCAGATTTGGATAAAAACATTATCAAGTGGTCGTATAAGTTTATTGCCAATTCCAAACGAATTGCCGCCCTGCCGCTGAGTGAATATTCCAATAAGCGGCTCTGGGAAACATATAAGCAAAACGACGCGCTGCACACCAAGCTTTACACTTATGGCTGGTTGCCGGTGGCTGTGGATTTATACCATAATAATTTTACAAACAAGCTGAAAAGCTATTTGTATTCGGTTTGTGACACGAAAGAGCAAGCTGAGCAGGCGTTCGTCGTGTTTACCACGCCGACGCGCCAGACGATTTTGGCGGATGAACGGGAAGATTTCCTCAGAATTTATGATAAATACAAACGCGAACTCGGAGCCAAGCGGGTTTCTCAAAGCTTAAAGAACGAGCTGGACAAACATTCAGCCAAATGGGGACACTTGGGCTATATTTATGCGGGGAACGTGGAAGTCTTTGGCAAAGATCATTATCTGAAGGAGTTGTTTGATTTGGTGCAACTGGGAGTGAGCTCCAAAAAACTTTTGGCCCAAGAATTAAAACAGCTCCGAACCGCGAAGCAAAAACAAGCCCAATTATATAAAAAATTAAAAGTTTCGCAGCAATACCGCAATTTGTTTACGGCTGCGCAAAACCTCGCCTTGTCCAAACTGATCCGGCGGCATGCGCAACTGCTGAATGTGCATTTGCTGCACAAAACTTTGTTGGTGGAAATAGCCGCGCGGTTGGATATTAGCCGATACCAATTGCAGTTCATGTTGCAGGATGAAGTCAAAGCCGCATTGATTAACAATAAACTGGATCGTGAGCTTTTGCGCCAGCGATTGAAACATTGTGTTTTTTATACGGAAAAAGGATTTGAAAAGATCTATGTCGGGTCGATGGAGAGGAAACTCCTCAGCACGGTGAATACCAAAATCGATAAAAAACTCAAAGAGCTGCAGGGCCAGACCGCGCAACCCGGTTATGCCAAGGGCATCGTTAAAATTATTTTCCGCGCCAAAGACATGGGCAAGATGAACAAGGGTGATATTTTGGTTAGCGTGGCCACCGATCCGGACATTGTCCCGGCCATGAAAAAAGCCGGCGCTATCGTGACCGAACAAGGCGGGATCACTTCGCATGCAGCCATTGTTTCGCGCGAATTGGGAATCCCCTGCATCATCGGCACCAAAATCGCCACCAGAATTTTTAAAGACGGCGACAAAGTCGAAGTCGATGCGGATAAGGGAGTGGTGAGAAAAATATGAAAAAGCTTAAACTTCTTCTGACGCGAGATTTTAATCAATGGTCCAACCAAATGCCGCGGGATATTATAGTTGGCCAATTCCCCACCATGTTCGGGGTTGGATTAACTGACCAAGTCATCATTTTTGACGGTAAAAGTTTTGGTTGGCATAGGTTTGTAGAAGAGATGGAGCAAATGAAACACGATATTTTAAAACTCCCGCTCACTCATCGGGCTTTTAAGTTGTCGACGCATCTGGTATTTAGAAACGAGGTCAAAGAAATAAGGAAAGTCATGACCGCTAAAGCAATTGGGATAAAGGACACCGCTCAATTTTATTCGGATTTTAAGAAACTCTTTATGAAAGTTTATCCCTATTATGCTTTTGCCATGTTTCTACCCGGTCCGTGGGCTGACGGCTTCATAAAAAAACACGGAGACAGAGGTAGAAAAATAGTTCAAATCGCTTACGAAAGTCGGATCAAAAGCGAAGGTTTGGCCAAGGAAGTGACGAATTTTATGAGAAATTGGTTAGGGCCTTTGTTGGCCAAAGCCGGCGTGTCGTCAGACTATTTGAAATTAATGTCGGTAGCTGAGATCGAAAATTTTGTTTATAAACATAAACTTCCCAAAACAGAAGTTTTGAAAGACCGGGACCGCGGATTCGTCTCGATTCAAAATAAAATTTACCCAACACGGAGCCCCCAAGCCCTACTTTTAAAACGCGGCATAGAATTGGTTGTCGAAGATTTGGATCGCGGCGGCGTCAGGGGCCAGACCGCTTTTGGCGTAAAAAAAGTGATGGGCCGAGTGTGTAAAATCGTCAATTCCGCGCAAGTGAATAATTTTCGGCCGGGTTCTATTTTGGTCACCCATATGACCAGTCCGGATTATTTAAGCGCCATGAAAAAAGCGAAAGCGATCATCACTGACGAAGGAGGAGTAACTTGCCATGCAGCAATCACGGCCAGAGAGTTGGCAAAACCTTGTATAATTGGCACTAAAACCGCCACCCAGGTTTTCAAAGACGGCGATTTGGTCGAAGTTGATGCCAATAAAGGGATTGTGAGGAAAATATGAAGAGTAATTGGATTAAAATATGGGAAAGAGGAGAATACACTCTTACCAGAATGGACGAAGTGGTTTTGAGCTTGCTTCATCCATATACAAAAAAGGTTTTAGGGTTTAATATTTCGAAAACTTTGGTCCTGAGTCTGCCGAACGGCAACGTCGTATTCTATGCTGGCGCGGCAGAATGGCAGAAGTTAGTGGACCGTGTTCGCCAAACTTTTTTCAGCAAATCGGCTATGAAAAGATACCTAGCCGAATATACAAAAGTAAAAAGAGAATTTTTGAGCAACTCAGCCTTAATTGCCAGCAGACTCAAAAAAAGTGCGAGTAAAAAAAGTCTGGGTCGATTGTATGAAAATTTTTTAGAATCAAATATCAGGTTTATGGTAATTGGTCAGTGGTTTGCTTTTTATTTGGCAGAAATCGCGGACGAAGCAATGCGCGAATTAAGCCAGAGTGTTGCAAGTCGAAAAAACAGAGAAGCGATGATAAATGCGGCGTTAACTCCGGCCAGGCTAAGTCAGATCAGGAAGGAAAGAATCAGCCTCCTGAGAATCGCCTTGGAAAAAAATGCCAATAAAAGAAACCGCCTGTTGGGCGGTCATCTAAAAAAATTCTCGTGGATTCCTTGTATTGGAGTTTTTGAGCCGAAGCCGTGGGACTTGGAGTTTTTTAAGCGCGAGCTATCCAAAATCAAACACGATCCTCGCAAGGAACTCATGAAATTTCATGAGCAACAGACGCAGGCCAAAAAATTTTTAAAAGACAATGTAAAGTTATTGTCGTCTTCGCAAAGATATTTATTGAAACATTCAAGGATCGGAACCTTTCTGAAAGATGACAGAGACGACACTCGCAGGCTGGGATACTATAATGCCAGACCTTTATATCAAGCTATCTCAGAAATCTTGGCAGTTAAGCCCGCAGATTTGGTGTATTTGACCAATACCGATATTTTGGACGGACTTTTGAGGAATAAGACATTTGGATCCAAAGAAATCAATTCAAGAAAGAAGGGCTACGTAATTTTAAACAATAAAAGAATAACTAAAGTTAAAGTCGGAAAAATTTATCAAAGTCACTATAAAAATTTAAACAGGCTGGTAAAAACCGACCAGATAAAAGGAATTCCGGCCTCTGGTGGAGTGGTGCGAGGCAAGGTTCGTGTCGTCTTGAATGCTTCCGTCCTCGATAAAGTAAAAAAAGGCGAGATTTTGGTTACCATGGTCACTCATCCTGATTATTTGCCTGCCATGAGGGTCGCGAAAGCCATAGTTACCAACGAGGGCGGGCTCACTTCGCATGCTGCAATTGTTGCGCGAGAATTAAAAATTCCGTGCATAGTCGGCACCAAAGTCGCTACTCAGCTTTTGAAAGACGGCGATATGGTTGAAGTTGACGCCAACAAAGGGATGGTAAGGAAAATATGAAGAAGCTTCATAAGTTTGCCAATGAATATGTCGTATCGCTGTTTCCCGTCTTTATGTTACCCATGGGGATGGAAAGCGGAACAAGACGGCTGTTTAACTGGCCGGTTAAAATTCCTTTTATTATCGAAAATAATGCCATCCAATGGCTCTATGAACCCACCAATTGGCAGATAGGGCATTCGCGATTGGTTGGAAGGATCAAGGCCAATCCTAAATTTTTGAGCCAGGCTTTCAAACAGATGGTGCGGCTCGGTCAGCGGCAGATTAAACTGGGCACCCACTTGTTGAGCAAATACCGCACAGCTCGCAATGCGGAACTTTTTAAATATTATTCGCAGTTTGTTCAGCAGAATGTTGAACTTTATGAATACGGTTTGTTGTTGCCTTTGTTGGATTATCAGGAAACAACTTTTCTATCCGATGAATTGCATAAGATATTGAAGCGAAAAGGTCAGGATCGGCACTTTAATTTATTGACGACCCCGGGGCGGGAAACTTTTGTCAAACAACAGGAAATGAACTTGTTGCGCTTGGCGCAAATCCGGCAACCGGCGGTTTTGGCCGCCCAAATCAAACGCCACACCAAGAAATTTTGCTGGGCTTATTATGTCTACGAGGGCCCGGCGGTGGACGAGCAGTATTTTTTTGACGCCTTGCGCGATTTGCGACAGCGAAAAATCAGCCCCAGAAATGATTTGCAGCGGCACGCAATAAATTTGAGAGGAATAAGGCAGAAACAAAAAAACGTCCTGGCCAAACTCAAATTAACTGTCTATGAACGGGAATTAGTAAGTTTGGCGAGAGATTCAGTTTATTACAAAGCTTATCGTCGGGAATTGCAAAGTCATTCTTACTATTTGATTGAGCCATTGCTGGCCGAAATAGGACGCCGATTGCATCTAAGCTTAAAGCAAGTCCGGATGTTATTGCCGCCCGAAATCAAGAAAGCTTTAACGACCGGCCAATTAAATTTAAATGAAATTCAGAATCGTCAAAAGCTTTTATTTTACGACTATAATTCTCGGAAAGGGCCAATTTGCCTTTCGGGCCAAAAAGCGCGTGCCTTTATTAACAAGAACGTCATAAATGAAAAATTAAACCTGAAAGTTAAGGAGTTCGTAGGGACAACGGCCTATCCCGGTAAGGTTAAGGGTAAAATAAGAATAATTAATTCTCCCGATCAGATGCATAAGATGGAAAAAGGCAATATCCTGGTAGCTATTACCACGAGCCCCAATCTAATGCCGGCGATCCGAATGGCCAAAGCGATTGTCACAGAAGAAGGCGGATTGACTTGTCATGCTGCGATCGTGGCCCGGGAGTTGCGGATCCCCACAGTGGTCGGCGCTGGCGCCGTTGCGCATGTGCTAAAAGATGGATATATTGTGGAAGTCGATGCGAATAAAGGGATAGTGAGGAAGATCAAATGACAAAAAAGATCACCTATCGGATCATGCGGACGCGCAAGTACTATTATCCAATACCTTCGATTTGGAACACAATCAGCGAAAGCACGCCCAAGACCAAACAGATCCACGGGATTAATTTTTCCCATGTCTGGCTGCATTGGCGTGATTTCGATTATAACCAGATTTACCGCGATCAGGAATGGCAAAAAGTTTGCACTTTTATTACGGACCGGATTATCAAAGACAAGACGTATGTTTCGAATGTTTATCAGAAGCAAATCAAACTAGGCCAAAGATTGGTTGCGTTTTCTCATCAAATTATTAAATTGGATTTATCCAAATATTCCATCAAGCGCTTGCTCGATCTCTATCAAAAAATCCATCAAGGCTGGTTGGGATACGACCAGGTTTGCACTTTGCCATGGTTTTGTGGCGCAGATAATCTGCGTGATTATATCTTCAAATTACTTGAAGCGAAGAAAGTTTCAGCTGAAAAGTTTATTATTTTAAGTTCCGCTCCAGTGAGGTCATTCAGCGCAAATGAAGAACTGGATCTGTTGAAGTTAGCACTCAGTAAGAAACTGGATAAAAAGTCGCTTGACGTTTTGGTTGATAAATATTTCTGGATTCCGTTTGGCTATGACGGTCCCGCCACGTATGACCGCGAACATTACCGCACTACGCTTAAGGAGTTATCGAAGCAAGGTCGGCAAAAGTTACTGCGGCGCCGGACAGAATTGGAAAGCTATGAGCAAAAAACTCAAAGCCAGCAGCAGGTGCTACTGAAGAAATATAATATTGATGGAGACACCAAGCGTCTACTCCGTGATTTGCAAATTTTGTCACTGATGACGGATCAGCGCAAGGAGTTTCATTTCCAATCGCACGTGGCATTTGCGCAAATTTTGCAGGCTATGGGTAAAAAGTTAGGAATCGACCATATCCTGCTAAAATTTTTACAATTTCATGAAATCAAAATGAATCTGAACAATCCCGATAAATTGGTCCGCCTGGCCTCTTTACGTAAATCAGGATTGCTCTTATTCACCGGCCGTAACGGTAAATTGACCATTATGACTGGACCCAAAGCTGAAAAATTAGGCAATGAAATGATGCCGAAGCTAGCTGGACTCAACCAAGTCAGCGGGCAAGTCGCATCCATAGGACGGAAGAATAAGTTGGCTGCCAGAGCTCGGGTGATTCTGGTTCCATCCAAAATCCATATGATGAAGGGACGAGAGATCTTAATTGCACCAATGACTTCACCGGAATACGTGCCAGCGATGAGAAAAGCGGCGGCCATAGTCACTGACGAGGGTGGTATTACCTCGCACGCCGCGATTGTATCACGGGAATTAAACAAATTGTGTATTATTGGAACTAAGTTTGCTACTAAAGTTTTTAAAGATGGGGATATGGTGGAAGTTGATGCGGACAAGGGAGTGGTCCGCCTCGTCTCGAGTGAAAAGCTTAAGAACGAGTCGAGACGGGTGAGGAAGATATGAACAAAAACCGGGCCAATTGGCAAAAAATTGTTTATGTTAAAGAAGCGCCGTTAATGCTGGACGGCGTGGCTTTGCGGCATGGTCGAACCGATAAGATTTTGGATGATCGGGTCACCATCCGCAACCAATCATATTTGTATTTGGACGGAGATATTTATTACGAAGCCACGGAAGTGAGAAACTATGACCGTTGGATAGAGAAAAATTCAGGTAACCTCCAACCCATCTTTGACTTGGTTTATAAAATAGCTGATCGGTTTGCAAAAGTGGAATCAAAATTTGACGCCGGAAGATTGAAAAGAAAGGACAATAAAGAATTGGTTGCGCTTTTAAAAAAATATTCCAGCGATTATCAAAACGTTTTAGGCACCCTTTATGTCCCGGTGCCAATGGATCGGGTGTTGAGTGAAAAAATTAAAAGATATATATCGAAAAAATTCCCCGATCAAATTACGGAAATTTTCAATTCATTGACAAAGCTTGAAAAAAAGCACAACGTGGTTCAATATCACGAGGAATTATTGAAATTGGCCTTAACCAAAAAAAACTCGAATAAAAAATTGGAGCTGCTAGCACAAAAATACGCCTTTCTGGGGATTAAATTTTATTTCGGCCGTCCTTTTACCGCTGCCACGTGCCGGAAACATCTGAGAGAAATGGACGACCCGACTGCAGAGCGGCGCCACAAAAATCAAATTAAACGCAATGAGACGAAAGCTTATACTGCCGCTATGAAAAAGTTAAATCCGCCAGGATTGATTCGCCGGCAGATTAAATGGCTGCAGGAAGCTGTCTTCATGCGAACCTATCGGTTGGAGCGAATCAGCGAAGGCGAAAATAACTCGTTTGTTTTATTGCGAGAAATCGGGCAACGGTTGGGAATTGATCCTTTTGATTTGATATATTTCCGGTTTGGTGAAATTGAACGGGCCTTAGCCGAAACACACAAAATAGGAGCCGCTGAAATAAAATTGAGAAAACAACCGTTTGGCATGGTTAGTTTGGATGCTAAAACTAAGTTTGCCTTTGGCCGCAATTATGCTGTTTTTAGAAAACGATATAAATTTCGGGTGGTTCAGATGAAAGAAATCAAAGGACAAGTGGCCTTTCCCGGTTTGGTTCGAGGAAGGGTGAGGATTATCAAAACCGATAAAGAAATGCATACCATACGCCCGGGCGAAATTTTGGTGACTCGCATGACAACCCCGGATTATATTTTTGCCATGAGAATCTCTGCGGCTGTTGTCACGGACGTGGGTGGAGTCACTTCGCATGCTTCCGTGGTCTCACGGGAATTGGCCAAGCCTTGCATAATCGGCACTGGCCATGCCACCCAAATTTTGAAAACGGGAGACCTGGTGGAGGTTGATGCCAATACCGGCGTAGTGAAAAGAATTTAAACATGAGAAAAGCGAGCGGCAATCCTCGAGGACTTGGGAGTCCTCGTGATTGAACCACTCGCCTTGGTAGACGATCAGACCGTCCGCGGTTCCGACACGCCCGTCGCGACGACCTCTGCGATATGGAAGACGCCGTCGCCGTTGTTGACGGTGACGCGGTAGACCGCGGCCGACTTCGCATCCTTTTTGCCCAGCAGGATCATGCTGGGCCGGCCGGCGCAGATGACGCTGTTGTCCGGAAGAGTGAGCAGGAGCTGGATCATCGACTGCGCCCCGTCCTCCGTGCCGGTGTAGAGGTTGCGCGGCAGCGTTGCGCCGTCGGCGAGCAGGATCAAGTCTTCGCCCTTGATCTTTTCGAGCGATTCCGGACCACCGACGACCGGGGTGAATCGCGTGTCGGGGTGTCGCAGCCGCACCGAGCGGTGACAGGTGATGTAGCCGAGCGCCGTGGCGACGTCGAGATGCCGCCGACCGGTGCCGACGAGCACCATCGAGGGCTGGCTCGGCAGTCGATTCTGCAGCGCTTGGACCTGCGAGAAACCGACGGGCGTCATGTTGGGGTTGGCGCCGGTTTCCTTATCGCCGTGGGTGACGATGTAAACTCTCTTCGTCATGTGCCCTCCTTGGGTGGCCATGATTTTTGCTGGTTGATGGGAATTGCTATGAGTTTGTGTCTGAACTGGAAATTCCAGGGCACAGAAAAACTCACAGAATTCAGCATCTAAAAAAGAACAGCTACGAACTATATATATTAGCACTTTTTGGCGATTTTGTCAATGCTGCGGTTTATCGTATAATGAACGCAATGCGGAATCATTATTTCAAAACTAGGGTGACCAAAATGGGGAAGTGGAATACCCCGCCGTTGGACACCGGCACTTGGTATGGCGAAAATACCAATGAATTTTTCAAACAAACCTTTGGCATCCCCAAGGGTATTCTGACGATGTATACAGGCGAGGATGGATATATGCACGCCTATGTGCCCACCAAATATTTCACTTTACTGCACAAGCAAATTGTCCAAATAAACCAAAACGATTACCTGGCCTTAAGCCGTAAGCTTAGAACTTTTTATTCCTTAGACGAAAAAGCCAAGGCCGCGGTGCGAGGAATTTATAAAAACCCTCATAAACTTTCGAATGCAGGTTTGGCTAAATCTATAGAGGAGATCAGACGTTGGGTCCATCATGTGGTGGTTTTTGATCAATTTGGCTGGCTGGGGGAAGAATACTGGACCCCATTGATGAAGAACATTCTGCAAAAAGAAGCCGGTTTAAATTTCGGAAGCAAAGAGTATAACGAAGTCATGTTTGCTTTAATCAAACCCGAACAAATTTCAACCACACTGACTGAGAAAAGAGCTGTTTTGTTTCAAGCGATAAAAATAAAAAATAAGAAAACCTCTTTTTTAGCCGCGTCTAAAATATTAGCCCAGCAATTTGGCTGGATGCCGATATTTACTTACGGAGATGGTTGGCAAGCTGAACATTATACCCAGGGATTAAAAGACTTAACCAAAAGTAAATTAAAAGATTTAATAAAAGAACTGGAAGAACTAAAGTACTATAGGATTATTCGCAACCGCGATATTTCTAAGATTGTAAAAAAATACAGGCTTGGGAAAAAAAGTCTGCAAATATTCATAGATTTTGGTTTGGCTTTAGACGTAAGAAACGAAGCCGAATATTTTGTAAGTTATGCAGGCAAGTTTCTCATGCCTTTATTCAACGAATCCCAGGCGAGATTATATCTTTCTTCTAAACAGCTGCGTGGGTTAACCGAAAAAGAACTAGTGGATGCATTGCGGGGTAAACAGTTCATAGAAAATATACAGGCGAAAAAGGGAAAGTATGGAGGCTGGGGTTATGATTTGGGTATGAAAAAAAGACTTAACCTTAACCCTATCGAAGCGGAAAATTTATTTAAACATATAGAAAGTTATGTTAAACCCATCCAGGGTGGGGATGAAAGTAAGGGAACCTGCGCCAGCCCGGGAAAAGTCAGGGGCAAAATTCGGATCGTGGCTTTTTCCGGTCAGAATGACAAGGTTAGAAATGGAGATGTTATGGTTACCTATGCGACATGTGTGGATCATCTGCCGGCGATGAAGCGCGCGGCAGCGATCGTCACCGAGGTCGGGGGCCTGACTTGCCATGCGGCCGTGGTGTCGCGGGAATTTGGCATTCCGTGCGTAGTGGCGTTAAAAAACGCCATGACGAATTTCAAAGACGGCGAGCTGGTCGAAGTCGATGCGAACAAGGGGATTGTGAGGAAGTTATGATTACCATACCCACTAAACAACTTGAAAAAGAATTTGTTTCTCAGGATTGGGATTTAAGGGTTAAAAGACCCGGGTATTTGCAATCACGCGCAATTGTAAGTCAGGCAGAGTTGCAACCCTTAAATATTTCGCGGTCGGTTGTGCTTAAATATAATTCAATTTTTTGGGTTAACGATGCTAACTTATACGATAATGCAGCGACAAAAAATTTCTACGATAAATTTATCGCTGCATTCAAGCAGGATAAAAAATGGCCTCTGAAGTTGGTTCAACAAATCGACAAGGCAGCGGGAGAGGCTCATTCGTTCTGTAAATATTTAAAGCATAAAAACTGGTCACAGGCCACCGTAACCGAGAAATTGACTACTTTAAAAAAATATAAGACTCTGCTTTTGCGCATACAAAAGTATTATATCGTAGCCGTTCCTTTAACTAACTATTGTGAGAAGGAGTTACAATTGAAAAATCCGACACTCCTTGCGGGTGCCAGATCTTATAAAGTGTTGGACGTTGACCGCCTCCACCTATCTTTGATCTCGATTAAATCTAATTCGGGAAGCAAACAGAAGGAAATGATCCGTAACCATGTTAAGAAATATGGTTGGATAAAAACAGCATACAATATTATTGATAACTATACAGAAAAGGATGTTCGAGAAGAAATAAAAAATATTAGTTCGAAAAAACTATCCGGCCATCCCCATGTGGGAAATAATTATATACTCGTTGGCCTTCAGGCTGGCATTTATTTACGTAACCGAATGAAAGAAATTTCTCAGCAAATTTGGTTTAGTTTTGAACCCTTGGCCCAGCAACTGGCGGCTGATTTGAATATTAAAAGGGAGGATTTTTTTCAGATGCGTGATGAGGAAGTCGTTCAGTCTTTGCGCAATAACAACATATTGGTAGCCAAGCGTGATGTCAAAAACCGTCATCAGGGATACGCGCATGGTTATTTAAATAATCGGGAAATTTTATGGACCGGCCCAATTGTAAAGAAATTATATAGTCACGTTACTAAGCCGGACAAAATCAATAAAAATGGACTTGAGGGTCAGGTAGCCTGCCGTGGGTTAGTACAAGGTGAGGCCAAAATCATTCTTAGGCAGGCTGAATTTAATAAGCTAAAACCTGGTGATATTTTGGTAACTAACATGACTACGCCGGACTATACAGTAATTATGAAAAAGGCTGGAGGAATTGTAACTGATGAAGGAGGTCTTTCTTGCCATGCGGCAATCGTTTCCAGGGAGCTTAATATTCCATGTATAATTGGAACCAAGATAGCGACCAAATCATTAAAAGACGGCGAGCTGGTCGAAGTCGATGCGAATATGGGGATTGTTCGAAAGTTAAAATCAAAAGGTAAAAAGTAAAATGGCAAAAAAAAGAAAACGGCAAGCAGACTAATTGACGTAATAATTATGACATGATACACTATTAATACTTAGTATTAACTAATAATATATGAGAACTTCGTCTTTAGTTACGGTGTCATTGCCGCCGGAAATGGTGGCTCAATCAGAGAAAGCTGCAAGAAAACAACACATGACCCGTTCGGAATTTTTAAGGACAGCCTTACGCCGCTATTTGGAGGAGATGGAAATGGAACAAGCAATTAAGATTTATAAAAAAGAGAAGCGGGAAGGCAAATTAAAGGTTCTTAAAGGTTCTTTGGCGGATTTGATGGGCTAAATTATGCAAATCAAAGAGATTAGTTATTCTAATCATTTTTTGAGAGCGTTAAGAAAATTGGATCGAGATCAAAAAGTAATTGTTATAGAACGGGAAAAAATTTTTAAAAATAACTGCTTCGATCCTAGACTGAAGACCCATAAGCTTGGCGGTAAACAGAAAAAATATTGGTCTTTTTCAATTACGCACTCATATCGAGTGCTTTTTGAGTTTCTAGGGAAAGGCCGGGTTGGTTTTATCGATATCGGTGATCATGATATTTACAGTTAGAAAAAAAATTAAAGTCATGGTATTTGGAGTCTTTGATTTGTTGCATCCCGGACATGTGGATTTTATCAAGCAGGCCAAAGCTTTGGGTGATTTTCTGATCGTGTCCGTGGCCCGCGATGTAAATGTCATCAAAATCAAAGGTCAGCGGCCGGTCCACGATGAAAAACAGCGCCTGGCAAACCTGGGAAGCGTCCCTTATGTCGATAAAATCGTTTTGGGGGGCAAAATTGACCCTTGGCCGCATATTGTGAAAGCACGACCGGATGTGATTGCCCTGGGGTATGATCAAGGATTGTATATTAGTCAGATAACAGATAACAGAAAACAGATAATAACCCTCGAGACAGAGTTGCAGAAGCATGGGTTGAAGAAAACCAAGGTCGTGCGGCTCAAACCCCATTGGCCGCAGATTTATAAGAGTTCGAAGTTGCGAAGAAGTATAAGGTATGAAGTATAAAGTATTAGTAAAAAAAGACCAGGGACGAGGAAGAGCGATGGGATTTCCCACGGCGAATTTTGATTTGGCCCAAGAGGTTAAGGATGGTATTTATGTTGGTTTGGCGAATAATCGGCCGTCACTAGTTTTCATTGGGTCCAATCTAACCTTCGGCGAAACTGTCAGACATGGCGAAGTTCATATTTTGGATTATAATGGCGATTTGTACGGCCAGGAGATAGAAGTTGAAATTCTAAAAAAAATTCGCGAGAATAAAAAATTTGATTCGCAATCTGAGTTAGTGGAGCAAATGAAGAAAGACGAAAAGGCGGCTAGAGAATTCTTTGGGTCTAATTCGCGCGAATAGGCGAATAGTTTGCCTACCAATTTTGTATAAGCTATAATCAAAGCAATTAACCTTCAGGGCGGGGTGACCCTCCTTCGCCGAGGCTTCGGCGGGCAGAGAATTCCCCACCGGCGGTATACCCCGCGAGCTTGAAAGAGCACGATCCGGTTTGATTCCGGAGGCGACAGTATAGTCTGGATGAAAGAAGGCGAAAGACTCTTTCTGCTTAATCCTCTCCCTCGACGGGAGAGGATGTCCGGTCAACTGACCGGACAGGAGAGGGTGATTTCTCGCTATGCCCCGAACGAGGGCTATTATTTTTTTTACCCCTCATCTGCCCTGCGGGCATCTTCTCCCGCAAGGGGAGAAGAAAGATCTGAAATGACTAATAAAAATTTTGGTCCCTGGATGGTGGCTTTGGCTGCGGTGCTTTGGGCAGTGGACGCGCCGTTTCGCAAATATTTAAGCGGTCAGCTGTCTTCGACCGTAATTGTGCTCATGGAGCATATCCTGATCGCGTTTTTCGTCCTGCCGATTTTCTTACCGCGCCTGAGGGAGTTAAAAAATTTATCCGGCCGCGAGTGGTTGTCCGTGATTTTTATCGGTTTTGGCGGCTCGGCCTTGGCCACAGTGCTGTTTACTCAGAGCTTCCACTATCTTAATCCCACGGTGGCAATTTTGCTGCAAAAGCTGCAGCCGCTGATCGCCATACTACTGGCAGTATGGGTGTTGGGTGAGAAATTATCGAAAGATTTCTGGACATGGACGGTTGTGGCTGTTTTTGGCGCCTACCTGGTGACGTTTCCGGATTTCAAACCGGCTGGCTGGACGTGGAATTCCGACACGCTTGGCGTTCTGCTGGCGCTCGGCGCGGCGTTTTTCTGGGGCGGTTCCACAGTTTTTGGCCGCTACGTGCTCAATAAAGTAAGCTTCCAGATGATGACATCCCTGCGGTTTTTGTCGGCGTTGGTCTTTCTATTTTTCATGAACGTTTACTACCACACGCTGTCCCAAATTAATTTGACCACGCGCAAGGATTGGCTGTTTGTGTTTATAACCGCGATTATTGCGGGATTTGCCTCGCTTTTGCTCTACTATTACGGTCTGCGCTCGACCAAGGCGGCCGTGGCTACGCTTTGCGAACTGGCCTTTCCGGTTGCGGCCGTGATCGTGAACTGGATATTTTTGGGTGCCACGCTGGAGAGCATGCAGATCATCGGCGGCTTGATTTTATTGATAGGAATTACTAAACTAACCTTGGTTAACAGCGAAGCTCATGAGGCAAATCTGGAAAGAATTTAAGGAATTCGCGGTCAGAGGCAATGCCCTGGATCTGGCGGTCGGCGTAATTATCGGGGCCGCGTTCGGCCAAGTCGTGAATTCGATTATCAATGATTTATTCAACCCGATATTATCTTTAATCATCGGCCAAGTTGATTTCCACAATATTACCATCGGTTTGCCCGGGCGACACACCTTGGCCTTAGGCTCGTTTATTAATACGGTTATCAATTTCACCGTCGTCTCCTTTGTGATTTTCCTCGTGGTCAAGCAAATGAACCGGTTTCGCCGCCGGCAATCCGACATTGTGCACACCAAGGAATGTCCTTATTGCCGCAACAGCGTCAGTATCAACGCGACTCGGTGTCCTTTCTGTACCTCTCAATTATAATTAAAACAATTAACCACAAAAAATATGCGAAAACTTGCAATTTTGTTTCTGGGCCTGGCGCTTCTGGCCGCGGCCTGCAATAAATCCCAACCGGCGGCCAATCCAAATCCCCCAAGCAGCCAAGACAACAACCAAAACCAAGCAGCACCCGCGGCTCCCAAAACATACGAAATTAATATGGCCGCTGGATTTAATCCCGCCACCCTGACCATTAAAAAAGGCGACTTGGTTAAATTTGTAAACACTGACAGCAAGCCTCATTGGCCGGCTTCCGCGCCGCATCCGACGCACACCGATTATCCGGAGTTTGATTCCAAACGCGCCATTGCTCCGGGCGAAACTTGGTCATTCACTTTCGGAAAAGTCGGCAGCTGGAAGTTTCATGACCATCTGAATTCCAGCTCTTTCGGTAAGATTACGGTGACTGAATAATTATTCGTATCCTGGAAAGAAATCAGTTCTGATTCCGGCATCCTTGATGCCGGTTTCTTTTAGCATTTTTTCATAGGCTTCAACCATGGGTTCCGGGCCGGAAATGTAAAACGTGCGCTGGGCCCAATCCGGAATTTCTTTTTTTATCATTTCCGGCGTAATAAAACCAGTTTTTTCGGTTTGAATGTAAATAGTATTCAGTCCTATTTCGGTTGCTTGGGCGAGTAATTCTTTAAAGCTGAATTCTTCAGCCGTTTTGGCCGCATAGATTATAATTATATCCCGCGACTGCTTCGTATCGAGCAAATATTTGATCATGCTACGGTATGGAGTGATGCCGATGCCGCCGGCGATAAAAACTAGCTTCATTGTCGGATCAATCGGCAGGATAAAATCGCCATCCGGATCACTGGTGGCAATCTCCGCGCCGGGCTTGAGCTCGCGTAGCGCCTGTTTGAAGGTGCTCGATCGATCGGAAAATTTGGTGGTTAACAATACTTTTTCTTCGGTCGGTGACGAGGCAATAGTAAACCAGCGCCGGGTGCCGCGGTCATCGGCGCGCGAATGTGGCAGGGTCCACTGGAGAAACTGGCCGGGGCGGAAGCTGAATTTTTTTAACGGTTCAAACCAAAATTTATAGATGTCCTTGGCTCCCGGCTCCTTGTTTATAAATTTTAAAATTATTCGCTGCTTGATTTTGGTCCACCAAAATGCAAAATTTGCTATTATCAAAGCGAGCTCGAGCGTATAAGGCAGCGAGGAATAGTTAATCAGTCCGGCCAAGATCAAGGCGGTACAAACCCCGTAAAGGATCCTTTTTCGTCGGCCAGTCGGGCTGGTTAACGGTTCAATCAGCATTACTGTTGAAAAAAAGAGCAGCGGCGAGAGGATGGCCAGATAATCGAGCCGCCATCCTTGCTGGGCTGTAAGGACGGCCAGATAAGGGATTAGAAAACTCAGACTTAGATGGAACCACCGCAATTTGTGCAAAATCAGAGCGCCGCCAATTACCATGATCCAGAGCAGGTGTCGGTCACCGACCCACCACGAAGCGCCTTGATGCAGGAACAGCGCCGCCAGCAGCACGGCCACCGCGGCCGGGTTAAAAATATGTTTTTTGTTGATCGCCAGCAGATATTTGCTGGCCTGTGAAATTGCCCCGACCCCGGCGAGCAACAATAAATTGGAATAAATTAACGGATCCAGCGGCCCAACAATTAAGGCCAGGATCAACGCGGTGATCAGTTCTGATTCGGGGTTCCGCTGGGTTCTGAAAATCTTCGCGCATAACCAGCTGGTAAGGGCGCAGGAGAGCCAGAGGATGGCAAAATCAAAACCGATGTGCCACCAGACATATGGCAAGATGCCGAACATGCTCAATGCCATGCCCGCGAGCAATAATGCCCCCAGATAATAAATCATCAGGCGATACATGGAAGTTTGCGATAACCAAGTTTTGATCATATCGTTATTATAAACGATAGCGAGGATATTATGAACAGATTAAAAAATCTCTAGAAATTCTAGAGATTTTTAGGCAGCAACTGCGGCCATCCGCTTAGTCCGGGTTTTGATGCATTTAACGCACGACTTGACGCGCTTGCCGTGTTCGAGCTTCATCCACTGGAGATTGGGATAAAGCCGAACTTTGGTTTTGCGCATGGAATGCGACCGGGTAAAAGTAGCGAGATAACCTTTGCCGCAAACTTGGCAGACTCTTGCCATATATTTGTAGGGCTGGTTAAAGCTTGTTAAAATTAGAGCAACTTCGGATATATTAACATGGTTGAGTAAATTAAGCAAGACTTACGCATTCGCAATCCTGACGAAAGTCAGGATCTCATCGAAGAGACCCTGAAACAAGTTCAGGGTTGCATATAAATCCTATGGATCCACTATCAATTGTAATCTACGTCGCCATTCTGCTGTTTTCCGTAATTTTTCACGAGGTTGCGCACGGACTGGTGGCTGATAAACTGGGGGATCCGACGGCCCGCTATGCTGGCCGGCTGACGCTAAACCCTATACCTCATATCGATTTGTTCGGCTCGATTCTTTTACCAGTGTTTTTACTGCTGATCAATTCCCCGATTCTGTTCGGCGCCGCCAAGCCGGTGCCGGTTGATTACCGCAATTTGCGCAACCTCAAATGGGATATGATTCTGGTTTCGCTGGCCGGGCCAGCCACAAATTTTGTTTTGGCCGTGCTGGCCGCGATTGTTTACCGGTTGAGTCCGAATTTATCAAACATGGGCCAAGAATTATTATTTCAAACGATTTTGCTGAATTTAGTACTTGGTTTGTTTAACCTCATCCCGATTCCACCACTGGATGGCTCGAAAATTTTGGCAAGTTTGTTTGGCTTCCTGGACCGGAATTGGATGTATGCCATTTTGTCTATGGAAAAATTCGGCTTTATTTTGATAATTTTATTTCTTTATAGCGGTTTGTTAAATACAGTATTAATACCCCCGCTGAATTTCCTGCTTAATTTCCTGCTCGGATCCAATATTGGGATTTGACATAACAAGAAAAATCTGTTAAGATTTGGCAGCGAAGTCCGCCGAAGCTTTAGCGAAGGCGGATAATTAAAAGAATTAATTGTTTTGAGCTTTTAAAGCCGTAAGGTCCGGTCAAGCGACCGGACAATCCGCCTGCTGGCGGATTGAGTTGCACGCGGTCCTAAAAGACCGTTTTTAATTGCCAGTAAATTGTTCAAAATAATTCTCCCCCTCTGGGGGAGATGTCGCGAAGCGACAGAGAGGGTTTAGACCCCTCACCCGGTGCTTCGCACCACCCTCTCCCACAAGGGGAGAGGGGCAATCTGAAGATAACCATTATGCCTACTATCAACCAATTAGTCCGTCACGGACGAATCAAGCAAGTTTACAAATCCAAAACCCCGGCACTGGACCGCGGGTTTAACCTGCTTCAAGGGCGCCCTTACCAATTGCCGAAAGGCTCGCCGTTTAAGCGCGGGGTCTGTATCAAAGTCACCACCACCACCCCAAAAAAGCCAAACTCTGCTTTGCGGAAAATTGCCCGCGTCCGTCTGTCTAACGGCATGGAAGTCACCGCTTATATTCCGGGTATCGGCCATAATTTGCAGGAGCATTCCGTCGTTATGATTCGTGGCGGCCGCGTCAAAGATTTGCCGGGCGTGCGCTATCATATTGTCCGCGGAAAATTAGACGCCTCCGGAGTGGAAGGCCGCAAACAGGGCCGCAGCAAATACGGCGCCAAGAGAACTGAGTAATTAGAAATTATAGATTTTAAATTATAAATTATGCCTCGTAAAGCTCGAAGTTATAAACGACATCTGGCCGAAGCTGATCACAAATACAACAGCGTGAAAATCGGCAAATTTATCAATTACATTATGGAACGGGGCAAGAAGACCGTGGCCATGAAGATTGTTTATGACGCGTTCAACAAAATCGAAGCGGACATGAAGACCGATCCGAAGGCTGTGTTCGAACAGGCGATCCGCAACGTCACCCCGATTGTGGAAGTTAAAGGTCGCCGCATCGGCGGGGCCAACTACCAGGTTCCGATGGAAGTCCAGGAACCCCGCAAAACCGCCCTCGGCATGAAATGGCTGATTGACGCGGCTCGATCCAAAAAGGGCAAGCCAATGGCCGAAAAATTGGCTACGGAATTTATGGAAGCCTATAACAAGACGGGCGCCGCCATCAAAAAACGCGAAGACGTGCATAAAATGGCGGAAGCGAACAAAGCGTTCGCCCACTTCGCCCGATTCCAGCGAAGATAGCGTACAGCGGGTAGCGTGCAGGGCGCAGATCCTGAACGCTCTACGCTGAACGCTCTAATCTAAAATTATGCCCAGAGAATATAGTTTAGAACACACGAGAAACATTGGAATTATTGCCCATATCGATGCTGGTAAGACCACCACGACCGAGTCGATTTTATTTTATACCGGTAAAATCCACAAGATCGGCGAAGTCCACGAAGGCAACACAGCCATGGACTGGATGGAACAGGAACGGGAGCGCGGCATTACCATTACGGCTGCCGCAACCACTTCTTTTTGGTCACCGTCTGTGCAAAATGGGGAACACGTCTCCGATACCCATCGCATCAATATCATCGATACTCCGGGCCACGTAGACTTCACGGTCGAGGTGGAGCGCTCTTTGCGCGTTCTGGACGGCGCAGTCGTCGTCTTTGACGGCAAAATGGGTGTCGAGCCTCAATCCGAAACCGTCTGGCGCCAGGCTGACAAATACGCGGTCCCGCGCATGTGCTTCATCAATAAGATCAACCAAACTGGCGGGGATTTTTATAAATCATTGGATGCGATCCATAAGCGCCTTTCGCCCAATGCTTACCCAATTCAATTGCCGATCGGATTTGAAAAAGATATCAACGGCATCGTGGATTTGGTCCGCATGAAATCCTACACATATAAGGAACACAAGGATAAGGGATTTACGGAAGGTGAAGTGCCGGCTGATATGCTGGAAAAATGCAAAGAATACCGTCACCGGCTGATGGAACGGGTAGTCGAGTCCGATGACGCAATAATGGAAAAATATTTAGCTGGAAAGGAACTGACTGAAGCGGAGTTTAAAACTGCGATCCGGAAAGCTACGCTGACCGGTAAATTTTATCCGGTTTTAGGCGGCGACGGCCGGGGGCTGATCGTGACCTCAATTTTAGACGCCGTGGTCAATTATCTGCCTAGCCCGCTCGATAAGCCCGCGGTGAAAGCGATAAACACCAAAACCAAAGAAGAATTGTTGCTGACGGCGAATGACGAAGGTAAATTTGTGGCCCTGGCTTTTAAGATTGCCACCGACCCCTTTGTTGGCAAACTGGCGTTCTTCCGCGTTTATACCGGCACGCTGCAGGCCGGCTCCTATATTTTAAACTCCCGCTCGGGCAACAAAGAACGCGTCGGCCGCTTGGTCCGACTTCATGCTGATTCCCGTGAGGAAGTGAAAGAGGTTTATTCCGGCGATATCGCCGCGTTGGTCGGGCCCAAGGATACCTTTACCGGGGATACGCTTTGTGATGTTGATTTTCCGGTTCAATTGGAATCCATCAAATTTCCGGAACCGGTTATTTCGGTCGCGATTGAACCGAAAACCAAACAAGACCAGGAAAAAATGGGGTTGGCCTTACAGAAACTGGCTGAAGAAGATCCGACTTTCCGCATCAAATCCGACGAAGAAACCAATCAGACTTTGATTGCGGGCATGGGCGAATTGCATTTGGAGATCATCGTCGACCGCATGAAGCGCGAGTTTAAAGTGGAAGCCAATGTTGGTCGGCCGCAAGTGGCGTATAAAGAAACGATCAAGGGCAGCGCCGAAGCGGAAGGTAAATACATTCGTCAAACCGGTGGCCGCGGCCAGTATGGTCATGCCGTGATTAAAATCGAACCCCAAGATGACCCGACCAAGGGCAACGAATTTATCAATGAAATCGTGGGTGGCGTGATTCCCAAGGAATATATCAAGCCCATTCAAAAAGGCATCGAAGAAGCCGAGGATCGCGGCGTCATCGCCGGGTTCCCGGTCTTGAACGTGAAAACAACCTTGCTCGACGGCTCTTATCATGAAGTTGACTCCTCGGAAATCGCGTTTAAAATTGCCGGCTCCATGGCGTTCCAGGCCGCGGTCCGGAAAGCTCAGCCGATTCTGTTGGAGCCGATTATGAAAGTGGAGGTTTTAACTCCTGAAGTATCTTTGGGGGATGTCATCGGCGATTTGAACGCCAAGCGCGGCAAGATCAATGAAATGACGGAGCGGGGCAATCTCAAAGTGGTGGACGCCGAAGTGCCGCTGGCCGAAATGTTCGGCTATGCCACCCAGATCCGGTCCATGTCCCAGGGCCAGGCTTCCTACAGCATGGAATTTCATCACTACGAAGAAGTCCCGCGAAATGTCGCGGATAAGATTATCGGTGAAACCGGTAAGATCCGGGTGGGACAGGTTGGTAAGTAGAATAGATTTTTAGAAACGCTTTCTTGCATTTGCGAGGAGGTGTTTTTATTTTTATGAATTTATATGTTGTCGCGTAAGTTGCAACCGTCCCAAATGAAAAACGGCTCGCGGGTGTTGCTTTAGGCAACACGCGTTCGCCGTTTCGATTGTTTGCAACCCACTCTCGCCAGTGCCAGTTCATTAGTGGGTTGCCTTTCCGGCCGGTGGCGCGACGCAGACGAAATCGGCCCCGGCCCGAAGCAAGGGGCTGATCCGGCTTTCGTCATCCACCGTGACTTCGATTCGGCGCTTTGGCTGGGCTTGCCGGGTCGCTCGGATCAGATCGATCGCGCTCTCAAGGCTGCGCGCTCGGGTTGTCAGGCTCATGAGGACTCCTAGTGGATGAACCGGAACAGGTCGGCGGCCGCGTCCGTGCCGAACGCTGAGTGGGCTAAAGTGATTGAAAAACGAATACCGACCGCGATCGCGTGTTGGCCGGTTGCCGTGCTAAAGCACAGCGCCGCAATGGCCAGCAGGGCCCGGGTTCGGGTGGTTTTGGTCATAATGCGCCTTTAGAGGCTCCTCCTTCGGCTAAATACTATCAATTTGGGAATTGTTAGTAAAGTAATCCACAGGGCTTGCCAAAACGACATGTTTGCTTTATAATTTGGAAGCCTGTGTAAAATCCTTAGGGTTTAAGCGGGTAAAAACCATTAATTTAAGGCGGTTTTTTAAGTTGGCTTCTGAACTTGGCTAAGCACCCCGGGCATGGGGAACTTCGCCTAGCATCAGGAGACCTTGATACTTAAACGCCACAAGGAATCTAATCAAATGGCAGATAAATTTGACCGGTCCAAGCCGCACGTCAACATCGGCACCATTGGCCACGTTGACCACGGTAAGACCACGCTGACCGCGGCGATCACCAATGTTTTGGCCAAAACCGGCAAGGCCAAGGCCCGGGCTTATGACGATATCGACAAGTCGCCGGAAGAAAAAGCCCGCGGTATTACCATCAATACCACCCACGTCGAATACGAATCCGACAAACGCCACTATGCGCACGTGGATTGTCCGGGTCACGCTGACTACATCAAGAACATGATCACCGGCGCCGCTCAGATGGACGGTGCGATCTTGGTTGTGTCCGCTGCGGACGGTCCGATGCCTCAGACTCGCGAACACATTTTGCTCGCCAAACAGGTCGGCGTGCCTTATATCGTCGTGTTTATGAACAAAGTTGACACCGTGCCTGATAAGGAACTTTTGGACTTGGTGGAAGAAGAAATCCGGGATTTATTGACTAAATACGGTTTCCCGGGCAAAGACACTCCGATTATTCGCGGCAGCGCCTTGAAAGCTTTGGAAGGCGATGCCTCTGAATTGGGCGAGCCGGCAATTTTGAAGCTGGTGGAAGCTCTCGACACCTATATCCCGGATCCGGTTCGCGAAACAGACAAGCCGTTTCTTATGCCGATTGAAGACATCTTCTCGATTGAAGGCCGCGGTACCGTTGTCACCGGCAGAATCGAACGGGGTATCATCAAGGTTGGCGAAGAAGTCGAAATCGTCGGCATCCGCCCGACCACCAAGACGGTTGTGACCGGAATTGAAATGTTCAACAAGCAGCTTGATGAAGGCCGGGCCGGTGATAACGCCGGGATCCTGCTTCGCGGCACCAAGAAGGAAGAAGTTGAGCGTGGCCAGGTTTTGGCTAAGATTGGATCGGTTACGCCACATACTGAATTCGACGCCGAAGTTTACATTCTGACCAAGGAAGAAGGTGGCCGCCATACCCCGTTTTTCAAAGGTTATAAGCCTCAGTTCTACATTCGAACCACTGACGTGACCGGAGAAGTTGAGTTGCCTGCCGGCCAGGAAATGGTCATGCCCGGCGACACCGTGACCTTGAAAATCAAGCTCATTACCCCAGTTGCCATCGAAGAAAAGATGCGGTTTGCCATCCGCGAAGGCGGACACACCGTCGGCGCCGGAGTGGTTCTGAAAATCAGCAAATAATGACAAGAAAGGACTAGCCAATTCCCGGCTAGTCCTTTAATCTGCCTTCTGCCCCGACGTTTTGTCGGGGACCCGACCCGTAAGCGTCGGGTTTGACAAATACCCTCAATTTGTGTAAAATACTGAAGTTACCCAACTAAATTTATTAACCCGCAGTTAACTTACCAACTCAATCGAATGCCGCAAGATAAGACCGAATCAGGAAGAATCAGGATCAAGATCAGAGCTTATGACCATAAGCTCATTGACCAATCAGCCCGCCAGATTGTGGAAACCGCCAAGCGTTCCGGGGCGGCGGTCATTGGTCCGGTTCCGCTTCCAACCGAAAAGACCAAGTATACGGTTAACCGTTCGACCTTTGTCCATAAGAACTCCCGCGAACAGTTTGAAATGCGCATTCATAAGCGATTGATTGATATCGGCAGTCCAACCCCCAAAACCATCGATGCCCTCTCCAATATGAACCTTCCGGCTGGCGTGGACATCGAAATTAAAATGTAAAAATTAAATATTTAGATTGTGTCAGGTCCGATTCCGCCTACGCTAAAACTTCGGCGGACAAGATGGACAACGGCGATCCTCAAGAAGAACCATTCAGGTTTCTGAATTACTCTGGGATCTGAATGGTTTTTGTTTAAGAAAGTAAACCCTCACCCCCAGCCCCTCTCCCAGAGGGAGAGGGTGGCACCAATTTGAAGAGAATCAAATGGCCAAATTCATCATCGCGGAAAAACTGAATATGTCGCAGATGTTCACCAAGGACGGCAAAGTCGTGCCGGTGACCGTGTTGAAGGCCGGTCCGGTGATGGTCGTCCAGGTCAAAACTGCAGATAAGGACAAATATACCGCGGTGCAGGTGGGTTTTGGCAAAAAGAAGCATCCGACCAAGGCCGAAGCCGGCCATGGGGCGTTCAAAACCTTGGCTGAATTTCGAACTTCCGACAAGGATATTTTTACCAAAGGGCAGGAGATTAAAGTTGATACTTTTGTCATCGGCGACAAAGTTAAAGTCACGGCCGAAATGAAAGGCCGCGGCTTTGCCGGTCCGATTAAACGCCACGGTTTCAAAGGCGCCCCGGCGTCCCACGGCCATGACCACCCCCGCGCCGTCGGTGCGATCGGCGGCCGGTTCCCGCAGCATGTCCGCAAAGGATTGCGTATGGCAGGCCATATGGCCGGGGTTAGGACCGTTACCAATCTCGAAGTCATCGATGTGGATGTAAAGCGCAATCTGATCGCCGTGAAAGGGGCGGTGCCGGGAGCCAACGGTGGTATAGTGAAGATTCAGGCATCCTAGCATGCTGATCATCGGGCACCGGGGAGCAGCAGGGCTTGCGAAGGAAAACACGATCGGTTCTTTTCAAAAGGCGGTGGAGTTGGGCGTCGATATGGTTGAAACAGATTTGCGCCGTGATAAAGCGGGCCAAATAGTTTTAAGCCACAATAACTCTTCTAAATTGAATCTTACGACTTTGGCTGAAGCCTTGGGCGTAATCACAGTTCCGGTCAATCTGGAACTGAAACAAGCGGGGCTTGAGCGGGAAGTATTAAGCGCCATTAAAAATTTTTCATCCAGTGTTCTGATTTCCTCTAAGTATCCCAAGATACTGCAGAAAATTAGGGCTTTGGACGAAAGCGTCCAGCTGGGACTAGTGATCGGAAAAGCCAACTGGTTTCTGATTCCCTTTATCCCGAAGCTTGATAAAGTTCTCAAACTTTATTCCATTCATCCAAAAACTTTCCTGGCAAAGAAACTGTTGATTCAGCGCTTCCGGCGCTTGGGTAAAAAAGTATTTGTCTGGACCGTCAACAATCCCACTCAATTTCAAAAGCTGAAAGCATTGGGAATTGACGGAGTGTTTACCGATTATCCAAACATTATCAAGAACTATGACTAAGGCCTCAGTCTACAACCAAAGCGGCGAGAAAATTTCGGAACTCACTTTGAATCCGAAGATTTTTGGCATTGAAAAACTCGACGCCAATTTAATTCACGCGGCTGTCAGAACGCAGCGCAACAACGTTCGCGGCCCTTGGGCCCACACCAAAATGATGGGCGAGGTTGCCGGCAGCGGCAAAAAGCCGTGGAAGCAAAAAGGCACTGGTCGGGCGCGCGCCGGTTCGGTTCGTTCGCCACTGTGGCGACACGGCGGCATTACGTTTGGACCGCGCAATAATCGCGACTGGTCGCTCAAAATGAACCGCTCCGCCTGGCGCAAAGCGCTGTTTACGGTTTTGACTGACAAGTTTAAGGAGAGCAAGTTGATTGTCGTGGATAAAATCGGCCAGACGGCGAAAACCGGGGAATTGGCCAAACAGCTTAACACTATCGCGGCCAAAGCCGGATTGGGCAAAAAATTTATTTTGATCATTGCCACTCATAACGCCGAACTGGAAAACGCCGCCCGCAACTTGCCCAATGTTAAAATTTTACCCGCGACTCATTTGAATGTTTTGGATTTAATGCGAGCCGATGCGATCGTAACGGCGGATGCCCTGCCGATAATTGAAAAAACTTACCTAAAGTAATATGGCATTATTTGGACGAAAAAAAGACGCTGTGAAGCCCGCTCAGAAAGACGAGAATGTTTTGGACATGGTCAAGGAGCCCGTGGAGACCAAGACTCACCAGGCGTTAAAAGAAAACACCGGCCGGGCCCACCGGGTTTTGCGCAATTACCATTTGTCCGAGAAGAGCAATTTATTTTCACAATCCGGCCGCTATGTCTTCCGCGTCGCCAAAAATACAAACAAGATTGAGGTTAAAAAAGCGGTCGAACAGGTTTACGATGTTCATGTGGTTTCGGTCAATATGATCAGCGTGACCGGCAAAAAACGCCGCCACGGCCACAGCACCGGCAAGACCCAGGACTGGAAGAAAGCGATCGTGACATTAAAAACCGGGGAAAAAATTTCCAGTTTGGCCGAAGGGATTTAATTTATGGCAATTAAGATTTATAAACCAACTTCCGCCGGCCGCCGCATTCATTCGGTTACAGATTATTCGGTTTTGACCAAGAACACGCGGCCCATGAAATCGGCGATCAAGTCGTTTGGCCGCACCGCCGGCCGCAATAACCAGGGCAAGATTACCACTCGCCATCAGGGCGGAGGTCATAAACTGAAAGTTCGAACTTTGGACTTTAGCCGCCGCGACAAAATGAATATTCCGGCCAAGGTGGAAACTCTGGAATACGATCCGGGACGCAGCGCCTTTATTACCCGATTGTCTTACCTTGACGGTGAAAAACGGTATATTTTGGCTCCGGATGGCGTCAAAGTCGGCGAGATTTTACTGACTGCGGATCGGACCGAAATTAAGCCGGGCAACCGGATGATGCTCCGAAATATTCCGATCGGCGCCAATGTTCACGATGTGGAAATTCTCGGCCAGGGCGGGGGACAGATGGTCCGCGCCGCCGGGTCTTATGCAATCGTGCAATCCCAGGATCCCGATTATTCGACATTGAAGCTGCCGTCCGGTGAAATCCGCAAAATTCCGGGCAATTCGCTGGCCACCGTCGGCCAGGTTTCCAATACGGACTGGATGTATGTTAGAATCGGCAAAGCGGGGCGCAACCGCCACCGGGGCATCCGCCCATCGGTGCGCGGCAAAGCCATGAACCCGATTGACCATCCACATGGCGGCGGCGAAGGCCACAACCCAATTGGTTTGAAATACCCGAAGACTCCCTGGGGCAAGCATGCCTTGGGCGTGAAGACCCGCAACAAGAAGAGATCCTCGAATAAATTTATCGTTAAGAGACGAAGGTAATATGAAGAAACTTTTATTTCTGACAATTTCAATGTTGTTCATCGCCGCCGCCTGCAACCAGCAAGCCGCTGTTCAGCCTGCCCAGAATCAAACAATTACTAAAACTGATACTGACCCCGCGACCTGGAAAACCTACACAAATACTAAGTATGGTTTTGAATTTGAATATCCCGCTGACAAATATTTACTGAACGGTAGTGACGGAATTGACTTTGAAAACACTGTTTTGCAAAGTAAATCTGATGCTGACAATATGACAGTTTATCTAGCTGTCCGAATAGAAACCAAGCCTTTTGAAACCGTCAGACAGCAGTTAAAGAAGGCAGTGGGTGGCAGCGTACCGGTTGAATCCGCAATTACTTTTGCCGGCGAAAATGGATATGCATTTGTTGAAAAGTATCCCGGAACGAATGAAGACGGCAGTGTGAGCGTTTCCTCATACGAAGTTTTAGTTAAACATAACGGTACAATTTATTATATTTTGACCCAGAAATATAATCTGGACGAGATAAAGCTGATTCTTTCCAGTTTTAAATTCACTAAATAATATGTCAAGATCGTTAAAAAAAGGACCCTTTATCGACGCGAAACTGCTGGCCAAAATCCAGAAAGTTTCCGCCAGCGGCGGATCCGCCTCCGGCGGAAAACTTAAAGTTGAGATCAAAACCTGGTCTCGCGACTCCACGATTTTTCCAGAAATGGTCGGCATGACTTTCCTCGTGCACAACGGGAAGATTTTTATCTCAGTTCTCTGCTCGGAAAATATGGTTGGCCACAAGCTCGGCGAATTTTCCCCCACCCGCAAATTTACCAGACACGGCGGCAAAATGGCCAAAGACGAAGCCATGGCTGCGGCCGAAGCCGAAAAGCGGGCCCAAGAAGCATCCAAAGCCCCGGCTGAAGGAGTTAAAAAATAACTTTTATGGCACAAGAAAAGTCTAAAATCAAGGAAGTGAAGGCATTTGCCCGCTATATCCATGTCAGCCCCCGCAAGCTGCGGTTGGTGGCGGATTTGGTGCGCACGAATTCAGTGGACGTGGCGTTGGAACAGCTGCGTTTTTCTTCCAAAAATGCCGCCCTGCCTTTAACCAAGGTTATCAACTCCGCTATCGCCAACGCCATCCACAATTTTAATCTGAATAGGGATAATTTATATATTAAATCCGTAACCATCGACGGCGGACCGGTTTTCAAACGATACGCGCCGCGTGCCCAGGGCCGGGCTTTCGTTGAACGCAAGCGTACCAGCCACATCAATCTTGTGTTGGGCGAACGAGCCCCGAAGAAATCAGTCAGCAAGCGATCTATTTTCACACTCCGCCCTAAATCAACGGAACCGGCCGTCCCGAAGGGGCGAGCATCATTCAACGAAGTTGAACGGGAAGCCGGCGAAGTTGAACCGACCAAGCAGCAAGGGCCGAAATTGGCCCCGCGCTCGAGCGAAAAACGCAAGAATAGTTTTATCAGTTTGAAGCGCCGATTATTTAACCGTAAATCTGGAGAATAAACCCCCACACCAGAACGAGCTTAATCAGTTATAATAAATTTATGATAATTAGAATACCAATAATCAACGAGCGAACTAATCTGCGAGTAAACTGTTTCGGCGTAGCCGAAACAGAAGCTCGTTTGGTGTGGGGGTAAATTTTATGGGACAGAAAGTCAACGCCAACAGTTTAAGAATGAACATTACCGACACTTGGAAATCCAAATGGCTTTCCAAGACCGGTTTTGCCGCCAAGCTGGAACAGGATACCCGCATCCGCGCGTTTTTGATGCTGCAACTGAAAAAATGCGGCCTAGTTCGGATCGATATCGAACGTTTCGGTCCCACCGTGAGCGTCACGGTCAAAACCACCAAGCCCGGAATGATTATCGGCAAGGGCGGGGGCGGCGTTGAGGATTTAAAAAAGAAAATTTTGGCCCACTTGAATTTAAAAAAGCTGGATTTGAAGTTGAACATCGAAGAAGTCAAAGACGTCAATCTGCAGTCTCAAGTGGTCGCGCAGAATATCGCGGATCAGATTGAAAAACGGATTGCCTTTCGCCGCGCCATGAAAGGCGCCATTGAACAGGTTATGGAATCCGGGGCTTTGGGCGTCAAAATCGAATGCGCCGGCCGGTTGGGCGGCGCAGAAATCGCCCGCAGCGAACGGTTGTTTAAAGGCAAACTGCCCTTGCACACCCTGCGCGCCAACATTGATTTTGCCCGCGTCACCGCCTTTACCACATACGGCACGATCGGAGTCAAGGTTTGGATTAACAAAGGTGAAGTGTTTACCGGTAATAAACTTAGACTGAAAGGCGTATAATTTTATGTTGATTCCCAAGAAAGTAAAACACCCCGCACCAGTCGCTTCGCTCCGGTACGGGGCGAGAACCGGAAATATTTAAGAATATTTATTGATTTTAAGTTAAACTACTATGTTAATACCTAAAAAGGTCAAGCATCGAAAGCACCACCGCGGAAAGTCTTCCGGCAAGGCCATGTCCGGCAATTATGTTGCCTTTGGCAGCTATGGCCTCAAAGCCCTGGAAAACAGCTGGGTGACTTCGCGCCAGATTGAATCAGCGCGCCGAGCCATGACCCGATATGTCCAGCGCGGCGGCAAGATTTGGATCCGCATTTTTCCAGATAAGCCGATCACTTCTCACGGTAATGAATCCCCGATGGGTTCCGGCAAAGGAGCTGTTGACCATTTCGTCGCCGTCGTCCAGAAGGGCCGGATTATGTTTGAAATGGACGGGGTAACCGCCGACCAGGCTGCGGAAGCGATGCGCTTGGCCTCGCACAAACTGCCGATCAAGACTCGGTTTGTCTTAAGGGATCAGGCTTAATTTATGAATCCCGTTAGAAATTTTGAGACGTTCGTTGATGGGCAAAGTATATTAGCAGGATTATCGATCACAGATATGATTAATTTAGTTATTAATTTTTAACGGGATGAAAATGAAAGAATTGCAAGCCATGGGTGAACAGGAACTGGGCCGCCAGCTGGCGAGCCTGCGCGAACAGGTTCGTGATCTGACTTTCAAGATTCATTCCAAGGAAGTTAAGAACAGCCACACCCTCCAGAATATCAAGAAAGACATTGCCCGCATTTTAACTCTCATTAATTCCAAATAATATTGACCCCGTTAGATTTTTAGAAAAATCAATGGGATAAGCAGAAAATTATGACAGATAATAATTCAGTAAAATCTAACGGGGTGAATAAGATTCACAGAAAATTAACCGGCAGGGTTATTTCCGACAAAATGACCAAGACGGTCATCGTGGAAGTCGATTCCGTGAAAGTGCACCCGAAGTATCACAAGCGCTACACGGTTTCAAAGAAATACCCTTCCCATAACGATTTGGAAGGATTGAAAATCGGCGATAAGGTCATAATCGAAGAATCCCGGCCTTACAGTAAAACCGTTAATTGGAAAGTTGTCAGCAAGATTTAATATTTTATGATTTCCGCCAAAGGCGGATCCGCCTCCGGCGGACAACAACCTAATAAATTATGATACAGTTAAGAACACGTTTAAAAGTTGCAGATAATACCGGCGCTCGCGAGATCGCGGCTTTTAGCGTGAACGGGAAAAACAAGCGCCGTTTCGCGACGATCGGTGATGTTATCTCCGCTTCCGTCAAAATCGCCAGTCCGAAAGGCCAAGTCAAGAAGGGCGATAAGGTTTACGCCGTGATCGTCCGCACCCGCAAGGAAGTGCGCCGCTCTGACGGATCTTACATCAGATTTGATGACAACGCCGCAGTTTTGGTTAACAAAGATGATCCGGAACCGCGGGGCACCCGTATTTTTGGCCCGATGCCGAGGGAGTTGCGCGATCTGGGGTTCACTAAAATTATTTCATTAGCCGAAGAAGTAGTGTAATGGCTACGAAATTACGAACAGAATACGAACATACGAAAAGGGTTAGCTCACTTCGTATTTTCGTAAAAATTTCGTAAGTTCGTAGACGTAAATTAAGAATTATATGAGAATAAAGAAAGGCGATACAGTTAAAATTTTGGCAGGCAAAGAACGGGGTAAGACCGGCAAGGTTTTGGACGTGTTTCCCAAAACCGGCAAGCTGGTCGTCGAAGGGCTGCACATCCGGGTCCGATTTTCTCGGCCGAAACGGCAGGGCGAAAAAGGACAGCGCTTGGAACTTCCTGGGGCGATCGATGCTTCCAAAACTCAGTTAATTTGCCCCCTCTGCGGCAAGCCGACCCGGGTCGGACGCGAACTTTCCGATCGCGGCAATTTTCGCAAATGTAAAAAGTGTGGAAAGGTAATCTAATGAATCCCGTTAGAAATTTTGCATATTTAACCAATAGTGAGCATAATATTCAACGGGCTGGCTATAACAAAGATTGTCGATTAACTAATTATTATTTCTAACGGGATGAATTTCAAGACTTTATACAAAGAAAAAGTAACCAAGAGCCTGATGCAGGATTTGCATTTGGGCAATGTTATGGCTGTACCGAAAATCCAGAAAGTTGTGGTCAATGTCGGCGTCGGTAAAACATTGAAAGATGCCAAAATGCTCGAGGCGATTGTGGAAGACGTCAAGCGCATTACCGGCCAAACTCCGGTCAAAACCCTGGCCAAGAAATCCATCGCCGGGTTTAAAATCCGCGAGGGGCAGGTAGTTGGTCTGGTCGTCACCATGCGCGGCAATCGAATGTATGATTTTTTGGAAAAACTGGTGAAGGTTGCTCTTCCTCGCGTTCGCGATTTCCGCGGCCTGGATCCCAAGAAATTTGACGGCCATGGTAACTACAACATTGGTCTGCGGGAGCAGATTGTATTTCCGGAGACCACGCGGGAACACTTTGAATACACTTTCGGCCTGGAAGTTAACATCCAAACTTCGACTGACGATGACAAACAGGCTTTAGCGCTTCTTAAATCATTAGGGTTCCCGTTTTCCAAATAACAACTATGGCAACCAAGGCTCAATACTTAAAATCTCTTAAATCCCGCACCCAGGCGAAATATTCGACCCGGGTCGTGCGCCGCTGCTGGCGCTGTGGCCGCAAGCATGGTTATATGCGCGATTTTGATATCTGCCGCATTTGTTTCCGAGAACTGGCTTCCAATGGTGAAATCCCCGGTATAGTTAAATCTTCCTGGTAATGTAATTTTCAGCTTAATCCTCTCCCTCAACGGGAGAGGATGTCCCGACAAAGTCGGGACAGGTGAGGGTGATTTAAGAGCTAAGTAAGCTTAGATACCCCTCATCTGTCAGCGACTAATAATAACCCAAATAACGCTGACATCTTCTCCCGCAAGGGGAGAAGAAAATAAGAAAAAACCTTATGACGATGAACGACACAATTTCAGATATGCTAACCCGCATTCGCAATGCATTGCTCGCCCGCAAGAGCGAAGTTTCTTTGCCGCACTCCAATTTCAAGCTCAGCCTGGCCAAAGTTCTGGAAACAGAAGGCTGGATTAAGAAAGTGGAAGTGTCGGAAGACGGCGGCTTCAAAAATTTGATGCTGCAGCTCAAATACGATGCCTCCGGCCAACCGACGATTTCCGGCATCAAACGGGTCAGCAAGCCGGGACAGCGTATTTATGCTTCCCGGGAAAATTTGCCGCGTGTCATGGGCAGCATGGGCACCACGGTAGTTTCGACTTCGAAAGGATTAATGACGGACAAGGAAGCCCGCAAGGCCAAAGTCGGCGGCGAAATTGTCTGCCAAATTTGGTAATGTAATTTTCAGCTTAATCCTCTCCCTCAACGGGAGAGGATGTCCCGACAAAGTCGGGACAGGTGAGGGTGATTTAAGAGCTAAGTAAGCTTAGATACCCCTCATCTGTCAGCGACTAATAATAACCCAAATAACGCTGACATCTTCTCCCGCAAGGGGAGAAGAAAATAAGAAAAAACCTTATGACGATGAACGACACAATTTCAGATATGCTAACCCGCATTCGCAATGCATTGCTCGCCCGCAAGAGCGAAGTTTCTTTGCCGCACTCCAATTTCAAGCTCAGCCTGGCCAAAGTTCTGGAAACAGAAGGCTGGATTAAGAAAGTGGAAGTGTCGGAAGACGGCGGCTTCAAAAATTTGATGCTGCAGCTCAAATACGATGCCTCCGGCCAACCGACGATTTCCGGCATCAAACGGGTCAGCAAGCCGGGACAGCGTATTTATGCTTCCCGGGAAAATTTGCCGCGTGTCATGGGCAGCATGGGCACCACGGTAGTTTCGACTTCGAAAGGATTAATGACGGACAAGGAAGCCCGCAAGGCCAAAGTCGGCGGCGAAATTGTCTGCCAAATTTGGTAATGTAATTTTCAGCTTAATCCTCTCCCTCAACGGGAGAGGATGTCCCGACAAAGTCGGGACAGGTGAGGGTGATTTAAGAGCTAAGTAAGCTTAGATACCCCTCATCTGTCAGCGACTAATAATAACCCAAATAACGCTGACATCTTCTCCCGCAAGGGGAGAAGAACAAGAAGAAAGAATCAAATGAGCAGAATCGGTAAAAAACCAGTAACCCTGCCATCCGGTGTGACCGCCGAGATTCAGGATCAGACTCTGAAGGTCAAAGGACCCAAGGGCGAATTAACGCTGCATGTTCATCCCAAAGTTACTGTTGCTCAGAATGGCCAGGATCTGGTCGTCAGCGTAAAAAACGAGAAGGTAAAGAGCGAACGGGCGTTGTGGGGATTATCGCGCGCGCTGATTAACAATATGGTCTCTGGTGTGACCGCCGGGTTTAGCAAAACCTTGGAAATCAACGGGGTCGGTTACAAAGCCGCGGTGACCGGAAAAAAATTGGTCATGAATCTTGGTTATTCGCACCCGATTGAAATGGAAATCCCGGATGGTCTGGACGTCAAAGTGGAAAAGAACGTTATGACCGTAGCCGGCATTGACCGCCAGTTGGTCGGCCAGTTTGCGGCTGTTGTGCGCTCCCAGCGGGAACCGGAGCCTTACAAGGGCAAAGGCATAAAATATTCCGATGAAGTTATTCGGCGTAAAGCGGGCAAAGTCGTTAAGGCCGTCGGAGGCGGAAAATAGAATCTAGAAATTATAATTCTATGAACAAAAGAACCCAGAGAAAATTTAGACATAACCGGATTCGCTCGAAAGTCAAAGGAACGGCGCAAGTTCCGCGCATGAATGTTTTCCGATCGTTAAGCCAGATTTACGTGCAATTCATCGATGATGAAAACGGTAAGACCATGGCCAGCGCCGCCAGTTCGGAACTTAAGGGTAAAAACAGCAAGAAGCAGGCCTCGGTTGAGGTCGGCAAGCTCGCCGCCCAGAAAGCCCAGGCGGCCGGGATTAAAAAAGTTGTGTTTGACCGCGGCGGATACCAGTATCACGGCCGGGTAAAAGAATTAGCTGACAGCGCTCGCGCTGCGGGATTGGAGTTTTAAACGTAACTTTCAGTTTTATCCTCTCCCTTGACGGGAGAGGATGTCACTCAACTTCGTTGAGTGACAGGTGAGGGTGATTTAGGAGCCTACTAACCCTTAGATACCCCTCATCTGTCAGCCGGCTTTAATAAAATCTCTAAGGCTGACATCTTCTCCCGCAAGGGGAGAAGAAAGAGAAGAAAGAATCTTTATGGCATTTAACAGAGGCCGCGGTCGCGGCCGCCAAGGCGAACAGGGCCCCAGAGAATTTGAGCAAAAGATCGTCGAGATCAAGCGCGTGACGCGCGTGGTCGCTGGCGGCAAGCGCATGCGTTTCCGCGCCCTAGTGGTGATCGGGGACAAAAAAGGGCGGGTGGGCATCGGTCTGCGCAAAGGCGCCGATGTTTCGGAAGCTGTGAACAAGGCGGTTAACGCGGCCAAGAAAACTCTGGTGAGCATCAACCTGGTCAACGATACCATTCCGCACGAAATGAAGCTGAAGTATAAATCCTCGGTGGTCTTTCTCAAACCGGCCCGGCCGGGCACGGGAATTATCGCCGGCGGCTCGATCCGCCAGGTGCTCGACTTGGTCGGCGTCAAGAATGTGCTGTCGAAAATGATCGGTTCTTCCAACAAGGTAAATAATGTCATGGCGACCTATCTGGCTTTGTCTAAAATGAAGTCCAAAGACACCATGCTGAATTTTAAGAAATAATATGCTGAAACTCTCTGAACTCAGGCCATACAAGGGATCAACCAAGCGCCGCAAAACTGTCGGACGTGGTGTTGGCTCCGGCCACGGCACCTTTTCGGGCCGCGGCGCCAAGGGCCAGCTGGCCCGTTCGGGCGCCTCAATTCCGGTCGGTTTTGAAGGCGGCCGCATGCCGTTGCACCGGCAGATTCCCAAGCGCCGCGGCTTTACCAGCCGAATTCCCAAAGCCATACCGATCAGTCTGGATTTGCTGGAACAGAAATTTCAGGCCGGCGAAATGGTTAATCCTAAAACCTTGTTCAACAAGGGCTTGGTTAAAGATGCCAACGGTAAGATCAAAATCCTCAATCAGGGCGAACTTAAAAAGTCCCTGTCATTTGAAAAAGTATTAGTGTCCGCCGCGGCGAAGGATAAAATCGAAAAGGCCGGCGGCAAGATCAGCTAAAATCATGTCGAGAATTTCTCAAATCTGGAAGGTCAAAGAACTTCGCAATCGAATTCTGATTGTGGCGGGTTTGTTGGTGGCCACCAGAATCCTGTCCCATATCCCGATTCCGGGAATAGGCATCACTGATTTGAGACAATTGATCAACAGCAACCAGCTGTTGGGCTTGTTCGATATCTTTTCCGGCGGCGGCTTGAGCACTTTTTCCGTGGCTATGCTCGGCGTTGGGCCTTACATCACGGCTTCGATTATCATCCAGTTGCTGACCGTGATCATCCCCAAGCTCGGGGAACTGTCCAAGGAAGGCGGCGAAGCGGGCCGGGCCAAAATCAACCAATATATGCGATATTTGACTGTGCCGCTGGCTGCAATCCAGGCTTACGGCACGATTATGCTGTTGTCGCGGCAGGCCGGTTCCAACATTGCCTCGAACTTCAGCCCGTTTCAGTGGTTTATTACCTTATTGTCGGTTACGGCCGGTACCATGGTGTTGCTCTGGCTGGGCGAAATGATTTCGGAATTCAAAATTGGCAACGGCATCTCCTTAATTATCTTTGCCGGGATCGTTGCCCGCATTCCAGTTGTGGCCCAGCAATCATTCTTGAGCTTGAACACCTCGGGCGGAATCAGCCCGCAATCTTTGGTCACCGGATTGTCGTATCTGGCGTTGGCATTGGTGGTTATTGCCGGAGTGGTTATGATTACCGAAGCCCAGCGCAATATCCCGGTGTCGTATGCCAAGCGGATTCGCGGCAACAAAATGTATGGCGGGGTCAACACCCATCTGCCGCTGCGCGTCAACCAGGCCGGCGTCATTCCGATCATTTTTGCCATTTCCATCCTGTTGTTCCCGGGCTTGATCGCGAACTTTTTTTCCAGCGCCAAAACCGTTTGGCTGGCTCACGCTGCAACGGCTCTAAACACTTTTTTCCAAAACCAGACTTACCAGGGGATCATTTACTTTATCTTGGTTGTGGCTTTTACTTATTTCTATACCGCCATCGTATTCAATCCCGATGAAATTTCGGAAAATATCCAGAAGCAAGGCGGATTCATTCCGGGCCTACGGCCAGGCCGGCAAACCGCCGAGTTCCTCTATAAGGTTTTAAACCGGATCACTTTGGTCGGCGCCATCTTTTTGGGCCTGATCGCGGTTTTGCCAAACATCATGCAATACTTTACCGGTGCGCAGAGTCTGGCTCTGGGCGGCACCAGCCTTCTGATCGTAGTGGCGGTGGTGATCGAAGTTATGAAACAGGTTCAGGCCCAAATGGTCATGCGGGACTACGAGGATTTTTAATACTGATTTAAATCAGTATTATTTAAAGGGCCAACAGCGGTTGACCCTTTAAATTTTGCTTAAAATTGGCTATAATAATTACATGAATCCTGTTAGAAATTGCACATAGTATTCTACAGGATCAACGAGTATTTATTGCACAGATTATAAATTAAATCAGTTACTAACTAATCATTATTTCTAACGGGGTGAAACTCGAAAATATCATTGTCTTCATGGGCGCGCCCGGTTCGGGCAAAGGAACGCAGACCGAACTTTTAGCGAAAAAATCAGGTTATGAATATTTCAGCACCGGAGCCTTGTCGCGCGAATATGCAACTCATAAAGATGATTTTGGCCATAAGATAAAATCAATTATCGATCAGGGGTTTATTTTGCCGATTGATATCATTACGGAAATTTTTACCAAAAAATTTGAAACTCTGGTCGACAAACCCGGTGTCATCTTGGATGGATACCCCAGAACGATTGAACAAGCCCAACTGCTCGAAAACATAATGGAAAGGTATGAGATTCGCAATCTTCAAGCTTTATTTTTGGAAGTCGATAAGAAAAAATTAAAAGACCGGATACTCAAACGCGGCTCAGTTGCCGGCCGCGCGGATGACGATCCGGCTGTAGTTGAAAAAAGATTCGATCAATACATGTTAAAAACCGCTCCGGTTAAGGATTATTACGAACAGAAGGGCTTTTTGATCCACATTAACGGCGATCAGCCGATTGAAGCTGTGCACCAGGAGATATTGAAAAAATTGGGAATTAAGTAATGTCTTTGCGAGCGACCGCTTGGTTCAAGGTCCGACCTTGATACAAAGCGCCAGTTTAAGCAAAAGGTCGGACCTTTAGCTTAAGCGGCAGTCCCGAAAGACAACCTAATCTATGAAAAAGCTTGGATTTGATTTAATTTTTTTGGGCGCTCCGGCTTCGGGCAAAGACACCCAGGCCCGTCTGTTAGCGAACCACTACGAATTAAAACGAGTGGAATCAGGTGAGTATTTTCGGCGGCACATAAGGGATAAATCTGCGTTCGGAAAAACCCTGCGGCGCACGGTCGGCCAGGCCAAACCGGCCCCGGTGGCCGTCATGAAAATTTTTCTAACCAAAGAAATTCAAATCGCCCCGAAAAAGAAGAATCTGGTTTTCGTCGGCAACCCCAAACTTAAACCCGAAGCCCAGTTTTTAGTCAAACTTTTGAAGAAACACAGTCGGGATTTTTTGGCTTTTTACGTCAAACTTCCGGTTAAGGAAATTATCAAGCGGAGTTTTTATCGGATGCGCCACGATGATTTAAGGAAGGCCCTGATTGAACGGCGGATTAATTGGCACAAAAAACAAGTGGGGCAGACCGTAAAATATTTTCAGGCTTTGGGCAAACTTAAATTTATAAATGGGAACCAGCACATATTTAAGGTTACCCGCGATATTCAAAAAACAATAAATGATTACGCACGATCCCAAGCAAATCGAACTACTTAGACAAAGCGGGCAAATTTTGGCCCGGACTTTAAAGCTTGTCGCTCGCCGGGTGGCTCCCGGCGTTTCCGCCTATGAGCTGAATCAATTGGCAGAAGAGGAAATCAGCAAGGCGGGGGCGGTCCCGGCATTTAAAAATTATAAATCCAGCCCGGACGACAAGCCGTTTCCGGCGACCCTTTGCGTTTCGGTCAACGATGAGGTTGTCCACGGCATCCCGGCTAAGAATAAAATTTTAAAAAACGGCGATATCGTCGGCCTGGATTTGGGAGTCAACTACCAAGGATTTTTTACCGATGCCGCCATAACCGTTCCGGTTGGGCAGGTCGACAAGCAATCCTTGAAGCTGATTGAAGCTGCCACTGAATGCCTAAAGAAGGCGATTGAACAGGTTGCTCCGGGAAAAACCACGGGCGATGTCGGCTTCGCGACCGAATCGGCCGCCACCCGCTACGGGTTTCAGGTGGTAAGGAATCTGGTCGGCCACGGCGTCGGAGCTGCGGTCCACGAGGAACCGGAAATTCCGGGTTTTGGCAAGAAAGGCGTGGGAACAAAACTGGTTGAAGGCATGGTTATTGCAGTGGAGCCCATGGTCAACGCCGGGGATTGGGCCATCACCTTTGATCCGGACGGGTGGACGATCCGCACTGCGGACGGCTCCCGCTCGGCTCATATGGAACATACGCTGCTCGTGACCGCAACTGGTTGCGACATACTTACAGCGTAAATATGGTATAATAAACTCATCACTGTAATGCCGAATGATTCAAAACGATAAAAAAATAAAGAAATTAAGATTAAAACATGGACGATAACACTCATAAAGCCTTGACTGCGGACATCCCGCGGGACGGGGACAAATCCAGTATCCGGCAGATTACGTTCGTAATTTTACTAAGTTTTTTATTCGGCATTGCCGGTTCGATCTTTGGTTCGACTTTTCTCTCCCAAGGTCCGGCCAATCAATCGCTAACCGGAGTCAGAACCATCCAGGTTTCGGAAGAGTCGGCCGTGGTCGACGTGGTTAAGCGGGCCAGCCCGGCCGTGGTCTCGATTATTATTTCCAAGGATTTAAACAAGATTCCCGGTTACTCAACTTCGCCGTTTGATCTGGGGCCGTTCGGCCTCGATCCGTTTTATAACAACCGCAACAATTCTGGCTCCGTTCAGCCGAACATTCAAGAAGTCGGTGGCGGCAGCGGCTTTATTATTTCGAGTGACGGATTGATCGCGACCAACAAGCATGTGGTGGAAGACACCGCCGCCACTTATACCGTATTGACCAATGACGGCAAAAAATATGACGCGGAAGTGCTGTCGCGCGACCCGATCAACGATTTGGCTTTGGTTAAAATTAAGGCCAGCGGCCTGCCGACGCTGAGCCTCGGCGACACGACGAAACTCGAGATCGGCCAGAAAGTCATCGCGATCGGCAATTCTTTGGGCCAGTATCGCAACACGGTCACGACCGGGGTTGTCTCCGGCATCGGTCGAACCATCACGGCCAATGGGGTCAGTTCCGGTTCGGAACAGTTGGAGGGAGTCATCCAAACCGATGCTGCCATCAATCCGGGAAATTCCGGCGGGCCGCTGCTCGATATCGGCGGCAGCGTGATCGGCATTAATACAGCCATTGATCGGCAGGGCCAGCTGGTGGGCTTTGCCATTCCAATCAACGATTTCAAAAAAGACCTCGAAAGTTTCAATAAATTTGGCCGGATCGTGAAGCCGTTTCTGGGGGTGCGCTATGTCTTAATCAACGATACGATCAAAGAAGAAAACAAACTGGCCGTAAATTATGGGGCGTTCATCGTCCCCGGCACAGCCGGCAATCCGGCCGTGGCCCCTGGCTCGTCTGCGGAAAAGGCCGGTCTTAAGGAGGGCGATATTATTTTGGAATTTAACGGCGTTCAAATCAACCAGGAGCACAGTCTGGCTCAGGTGATCAAAGATTACAATCCCGATGATGTGGTGAAGATGAAAATTTTAACCAAGGGGACCACGAAGGATATCACGGTTACTTTGGGGGAAACGAAATAATATCCGATGAGAATGCTGGCGCTTGATTGGGGGACAGTGCGGATCGGCGGCGCTGTGTCGGATCCGGAGGGAAAATTTTCTTTTCCGCTCGAAAAATTCATTGACAGCAAAAACGCCCTGGCGGAAATTAAACAGATAATCAGCGACCTGGGCGTGGAAAAGGTGTTGATTGGCCTGCCTAAAGGATTGGCCGGACAGGATACGGCCAGCACCCAGAGCGCTGAGGTGTTCATCGCCCTGTTGAAAAGCCAGCTGGTTCAGCCGGTTGAAATATTGGACGAGCGATTTAGTTCCGTGGCCGCCGGCAAAACCCTGGCCAGCCAGGGCCTGTCGGAAAAATCGCAACGAGACATGAAAGACAATATCGCGGCCCAGCTAATGCTGCAGCAATACCTCGACAAAAAATTATAAATTTTAAATTAAAAATCAGAAATAAATCTATGGCCAAACAAAAACACCCAATCTACCGCTTGCATAAAATTAAAGTCCATCATAACCGCTGGCTGATTTGGGCCATTGCCTATGTATTATTCGTGGCTATCGCATTGATCGGATACATCAAAGTCAGCGACGAAGCTCAGAGCAGCCAGGTCGCCGAACAAACCTTTGTTTCCTGGCACACTTACGAAAACCCCAAATTGGGTTTTTCGCTGCGCTATCCGGCCTCCTGGGCCGTGGAAGCCGATGAGGTCAGCGCCATATTTGCACCGGAGAGCGGACAGGGAATCGAAGTCAGCGTTTATAAACCGAATGCCGAACGAACGATCCGCAAACCGTTGAACGTTATCTCGGAAAGCCCAGTCATGGTTGACGGCGTGAAAGCCACCGGTATCGTCAATGATTTGGGCGGTGGCCGTGTGGAGGGTGTCGTCTTAGCCAAAACGGACCGGCATATTTACGTTATCCGGGGATCCAAATCCGACATTAACAAAATTCTTTTGACTTTTAATCTTATTCCCATTGAGGACTAATTTGCACTTGAAAAAGTTGGTTGTCGGTAATTGGAAAATGAACCCGGAGACGCAAGAGCAAGCCGTCGAACTGATCAAATCGCTGGAGCGTTATTTGAAGGACAGCGAGCCAAATTGCGAGAACGTGATTTGCCCGCCGTTTGTATTTTTGGCGGAATGTGCCAAGCGGCGCCATAATTTAAAATTAGGCGCCCAGGATGTAAGCTTTGCGGCAGCGGGCAGCATGACTGGTGAAATTTCCGCCGGCGAACTGGCCGATCTCGGCGTTGAGTATGTGATTTTGGGTCATTCGGAGCGGCGGATGTATCAGGGTGAAACCGATTCAGTAGTTAATGCCAAATTGATTGCCGCTCTGCAACACAAACTGATTCCGATTTTGTGCCTAGGCGGCGAAGAGGGGGCGATTGAGAGCGAAATGAAAACTCTGGTCACCAAACAGTTTGTTAAATGCATCCACAATGTTGCCGCGGAGGATCTGAAAAAAATTGTCTATGCCTATGAACCGGTCTGGGCCATCTCGACCATGAAAAATTCCAAACCGGCCAGCGGCGAACATGCGCGGGATGTCATCGAGCATATTTACCAAATATTGGAGCGCCATATGCCGGCAGCTAAGGCCCGAAAGGCCAAAGTGCTTTATGGCGGCACCGTGAACAAAGACAATGTCAGCCTCTATGCTCGCTATCCGGAAATCAGCGGCGCTTTGGTCGGCGCGGCCAGCCTCAACGCCGATAATTTTTATGAAATAATCAAGGAGTTCGAACGTGAAAGTATACATCGGTAAGGGCCGCTCGGGCAGATTATTTTTTTCGGACACGTCCGCTGTAGGCGGACTAAAGTCTCGGACATTGGAAAGTCCTCGACGTTGTCCTCAAAAAATAGCAGCCCTCGCTTAAAGAAAAAAATGAAAGTATATTTAGGGGCTGACCATGGTGGTTATAAATTGAAAGAAGAAATTAAAACTTGGCTCGCGGAGTGGCACTTCGAATTTCAAGATCTCGGCGCTCATACATATACACCCGATGATGATTATCCGGATTTTTCCTGGCCGGTGGCGGTGAAAGTGGGCAGCATGCAAGGCTCCATGGGCGTGCTGATCTGCCGTTCGGGGCAAGGTGAATCGATCGTGGCCAACAAAGCCAAAGGCGCCCGGGCGGCCCTGGCCTGGAATGACAAAACCGCTCATGCGGCAAGAAATGACGATGACGCGAATATTTTGTGTCTGGCCGCCGACTACACGAGCATTCCCGAAGCCAAAAAAATTGTCCACACTTTTCTGACCACGCCGTTTGATCCGCAGGAACGATTCGTCCGCCGCGTCAACAAAGTTAAGAAGATTGATATCAATCTTTAATCAGTTTAAATACTCTAATAGTTCCATGTATCGTAGTGCTAATAAATAAAAATGGCGAAATTATCTAAATTAGGGCTTGATCCAAAAGACTTCGGTTTATACGTGAATAACCTAGGGGCAGCTTTTGCTTTGATGGACAGTAAGGATGATATCCAGTTACTTTTTAAAGACATGTTTACGCATACAGAATACAAAATGTTTGCAAAACGTTTGGAAATCGCACGACGTCTTCTTGAAGCACAAAAATACGATCAGATCTCTGAAGAACTCCATGTAACTCAGGGCACGATTGCCCAAGTTAGCAATATTTTGGCCCAAAAAGGCAATGGCTATAGAAAGGCTCATGATAAATTAAACAGATTGGATCGCAGCAGACAGCGTAAAATCATAAAAAAATAAGATTATCTTGAAAGACGAACTCGACCAAAACTGACAGGAGAAACGGTATTGTTTGACGCTGTCTCTGTCGGCGCTCGGGCCATACAAAAGTCTATAAGGAACAGAATTAAACGTAATTCTTCTAAATAAGGATTTACTACTATGATACTTCCATGTATCGTAGTAATGCCATGACGGAGATTTCACCAGCGATACTAACCAATGATGTTTCGGACTTCCGCAAAAAATACGCGGAACTTTTTGCTTTAGGCCACTATTTTAAAAAACTCCACGTTGATTTCATTGATGATAAATTTATACACAACCTGACCGTTCTGCCGGCGGACCTGGGTTTTCTTAAATCTTCGCCGTTTACGCTCGTTGCGCATTTTATGACCATTGACCCCCAAAAATATTTTGCCGCCGCCAAAGCCGCCGGGTTCGAATGGGTTTTGTTTCACTACGAAGCCATGACAAACGATCAGGAGTTTGCGGCCACGATCGCCGCGGCCGCGGCCTTGGGCTTAAAGCCCGGCCTGGTGCTCAATCCCGAAACGCCGCTTTATTCCGCCGCCAAATTTCTCGATCAGGTGCCGCTGATTCAGCTCATGGGCATTCACCCCGGGTTCCAGGGCCGGCCGTTTCAGGTCGCCATTATTGAAAAAGTCAAAGAATTGCGGCAGCTATCCAAAAGTGTCATAATTTGTGTAGATGGGGGCGTGAAAGTGGGAATTGCCCGGCAGCTGGCCAAAGCCGGAGCCGATATTTTGGTCGCTGGCTCCGCAATTACGCGTTCCGAAGATGAAGAAATGGCAATCGAATCTTTGAAAGCAGACATTGAAACATAAGTAAAAAGCTTTTGTCTTTGCGAGCGGCGGAACTTATTAAGAATTAGTTTAAGCCGCCGCGAAGCAATCTCGCCGCTTAAAAGAGATTGCTTCGTCGCCGCCAAGGTTAAACCTAAAATAATAAAGCGGTTCCTCGCAAAGACGTCGAGAAACATAAATATGACTAATAAAGTTATTAGCACGATATTGATTCTGACGGCCGTGGGCTTGTATGGTTGGTTCCAAATCCCGATTGTTAAGGTTACGGAAGGATATTGGCCAAATAATTATACTTCCAGAAAAACGATGAACGATTATTTGAAATGGAAAGCCGAGCAAAGGGTTCAGAAGCAAAATTGCCTCAATCAAAGCTGTCCGTTGCCACTATAAAAATTATGACCATTCAGCAACTGGAACAAAAAGCCAACGAAATCCGTCAGGATATTATTAAGATGCTGGTGCATGCCAAGTCCGGGCACTCAGCCGGCCCTTTGGGCATGGCGGATGTGTTCACGGCGCTTTATTTCGCGGTCATGAATGTCGACGGTAAGAATCCGGCGGCGGCCGATCGCGACCGGTTTGTTCTGTCCTGCGGGCACATTTGTCCGGTCTGGTATGCGACTTTGGCTCATGCCGGATTTTTTCCCCATGCGGAATTGGCCACGCTGCGCAAACTGGGAAGCCGGCTGCAGGGCCATCCGCACGGCGAGGAATTGCCGGGCGCCGAGAATTCTTCCGGGCCTTTGGGCCAGGGATTGTCGCAGGCCGCCGGTATGGCTTATGTCGGGCTGAGAATGTCCGCCAAAGGCGGATCCGCCTCTGGCGGAAAACAAGAGCCATGGCGCGTGTATTGCGTCATGTCCGACGGTGAGCAGGAAGAAGGCCAGACTTGGGAAGCCGCGATGTTTGCGGCCAAAAACAAACTTCGGAATTTAACCGCGTTAATTGACCGGAACAACATCCAGATTGACGGCTACACGGAAGACATTATGCCGCTCGAGCCTCTTGCGGCCAAATGGGAAGCGTTTGGCTGGCATGTTTTGGAAATCGACGGGCACAACATGCGCGAGATTATCGACGCCTGCAATCAGGCCAAGGCCATCTACGAAAAGCCCACGGTCATCATTTGCCACACCATTCCGGGCAAGGGCGTGGATTTTATGGAATATCGCTACGAGTGGCATGGCAACCCGCCAGGCACAATCGAGCCGTCCGGCGCGCCGCCGAAAAATGAGCAAGCCCATATTGCCTTAAAAGAATTAAGAACCCTGGGAGGGAAGATTAGGAGCGAACATGAATAGTCGCAAAGAAAGGAAAAATAATTTATGAATACAATACCAGAACGTAGCTCAAGGATTGATGAATTACTCACAGAATGGTATGCTTTGCAGCCGCATTTAGACCAAGCTATAAAAGACAGAGATACCTCAAAGATCAAAGAAATTCAAGAGCAAAGGAGTATTTTAACCGGGGAGATTCGGGCCATTGACCCGACCTTTGAAGAGGAGGCGGCATGAGCGAATTAGGAAGAGAATTTGCCGCTCGTCGGAGCCGCATGTTCCGCGACGAAGAGCATGAAAAATATACAAATCTAGCAGATGAAAAAATGCTAGTTTTGGAAGAAGCCATGAAAAGTGATGATTTAGAATTGATTGATAAAAAATTATCCGAATACAAAGCCTTTATTCACGAGAACAAAGATACAAATGCCAGCTAAATTAACAGATAATTTATTTGCGCCCGATATCAAGCAAGTCCCGATCCGTAACGGTTACGGCGATGGGCTTATGGTTTTGGGCAAAGAAAATCCCAATGTCATCGTGCTTTGCTGCGATCTGACCGAATCGACCCGCTCGCAAGAATTCGCCCGGGCCTATCCGGACCGGTTCGTGGAAGTCGGCGTGGCTGAACAGAACTTAGCGGGCCTTGGCGCTGGCATGGCCCACGAAGGCAAGATTCCGTTTATCACATCCTACGCCACATTTTCGCCCGGGCGCAACTGGGATCAGATCCGGGTTTCGATCTGCTATTCTGGCAATAATGTGAAAATCGTGGGCTCCCACGCGGGTATTTCGGTGGGGCCGGATGGCGCCACGCACCAGGCCATGGAAGACATCGCCATGACCCGCGTCCTACCGCGGATGAGCGTGCTGGTGCCGTGTGACGCCCTGGAGGCCCGCAAGGCCACCGTTGCGAGCGCCAAATTCAACGGGCCGGTGTATATCCGCCTGGCCAGAGAAAAAACCCCCCAATTTACCACGGAAGAGACGCCCTTTGAAATTGGCCGGGCTTTTATTTTCCGCCAAGGCAAGGATTGCACGATCGCGGCGGCCGGGCCGCAAGTTTACTACGCGCTCCAAGCCGCGGACCAGCTGTCGAAAGAAGGAATTGAATGCGAAGTGATCAACTTAGTTTCGGTCAAGCCGATCGATGAGCCAACTCTGGTTACTTCTGTGAAAAAAACCGGCTGTGTGGTTTCCGCCGAAGAGCACCAGATTACCGGCGGCGTTGGGGGCGCGGTGGCGGAAGTTTTATCCAGAAATTTCCCGGTGCCGCAGGAATTTGTGGGTATGCCTGATCACTTTGGCGAAAGCGGCGAACCCAACGAACTGATTGCCAAGTGGGGTATGGATTCAAAAGCGATCATCGCGGCGGTAAAGAAAGTTATCCAGAGAAAAAGATAGAAAAGATTGTCTTTGCGAGCGAAACGAAGCAATCTCATCACGAGAAAAGAGATTGCTTCATCAGCCACTAAGTTAAGGCTCAAAAATTGGCCTCCTCGCAAAGACGGTTTTTTAATTTGCATATTTTTTAACAATTCATTATAATAAACAGGTAAAAGTAACTTTCCGAAACAAAAAAGTGCCGAAATACGACATAGTTTCAATTGGTGATACGACCATCGATGCGTTTATTGAACTGCACGAGGCGTCGGTTCATTGCTCAGTTGACCATACCAACTGCCAGCTTTGTCTTTCTTATGCGGATAAAGTTCCTTATGAAAGCTTGACCATGCTCCCGGCCGGCAATTCGACCAATAATGCCGTGGGTTCGGCTCGCCTCGGCTTGCGTAACGCGTTTGTGACCTCGGTCGGCGATGATGAAAACGGCCGTAAGATTGTCCGGGAGCTGAAGGCCGAAGGAATCGACACGCAGTTTATCCATGCCAACCAGGGCGTCTTGACCAATTTCCATTTCGTCCTGTCGTTTCAGGGTGAGCGCACGATCTTGATTAAGCACAACAAGTTCGCTTATAAATTGCCGAAACTGAATACCGATTGGATTTATTTTTCCTCCATGGCTGCCGGCACCGAGAAATTTCACAAGGAGATCGAAAGTTTTTTGAACCGAAATTCCAAAATCAGGTTGTCGTTCAACCCCGGCACGTTCCAGATGCGGATGGGGGCTTCAAAACTGAACGGGATTTACAAGCGCACGGAAATTTTGTTCCTCAATCGGGAAGAAGCGCAGCTGGTGCTGAAGGAAAATACGCGCAATGTTAAAACATTGCTCAAAGGCATGCACAAGCTGGGCGCCAAAATTGCCGTGCTGACTGACGGCCGGCAGGGGTCTTATGCTTCGGGCCAGACCCGCGTTTGGTATCTGGATGAATATCCGGGCCCGCATATCGAAGCCACCGGGGCGGGTGATGCCTACTCAACCGCGTTTACCGCAGCCATTGCCTTGGGTAAACCTGTCAGCGAAGCCATCGCCTGGGGCACGATCAACGGCGGCAATGTGGTAATGCATGTGGGACCGCACAAAGGATTGCAAACTAGAGCGCAGATCGAGAATTATCTGAATAAGCACCCTAAGTTTAGGGCGCGGGAGATTTAAGATGAAAAAAGAGATGTTGCTAAATTGGGTTTTGCCTTTAGTATTGTCAGCTGTTGAGTTGCTAATGTTTTTTGGTTTACGCGGAGAGATTGGATTTATCGATTACGGCAAACTCATGATCGCTATTTTTCTTTATCCACTGGCGTTATTTGGTTTGCTGTATGGTGGCGCTATTTTTATGAGAAGGCAATTTATACCGGGGGCATTGTTGTTTATTGTTTCTTTCGTGGTTTTAACCTTTAATATCTGGAAAAATATATTCAACTCCTTGATTTAACATGAAAATATTTGTCACAAGAAAAATTAATCAATAAATTACGTCTTCGCGAGCGACTGCTTTATCAATAAGTATTATTCTCGGCAGTCGCGCGGCGATCTCTTCCAGAGATTGTTTCGTCGGAACGTCAGACGTTCCTCCTCGCAAAGACAGAAAAAATTCTATGAAAATATTCGTTACAAGAAAAATTCCACAAACAGGTTTGGATTTATTGGCTCAGGCCGGTCATGATGTAAAAGTATCCTCTTTGGATAGGCCATTGTCTAAAGACGAACTAAAGCTGGAAACAGCGGGTTTTGACGCGATTTTGTCTCAGCTTGTAGATAAAATAGACGCAGAAGTCTTGGATGCGGTTGGTAGCCAGCTTAAAATGGATGAATTTGTAGGCCCGCATATCGAAGCCACCGGAGCCGGGGACGCGTTTGGCACCGCATTTACTGCCGCGATTTTTTACGGAAAAAATGTCGGAGAAGCTATGGCCTGGGGAACTATAAACGGCGGCAATGTCGTGATGCATATCGGGCCGCATGCCGGGCTACAGACCAGGCCGCAGATTGAAAAATATTTAAAGACGCATCCGAAATTTCGAGCCAGAGAAATATAGATTATGAATATAAAAATGATAAAAACTATATTATATATCATTGGCGTTTCATTCGTTATTTTGGCCCTTGGATCAATTGCTTTTTGGTTTTATGTCAAGACTGCTTTAGGAGAACTCGATTCAGGAGGAAACTATCTTATACTTATCATGTTGCTTTTGGTAGGACTATTATTACTCGTTGGAGCACATGATCTCCCCATAAAGAAAGAAAATATCAGGAAGAAAATTTTTAAATATGCCGTTTTATTATTAATTGTGGGAATAGTACTTGGCGCTATTTCGTATTTGCAAAACATAAGTACACAAAACAGTTTTTTATATAATGCTGACCAACTAATACAACAAAGGAAGGCCAAGGAGGCTGCTGAAACCGGGAATTGGAAAGTATATAGGGATGAGAAATACGGTTTTGAGCTTAAGTATCCAGGCGATTGGCATTTTCAAACTAGCCTGTCGAATAGGGGAGCTGATGTCTTGTTAGCTGATCCTCCTTCTGTTTCTTCCAGTAGTCATGTCGACACGGATTTACCTTACTTATTTAGAGCCACTCTATATTCTCAACTTTCACAACTTGACTGGAAAAAATTGGGAACAAAAGACTTAAATGATTTTATAAGCAAATATTCTTTAGGACCAGATCCTTATATCATAAATGCGGAGAGGATAATAGTCGGGGATAATATTGGATATAAGGCGGAAGCTGGACCTAATGTTTTTGGTGGTGGTAATCTTTATTTCTTTGAGCATGAGCAAAAAGTGGTTGAAGTGCAAGTTTTCACCGCAGGACAAGTATTTGTTAATAACATTGAAACTATCAATCAAATCCTTTCCAGCTTCAAATTTTATTGATTTTATGAAAGCATTTATCATAAAAATTCCGGAAATCGAAGCCTATATGAAAAAGCATCCGAAATTTAGAGCAAGGGAAATATAGCTTATGAACCCACAAGATCAGAAGAACGAAGGATGGTTTTGGTTCGTAATTGGACTGATTATTTTTGGCGGATTCGTATTCTTTTTAGTTCTAGTGACATCTTTTAGCGATAATTCAGGCAATTGGTTGACTGAAAATTTAGATTTACTAGCGTTGATGTTTGTAATACTGCTTATGCTATTTGCATGGCAATTGCGGAAGAAATCAAAATTAACTTCGGTCTTGGTAACGTTATTAGGTCTTGGTATTGTAAGTTTAGTGTTACTGATAAAATTTTTGCCAGATAAATCTATATCCGAGATTATACATCATGAAAGTACAACCAATTTCTGTACAGGTATTGTTGAAACTCGAGAATTTAAGACTTACTGCAGCGAAAAATATAGTTTTGAGTTCCAATATCCAAAAACCTGGACAGCAAAAGAATATCCAGCTAGTTCTATTGACTATATGCCAGATTCTCGAACTTTTGTGGCGATATTTGAGAGGTATCCGGTACAAGATTTCAATGCCCGGGTTGATGTTTATAATTCACAACTCGCAATAGTGAAAAGAGATAACCAGTATTTAAAAAATAAAACAGAAACGTCTGCAAATTATTACGGAATTTCTTGGACGAAACTCGGTGATTCAGACTATTTAACAGAATTAAGTGGACGTGTATATCATATTTCCGGCCGAATGGATTTGCTTAATCAAATTTTCTCAACATTTAAATTTAGTAAATAAATGTTAGATAGCTTGCTAATTGGCTTCGAGAAAACTCCCTAAAAAATAATATAATTACGTAGCATGCTACGTAGCAAAAGCAAATGAAAAACGTTTATAAAGTAACCAGAGTTGGCAAAAGATCATTGGCCGTTGTAATTCCAAAAGAATTACTGAAAACCTTGGGCTGGCGCGAGCGACAAAGGGTTTTGGTGAAGCGTATGCCCCGGGGCATTTCGATCCGGGACGCCATGACGAAACATAAGAAAACCAAATGAAATACAAAGTTTTAGGAATCATATTTCTGGTGGCGATCGGCGCGGCAGTCGTGTCAGTGCTTTATTATTGGCAGGTGGCGCACCAGGCGATCCCAGGCCCAGTGGTCCACCAAGACAAAGGTGAAATTTTTTGCGGTAGTGTTGCCGGCATTCCTTGTCCGACTTCTGGATATACCTGTATCCCGGAAGACAATTTTCCTGATGCTGGAACTAATTGTAGAAAATCCGAAACTACAAATGACACCTTGAACTGGAAGACATTTGAAAGTAAAGAGCTTGGGGTAAAGTTTGAATATCCATCCGATTGGGGCGAGATATCCCTCGAAATTAAAAATGGTGAAACTTACGGGTACACATCTTATCCCGATCAGGTCAAAGGGAAAACATTTGCTGCATATTATAAACCACCAGGGCAAAACAGTCGTTATGCATTATTTGGTGGCATTAGTTCCGATTTCCAGACTAATCGAGGTGGACAATTTTTTGATAGTACAGGTTACGTTAAAAATCTTACAGCATATTACTTCAAATATATTCAAAACACCAAATATCTGCTTGATTCCAAATTAATTAGTGAGGTTACAGGTGTGAATACTACAGGTATTTTTATTGACCCTATAACTTACGTCGGGATGGAGTGGTATTATCCCTGGCGTTATGGTGCTATTTTTAATCTCAAGTCATCGAAGGATTTTTCAGGAATTGCCTTCGAGCTCTATATCCCAAATCCTGATAAGGATCCAGATTTAGCTCATAAGAAACTTGAGTTTCAAAAGCTATTATCCACCCTTGAAATACAATAATTAATATGTACATCAAGAAAAAAATGAGAAATCGAATTATCCTGGTTGTAGTAATAGTGCTCGGCTTCATATTTTGGCGCGGCCTAACCGCCTCGACCGCGAAGAATTTTAATTGCGAATACAAATTGATTTATGCTGTTTGCAAGCCCAAGGCCGGCAACCCCAAACTGCCCAGCCTGATGGATATCTTTAAGGCCGGAATCAAATTCTAAATGCTCGTCCATATTGGCAAACTGATCAACAGACACATGCTCGGCAAATATGCCGTGCCGGCATTCAACACCCAGGATTTGGAAACCACACTGGGGATCGTAAGAGCCGCACAAGCGCAGAAAGCTCCAATCATCATCCAGACCTCGGTTGGCGCTCTCGAATACGCCGGGATCGAAGAACTGGTTGGTTTGATCAAAACCGAAGCGCGGCAAGCCCGCGTGCCGATTGCTCTGCATCAGGATCATTGCCATGATTTTAATTTATTAAAAAAATTAATCGATCTCGGTTATAGCTCGGTCATGATTGATGCCTCGCATTTGCCCTACAAAGAAAATTTGAAGCTGACCAAACAAGTGGTTGCTTACGCGCACAAGCGGGGAGTCTGGGTCCAGGCCGAACTCGGCCGGATCCTCGGCAACGAAGATTGGCAAAACGTGAAATCGGGGGAAGATTTGATGACAGATCCGGATCAGGCCGCGGATTTTGTGGCTCAAACCCGAATCGATACGCTGGCGGTAGCCGTGGGGTCGATGCACGGCATTCCGATTGATCCGCGAATTAAAAAAGTTTTAACCACCCTGAGGGAGCATATCGATCTCAAACGTCTGGCCGCGATCCGGCAGAAGGTCAAAATTCCCCTGGTCGTGCATGGCGCGTCCGGCGTGCCCGATGCCCAGCTGCGGGCGGCAATCAAATTTAATGTCGCCGTGTTCAATATCGATACCGATCTGCGAGTGGCATTTAACAAAGCTTTAAGGGCCAATCTCAAAAAGAATCCTCAAATCTATGATCCGCGAAAACTCCTGGCCCCCGCGACTGACGCCTTACAAAAGGTCGCCGAACACAAGCTGAAGGTTTTGAAAACAAGCAACCAAATTTAGAAAATAATAATTAATTCACCAGGAATAATTCAAATGGCAAAAAAGCAGACCAAAAAATTGCATGAATACTTCCATTTCTCGGACCCCACCGAACATATCATTTTTATGGCGTGGGCTCTGTTTGTGGCAGCGTTTCTTTTAACTATTGTAAAATAAATTCACCCCGTTAGATTTTTTAGAAAAATCAATACGGGGATGATAACTTATGATTAACGATAAAAATTCTGTAAAATCTAACGGGGCGAGCAAAATTCGCATAGCGATCAACGGATTTGGCCGGATCGGGAGGCAGGCCTTTAAAATTGCCCTGACCAAACCCGAACTGCAGGTGGTGGCCATCAACGATCTGACCGAACCGGATGTGCTGGCCAACCTTTTAAAATACGATTCGGTCTACGGCGTTTACGACAAGCCGGTGAGTTTTGATACCAAAAAAGAAAAAGCCAACCCGTTGATTTCTTCGGCCGGGACACTGACCGTCGATGGCCGGAAAACTCCGATTTTCGCCGAAAAAGACCCGGCTATGCTGCCCTGGCGGGATTTAAATGTGGACGTGGTGCTGGAATCGACTGGCCGATTTATTACCACCGAGCTGGCCTCCGCTCACCTCAAAGCCGGCGCCAAAAAAGTCATTATTTCCGCCCCGGCGAAAGATGATGGAATTACCCCGACGTTTATTTTGGGGGTCAACAGCGATCAATACAAAGGCCAGAATGTGATTTCCAACGCCTCTTGCACCACCAACTGTATCACGCCGGTGGCAGCCATTCTGCATAGCAAGTTTGGCGTCAAAAAAATGATGATGTCGACGATTCATGCCCTGACCGTGGAGCAGAATTTGGTGGATGGGCCGCCGCCGCCATTGCATAAAGATCTGCGCCGAATGCGCGCCGCCGGTTTCAACATCACACCGACCTCGACCGGCGCCTCGATCGCGGCGACTGAAGTTATCCCGGAGCTCAAGGGTGAGTTTGGCGGAATTGCATTCCGGGTGCCGGTGGCCTGCGGTTCTCTTTCAGATTTTACCGCGCTGTTGAACAAAAGAACCACGGTTGAGGAAGTGAACAACGCTTTTATTGAGATGGCCAAGCATCCGATGTGGAAAAACATTCTGGAAGTTACGACCGATCCAATCGTTTCTTCTGATATCATTGGTAACCCGCACTCCGCGGTAGTTGATTTGTCCCTGACCCAAGTGGTCGACGGCGATATGGTTAAGGTTGTGGCCTGGTATGACAATGAATTCGGCTATGCCAACCGCTTTGTGGAGCAGGCAATCTTAATTGGGAAAGAGTAATATGGAACAGAAGTCAGAATTTATCTCATCTAAAACGTTAATTTTATTTGGTTTAATTTTCGCCATTGCCGGAGCAGTATTGGTTTGGGGATTAAAACCAAACGAGAATTTGCAAATTGTCGGCATTTTTATGATGGTGTTGGGCGCGATTCTTTTCTTTTCTGGCCTGGGCAATATACCTCAAGAACAAAATAAGACAGCTGATAAATATGAGTTCATTACGAACGGGATTGAAATTAAGCAAGATAGATCCGGATTTTATGTGGTATTAGGATATTTTGGCTTTATGAGTGTATTTATTCTGTATGGAGCACTTAAAGCATTTGATCAACTGGATATAAGGTTATTAATAGTCGGATTGGTTATATTAATTATTATTATTTTTCTAGGTTTTAGCGCATTTTCCAGAAAATTTATCCTTTATAGCGACAGAGTTGAGATCAAAGGATTGCTGCCATTAATGTATAATCTCCGCACGATTTATATCAAAAATATTACTGAAATTTATCCAACCAAGTTTTCTTATTGGCAGATGATTTCAACACGGGGCCGGACGATACCAGCGACCGCTGTGTTAGGATCTTTGGCTAAATTATCTGATTCCAAAAGTGGTAATGTGGTTCTGCGAACAACAGATTATAATTCAATAGCACCAGTTATAATCGGACCAGTTTGGTATCCAGAAAATTTAATTAAGAAAATTAAAGAATTAAAATGAAGCATAAAATTTTAGGCTATCTATTTCTCGCTGCGGCCGCCATCGTTGTGGTCGGTGGCATTTACCTGTGGCAGAATCCCAGAATTGTTAAGGCTCCAGTCACAACAAATGAAACCGTGAATTGGAAAACTTATACCAATACCAAATACGGGTTTGAGTTTAAGTATCCAAGCAATTGGGAGTTAATCGACAGACATCTTCCAAAGTCCGACGCGAGCGATTCGCTGTGGTATGAGAATTTAGTATCGGTAACAGGTCCTAAAGTTCAAGGTCAGGCACCCTCGGGTACAGTCTGGTATGTATATGAAAATAAAGCGGCATCGACAGTAGCAAATAATTGGTTAAATGTTTACAACGCGGCTAGAGGGTTCAAATTAATATCTAACCAGAAAATAGTATTTGCGCAGGAAGATGCGTTCGAATTGGTCTACGATACAGGATTAGGGGTCATGAGAATTGTTGTCTTTGAAAAAAACAACAATGCATTTGCTCTAACTTATTTTCTAAGTTTTACGGATGTTTTAAGCGATAGTAATGATTATGTTAATAAAGTATCTCCTTTGGTGGATCAAATCCTGTCCACTTTCAAGTTTACGAAATAAGTAACTCAGCACTAAACTACTTACTTAAGTAAGTAGTTAAATATGGCAAGGCCGATCAATTCAAAAAGAAAACTGACCAGAGTTGGCGCGGGAAAATCCCTGGCGCTGATTGTTCCCGCAGAGTTTATCCGGTCGTTTGGCTGGCGCGAACGTCAGTATTTGCTGCTGACGAAAGTCCCGGGCGGAGTGATGATCAGGGATGCGAAGACGAAGAAAAGATAGATATTATTTTTTCTGTCTTTGCGAGGAGTCCCGACTTGTCGGGACGACGAAGCAATCTTACCCCAATAAAGAGATTGCTTCGCGGCCGCTAAGTTTATATAGATTATAAAGCGGCCGCTCGCAAAGACGGTTTCGAGGAGATTATACGATTTATGATAAAAAGCATTACAAGTGTCAAAGTAACTGGCCGGCGCGTGATTTTGCGCGCCGGGTTTGACGTGCCATTAAAAGAGGGTAGAGGGGGGAAGGGGGAGGGGGAAGAATTGATAGTTGCAGATGATACGAGAATCAAAGACGTTTTGTCGACCTTGAAGTATTTGATCGGACAAAAAGCCAAAATTATCGTCATGTCCCATCTGGGCCGGCCGGAGGGTTGGGATAAATCAAAGAGTCTGCGGCCGGTGGCCGAAAAATTGGCCCAACTGTTGAATTTTAAATTCGTCGAGATAGTGGATCGGATACCGAGCTATTCCGTGCCCCACCTGTATTTTTTTGCCCAAGACATCACTAAGCAAGACCACTCCGGCTGGAGCAAAAAAATTTCGGCCGGTAACATTTTGTTTCTGGAAAATTTGCGGTTTTATCCGGGCGAACAGCAAAACGATGAAGAGTTTGTCGAGGTTCTGGCCCGGTTTGGCGACGTTTACGTCAATGAGGCGTTCTCGGTAGCCCACCGCAAGGATGCTTCGACCTTCGGCTTGGCTCGTAAGCTGCCGGCCTATGGTGGTGTGAATTTCATCAAAGAGATTAGATCACTGCAGAAAATCATCAGCAACCCGGCCCAGCCGTTTGTGTTTATGGTCGGCGGAGCAAAAATTGATGATAAAATTGAAACAATTCACAATCTGGCCCAGCACGCCTCACAGATCATTGTCGGCGGGGCCGTGGCGAATGCCTTTTTGGCCGCGCACGGTTATGAAATTGGCGGGTCAAAAGTTTCCGATGTTCCGCTGGCCAGGCAATTGCTGCGGAGCTACAAAACCAAAATTGTTTTACCCGTGGATTTGGTTACGGCCCCAAACCCGGCCGGCACAGCTAGCTTAGTCAAAGTGGATGGTGTAAAAAAAGCCGAGCAGATTCTGGACATTGGACCGGAAAGCGTGCGCAAATTTTCCGGCCTGATCAAGCAGGCCCAAACCTTGGTTTGGAACGGGCCGTTTGGCTTGTTCGAAAATCCGAAATTTGCTTTTGGCAGCAAGTCTTTGGCGCAAGTGTTCGCCAGCCGGTCAAAAGGCAAGGCGTTCGGAGTGATCGGCGGCGGGGAAACGGTGGAAGTGTTTGACCTGGCCAAAGTCTCGCAGTTCGTGGATCATGTTTCCACCGGCGGCGGCGCCATGCTGGAATTTTTAGCCGGCAAAGAATTACCGGCAATTAAGGCATTGGAAGGGAAGTGATTTTATGACCATCCAACCTTATAAAAAATTAGTCTTAGTGGTCCTCGACGGGTTTGGTATTGCCACCGGATCGCAAGGCAATGCCATTGTTATGGCGCAGCCGACACACATCAATTACCTGATCGATAATTATCCCGCCACCACCTTGCAGGCTTCGGGACCGTCGGTGGGCCTGCCCTGGGGTGAAATGGGCAATTCCGAAGTCGGGCATTTGAATCTAGGCGCGGGCCGAATTATTGGCCAGGATTTATCGCGGATTACATTATCCATCGAGGACCGGAGTTTTTTTAGGAACCCGGCATTCCTGCAGGCTTGCGAGCATGTCAAGAAGAACAACTCCAATCTGCATCTGGTCGGGCTGGTCAGTCCGGGCGGCGTGCACAGTTATGACGAGCATCTTTATGCGCTATTGGGCTTGGCGGCCGAACAAAAAATCCAAAACGTCTATATTCATATGTTTTTGGACGGCCGCGATACGCCGCCGCAAATTGCGCTGGAAACATTGGATAAACTGAGCAAGAAAATGCGGAATTTTGATGTCGGCAAAATTGCCACCGTGACCGGCCGATTTTATTCCATGGATCGGGCTGAGCATTGGAATTTGACCGAGCAAACTTACCGTGCCATGGTCTTTGGCGAAGGCAAGCAGGTGGGTTCGGCCCAGGCGGCGATCGAGGATAGTTATGCCCAGCATATTTTTGATGAAATGGTGCCGCCGAATGTGATTTTGCAGGAAAATGGCCCGCCTCGCCTCGACGGCGAGTCGAGGCTGGGCAAACCGGCGCTGGTTTCCGACAATGATGCCGTAATCCATTTTAATTTCCGGCCGGATCGCGCCCTGCAGATCACCCGCGCGTTTGCGGAGAATAATTTCAATAAATTTACCCAGCCGGCCAAGGTTTTTAAAAACCTGTTATTTGTCACCATGACCGAATTCGCTCACGACCTGAATGTCAAAATGGCTTTCCCGCCCCAGGAAATTACCAACGGCATGGCCGAGTTAATCAGCAAGAAGGGCTTGCGGCAGTTTCATATTGCCGAGTCAGAAAAATACGCGCATGTTTCGGTGTTTTTCAACGGCGGAGTGATCAATCCTTTTCCCGGCGAGGAGCGAAAAATCATCACTTCGCCCGCGTCCAATTATCAAAATTATGTCGATGTGCCGGAAATGTCCGCATACAAGACAACGGACGAGTTGATTGGGAAGCTGAAAGAAAATTATACGTTTTACCTGATTAATTACGCCAACCCTGATATGGTTGGGCATACGGGAAACATGCAGGCATCGATCAAGGCGATCAAGGTAATCGACGAATGCCTACAAAAACTGTCGGCCGAATGCCTAAACCAAAACATTGCGCTGCTGATCACCGCGGATCACGGCAATGTCGAGGAGTTGCTGGATATTCGATCTGGCGGGATCGATAAAGAGCATTCAACCAACCCGGTGCCCTTAGTCGCGGTTATGGGCCAACTCAAGCGCAAGCACCCCAAAGAAGGGGGAATTGTGTCGCTAGCGGGGATTGTCCCCGTGGGGGTACTTTCGGACGTAGCGCCGACCATGCTAGAATTGATGGGGATAGAAAAACCCGCTGAAATGACCGGCATCAGTTTGTTGCCGCAACTGACCAAACAAGCAGGGATATGAATCCCGTTAGAAATTTTACATAGTTGAATTTATCGCAAAGAATACACTCAACGGATTGATTATAAAAAATTATATTTATTAACTAACCATTATTTCTAACGGGATGAAAAAAATTCTAGTAGCGGATGATGATTTTTTGCAACGCGATTTATACGTCGAGCTTTTTAGAGCCGCGGGATATGAAGTTATCCCGGCCAACGACGGCCAGGAGGCCTGGGAAAAAGCCCAGAGCGAATATCCCGACTTGCTGTTTACCGGCATTATGATGCCGCGAATGACCGGATTTGAGCTGATCGAAAAAATTCGCAACAACAAGGCTCTCTCTCCCGTGCCGGTGATTATTTTTTCCCACTTAGGGCGGGAAAAAGACCGCGACCAGGCCAAAATGCTTTCTAACGTCGAGTTTAAAGTTAAAGGCTACGACCCGCCCGCTGATATTTTGGATACCGCCAAAACTCTTTTAAAAAACTCTGAACGGGGAATGGCCCATCGTCCTTTACAGCCGATGGAAGAAGACGATCGCCCGCCAGCAAATTTATTTTGACAGAATTGTCCAACTAAATGGTCGATCGGCCAAAAAATTAGACAATGTTAAATTTGGTCGATGCGACCGGAGATAATTTTAAGATCAGTAATAATTTTTAATTCCTCGGCTAATTCACGAAGTTCGTCGCTGAACCTAATCTGACCCAGAAAAGCACTTTTTTGAATCTGGATATAACCATTACGTAATAAATAGCGCCGCAAAATATTGCGCGCCTTCCGTTTTTCTTCCGGGATATCGAACAGAACAATAGTAGACAGACCGTCGGTTCGCTTGACAGCAGCTTTAGATTTTTTGATCAGCTCGCGGCCTTTATCAGTCAGGATAAGGGTATTCGGATACTTTTTGCGGTTTTGAGGCTTTAATAATCCTTGTTTTTTAAACTTTCGTAATTTGTAATAATAAGTTGAGCGGGGATAGTAAAGACTGCGGATACTTAAACGGCCGAGAACCATGTCGTCCAGTAGTCCCGCAGTTTGTTCGAGAAATTCTTGGAATTCAGTTTTGTGCATATTTATAATGTACAACTTTATGGACGATCGGTCAAAAGATTGGACGAAGGGTTGATTATGAATAGGTTTTGATTTAATCGCCGAACCTGCGATTTTTTGTTATGATGCATAAATGGATATAGATTATCAGAAAATAATTGATTTTATGGTGGCGTCGGGTAAAAGATTAGCTACCCGAGCCGGTAATATTGTTGATATTGGTATCACAAAAGTTCACTTGACCGAAGAAGATTTGGCCATTGAAAGAGGTTTGCAAAATATTATTGCGAGTTTTGGAACCAACCACATACTTTACGCCGAAGAGGAACATGACTTATTTCAAAACTCCGATAATCTTTGGGTGGTGGATCCGATAAGCGGGACGAGTGGGTTTATTAAAGGAGCGCCAAATTCATACTCAATAGTAATCTCGCATCTAGTTAATCATATGACGGTCTTTGCTGCAGTCTATAATCCCACAGCAGATGAATTATTTACAGCTTTCGCAGGTAAGGGAGCATTTCTAAATAATCGGCCCATAAAAGTTAGCCAAGCACATAGCAAGGTTATCTTAAGACCATCTATTGCATGGAAAAGACCGGAAGTGATCGAGAAAGTAGCAAACTTACTAAGTGGTTATATGGTTGAAAATAACTGGAATTCGATCGCAGTTGAATATTGCGCCGTCGCTTGCGGCCGTGTTGATGGTATCGCGACCTTTACTAAAGATGCATTTCCAGAGTTTGCTGGAGGGTTTATTATTCAAGAAGCCGGCGGTAAATTTACTAATATCGAAGGCGCGACCAATATTAATCCATCGGATAGAGTTTTTGTGGGTGGTAACCCGGAATTTTATGACGAGTTATTCACTTTAATTAAAACCGGTAGTAATTTAAAAAAAATTTTATGGAACTAGTTAAAATCCCATCTGGAAAAAATAAATTAGCAGCGGCGATTCACCGGTCAACCCAAGTTACTGACAAGTTGGCGATTTTGTGTCCAGGTTATCTGGATTCGAAAGATTATAATGGGTTGCTTTATTTGGCTAACGATTTAGCTGCAAAAGGGTATACTGTTGTCCGTTTTGATCCTACGGGTACTTGGGAAAGCGAGGGATCAATCTCAGACTACACAACCACTCAGTATTTAAATGATATAAGAAGCGTAAAAAATTATATGTTGGCAAATGGCACATATAATTTTCTCCTCGCCGGCGGCCATAGTATGGGAGGAAGGATGTCTTTACTTTATGCCGAATCAGATCCAGATATTTCTAAGGTTCTGGCTATTATGTCGAGCAACAAAAAAACTTTACGTAATAACCGAGCAGTTGAGGTTAACAATCGAGATATTCCTGGTAACCCTACTCAAAATAAACAATATTCAGTACCCCTGTCCTTTTTTGAAGATTCAAGTAAATACGATACGCTGGACAAGATAAAGGGATTGCATATTCCTATATTACTAATAGCCGGAGAAAAAGATACAATCTGTCCACCAGAAACCATACAAAAGATTTTTGACGAAGCTAATGAACCGAAAAAATTTATTCTGGTTCGTGGCGTTGGTCATGATTACCGGCGCAATCTGGACGAAGTTAAAAAAGTTAACCAAATTATTTTGGATGCAATTGCATGAAAAAACAGTGGCGAACCAAAGAACTGAAAACCGCAATACCGGATTTGGCAGAATACTCGCCGCTCATTTTGCGGTTGCTCGCTTTGCGCGGGATTACTGAGGCCGAAGCGATCCGCGATTTTTTGGACCCGGATTACGCCAAACTGCATGATCCGTTCTTGTTTCAGGATATGCAGAAGGCTGTCGAACGGATCGAGCGCGCGATTGCACAAAAAGAGATTATCGCGATTTACGCGGATTATGACGCGGATGCGGTGACTGCTTGCGCGGTCGCTTACTTGGCCTTAAAGAAACTCGGCGCGCAAGTGATTTATTATATCCCGGATCGATTTAGCGAAGGTTATGGGATGAGCGCCGAAGGAATTAAGCAACTACACGCTCAGAATGCCAAAGTTATCATTACGGTTGATTGCGGGATTAACGCCCGCGCCGAAGCATTAATTTGCCGCGAGTTGGGGATCGATTTGATTATTACCGATCACCACGAAGTTATCGGCGATTTGCCGGAAGCGTTTGCCGTGATCAATCCCAAAAATCCGGCGGATAATTATCCGTTTCTGTATTTGACCGGGGTTGGGGTGGCGTATAAGCTGGTTCAAGGCCTATTTAGTCGAATTACGAATTACGAATTACGAATTACGGATGGGTGGGAAAAATGGCTCTTGGATTTAGTGGCGATCGGCACAGTGGCTGACCTGCAGAGTCTGACCGGCGAAAATCGTATCCTGGTTAATTTCGGGCTTAAAGTTTTGCCCAAAACCCGTTGGCCGGGACTGGCCGCGCTAATCAAAACTGCCGGGATTGAGGGCCAGAAATTCGATACATTCACTTTGGGTTTTATTTTAGCGCCGCCGATCAACGCCGCCGGCCGTATCAAGCACGCGGACGTGGCGTTCAAACTTTTGATTTCAGATGACAAGGCTGAAGCCGAACAATTGGCCAAAGAAGTGATTGATCTTAATCGTCAGCGCCAAATTCTGACTGATCAGGTGCTTAGCGAAGCGCGGGCCCAGGCTGAATTGAATTTGGACAAAAAAGTATTATTGGTTTCCGGCACAGATTGGCCGAAGGGCGTAGTGGGCTTGGTTGCCGGCAAGCTGATGGAAGAGCACAACCGACCCGTTCTAGTGGTCAGCGTGGACGCGGCCGGGGCGGCCACAGGCTCAGCCCGATCAATTGCAGAATTCGACATTGTGGCTGGTTTGGGGTATTCCCAAGAGCATTTAGAAAAATACGGTGGCCACACCCAAGCCGCCGGGTTTAGCACCTCTCACGAAAGGTTGGAGAATTTACATCAAAAACTTTTAGAATATGCGGAAAGTTTGAGCCTAACTTTAAGCGATCCGGTTTTGCATATTGATGCGGAAGTTTCGCCGTCAGATGTTTCGTGGCCAACTCTAGAACTGATTGAAAAACTAGCTCCCTTTGGTATGGGTAACCCCAAACCCAAACTCTCTGGCCGCGATTTGGAAATTTTAGAATACCGCACAGTTGGTAACGCTAATCAGCATTTGAAGTTAAAAGCAAAGTTCGGCGACCATCGATTAGGCGCAATTGCATTTAATCAAGGATTCTTGGCGAACCAGTTGATTTTGGGAACAAAATTCGACGCGGTGTTTGAACTCACGGCCAATGAATGGAATGGCCGCAAGGATATGGAATTTAAAATTATCGACATGCGAATTATAAATCAAAAATTATGAATGATAAATTAATTATCTATTCGGACGGAGGAGCAAGGGGTAACCCGGGACCAGGAGGGATTGGCTTCGTTATTTTTGATGCCGGCGGCAAAGAATTAAAGCGTTTTAAGCATTATTTGGGCGTGGCGACTAACAATCAAGCTGAATACCGCGCTTTAATCGCTGCCTTGATAGAAGCGAATAAACTCGGGTTTGAGCGCGTGGTTTGCCGGTTAGATTCCGAGCTAGTCGTCAGACAGCTCACGGGCCAATATAAAATAAAAGAACCAGGACTTAAATCCCTGGCTGCGGAAGTCCTGGCTTTGACCCAAAAATTTTTGCAGGTGGAATTTAATCACGTGCCCCGTGCCCAAAATAAAATCGCTGACCAGTTGGTCAACGAAGCATTGGACGAACAACAAGCTTAACGGATAGTATATTCTTTAATCATTCTTTGATCGTAAACATAGATTTTCTGGCCGGAGCGGGAAATTTCAAATTTCGCGCCAACACTGACGTTTGTAATAATTGTATACGAGTTTTGACCGTTCCGGTCATCGAGTTCAATTGCCCTGATTTGGCCGTTTTGTTGGTAGAAGAGGTAGCCGGTTTCATTGTTAAAGATCGGGTCGGTAAAAGCATCCAGGCTGCGCAGGACCAGCTGGGATTTCTTGGTGTTCGGGTTATAAATTTGAGCTTCGTGGCCGTTGCTATAAACAAGCTGCCCGGCTGAGGCGTTCCACTGAGCAAAAGTTACCGGGGAATAAACCGGCTCCAGAGTTTCGTTGATGGTATAAAGCGTCTGGTCGAGGGTTAAAAAAATCCGATTATCTGCAACGAGCAAGGACGCGGCCTGGGAAGCCGGCAGGCGGGACTGAATAATGTCCGGTTTTTCCGAATTGGGCCGCCACCGATAGAGATTATTGGCGTGAACATACCAGATCGTCCCATCAGAGGTGAGCGTTCCGGCCGCCACGCTGCGTTCAATCAATTTGATTTGGGCGGGACTGTAAACATAAAGATTATGGCCGGCGATAAACAAGACCTGATCGTCGTTGGATTCCACATATTCGATTTGAGCGGCCAGGGCGCCCGGCAGGCCTGGTTTATCTTTGGTCAGCATCATTTCATAGATTTTTGCCGCATCGCTCCAGACAAGCCGGGGATCGGTTAAACTGGCGATATCGGACGTGACGGCCGGACCGAGCGGTGCAGTTTGGCCGTTGTTGACATTTAAGCTTCGGGCTGAATTGTCCGAAGTGGTAAAAAATATTTCATCGCGATTTTTTGAAAAAGTGGCAAGGACGACCGGTTGAGTTTGCTCCAATTTCGGGGTTTGGAAAAATAAATTGATGTAATCGCGATTTTGGGCCGCCCAGGTGACATATTGCGCATTGACGCTCAGGCGCTTGGTCCACGGCTGGTAACCGTCTTTGGTCACGCTGATTTCATAATCTTTCGGGGACAGAAACCGCACCACCAGCGGCGTGTCGTTTTTTTGTTGGTTACCGTTGAGCCAGACGGCGGCCTTGGCCGGGTCGGTTTTGACCACCAAAGTGCCAGTTTTGACCACTTGGCCTGTGCTAAAATCATATTTAAAACCACGGGCGTATAATACCAGCAGCGGGGTAATAATCAGAAAAATTATAATGCCGGCGCCGATCAGAGAAAATCTAGCTTTGAGGTTCATTATTTATAGTTTACCTTTTAATTATGGCATTTTCAAGCGCCCTTATTTCTGCTAAAATAAGCAGGCTTATGGAGATCAAAGAAAAGTTTAATTTAGACCAGGTAACCACCTTCCGTATCGGCGGCCCGGCCGATTTTTATTGCGTGGTGCAAACACTGGAAGAGCTGAAAGAGGCGCTAAAATTTGCCCGCGGCAAAGATTTGGCGGTATTTATTTTGGCCGGCGGCAGCAATTTGCTCTTCGCCGATGCCGGCTTTCGCGGAATGGTCATCAACATCGCAATCAAAGGCATTGAAATTTTACATGACGACGACAACCGGGTGGAGATCCGGGTTGGTAGCGGGGAAGTTTGGGACGATATTGCCGCCCTTTGCGCACTCAAGGAACTTTGGGGCATCGAAAATCTTTCCGGTATTCCCGGCCGAAGCGGGGCAATCCCGATTCAAAACGTTGGCGCTTACGGACAAGAAGCATCGCGGGTAGTCAGCTCGGTTGAGGTTTTGGACCTCGAAGAGTTGGAAATCCAAATTTTCAACAATGACCAGTGTGGATTTGAATACCGGCAGAGCAATTTTAATACGATTTGGAAAAATAAATATGCGATTCTCAGCGTAACTTTTACCTTGGCGCGCCAACCCAAGCCGAATTTAAGCTATATCGACCTGAGTAATTATTTCGCTGGCGCCAACAATCCATCGCCGGGGTTGCCCGAAATCCGCCAGGCGGTGATCGCTATTCGGAGCAAAAAATTTCCGGATCTTAATGAGTTCGGCTGCGCCGGATCGTGTTTTAAGAATTTAATTTTAACCCCGCAAAACTATTTGAGATTGGAACAGACGCTGGGCCGGAATTTTTCGCCGGAAATTGTATCCAGGTTGCAGGAACTCAAGCTTCGGTTTGCCGAAGAAAAACGGATCAAAATTCCGGCGGCTTTTTTGGTTGATATTTGCGGCCTCAAGGGCCAAAGCATCGGGGCCGCCCGGTTGTGGAAAAATCAGGCTTTGGTTATAGTAAACACGGGGAGCGCCAAAGCCCGGGACGTGGCCGGTTTGTTTAAGCTCGTCAGGCAGGAAGTCTTTGCCAAAACGGGGATGCGATTGGTTTCCGAGCCGGAATGGGTCGGGTTTAGCGAGCAAGAACTGGCGAAATATTTTGAAATTCCAAATGATAAATCATAAATTTTAAATTTATGTCTAAATTTATTATCCAAGGCGGTAAAAAATTATCCGGGGAAATTCGGGTGGCTGGCTCCAAAAACGCGATGTTTCCGCTGTTTGCGGCCGCGCTTTTGACTAAGGAAGAATGCCGGTTCACCAACGTGCCGGCGATCAAGGACAGGGAAGTAATTGTTGATTTGATCCGAGATTTGGGCGCTGAAGTAACGGTAAGCGGCGACGAAGTTTGGATCAAAGCCGTAAATTTAAAAAAAACCGGCCTGGATTCGGTTTTGGCAGCCAAGCTTCGCGGTTCGATTGTCCTCCTTGGCGCGCTTCTGGGCCGTGAAAAATCCGCCAGTATGGTTTTTCCGGGCGGTGACTTGATCGGTAAACGGCCGATCGATTCGCATTTATCTGCATTTCAAAAGCTTGGCGCCCGTGTTATGGTTGCCGATGGCATCAAAATTGAAGCCACGGCGCTTATTGGCACCAAAATTGTTTTGGAAGAATCCTCTGTGACCGCGACAGAAAATATCGTTTTGGCCGCATGCCGGGCCGAAGGACTGACTACGATCAAACTGGCGGCCATGGAGCCGCATGTCCAGCAACTCTGTGAGTTTTTGAACCTCATGGGCGCAAAAATTTTCGGCATCGGCACGCCGACGGTTATTATCGAGGGGGTGGCCAAGCTCCATGGCGCGCAGGTTCGGATAATTCCGGATTCGAATGAGGCGGCAAGTTTGATCACGCTGGCTAGCGCGACCAAAAGTGATATTACTGTTAGCGGCCTCAATCCGGATTTTCTTGACGATTTTTTACTGAAGCTTTCCCAAATGAAAGTTAAGTTTGAAATCGGCAATGATTTTGTCCATGTCTTGCCGCCAGCTGAGGCTTACAAGGCAACCAAAATTCAATGCGGCCTTTATCCCAAGCTGGCTTCGGACGATATGCCGACCCTGGCCGTGCTGGCCACCCAGGCCGCGGGCGAATCGTTAATTTATGAATGGCTGTATGAAAACCGGCTGGGGTATGTCGATCAACTCAAGAAAATGGGGGCCAAAGCGGACATTTTGGATCCCCATCGCGTAAAAATCATTGGCCCGGTGGCCCTGAAGGGTGCTAAAATAGAAAGCTTGGATATTCGCATGGGGATGACCATGGTAATCGCGGCCCTGGTGGCGGATGGCCAGTCGGAAATCGCCGGCGTCGAGCATATTGATCGCGGTTATGAAAGATTAGAGGAAAGATTACAAGCTTTGGGGGCGGATATTAAAAGAATTGGTTAGTAGTTGGTGGTTTGTAGTGGGTAATAACTCTACTCTACAAACTAATCACTACGCACTACCCACTAACCCTATGTTTTTACAAAAAATAGGCATTGATCTCGGCACAGCCAACACTCTGGTTTTTGTCCCGAAAAAAGGCATCATAATCAACGAACCCACGGTAGTGGCCATTTCGACCGTGGATAATAAAATTATGGCTGTCGGGGGCGAAGCCAAAGAAATGCTGGGCCGCACGCCGGATACGATTGTCGCGCATCGGCCGATGAAAGATGGCGTGATTGCCGATTACCGTGTAACCGAAGCAATGCTTCGTTATTTTATAAACAAGGCCGCGGGCAACATCCGGTTTTTTCGGCCGGAAGTTATGATTTCCGTGCCGGGCGGAATTACCTCGACCGAACGCCGCGCTGTGATTGACGCGGCCACCGCCGCCGGGGCCAAGGCCGCCTATGTCATCAAGGAAACCGTGGCGGCCGCCATCGGAGCGGGGATTGATATCGCTGCTGCCTCCGGCAACATGATTATCGATATCGGCGGCGGCACCACTGACGTGGCAATTTTATCTTTAGGCGGAATCGTAACCCAAACTTCGGTTCGGGTGGCGGGCAATAAACTGGACGCGGCCATTGCGGCTTATATCAAGAAGCGCCACGGCCTGGCGGTGGGCGATAGGACCGCGGAGGAAATCAAGATCAAAATTGGTTCCGCTTTGCCGGTCGAAAAACAAACCACCATTGAAATCCGCGGTCGGGATATGGTCCAGGGCCTGCCGAAAACGATTCAGATTTCAACCAATGAAGTGGTGGAGGCGATTCAAGATGAGTTGCGGGAGATTATTAAGGCTATCCGATCAGTTTTGCAGGAAACGCCCCCCGAATTGGCCGCGGACATTATTGATAAGGGTATGGTTATGACCGGCGGCACCGCCTTACTTAAGAACCTGGACAAGCTGATTGGCCAATCAACCGGAGTGCCGGCTTATGTGGCCGAAGACGCGATTCTGTGTGTGGTGAAAGGCACCGGCGTGGCTCTCGATAACCTTGAAAGTTACAAAAAAAGCATTCTTGCCAGTAAGTGACGCTCGGCGCAGAGCGCGTAAAACTACTGGAAATAAAATTTGAGCACAGTTTATCCCAAAGTTGCTCACAGGTTATAAACATTCATATAAAAATCCCTGCATTTGGCAGGGTTTTTATTTTTCTTGACCGGCTGAGTGGGGATTTCTATAATGTCTCTACGATCGTTCTGGTGAGAGGCAACTTTTGCCAGATGGACGGCTCTAAAAAGGTCGTTCGGGGATCAGGCACTGTTGAATCCGAATTGGTGCGCTCGGGGAAGAAACAACCCGGGTTTAGAACAAGTAAGGGCAACCTCTTGAACCAGTTCCTAGGCTAGTGGAGTCCGTAAGGGCAAGATTAGTGGAGTTGACAGCACACCGGTCTAATAAAAAATCACCGTCAGGTGGTTTTTTATAGTTATGATATAATTTGCTTATGCTAAACATCTTCAAACAATTTGTGGAGGAATTCAGGCAGCTTGCATTCTGGAAAAAAGTTTTGTTTTTGGTTATGTTTCTGATGGTCGGCGGTTATCCGCTCGTGCATGCCGGAATTATCAAGTTGCCGCCGGCAAAAGCCTATGATTGTTTGGGAGTGGTAAATTCTCAAACCCTGACCGTAGTTATGAACGATGGCAAATTTGATCCCGCATCGCTGGCCGCGGCAGTCTGCGATCATTTGGTTTTCCGCAACGACGATTCTGTTTTGCGCTGGCCGGCTGTCGGGCCGCATCCCACACACAGTTCTTATCCGGGCTTCGACGCGGGACGGGGACTCCACCAGGGCGAAAGTTTTGAATTCGTCCTTAATCGGCCTGGGCAATATAATTTTCATGATCATTTGGCGGATGAAATGGTCGGCACGGTCATAATCGAAAAACCGTCTTCCAAATAGCCGTTTGCTTAAGTTTATATTATAATGTGGCTAGAGAGGGGGTGAGTTTATGAATTCAAAGCAATTTTTAGTTATTGGCGGCCTTATTTTGGTCCTGCTGGGGGTTTTGGGCTTTGTCGGCGTAATCGGGCCGACGGCTGACAAAAGCATCTTCGGCTCCAACTGGTGGTTTGATAACGGCGAGAACTGGGCCCACTTAGTTCTTGGCGTGGTCGGCCTGTTGGCCGCATTCACCTTCCCGGCGGCTTCCCAAAAAGTCCTGGTTATGGTTTTGGGGGTTGTCGGCATTTTGGTCGGTCTTTACAGTATTTTCAATCAGAGTTTCCTGGGTGCGAACCTGGAAAATCCGGCCGACACCATCCTGCATTTGGCGGTTGGCGTTTGGGCACTCTATGCTTCAATGAACAAAGGGTCAATGGCAACAATGTCCTAATGACATCGAATTAAAGCCCATTTCGAAAGGAATGGGTTTTTAATTTACACCTTACCCACAAGTTTCGCACAAATTTGTCACAGCAACGGCGGAAACCCCAATGTAGTTAGAGGTTTTAAATTGTTTTGACGGGAAAATTTCACTTCCGTAAACTGATTAAGGTTAAGCCTAACTAAACGTTTAGAAAAATCAGTAAGCCCGAACTGTTGTCGCACCCCATACGTCGGCAGCGGTCAAAAAGGACTTACTGTTTTTTGTTCCAAAAAAAGACGGGGGTCGCGCCTTGCAGGCACGATCCCCGTTGTCCCTAGAATTGCCGTCCGTTCAGCTCGCCGCCCTCGATGCCGATGCTCGGCAACCCGTCCCGCTCCGACCCCTTCGGGTAGAAGTCGAGGATAGCCCCGTTAAGCGCTGTTAGGCGCTTATGGCCGAGCCGGCGGTAGAGGTAGCGGATGCGCCGGCCGGCCTGCTCGCGCTCGAGGAATGTGAGCAGGGGGAGGGCCGCCGCTTCGGGTGTGGATACCAGCAGCCGGCCCTCGGCGAGGTAGATCTCGTAGGCCTGCTCGTCGCTGTCCACGAGTTCGTCCTGCATCCGCACCCACCTGACCGTGCTGAACCTGGCGATGGTCTTCTTGGACATGATGTCAGCTCGCTTGAAGGATGTCGGGAGAACCGGCACCTTCAAGGAATGACATCCTAGGTTAACTCATTGAAGGTGTTCGCCAAACTACACCCTCAATCAGATTTGCGCTTCATGCGTCACCTCCTTTGATTTAGGTCCGCAGGTAGGCCGAGGGAACCTCGACCTTGATTGTGGCGCTTTCTCCGGCTTCGATCCGGAACGGTTTGCTGCCGGGCCGGTAGATAGCGCCGTTGATCTCCATTACGCCCGTGAGAACCCGGATCGTTTCCGGGTTCTTGTGGACCCCGAAAGGATATTCACCGGGCAGGGCGATTCCGACGCCGAAGACGACCTTGCCGTCGTCGCCGAGCCGATCAGACGAACTGACTGGAATTTCCCGTCGCCGTCCTTGTCGCGGTGATCGATTCGCATGTATGTTCCTCCGCTTGAGTTGAACATACTATTATACGGTTTTTTCGTGGTTTTGTCAATGCTTTGGAAACGTGGTAAAATTTGCTTATGGATTGGCAAATTATAGGACACAAAAAACAACTGGAATTTCTGGCCCAAAGCATCGCTCTATCGAAGCTGGCCCACGCTTACCTGTTTGCCGGCCCGGCCGGCATTGGCAAAAAAGCCGTGGCCCGCAGGCTAGCCCAGGCTCTGCTTCCCGGACTCGAACATCGAGATGATTTTTTCCATCCCGACTACATTGAAATAGCCCAGGAAGGGGAAATCAAAATCGCTCAGATCCGCGAATTGGTTTACAAGCTGTCCCTTAAACCTTACTCGGGCGTTTATAAGGTGGCGGTGATTGACTCGGCCCACGAGATGAATTCCGAAGCGGCCAACGCACTTTTGAAATCCTTAGAAGAACCCAAGAGCCAGACGGTTATCATTTTGATCACGAGCAACTCAAGTAGCCTGCCGAAGACCATTATTTCGCGAGTTCAAAAGATTAACTTTGGAGCTTTGGACGAATCAGAAATTCGGCAGCTGCCCGCTCTCGAGCCCGCTGCTTGCGCGAAACTGGCCGAAGCCACGGAGTATTACAAAAAAGTCACAGCCGCGGATCTGGCGGACAAGCTGATTTTGGTCCAAGATTTGGCGGACTGGGAAAGTCCGGATCTGCAGGTTTTGTTGCAGCGTTGGTTGGCTGACCTTCAACTCGAGCTCAGGCGCGAGCCTTCGTTGGCGCTTACAAAAAAAATCTCTGCCGTGGCCGAGGCGCAGCGCCTCCTTAATCAAAACGTCAACAGTAAATTATTGCTCGCCAATTTAATGATCAAAATTTAATATGCGGAAAATTATTTTTTTAATTTTAGGCTTAAGCTTGATGGCGGCATCCTGTGATACCGTGGATCTGCTTTTGGGCACCGGCGGCGGCGCTCGCGGAGTGTTTAAATCCGAAGACGCGGGGGAGAGCTATCGCCTCGCCAGCAGCCTTCCTAAGGGTGACATTACGGGAGTCAACGTCAACGCAATAGCGTTTGATTCCTCCACTTCAGCCACGATTTATCTGGCCGCCAGCAATGGTATTTACAAAACAACCGATGCCGCCAAACAGTGGCGGTATATCTTGTCCGGCATTTCCGCGGCCGGGATTGTGGTGGATGCTTACCAACCGCAAGTGGTCTATGCCTCCGGGTTGTCCGGCACCAATGGCAAGATCATTAAAAGCCTGGATGGCGGCACTTCTTGGGTGGATATTTACACCGAGCCGTCCAAAAGCAACCCGGTTCTGGCCATTGATGTTTCCAAAGGCAATTCCTCGCTGGTGCTGGCCGGGTTATCAAGCGGTGAAATTATCCGCTCGCTCGACGGCGGGCATACTTGGCAAGCGACCAAAGATTTAGCGGACCGGATTTTGGAAATTGAATTCGGGTCGTCGAGCCGGGTTTACGCCCTGACTTTGCACAAAGGTTTGTTTGTCAGTTCGGACGGCGGCATTGCCTGGACTCAGGCCACGCCGGCACTGACCGCCCAAAGTTTAAGCAGCAGCACCAGCGTTCAGGCGTCGGTCAGCCAGTTTGATGACCTGGCTCTGGATCGCAAGCAGCCGCAGGTTTTGTATTTGGCGACCGATCAAGGGCTATTCCGCTCGGTTAACGACGCCAAGACTTGGTCGTTTCTGTCTTTGCCGCTTAAGAACGCCTCCTTGCGGGTCAGCAGCGCCGCGGTCAATCCCAACAATTCCAACAACCTGTTTGTTGCCGTAGGTAGCACCATTTTTCAGAGTTCCAACGGCGGCGTGACCTGGGAAACCAAAATCCTGCCGACCCGAGCCGAAGTTAAGCGGATCGTCATTGACCCGCAAACAAGTAATGAGCTATATTTAGGACTCAGCAATCCATAATTCAAATTTATGACACCTGAAATTATCAGCAAGAAACAGCCGGAATTCCAAAAGGCCGTGGATCATTTAAAAAACGAGCTGGCAACCCTGCGCACAGGAAGAGCTTCTACCGGCCTGGTTGAAAATATCGTTGTCGATTTTTATGGGACCGCAACGCCGCTCATGCACATGGCTCAGATCAGCGTCCCGGAGCCGCGCATGATTGCGATTCAGCCGTTCGATAAAAATTCGCTGAAGGATATTGAAAAAGCCATCCAAGCTTCAAATTTGGGAATCAACCCGGTTAACGACGGATTATACATTCGCTTAACGATTCCGCAGATGACCGAGGACCGCCGCAAGGAGCTGGTGAGGGTCGTGTCTCAAATGGCGGAAAAGGCGCGCATCAGCGTGCGCAACATCCGCGAAGATATTTGGAAAGAAATTCAGACCATGGAAAAGGACGGCAAGATAGGTGAAGACGGTAAAATTTCCGGCAAGGAAGATTTGCAGAAAATGGTGGATAAATTTAATGACGAAATCAAAAAAATTGCCGAGGCAAAAGAGAAAGAGGTTTTGACGATATAATGATACTGCTTACAATATTGGTTTTTATAGTCATTCTCGGCTTACTCGTGTTCGTCCACGAACTTGGGCATTTTATTATGGCCAAGCGCGCCGGCATGCGGGTGGATGAATTCGGCTTTGGCTTCCCGCCGCGGATTTTCGGTTTTACCCGCGGCGAAACAACCTATTCAGTAAACCTGATACCGTTGGGGGGATTTGTAAAAATTTTAGGCGAAGACGGCTCAGAAACTGCCGACCCCCGATCGTTCAACAACAAAAGCTTCTGGCAGCGGTTTGGGGTCTTGATTGCCGGAGTGAGCATGAATGTGATTCTGGCCTGGGTTTTGCTCTCTGTCGGCATGGCCGCCGGTTTGCCCACCATCGTGTCCGAAACCGACCCCTTGCCCGCTGGCGCGCATTTGCGCAACGTTTCAGTGGGAATTTTGGAGATTCAAGCCGCCAGTCCGGCGGCGCTGGCCGGCCTTAAGGCCGGGGATTCAATTCTCCAGATTAACGGGCAGGCAATCACTTCGGTGGAACAAATCCAGGCCCTGACCAAACAAGCAGCGGGCCAGCTTGCCGTTTATACGATTCGGCGCGGCTCGGAAATTTTTGAAAAAACAATTATCCCGCGGGCCAACCCAAAGGAAGGTGAGGGTTCGCTGGGCGTGGCCTTGGGCAGCGTCGGATTTTTGTCTTATCCATGGTATCAAGCGCCGATCCGGGGCGCGATTGCTGTCTACAATATGATCGCTTTTACCCTCATCGCATTTGTCGGCATCATCTGGCAGCTGCTGCAGGGCCAGTCTGTCGGAGCGGCGCTGGCCGGCCCGGTCGGGATTGCGGTTTTAACCCGCGACGTTACCGTTCTGGGTTTCATTTACATTTTGCAGTTCGCGGCCGTACTCTCGGTGAATTTGGCGATTATCAACGCCGTGCCGTTTCCGGCGCTCGACGGCGGCCGGATTTTGTTTTTGATCATCGAAAAATTGCGCCGCAAAAAAATGAATGTCCGGGCCGAACAGCTGGCCAACACCATCGGGTTTATTTTGCTGATTTTGCTAATGGTCGCGGTCACGATCAAAGACGTCGGGCGATACAGCGAAGGATTTAAGCATTTGTTCCAAAGAATGTTTTAATCTATTCTTGCCGCTTTCTTCTAGAAGAAAGCGGCGGAAAGAAGTCGGAAATTCGACGGACTCGCGACAATGACATATCTAACCGGGTCTTTGTCGCTCGGACAGGGTCGAATTTCCAGGGGCTGCTGTTTAACCCTTGGTGTCAGATAGCAGTTCGCCCCTCTTAATGTAAGAGGGGCACGTAAGAAAAAGCGTTAGCGGGGAGTTATAATTTTAAAGCATTTAAATAACGCCCTAGGGCGTTATTTTTGTAAGAGCGCGGCGAGGGTGCTTGGATCGAAATCCTTGCAACCCCCGCGCGTCGGTTAGCCTTGCGGCGTTTACTGTGCGCCGCAGGCAGGCGTTCCTCTCCTCGCTGTTGTGGCCTAGCGACCGCCGCCCAGAAGGTCGATGGCGTCGGTGGTTGGCTTGGCGCCGCGAACACCCTCATTGGGTTCGAGCGGGGCCATGGTCGGCTGGTTGTCCGTGCGGGCGAGCCTCAAGCTCTCTGCTGGTTCTCCGCCCCGGCGAGGCAAGTCCAACTTGAGACGGAAGGGCCCGGAGGTCAGAGTTTCGGGCTTTTGCACCAGCCTGTTCATTACTGCGTTAGTCACAGTAATGGTGAGATTGGTTGGCAACGGAAGCTCGACGTCGTTTCTCCTGGCGAAGGCAAACACCGCGTCGCCGATGATTCCCATCAGCTCATCTCGATTCAGAACCGCAGGCGGCTCATCAGGAGGCCAAGCTCGCCTCGCTTGGCCGACCTTTGCGGACAGATGATCGCCGAGCCCTTCGAAGTCAGGATCGACGACAGCAACAGTGCCTCGTTCGTCAAACCGCTCTTTCCTGTGGTGCTTCCTGGCTCGCCGCCGCCAGGCCTTCCTGACGCGCCAAACGATGACCGCGGCCGGAATGCCGAGCCAAAAAATGATCTCAGTCAATGTGATCCTCCTCTAACACCGGTTTTGCGGCCGGCGGGAATAATGCGTTTGAACGTCAGACGTTCTTTCCGCAATAGCCAAATAATATATAATTATACGCTTTTTTGGCGGTTTTGTCAAGAAGTCGTTCGGACAGATTGCAAAATTACCGGCTGTCAAAATCTGCTGATTTTGCAGCCTGCGTGCTGGCGCCATCGCGCTGCGCAGGCTAATTTTGCAACTATACTCGCTTAGGAAAGCATGGTCTGGTATAATTCAGCTTATGAAGCAATCAGAACTGTTCACTAAGACCCTCAGACAAGCGCCGAAAGACGAAGAAACTCTCAACGCACAGCTTTTGATCCGCGCCGGCTACGTCAACAAGCTGATGGCCGGGGTGTATTCGTATTTGCCATTAGGTTTGCGCACCCTGAATAAAATTGCCCAGATTGTGCGCGAGGAAATGGATGCGATCGGTGGCCAGGAAATTCTGATGCCGGCCCTGCATCCGGCGGAAATCTGGAAAAAAACCGGCGGTTGGGACAAAATTGACGTACTGTTTAAGATCAAATCGCGCACGGAGAAAGATTACGCGCTGGGCCAGAGCGAAGAAGAAGTCGTCACACCGCTCGTTTTGGGTTACCTGGACAGCTATAAAGATCTGCCCAAAGCCGTGTATCAGGTGGGCTGGAAATATCGCGACGAGCTGCGGAGCAAATCGGGACTCCTTCGCGGCCGCGAGTTTTTCATGAAAGACATGTATAGTTTTCATGAGACCCAGACGGACTTTGATAAATTTTACACCATCGTTAAACAGGCGTATTTGAAAATTTTTGAGCGCGTGGGCCTGGTGGCGAAAGTGACCGAAGCCTCGGGCGGCAGCTTTAGCCAGAAAATTTCCTATGAGTTCATGGTGCTCACCGACGCGGGTGAGGATAATATTCTGTATTGCGATGCCTGCGAGTTCTGCGTTAACGTTGAAATTGCCAAACAGCAAGCCGGGGATACCTGCCCCAAGTGCGGCAAAGGCCAATTGAATGCGGCCAAAGCCTCGGAAGTGGGCAATGTCTTTGATCTCAGCCAGAAGTACGGGCAAGATTTTGATTTGGGTTTTAAGGACAAGGAAGGCAAGAAGCAATTTCCAATTATGGGCTGTTACGGCCTGGGCATTTCGCGGCTAATGGGCGTTTTGGTGGAAAAATTCCACGATGACAAGGGTATCCTCTGGCCTCGATCCGTCTCGCCGTTTGATTTTCATCTGATCAACATTGCCCGGGATTCCCGGGTTGCGGACGAGCTTTACATTGCTTTACAGCGGGAAAATTATTCAGTATTATATGACCAACGAGACGATTCCGCCGGCCAGAAATTCGCGGACGCTGACCTGATCGGGATCGTGGTCCGAATTTTGGTCTCCGATAAAACACTTAAAGAAGATGCCGTGGAAGTCAAGCCACGCAATAGTGATTCAGCGCAATTAATAAAAACCAAAGAGCTCTCAAAGTTTCTCAAAAACAAATAGCAGCAAGCCTTTAATTCCTGACTTTTCATGGCGATCCTTGATTACGTTTACGATAAATTCTCCAAAGACATAGGAATTGATTTGGGCACGGCCAATACTCTTGTCTATGTTAAAGGCAGGGGTATTGTTATTAATGAGCCATCGGTTGTTGCGATTAACCAAAAAACCAAGCAGATTTTGGCGATCGGCGACGAGGCTAAGCGTATGGTCGGCCGCACCCCGGCCCACATTGTGGCGCACCGGCCGCTGGTGGACGGCGTAATTTCGGATTTCGAGGTAACCGAGGCCATGCTTAAATATTTTATTAGCAAGGTCAACCAGTCTTCGGTCGGATTTTTATCCCGGCCGCGCGTAGTCATCGGCATCCCATCCGGCGTGACCGAAGTCGAAAAACGAGCTGTCCAGGATGCAACCTTAAATGCCGGGGCGCGGATGGCGTTTTTGATCGAAGAACCAATGGCCGCGGCCATTGGCGCGCGCATGCCGGTGCAGGACCCGGCCGGCTCGTTTATTGTGGATATCGGGGGCGGCACGGCGGAAATCGCGGTGATTTCCCTGGGCGGCATAGTCACTTCGCGCTCAATCCGGATTGCTGGCGACGAAATGAATGAAAATATCATCCAGTTCGCACGCGAGGAATTTAATTTGCTCGTGGGCGAACGCACGGCGGAGGATGTGAAAATCAAAATCGGCTCGGCTATCAGTATGAAAGACAACAAACTCAAAGCTCAAATTCGCGGTCGTGATTTGGTTTCCGGTCTGCCGAAAGAGGTCACGGTGACGGATGAACAAATCCGCCATGCCATTTCCCGATCCGTTAAGACCATAGTCAACAACATTAAGTCGGTTGTGGAAGAAACGCCGCCTGAACTGGTGGCGGATATTATGGAAAAGGGTATCACTCTGGCCGGCGGCGGCGCCCTGCTGCGCGGCTTGGATAAATTGATTGCCCAGGAAACTGCCATGCCAGTGATGGTCGCTGATGATCCGTTGACCTGCGTCGTGCGCGGCACCGGCATTGTGCTGGAGGATTTAAACACCTTGAAAGACGTTTTGGTTCTAACAGAGTTTGAGCAGATTCCAAGATAGTAAACAGTAATCAGAAAACAGTAAGCAGAATTTTCTGATTACTAATTACTGCTTACTGATTACTTTATGAGATTTATTTACACCAAAACTTTTGCTCGGTTTTTTGCAATTTTTTTAATTGTCGCCCTTTTGGCGATTTTTGACGCCCAGGGCTACTTGGGTTATATCAAGGATGGGTTTTTGAGGGGTTTTGGTCTAATCGCCAACCGGGTCAGCCAGGTTACCAATATCGGCAAAAGTGTTTTTAGCACTTTGTTTATCATCAAGGATTTGGTTCACGAAAACGCGGCCCTATCGCAGCAGGTCGACCAGTTGGCGTTTGACAACGCGCAGCTAAAGTCGGCGCAAAACGAAAACATTTCATTGCGGAAAGCGCTGAACTACAAACAGCAGGCCAAACTCAATTTATTGCCGGTCGAGGTTTTAACGCAGGATCCCACGGGCTTTAGCCAAACGATCATTTTGGACAAAGGAGCCAATGCCGGCCTGCAGATTGGCCAGGCGGTCGTTACGGCGCCCGGAGTTTTGGTCGCGCGCATCGCGCAAGTTTCTCCGACTACGGCTGCCGCGCAATTGATTACGGATCCGGCCACCGTAATAAATGCGGAGGTGGTGGATTCTGGGGCCAAGGGCTTGATTCGCGGCGAGCACGGCCTGACTCTGGCGCTGGACATGGTGACCCAAAACGAGCTGATTAAAACCGGGGACAGCGTCATCGCTTCCGGACTATCCGGTGATTTCCCGAGAGGCCTGCTGATTGGCAATATTTCCGCCATTCGATCACAGGTTACGGAACTGTTTCAGAAAGCCTATGTCACTCCGGCCGCCGACTTTCGAAATCTTAAATTTTTGTTCATTGTTCTTTGATTGTAAAAAAATATAAATTTATTATTTAACGATTATTTCTAATGGGATGAAAATTTTTATTTGGATTTTGGCCGTATTTTCTCTGCTGGTCCTGCAAAATGGGGTCCTCGCCCCGCTGCATCTGATGCCGGCGAATCTGATTCTGGTGTTGATGATTATGGCTTTGTTGTTCGACGGTATTCAGACGGCCTTAATTATCTGCCTAAGCGGCGGGATTATGCTGGATTTTTTGGCCGGCGCCAACCTGGGACAAGTCACCCTAGCCTTGTTGTTTACAGCTCTCATCAGTTTCACGTTGTTTGAGTTGTTTATATCGCGCGAGCCCAATTGGATGCTAGTGGCGGTTTGCGTGGCCGGGGTAACTGGGTTGTTCGCCGTCGGATTCGCCCTTTCCAATTGGCTCTTTGGCTCACTGGGAATTGGTTTGGATCTAATCTCTAAATCTTTTTGGACCAATCAGTTTCCATTGAGTTTAATTTTTAATTTAATTTTCGCTTATCCGGTGGCAAAGTATTTTTCGTTGACCCAATTTGTCTATGCAAAATCCATTCGGCATTGAAACTAAAAATTTCGGTAAAAAAATAACCCGGGGTAAAAACCTCGGCTTTGATGAGGCGTTTTTGGATTTACGGCAGACCGAGCCGGAAGTGCTTGAGGACGAACGCGAGAGCGTCAACTATCGCATCTTGGGCGTAGTGGTCGGGATCTGCCTGATTTTATTGGGGGTGAAAGTTTTTGCCTTGCAGGGAATCGACGGTTCCTATTATCGGGCTCTGGCCGAAGGCAACAAGCTCCGCACTCAGGCGGTGCTGGCTCCACGCGGACTCCTGATTGATCGTTACGGTAAAATTATCGCGGCCAGTCAGCCAAGCTTCGAGCTCGACGTTATAACCGCGTTCCTGCCGGCGAAAGCGGCGGAGTTGGCCAAGAAACTCGATGAAATTGCTTTGATTTTAGGGCAAGATGCGGGCAGCTTGGCCGAGCAAATATCGAAGATGATACCGGATTCGTATCAGGAACAGGTTCTGGCCCAAAACATTGTCAAAGACCAGGCATTGATTTTAATTGCCAAGGCCGGGGAGTTTCCGGGTTTTGTCGTTGAAAACAACGCGATCCGGGATTACAAAGAGCCGCTGGCTTTTACTCATCTGACCGGCTATACTGGCAAAATTACCCAAGCGGAATTGGAAGCGCATGAATTCGATAATTATGCGCTCAATGATAATATCGGCAAGACCGGATTGGAATACCAGTATGAGGCGTATCTGCGCGGGATTAACGGCAAGCGACAAATTGAAATTGATGCCACAGGCAAATTTAAGGGCCAGTTGGCCGAAGTGCCGCCGGTTGCTGGCAGCAACGCGGAATTGAGTATTGATTTTGATTTGCAGACTGCCGTTTACCAGGCTTTAAGCCAGGTCATGAAGCCATTGAATGCCAAGCGGGCCGCCGCAGTGGCCACCAATCCTCAAACTGGGGAAGTCCTGGCCCTGGTTTCTTTTCCGGCCTTTGATTCGAATATGTTTGCGCGGGGGATTTCGCAAGCCGAGTTCAGCGAACTTCTCAATGATCAGAATAATCCCATGCTCAACCGGGTGGTGGCCGGCAACTATCCACCGGGTTCCACGATCAAACCAATGATGGCGATCGCGGCGCTGACGGAAGGAGTGGTGACGCCGGAAACCAAAATTTTGGATGACGGCGTGATCCGGATCGGCAGTTATACTTTTTACGGTTACGAACATTCGGGTTTGGGCATCATGGACATCTATTCGGCCATCGCCCGCTCGTCCGATATTTATTTTTATACCGTCGGTGGAGGCAATCCCAATAGTGAGGTTACGGGCCTGGGCCCGGAACGGATCGCCCAATATTTGCGCAAATTTCATGTCGGTGAACCTCTGGGCATTGACCTGCCGGGGGAAAAATCCGGACTGGTACCAGATCCGGCTTGGAAGCAAACGGTCAAGAAAGAGCCTTGGTATCTGGGAGACACTTATCATGAATCTATCGGCCAGGGCGACGTGCTTTCGACGCCGCTGCAGGTTAACAGCTGGACCGCTACCATAGCCAACGGGGGCAAAATTATGCAGCCGTATTTATTGAAACAGGCTTCCGGTCAGGATGGCCGGGTTTTGGCCGAAGGCCAGCCTAAAACATTGGCGGAAAATATTTTTGATCCCAAATTTGTCAAAGTCGTTCAAGAGGGCATGAGACAGACTATTACGGCCGGATCTGCCCGAACCCTGGCCGGTTTGCCAGTGGCCATTTCCGGCAAAACCGGCACGGCCCAGTTTGATGCGCGGGATCTGACCCGCACGCACTCCTGGTTTACTTCTTACGCCCCGGCCGAGCAGCCGCAAATCGCGCTGACCATTATTGTCGAGGCTGCCGGGGAGGGGCATTCGGTGGCCCTGCCGGCTGCCAAAAAGGTATATGAATGGTGGATTGCGAACCGGTATAATAAATGATAAGCTTTACCCATGAATCCCGTTAGAAATTTAGCCCAGCAAGTATCAAGCTAAATAACACTAAACGGGCTGATTACATAAAGATTTCGGATAGTTAATAATCATATTTCTAACAGGATGAATGAATTCTTCCATAAAATCGCTCATAAAACCTCGGAAGCGGTCGGTAGCACCTCGGTGTTTATTATCGCCCTGATTGTCGTCTTGGTTTGGGCGATCACCGGCCCGATTTTTGATTATTCTCAGGGTTGGCAGTTAATTATCAACACGGGCACGACAATTGTGACTTTCCTGATGGTGTTTTTGATTCAAAACACCGAAAACCGGGATACGAAAGTCATACAGCTCAAACTGGACGAGCTGATCCGGGCAGTCAAATCGGCCCGCAACAAACTGGTCGACCTGGAAGATTTGTCGGATAGCGAACTAGCAGTCCTGCAGAAGGAATTTGAACGAATTCAAAAACACGCTCACCGGGGTCCCGAACAAATAAATAGTTGACAACGGTCGCAGTATAGAATAGTATTGCTTACGTATTTAATTTATCTCAAATGAACAAAGCTGTGTTGCTAACTGAAGACGGATTAAAAAAACTTCAGGACGAAGTGAAAATCTTGAAGGAAGACCGCCGCAGGGAAGTCATTGAACGCATTCAGGAAGCCGTGGCTCATGGCGATCTTTCGGAAAACGCCGACTACGCACAAGCCAAAGAAGAGCAGGCCTTTATCGAAGGCCGCATTCAGGAAATTGAAGAGATTTTGAAAAATGCCCAAATTATCGCGGCCAGCAAGAACAAAAATATTGTCAGCGTCGGTTCAACCGTGGTTTTAAAATTTGCGGGAAATGAAGTAAAGTATACGATTGTTGGTGCGAACGAAGCCAATCCCGCCGCCGGTAAGATTTCGAATGAATCTCTGGTTGGCAAAGCGCTGCTGGGCGCCAAAAAAGGAGACAGGATGGCAGTCGACACCCCCGCCGGCAAAAATGAATACGAAATATTGAACATTGAATAAACAAGTTTAACGCCTCAACCGACTGAGGCGTTAAATATTTATGGCTTACTTTTGGACCTCTTTAATTTCCGGACTCCTGATTCTAATCGGGGTCTTGGGTTCCATCCTCCCAATTTTACCCGGCTTGCCGGTTGCTTTTTTGGGATTTTTGATTTTTTCTTGGTTCACAAATTTCGCTTTAATCACCCCCATGGCGCTGGCGGTGTTTGCGCTGCTTATTGTTCTGACCATTGCGGTGGATACCTTGGCACCGGCCTTGGCGGCCAGGCAGCACAAAGCATCGAGCTTTGGGATCGCTGGCGCTGTGATCGGCGCATTTGCCGGCATTTTTATTTTGGGCCCGGTCGGGATCCTGCTGGGCCCCTTCGCCGGTGCTTATTTGGGTGAGTTAATCGCCGGCGGCAATCAAGCCCACGCGCTGAAGTCAGCTTACGGGGCGCTGATTGGCCTGGTGGTGGGCTCAGCGTTTAAATTGATCGTGGGAATTTCGATGTTCGTATATTTTATGGTTCGGGTTTTATAGTGACGAAAAAAATTTGGCCCGAAGTTCGGATTTGTGGTATAATATTGGCTAGTTAACCCATATCCATGAGTGAGAAAATTGAAGAATTACGGAGTGTTCGGATACAAAAACTGGAAGAACTTAAAAAAGCTGGCATTGAGCCCTACCCAATCCATTCAGAACGCACTCATACGGTGGCTGAAGCCTTGGGCTTTTTTGAGAATCAAAAATCAACCAAAAATCAAGTTACGCTGGCCGGCCGGATCCGCTCGATCCGCACGCACGGCAAGCTGACGTTCGGCAATTTGGAAGACGCTTCCGGACAGATTCAGTTTATGCTCCGCGAAGACGTGTTGGGTGAGAAATTTAAACAGTTCAACACCTTTTTTGATATGGGTGACTTTTTGCAGGTCTCCGGGAATTTGGAACTATCCAAGACGGGAGAAAAAACCTTGCAGGCCGCTGACTACAAACTGCTTTCGAAATCCATCCGGCCGATCCCGCAGAATTATTTTGGCCTCAAGGATCCGGAAACCAAGCTGCGAAAACGTTATTTGGATTTGGTGGCCAACCCACAGACCCGGGAACTGTTCCGCAAAAAAGCGCTGTTTTGGCAGACGGTGCGCAAGTTTATGATCGATCAGGGTTTCCTGGAAGTTTGGACGCCGGTTTTGGAAAACATTGCGGGCGGGGCAGATGCGGAACCTTTCTTGACGCATCATAATGCCCTGGATCGCGATTTCTATATGCGAATTTCGCTGGAGCTGCCCTTGAAGCGGCTGCTGGTAGGGGGCTATGAAAAGGTTTTTGAAATCGGAAGACTTTTCCGCAACGAAGGGATTGACCGCGACCATTTGCAGGAATACGACGACATGGAATTTTACTGGGCGTATTCGGATCATGAAAAAGGCATGAATTTTGTAGAGGATCTTTACAAGGAAATTGTCTCGCAGGTGGCAGGTAGCATGGAAACCACATATGAAGAACATAAAATTAACTGGGCCAGTTCGTGGCCGCGGATTGATTATTTTGAAGCATTTAAAAACGAAACCCGCTTGGATTTGAATGCGGTTTCGGATGACGAATTGCTGAAAACCGCCCAAAAATTGAAGTTGAAAGTCGAAAAAGGAATGGGCCGCGGACGATTGATCGATGCAATCTACAAAAAAACTGTCCGGCCTAAACTCATCCAGCCGTGTTTCTTGGTCGGCCATCCGCTCGAGACTTCGCCGCTGGCCAAAAAAGACCCGCAAAATCCGCACCGGATTTTGCGATTCCAGCCGATCGCCGGCGGCGCGGAATTGGGCAATGGTTTTTCTGAACTCAACGATCCATTGGATCAACGGGGGCGGTTTGAAGAACAAATGAAGATGAAAGCGGCCGGGGATAAGGAGGCGCATTCCATGGATGAGGATTATGTTGAGGCTCTGGAATATGGAATGCCGCCGGCGGTGGGATACGGCATGAGCGAGCGGGTGTTTGCGGTTTTGATGAACCGTTCGATCCGCGAAACTGTAATTTTCCCACCTATGAAAGAAGAGGAGAAAAATGCCAAATCATGAAGAACGGGAGTCTCAACCGGGGCGAAGTTCTCGAAGAATAGAAGAGAATCGCGGCCAACAAGTCGAGGGATTTGAGGCCGATGGAAAGTTTCCGGCAAAGGTTAGATTTGAGGAACAGATATATGAACGAGGGTTTGAGACGCCCAGAGAAAACATGTTTTATACCAGACTGAAGAAAGAGAGCCACCCACAGCAAAGAGATATTCTGGAAATTGATAATACGGGCAAGATATTTGAGCGGCTCGTTGTAGACGATCAAGAGACTATTGAAAAACGCATTAAAGGGGAATAGAAATAATGGAAGGACAACGGCCAAAAGTTGGTTTGGGTGTGATGATCAAAAAGGACGGGAAATTTTTATTTGGCAGAAGAAAATCCGAACACGCCAAAGATTTATTTGCTCCGCCGGGCGGGCATATGGAGTATGCAGAAGGCTTTATTGAAGCTGTCAGCCGAGAGGCTAAAGAAGAGAGTGGGTTAGAAATTCAGAATGTCAGATTTTTATGCCTAAGTAACATTAAGGACTATATGCCTAAGCATTATGTGAACATCGGCTTTATTGCTGATTGGAAAAACGGCGAGCCGCAAGAACTGGAGCCGGACAAAATGGTTGATTGGCGCTGGTATGAATTAGACAATATTCCACGACCGGTTTTTAGCATGGTTGATCATTACATCAAGGCAATTAAAACCGGAAAGAATTTTTTTGACGCATGACCCGCACCGAAGCGCTGGATTTATTGGCGCAGCATATTACGAATCCCAATCTCATCCGCCACAATGTTGCCGTGGGATTTATCATGCGGGCCCTGGCTGAGAAGTTCGGTGAAAACCAGGATGACTGGGAACTGGCCGGTATGCTGCATGATCTGGATTGGGAGAAAACGAAAGATGATTTTAAGAATCATACGAAAGTTTCAAAAGCGATTCTGGAAAAGACCGATTTGAAGCCGGCAATTATCAATGCTATTTATGTGCACAACTGGACACATGAAATCAAGCCCGAAACATTGCTCGAAAAAGCTTTATATTGCGTGGAAGAATTGTCCGGCATAATCACGGCTGCGGCGCTAATTCAGCCCGACAAGAAATTGGCTTCAGTGACTGTGGATTCCGTGTTGCGGAAATTCAGGCAAAAAAGTTTCGCCGCCGGGGTCAATCGCGAGATTATTATGCTGTGCAAGGAATACATCGACCTGGAACTGCCGGAACTGGTTGAGGTGGCATTAAATGCGATGAAGGCGCATGCGGAGGAAATCGGCTTATGAATCCCGTTAGAGACAACTAAATGTTCTATGTATATCTCCTACAAAGTATTAAAGACAAACGATTATATACCGGATCAACGCGTGATTTACGGAAACGCTTCAGCCAGCATAATAACCAGGAAGTTTATTCAACTAAAGGTCGGGGTCCCTTTACTTTGATCTACTACGAGGCTTGTATGAACGAGAAAGATGCCTTTGTAAGAGAAAAGTATCTAAAAACAGGAATGGGCAAGCGCCATATTAAAAATAGGCTGAAGCGTTTCCTGACCCGTTAGAAATTTAGTAGCTAGTTTAATAAATTTATGATTTATTGCTTAATGTTGTTAAATAAAATTAATCGACCCGTTAAGATAATTTCTAACGGGTCCTGTCTCTAACGGGATGAACAAAATTCTGATCGGTACCGGCAACCCGGGAAAAGTTAAGATTTACAAGGAACTGCTGAAAGGTTTCAATCTGGAGGTCGTTTCGTCCAAAGATTTAAATCTTCCCGAGCCGGAAGAGACGGGCAAAACCTTCGAACAAACGGCTGTGGATAAGGCCAAATATTATTTTGAAAAATCGGGCATCCCGGCCATAGTCGATGACGGCGGGTTTGAAATCGAAGCTCTCAACGGCGAACCGGGGGTCAAAAGCCGGCGGTGGATCGGCCGTGAAATGACTGAGGAAGAGATTGTTGCCGAAGTGTTTAAGCGAATGAAAAATGTCCCCAACCGGGCCTGCAAGCATGTGGTCATTCTCGCCCTAGCCACGCCGTTCGGAGTGTTTACGGCCCACGGTGAAGTGGCCGGCGTCGTCCCGGAAAAACCCAGCGACAAACGGGAGACGGGCCTGACTTTCCGGCCAGTGATGTTTCTGCCCAATTACAATAAATACTGGATTGATCTGACAGACGAAGAAGAAGACGTTATGAATCACCGGAAAGTCGCCGTAGAAAAACTACACGATATTTTAAAGGAACTGGCCGGATGACGGAGCACAAGCAGATTCCAATTGTGATCGGACTGGTGCGCAACGATAAGAATGAATTGCTGATTGCCAAGCGGAGCGACCCGAAATTTCCGGAAGCCGATAATAAATGGGAGTTTGTCGGCGGCAAACTGGAATTTGGCGAAACCCCGGAGCAGGCCGTACTGAGGGAGATTGAAGAGGAATCGGGGCTTAGAGCGAAAGTGATCCGGCTTTTGCCGAAAATTTTCAGCAATACCTGGGTCAGCGCCGACGGTCAGGAATCGCAAGTGTTACTGCTCTGCTATGAATGTCGAGCTATCGGCGGAGCGCTGCATCGCAATGAGTTTGATCATAAGATTTTGGATCTGAAGTTTGTTGATCCGTCAGCGTTAACAGGGTATGATGTGATGAAAGCCGTGCCGGAAATTATGGATTGTTTATTAAACACTAAGTAATAATTTTATGCTCGATATCAAATTTATCCGAGACAATCAAGAAAAGGTCCGCCAGGCGATTAAAAACAAATTATCCAATGCGAATCTGGATCATCTTTTGAGTTTGGATGAACAGCGGAAAAAGCTGATCATGGAAAGCGAGTCAGTTCGCGCCCGGCGTAACGAAATCGCTGGTAAGCTCAAGAGCGATAGAAACGAGGCTCTGGTTGCCCAAGGCCGCGAACTCAAGGATAATCTTGGTAAATTAGAGCTGGAATTGGCCGAAGTTGAATCCCAATGGCAACTGATTTTGGAGCAAATTCCCAATGTTCCGGTGGAAGACGTGCCGGTGGGTTCCGATGAGAGCGCCAATACAGTGATCAAACATTGGGGCGAACCGGCGAAATTTGAGTTTGAAGCCAAGGACCATATGGCTTTGGGCGAAAGTTTGGGGATTGTCGACATGGAACGGGCCGCCAAAGTTTCGGGAGCGAGATTTGGTTTTAAAAAAGGCGCCGCCGCTATCCTGGAATGGGCCTTGATTCAGTTTGTTTCGGAAACGTTAACCGATAAAAAAATTATCGCCAAAATTGCCAAACAAATTGACCCGGAATTATCGGCAAATACTTTTGTGCCGGTGTTGCCGCCGGTCATGATCAAGCCTGATGTTTATACCAGGACCGGACGACTCAGCCCCGAAGATGCGGACGAGAAGTATAAAATGGCCAAGGATGAGCTCTATCTGATTGGGAGTGCGGAACACACTTTGGTTGCCATGCATATGGACGAGGTTTTGGACGGGAAAGAATTGCCCATCAGATATTTGGGTTTTTCGACTTGTTTTCGGCGCGAGGCGGGGTCCTACGGCAAAGATACGAAAGGCATGCTGCGGGTGCATCAATTCGACAAATTAGAAATGGAATCGTTTAGCACCCCGGAAACTTCCCTACTCGAGCATAAATTTCTCGTTGCGGTTCAAGAATACTTGATGCAGCAATTGGAGCTGCCGTATCAGGTGGTGATTAACTGCACGGGCGATATGGGCAAGCCCAATGCCCGGCAGGTGGATATTGAAACCTGGCTGCCCGGGCAAAATCGATACCGGGAAACCCATAGCGCCGATTATATGACGGATTATCAGGCGCGTGGCTTAAATATTAAATTCCGCCGTCCCGACGGGAGTAACGAAATTGTCCATACCAATGATGCGACCGCGATTGCCATGTCCCGAATACCGATTGCGATTTTTGAAAACTACCAGCAGGCCGACGGATCAATAAAGATCCCCAAAGTTTTGCAGAAATACACCGGATTCAAGGTGATCGAGAAGAAATGAGTAAATTAAATTTTATTGAGATAAACCGACAAGCACTGCACCATAATGTTTCTCAATTTAGAAAAGTGCTTAAGAAAGTAAAATTGATGGTCGTGGTGAAAGCCAACGCTTACGGCCACGGCGCGTTGGCGGTGACCGCTTCCATTGAGTCCACGGTTGATTTTTTTGGCACCGCCTATGGCGATGAAGCGTTGGCCTTGCGCGAGTTTGGGATCAAAAAGCCAATCTTGGTTTTAAACTATTACGATGCTGGCCAGATAGCTTCCCTGGTTGCGAAAAATATTTCTTTGGTGGTCTATGACATATGGCAGGCCAAAGCGATTTCAAAAGCAGCCAAAAAACAGAAAAAGAAAGCCCGTGTGCACGTCAAGGTGGGAACCGGATTGTCGCGTTTAGGAGTTTTGGCCCGCGATGCCACCGGATTTGTAAAAGAAGTTCGCAGCCTGCCGCATGTTCAAGTCGAAGGGCTATTCAGCCACTTTGCCGCATCTGAGGACGATCCAGAATATACCAAAACTCAGCTTAGACATTTTAAGGATATTGTTGCGGATCTAGAAAACCAGGGCCTAAAAATTCCGCTCAAACACATAGCTTGCACTGCATCCGCCCTGGCGTTCCCGGAAAGCCATTTTGATATGGCGCGCATCGGCATCGGAATTTACGGCATGAAGTCCTATAAGTCCCTAAAAACCAAAATTAATCTCAAACCGGTTTTAGGCTGGAAAGCCAAAATTTTAGCTGTCAGGGAATTGCCCAAGGGAGCATTTGTCGGCTATGGCCGAACTTATCAGACAACCAGAGCGACCAAGCTCGCGATTCTGCCTGTGGGATATTATGAAGGCTATGACCGGGGATTTTCGAATAACTCAACGGTCTTAGTCGGCGGCCAACGCTGCCCGGTGCGCGGCCGCATATATATGAATCTCATGAGCGTCGATGTCACGGAAGCAAATAATGTGAAAGCCGGTGACGAAGCAGTGTTGATGGGCAAACAGGGTAAAGAAGAAATAACTGCCGATGAATTGGGTAAGAAAATCGGAACAATTAATTATGAGATTACGACACGAATTAATCCAATAATCCCAAGAATAATAATATAATGTCGAGAAAATTACGAGTCGCATTATTTTTTGGCGGGACTTCCAGGGAACGGGAAGTGTCTTTACTTAGTGGCAAAGTTGTGGCAGAGCATCTGGATAAAAATAAATACGAGGTCGTGCCGGTGGAAATTGCTTTGGACGGCCAGTGGCTGACTTCATCGGAAACGATTAAGCAGATTGTAGATAAAGCAGGCGCTAAGCCAGTCGCTGATAATAAAGAAATTGTGCCAGTGGAAAAAAATCCGCAATCCGGAATTGATGTCGCGTTTTTGGCTTTACATGGGCCAGGCGGAGAAGACGGCTCGGTCCAAGGCATGTTGGATGTCCTCAAAATTCCTTATACTTTTTCCGGAGTTCAGGCGTCAGCGTTGGCCATGGATAAAAATAAAACTAAGCGATTGGTTGCCACCGAGGGAATAAAAGTTCCAGTCCAAATTATGATTGTTAAAAGCGAATACGAAAAAAATCCCAATAGTTTTTTACACCAAATTTCCGGCAAAGTCGTGATTAAGCCCAACCGGATCGGTTCCTCGTTCGGCGTGACGATTACGGATAATCAACAGGAGATAAAAAAAGCCTTGGATTTGGCATTTGAGCATGACAGTGAAGTACTGGTGGAAGAATATATTTCGGGAATTGAGCTGACTGTACCAATTTTAGGTAATAACAAATTACAAGCTCTGCCGGTGATTGAGATTGTGCCGAAGAATGGTTCGACTTTTTTTGATTTTAAAGCGAAATACGATGAACAATACCGCGATGAAATAGTTCCGGCTAGGATCAAAGAAGAATTAGCCAAAAAATTACAAGAACTGGCCCTCCGGATCCATAAATTGCTTGGCTGCAGAGGTATTACTAGGTCTGATTTTATTGTTACTCCAGCTGGTGAAATATATTTTTTGGAGGTCAACACGATTCCTGGCCTGACGAATGCGTCTTTGGTTCCTCAAGCCGCAGTCGCAATAGGTATGTCGTATTCCCAGTTTTTGGATAGATTAATCCAGCTTGCTTTAGATAAAGAATAATACTGCAATACTTTCTCGTATTGCAGTATTAAAATATTATGAAAAAATTATACAAAATAAATGATTCTGAAGTTCTAGCGATCCCCATTAAAGAGAATCACGAAGTTTTGGTTGATATTAAACAATATCCGGTACTGTTCTATGATGAGAGTAGAGAAGGTGTATTTAAATATAACCAGCCGATATGCAAGCTGCGAAAGGGCGTCATGGAAAGGTTATTAGTTGCCCAAGAGGATTTGCCAAGAGGGATAGTTTTAAAGATTAAAGAGGGTTTTCGCCCCTTGGCCGTACAAAAAAAGATTTTTAAAGAGCATCTGGGTTATTTAACAAAAAAATATCCGAAAAAATCCCAAGCATTTTTGAAAGCTAAAGCAGTAGAATATGTGGCTCCGCCGGACATTGTTCCGCCGCATACGACGGGAGGCGCGGTGGACCTCACTTTAATGACCTTAGGGGGCAAAGAATTGAATATGGGTCGAAAAATTAATGGCACTTCTAGTGACAGCGTAACCTACGCGAAACGAATTTCTAATGATGCCAAAAAGAACCGCAAAATTTTAATTAAAGCAATGACCGAAGCCGGATTTGTGAACTATCCATATGAGTGGTGGCATTGGTCTTATGGCGACAGATATTGGGTTTTTATCAAAAAAAAGAAATATTCAATTTATAATTCTCGATGAAAATATTTTCAAGTCATCGGCGAAAACTGGAGCCGCACCGCCGCTTTGGCGGTGCGAAATTCCGCGGCCAAGTTAAGCAGGCCGCCAACTATAAACGTGCGTTCAACCCGAATCCGACGCGATGGACGGCTTTTTTGGTTAAAATTTTTCGCGGGCACCTGGCTTTTTGGCGGAACGCCGGAATTATAATCTTTCTGATTATTTTCTATTACCTCGTCATTTCTTCTCATTTTGTCGTGGCCAACATTGAAGTCAGTGGCACACAGGCCGTCAGCCCGCAGCTGGTGGCGGATGTGGTGGGCAAGGTCGGGGAATCGAGATTGTTTTTGATCAAAAAAAATAATTATTTTTTACTGACTCCGGGCCGGGTCAACAATCTGATTACCACAGCGATCCCGGAGATCAAAACCACCAAAACCAACAGGGACTGGCCAAACAGAATTAAAATTGAAGTCACCGAACGCAATCCGGGATTTGTGATCGAATCCAGCGGCAATTATTTTTTGGTTGATGATGAAGGAATTGTCGTAAAGCAAATCGAGGTCCCGGGTGATCTGGTTGTCGCTCACGATCAACTAACTGAGAACTTTGCCCAGGGCGAGGCGCTTAACAGCAAACTCGCTCCGTTTGTAATTTCCATAATCAAACAATGGCCGGGCAAGATCAGTATTGCGATTCAGGCAATTAAGTTTCCCGGCAAGGAGAGTTCGGATGTGGAATTCGCCACAGCCAACGGCTGGTCGGTATTGTTCGATACCAGCCGCGCGGTCAAGAGCCAGTTGGATGGCCTGGCTATCCTCCTGAGCCACCAAATTTCAGCCAAAGACCAGGCACGGCTGGCCTACATTGACTTGCGGTCCAATAAATGGGCATACTATTGTTTTAAGTCAACGCCCTGCTCACAGGTGGCTCAGCCCGATAACTCAACGGAATAATATTTTATGAATAAAAAAAGATACATCATTTCGCTGGGCGGGTCGCTGATTGTGCCGGACGAGGTCGATATTAAGTTCCTTCGGGGTTTTCGTTCGTTGATAGAAACGCAAATCAAGCGCGGCCGAAAGTTTATACTAATCACCGGCGGCGGTCGCACTTCCAGGCGATATTCCGAAGCTGCCAAAGCCTTGGGTGAACTGAATCCAGACGATTTGGACTGGCTGGGTATACATTCGACCCGGCTTAACGGTCATTTGATGCGCACAATTTTTCGCAAGGTGGCGTATAGCCGGATCATTACCAATCCCAACCAACCTGAATCTGCCAAAGAAGCCGTGATTATCGCGGCCGGTTACCGTCCCGGCTGGTCGACTGATTATGACGCGGTGCTGCTGGCCCGGGGATACAAATCCCAAACGGTGCTTAACTTAAGCAACGTCGATTACGTTTATGATAAGAATCCCAAAACGCACCCAGGCGCTAAATCCATCAAAAATATCTCGTGGCATGACTTTCGGAAAATAGTCGGAAATAAATGGGATCCCGGTTTGAATCTGCCGTTTGATCCGGTCGCCTCCCGGCTCGCCGAGAAACAGAAACTCCGAGTCATCGTTATGAATGGTAGAAAGCTGCAAAACCTGAAGAACTTTTTTGCCGGCAAAAAATTTAAGGGAACAGTGATAGGCTAATGGCCCACGAAATAGAAACCAAAATTTTGGGAGTGGACAAAGACGCGATAATTTCGCGCTTAACCGGCCTCGGCGCCGAAAAAATTCTGCAAACCCGCTTTATGGTCCGTTGGTTTCGGCCCAAGGGAACCAAAGAAGAAGAAATCCACTGGTTCCTGCGGATCAGATCCGGGCTGGACGGGAACGCAGCTGTCACCTGGAAGGGGCCGTCCGAAATTTTGGGCGTATCACGCAAACACAAAGAAATAAATTTTGACGTTTCCGACCCCGACCAGACCGCCGACTTGTTCGAACAACTGGGTCTGGAACAGCGGGCGTATCAGGAAAAAGATCGGATATCATGGATTTACAAAAATTGGAAATTTGACTTGGATCAGTATCCAGGCATGCCGGCGTATTTGGAAATCGAAGGGATGAGCGAAGAACACATTCAAGAAGCGATTAAGTTTTTGGAGCTCGGAAGTCACAAGATGAGCGCCGAAGGCGAGCGGGTTTTGATTATGACCGAATATGGCCTGAATTGGTATGATATGCGGTTTTAACTCACCCTCTCTGGCCGACTTCGCTGCATTGAAAAAATCGCCCAAAAAGAGTATAATTAAGGCCGATGATTATTTCCAGATTAATCCAGATTTGGGCTGTTCGTAAGCCTTTTTTTGAAGACAAAATGAACCTAGTCGGCTTTGGCTTAAGCCTTTGCGCCAACCTGGCGGCTTGGGCCATTTTGTATTTCAAACTCGATCCGGGATTAAGCAACATTCTGCTTCATTACAGCGCCGTGTATGGTTCGGATTTGGTCGGTCCCGGAATATATGCCTATGGTATTGCGGCCGGTGCCTTGATAATTTTGATCATTAATCTCAGTATTGCCAGTTCGTTTTACCAAAAGGAAAAATTAGCTTCATATTTTTTGGCGTTTGCTTCGCTGGTCGTCCAGCTGATTTTTTTGGCTGCTAGCGCTGTTTTAACTTTCATCAATGCTTAAAAAACCCTTAAAAATTCGAATGCTGGAAATTCTGCCCGGAGCTTTGACCTGGCTGACTTTGCTCGGCGCGCCCATCCTCTCCTATTTCCATCCGGCCTGGGTGGCGATTTATATTATTTTATTTGACCTTTATTGGTTTTTAAAGGGCGCCAACGTGGCCATTCATTTGGTCCATTCCTATCGTGAATTAAAAATTCATTCTCAAGTTGATTGGAATGATTTGCTGCGGCGCCTGGGCGACAAGGACCGGCTGGCCCAGTATTTGCAATCCCAAAGCCGCCTGGCAGGCAAGAACAAACTAAACCAGCTTTATGCCAAGCTGGCTGCCCAGCTGGAAAAACTGCCTCTAGATCGCAATTACGACTGGGCCCGGATTTATCATTTGGTAATTTTGGCCACTTATAAGGAAAGTTTTGAGGTTTTGGATGACTCCATTGCTTCCGTGCTTAACGCGGATTACGATCCAAAGAAAGTGATATTCGTGTTGGCTTCGGAAGAACGCGGTGGGGCGGAAGCCGCTAGCACGGTCAATGTTTTGGAGGAAAAATATCGCGACAAATTTCATACGTTTATTCTCAGCCGCCATCCGGATGGACTGCCGGGTGAAGCCAAAGTTAAAAGCGCCAATCTGACCTATGGCGCCAAACTGGCCCAGCAGTTCTTGGACAGGCAGGGGGTTGCTTACGAGCGGGTGATTGTTTCCGGATTTGATTCAGACACGATTATCAGCAAAAACTATCTGGCGCATCTGACTTATGATTTTTTGACCGCGGCCAAGCCGCTCCAGACGAGCTATCAGCCGACGCCCATGTTCCACAACAATATTTGGGATACTCCGGCTGTGGCCCGGGTAATCGCGGTCACTTCTTCTTTTTGGCAATTAATTGAGGCATCGCGGCCGGATCGGCTGATTACCTTTTCGTCCCACGCCATGAGTTTTAAAACTTTGGTTGACGTCGGATTCTGGCGGGTGGATATAATCCCGGATGATTCCCATATTTTCTGGCAATGTTTCTTGCGGTTTAACGGTGATTACCGGACCAAGCCTTTGTATACCACAGTTTCCATGGATGCGGTCATGGGCGCCACCTTATGGGAGACGCTGGCGGCGCAATACAAACAGAAGCGGCGCTGGGCCTGGGGCGTAACGGAGATTGCGATGACTTTTCCGGAACTGTTGCCCAATCGGAAAATTCCGCTGTGGAAGCGCCTGTTGTATGCCGAACGTTTGCTGGAAGGCCATTATTTTTGGGCTACGGCTTCGATTATGCTGGCCGTGTTGGGCTGGCTGCCGCTGATTTTGGGCGGGGATCGGTTTGGCTCGACCGTTCTGGCCCTTAACCTGCCGGTTATGACTAAGGCGATTATGAGTATTGCAACTTTTTTTCTCGCGTTTTCGGTTTACATCAACTGGGTGCTGCTGCCTCCGCGGCCGAAGCATTACAACGGTTGGAAAAGCTTTTCCATGCTCTGGCAGTGGATATTTTCGCCGTTCGTCGCGTCAATTTTCGGTTCCCTGCCAGCGATTGATGCCCAGACCCGGTTGATGCTGGGCAAATATATGGAAACATTCTGGGTTACACCCAAAATTAGAAGATCCAACCTGCCGCCGAATCCGGTGTCCAGTGAGGCTCTAACCAAATAACATGAGATTTATTTATTTAGTATTTTTCGCGCTCTCATTTTTTATTTCATTTATTGCGACGTTTTTGGTCGCGCGATTTGCGCTCCGACACAACATTGTGGACCGGCCGGACGAGGAGCGCCGATTTCACAAAACTCCGACCCCAATGCTGGGCGGAATCGCCATCTTCAGTAGTTTTTTCCTGGTGACTCTGATTATTGGAGTGTTTGGCGGCTACCTTTTGAACGGCAATATTCCGTTGCCGCTATTGGTCGGAATTTGGGTCGGGGGAGGCATTTTGATGATTGGTGGCTACCTCGATGACCGGTTTCGCTTGCCCGCCCCTTATTCATTGGCTTTTCCGATTCTGGCGTCCTTGGCGGTAATCAGCGCCGGGGTGCATGCGGTCAGCATTCACAATCCCTTGACTGGGGGCGTGATCACTGTGTCATCGTTATGGTCAGCTGTGATTGTGTTTGTCTGGACCATGACCATGACCTACACCACCAAAATTTTGGACGGGGTAGACGGGTTGGTGACCGGCATTTCGGCGATCGCCGCCCTGACTCTGTTTGGGCTGTCCTTGAGTCCCCAGGTGGCGCAGCAGCAAACCGCCATGCTGGCCATCGCTTTTGCCGGCAGCTTACTGGGATTTTTGATTTTAAACTTCCACCCAGCGAAAATATTTCTCGGCGAGGGCGGGTCGACGTTTGCCGGCTTTATGCTGGCCGTCCTGGCGATCGTCTCGGGCGGAAAAATGGCGACCACGCTTTTGATCATGGGCATCCCGCTGCTCGATGTAATCTGGGTCGTGCTGCAGCGGTTAATCAGCGGCAAATCGCCGTTTAGCGGAGATCGGCGGCACTTGCATTTCCAGCTGCAGGAAATCGGCCTGTCCGTGCCGCAGTCGGTCATATTTCTATATGCGCTGTCCGGAATCTTCGGTGTCTCGGCGCTATTTTTGCAATCGCGCGGCAAGCTGATTGCGTTTTTGATTTTAGTCCTGGTGATGCTGGCGATTATCGCCTCGATTATTTCAATTTATAAGCGCCGGGGAAAACACTATGAATAACAAGAATTATAAATTATTAATGGTTCTTGTGGCACTGCCGCTAGTGGCGGCGGGGTGCAACCGGGGCGGATCCGTATCCGACGAAACTGCGAGCGTAACGATTGCGGAGCAGACGCTTAGCGTCCAGGTAGCGGATACGCCAGAGCTGCGCGAGCAGGGCCTCTCCGGCCGCGAATCGCTCGGAGCAAACGAAGGTATGCTGTTTAAGTTTCCAGCCGCGGGTAAATACGGGTTTTGGATGAAAGATATGAAATTCCCCCTGGATTTAATCTGGATCAAGGATGGGAAGGTCGCGGAAGTTACCCTGAATGCCAAACCGGAGCCGGGCGTGCAGGATAGCGCGCTTTATCGATATGTATCCCAGCAGGAGATAGATTCGGTCTTGGAAGTAAACGCCGGCTGGGCGGTGCAGAATAAAATCAGGGTCGGGGATAGTGTTGACGTAACGGAGTAAATTTGTTAAAATATTCAAGCATTAACTCAAGATAAATCATGCAAGCTGTAATTGAAACCGGCGGTAAACAGTATCTGGTTGCTCCGAAAGACAAGGTCACTATCGAAAAATTGGTTGCCGATGCGGGAAGCAATGTAACTTTTGACAAGGTTCTGCTCGTCTTTGATGGGGACGCGGTTAAAATTGGCAAACCATACGTGGCTGGCGCCAAGGTCACGGGGAAGATTCTGGCCCAACAGCGCGGCGAAAAATTGACTGTATTCAAATATCGGGCTAAGTCGCGATACCGCCGAAAGACCGGCCACAGACAGAGCGAGACTGTCGTCGAAATCGAATCAATTAGCTAGATTAAAAAGCCTGGAAATCCAGGCTTTTTAATTTCTAATTAAAACTCCTGGCGGCCCTCCAGAGCTTTGGATAGCGTAAATTCATCGGCGTATTCCAGATCAGCGCCCATGGGCAGGCCGCGGCCCAGGCGGGTGGTTTTGACATGTTTAAATTTTGGATCCTTGAGTTGCTTGGCAATATACATGGCCGTGGCTTCCCCCTCCATGGAAGGATTGGTGGCCAGCACCACTTCTTGGGCCGGGCCGGACAAAAGGCGGGCGAACAATTCCTGAATTTTTAGTTTTTCCGGCCCCACGCCATCGAGCGGCGAGATGACCCCGCCGAGAACGTGATAGACGCCGTTGAAGCCGGCAATCTGATCGAGCGCCACAACGTCGAGCGAATCCTCCACCACGCAGATCAGATTTTGATTGCGCTTGCTGTCAGCGCAGATGGCGCAAGGATCGACCTCGGCCATATTGAAGCAGCGGGAACAGTAAATCAGGTTCTTGTGCAGATTGCCAATGGCCGCGGCAAATGATTGCAGGTCGAGGTTGGGTTGCTTGAGCAGATAAAAAGCCAGGCGCGAGGCGGTCTTGGGGCCAATGCCGGGCAGTTTGCCGAATTCATTAATCAGGTTTTGGATGGATTTGGGCAGGGTTGTCATCTCCAGTATTCTACTAGATTTCCGCCAAAATCAAAAGCATCTCGGTGCTTGAAATATAATCGGGGCAATGATAAGATAAAGTCCCTATTACGGAGGAAAAAGTTCTAGATTGTCTATCAAGTGAGGTATAACTAATATGGCGAAGAAGACCGTTTCGAGGATGTCGATTCCGTCAGATGAAGAGCCAGACGCTGCGCCGCCCGTGTCGGCCGCGCGGCGAAGGGAGGTCGTCGACCAGATGGTGGCGAATATCCTGGGGTCGCCGATTTCGCGCCGCAAAACGCCCACTGCTGCGCAGACGGCAGTGGATCACTTCGGCGGGTCCGACGAGATCGTCGCTGATGACGCCCTGCTCGAGGGCAATTCGGCGCTCGGCTTGCCCGAACGGTGGCCGTCGACGGATCGCTGATTTCGAAATTGACTAACACCGGTCAAGCTGCGCTGCTGTTTGGCGGGCGGCTTGGCGCGGTTAGCGGCATGACCCTCTCGGTTATCCTCTTTAAGGAGGATCCGACTGCCGCCGCAAGACCCTCTGTTGAGGGTTGGCTTGCGTGGAGGGCCCCTGACGCAAGGGGAGCATACCGGGCAAGCTGGGCTTGCCGAATGGCATAATGCCAGGGGACCCATGTAGGGTTTTTTCGGAAGGGCGACCTTCTTGGGGGCCGGCGATACGCAGTATTGCCGGCCTTTTTATATGGGATATTAAAATCCCGCTCAATACGGGCGGGAAGAAATTCGGGAGATTTTATGAATAGACCATTGAAAGTGACTATTCCATTATTTGTTCCATCATGGTTTCTTCCACGGATGGCGGTTGTTTGGCCAGATTTTTGAACGACGTCTTTTCCGCGTCGAAGAATAATTCAATATCGCCGGTCGGGCCATTGCGATGTTTGCGAATCAGAATGTCCGCGATATGGGGTTTTTTTGAATCTTTGCCGTTATACATTTCATCGCGGTAAATAAACATCACCACATCCGCGTCCTGCTCAATGGATCCGGATTCGCGCAGATCGGAGAGTTGCGGCTTTTTGTCACCGCCGCGCTGTTCCACGGCGCGGGAGAGCTGGGAGAGGGCCAGCACGGGAACGTTGAGTTCTTTGGCCAGGATTTTGAGGGAGCGGGAAATTTCCGACACTTCCTGCACGCGGTTTTCCGGGCTACGGCCCTGCATGAGCTGAAGATAGTCCACGACGATCAAATCCAAATCGTGTTCCGCCTGCAGGCGGCGCGCCTTGGTTCGCAGTTCCATAATGTTCAGGGACCCGGAGTCATCAATAAAGATCTGGGCTTCCGACAGGCGGCCCAAGGCATGCCCAATGCGCTCAAAATCGTTGTCCGGCCCCAAATCGTTCAATTTGCCCGTGCGCATCAGCCACAGGTCGACGTTGGCCTCGGCCGCCAGCAGGCGGTCCACCAGCTGGTCTTTGCTCATTTCGAGGGAGAAGATGCCGACGGCCTTTTTCTCGACCATGGCCACATGGCGGATGATATCGAGCGCTAGCGAGGTTTTGCCCATGGACGGGCGGGCCGCCAGAATTATCAGGTCAGATTTTTGCAGCCCGGCGAGCTTGTTATCGAGATCGCTAAATCCGGTAGGCACGCCACGTAGCTTGCCTTTTTCGCGGTGCAGTTCGTCGAGGCGGTCAAAGGTTTCGTGCAGGACTTCGGATAGGGCCACGAAATTTTGCTTGAGGTATTTCTGGGAAACCGAAAACAATTTTTGCTCCGCTTCATCGAGCAGGGTTTCGAGGTCAGTGTTTTCGTGGAAACCCAGCTCCACAATTTCAGTGGCGCGCGAAATCAGCCGGCGCAGCGTGCCTTTGCGCCGCACGATTTGGGCGTAATGGACAATGTGCGCGGCCGACGGCACAGAGTTGACCAGGGTTGTCAGATAAGAAATCCCGCCGATCTTATCTAGGCTGCCGCCTTCTTCGAGCTTGTTGGAAACTGTCAGAATATCCAGCGACGAACGTTCATCATACAGGGCCAACACGGAGAGGTAGATGATCCGGTGCCGGTCATCGTAAAAATCGTCGGCATACAAAATGTCGGCGATTTTGATGATAGCGTCTTTATCGAGCAGCAAAGCACCCAAAACCGACTGTTCGGCTTCGACGCTTTGGGGCGGCATGCGGTTGATCTGTGGCATGTTGTCCGCTGGTTGGGTTTCTGGTTGTTTTTTGGGCATAAGGGTATATAATTATTAACTGTTTTGGATAGTTTTTGCAACCTGTGGAAAATTGAGATATTGGGGATAAGTATAGCTAAATTATTAGTATTAATTCTTGCCACTTTTTCTAGGAAAAAGTGGCGTAAAAAGTCGGAAATTTGCCAGACTCGCGACAATGACAGATTTAGCCGGTTTTTAGTCGCTCGGACAGTGGCAAATTTCCAGAAAAACAATGCTCTAGAAAACACAAAACGGCCCAAATTGGCCGCCGAAGTCAAATTATTAACTTGTATACATTATACACCCAAACGGGAAAAAATGCAAGTTATTTGACAAATATGGTGGTAGCAAAGCCAACCGTCCCTAAAATTAACCCAATCAAAGCCCCTCTGGTCGGCAGCTGTCCAAAGATCGTATAAGCCAGGATTGGCTCGAGGATCAGGATCGAGGTGATAGAGATAACGCTGACGATCCAGATGTTTTTGAACGCGCGAAATCCAAGCATGTAGCCGGTCAGGATCAACACGCTGCCGACAATCGTGATGATTAATATTTTACCAAGAATCTGTAAAAAATTCGATTCCGGCTGGGAATAATATTTTGCCGAGAGGATTTCTGAAAAAATATACAACGCTTCAGCTGCAAAAATTATGGCGATGACAAAAATTTTAAGCCAGAATGAATTCATCAGAACTTCTTTTTTAGGCGCCAGCCGTCAATGGTATCCTCCAAAGTAAAGCCCGCCGCTTCGATTTGGCGGCGCAGTTCATCCGCTTTTTGGAAATCCTTGGCCGCGCGGGCGCCTTCGCGTTCGATCACCAGCTGTTTGATGGCGGCCGGAATATCGCGGCCAGCAATCCAGGCTTCTTTAAATTTTAAGCCCAGGACCTGATCAAACTTCAAAAGCGAGGCCAGTTTGGCTGAAGATTCCTCTTCGCTATGAATCAGATCCCAAACCACGGCCAGAGCTTGCGCCGTGTTTAAGTCGTCGTTGATTGCTTCCTCAAATGCCTGTTCAAATTCCTTCGCCCCTCCGGCGGCCATCTCCAGCACGGAAATTTGGGCGTAGAGGTTATAGAGGGCGTTTTTGGCCCCTAGCAGGCTCTCCCAGGTCCAGTTGAGGCGGGAGCGGTAATGGGTGGTTAAAGCCAGGTAGCGGAAGGCGAGGGGATTGAATTCGCGATCAATTAGGGTTTGCAGGGTGATAAAGTTGCCTTCGGACTTAGCCATGCGGCCGTCGTTGATTAGCAAGTGTTCGCCATGCAGCCAGTAGTTGGCCAAAGGAACGCCAAAAGCCGCCTCGCTTTGGGCGATTTCATTGGGATGGTGGGGGAATAAGTGGTCGACGCCTCCAGTATGAATGTCGAAGGGTTGCCCTAAGTATTTGCGGCTCATGGCAGAACACTCGATATGCCAACCGGGGAAGCCATCGCCCCAAGGCGAAGGCCAGCGCAGGATGTGATTTTTGTAGCGGCCGGCGAGCTTGAACCAGAGGGCAAAATCCGCAGGATGTTTTTTATTCTGATCGATAATAACATCGCTTCGCGCGGCAACCTTCATATCCGAAAGTTTTTGGTTGGTGAGTTTTGGGTAATCGGCCAGCCGGGCCACATCGAAATAAATTGCCAATTCAGTTTCGTAGGCAAATCTTTTTTCCAACAAGGTTTTTATCAGTTCCACCTGCTCTACAATATTTCCCGTGGCCGGGGCGATTACGTCCGCCCGCAATATGTTCAACTTATCGATGTCCGCCAAAAAAGCGTCAGTGTATTTTTTAGCCAAAGTCATAATCTCTGCGGCGTCGCCGCCCTCTTTTTCCATTTTATCCTCGCCAAAATCTTGATCACCGCTTAAATGCCCGACATCCGTCATATTCATTACGTGGTTGACCTTAAAGCCATTGTAAACTAGTATTCGGCGCAAAAAGTCTTCGAACAAGTAAGTCCGGAGATTGCCGATATGGGCATAATTATAAACAGTCGGGCCGCAGGTATACAGACCAACTTCTTTGGGTTTGATTGGTTTAAACTCCTCGAGTTTTCGCGACAGGGAATTAAACAGTTTGAGCATGGGCTTAGTATACCCTAAATCTTGGCGCTCACAAAGATCTTTTTTGTGGTTTCCAGCAGGACAATTTCTACACCCGCGACGAGCAGAATAATCAGCCAGTTATTGAAGCTTAAATTTTGGGTGTTGAGGAAAGAATGCATAAACGGCGCGTAAATGGCCAAGAGCAAAAGCGACAGACTCATGAGGGCGGCTGCGACCAGCCAGCGGTTGCTGAAGATGTCACGGCGGAAAATACTTTTGTGGAATGACCGAACGCAGAATGCGAAGATGAGCGAATCCAGACCCATAAGCGCGAAAACCATAGTACGGACCTTGCCGAGGTCCGCTCCGGTTTGATAGACTCCCCAGAAGAGCAAAAAAGCAGCGAGACCGGAAATCACGAATATTGCGCCCAGCCAGCGCTTGAGCGGCTGATTGAGCACCATCTCACCGTGCTTTGTGGGCGGTTGATTCATAATATGATCTGTTTCCTGCTCCGTCGAGAGCGCCAAGTCCGGCAGGCCATCTTCTACGATATTAATCCAAAGGATTTGAGCGGGCAATAGCGGTAACGGCAGCCCCATAAGGAGCGCGGCAATGAAAATAAATAATTCCGAGAAATCGTCAGCCACCAGATAAATAAAAACTTTCCGGATATTGGCAAAAATTATGCGGCCCTGTTCAATGGCTTTGACGATCGAATGGAAACCATTGTCGAGCAGAATCAAATCCGCGACTTCTTTGGCGACATCGGTGCCGGAATTGACCACGACCCCGATGTCAGAAGCTTTCAGGGCCGGCGCGTCATTGACGCCATCGCCCACCATGGCCACGATTTCTCCACGGGACTTGAGCGCCGCGACTATGCGCAATTTATGCTTAGGCGTAACCCGCGAATAAATTTTTATGCCCGGAGCCAAAAGTTCCAAAGCCGGATCATCCATCGCTTCCAGATCCTGGCCGTCCAAAATTTCTTTTCCAGAAGCTTTCAGGCCGATTTGTTCAGCCACGGCCATGGCGGTCAGCCGGTGATCACCGGTCACAATCACAGTGCGGATGCCGGCGCGCGAAGCTACGCTGATGGATTCCACGACTTCGGAGCGGATCGGATCTTCCAGCGCGATCAGGCCGGACAAAACCAGATTTTGGCTTAACTCGTGAAGTTTTTTATATTTCGGCTTTTCGCTCCAGGTGCGAGAGGCGGCCGCGATCACTCGTAAGCCCTGTTTGGCTAGAATGTCGATTCGCTGGGTTAATTTTTTAAATTCTTCGCTTTCGCGGGAAAACTGGGGACCTTTCGGATTGGCAGCTCCGCTGACCATTTTTAGGATTATCTCCGGCGCTCCGATCGCAAACAATCCGGCGCCGTTGCCGTCCATGGCGCGTAAGGATGCCGAGTATTTGAATTCCGAGGAGAAATAAATTTTATCCAGGAGGAGATATTCCTGATTCAGAAATTTTTGATTGAAACCCATCAGGGCGCTAGCGCGCAGCAGGGCCTGTTCCGTGGTTTTGCCTCGCAGCACCCAGTTTTTGGGAGCGGCTTCGGGGTTTTCCAAATACGCATCATTGTTGAGCATGGCAATCCTCGCCAGTTCTTTAATCGGCTCGCTGGCAGCTGCTGGATCGCTGACGGAAAATTTCGTCAGTTTTTCTCGCCCGAGTTCTTTGGTCGCGGTAATCAGATGAGTGACCGCCATCTGGCCTTCGGTCAAGGTCCCCGTTTTGTCTGTGCAGATGACCGTGACGCTGCCCAAAGTTTCATTGGCCACCAGTTTGCGGACCAGTCCATTTTGCTTCAAAATTCGGTGCATGCCCAAAACGAGAATCAAGGTGATCGCCGGCAGCAGCCCGGATGGGACAGCGGAAACGGCCAAAGAGAGCGAAGCCAGCAAAATTTCGCTGGTATTCTCATACCGGACAAAACCAATGATCAAAATTAGCAGAATGATGCTGATAACCAAAAATGCCGCCCACTTGGCCAGGGCCAACATCTGTCGCTGCAGCGGCGTTTGCGGTTCATCAGTTTGGGACAGCAGCGAGACAATTTCGCCCATTTGCGTGCCCATCCCTGTGGCCACGACCACGGCCCTGGCGAACCCTTCTTCAACCAATGTGCCCATAAACACCATATTGGTTCGGTCCGCCAGTTCAGTTTCGGGTTTGAGTTCTTTGGTTTGTTTATCCGACGGCACTGACTCGCCGGTTAAGCTGGCTTCGTTGGTTTTAAATGTCCGGCATTCAATAATTCTGGAATCGGCCGGAATTTTGGCCCCGGCATGAAGAATGATCAGATCGCCGGCGACCAGTTCGCGACTGTCGATTTCTTTTTCTTGGCCGTTGCGGATGACGCGCGCCTGGATTTTAACTAATTTTTGAAGTTTGGCGATTGAGTTGTTGGCTTTATTTTCCTGGTAGTAGCCCACCATGGTATTGGCCAGCATCACAACCACGATCATTATGGTGTCAGAAAAATGGCGCAGGTAGAGCGAAACCGCGATGGTCCCAAAAAGGATGAACATCAGGGGGTTGTTGAACTGATTAAAAAATAACCGCAGTTTGGAATACGGTTTTTGGCGGGGGAGTTCATTGGCGCCTAAGGAAGCAAAGCGTTTGGCGGCTTCACCCTCAGTTAAGCCCTGGGTAGAGCCTTTGACTTTGGATAACACCTCATCCGCGGATAGGCTGTGCCATTTGATTATAGCCATTTGCGGGTTTTAAAATAAATCAGCATGACAAGCGTTATGAAGGCTAAAGAAAAAAGTGTCGCGGGTAGGAGATACTCCCAGTTGGCAATTTTGGAAATGCTTTCGATAAATAGCAGCACATTAATAAACAGCGTGAGGATGAAAATAATTACTGAAAAAACCGTCAGCGTGCGCAGCGTGTCATTCATCCGGTGGGCAGCCAGCGATTGGTTGGTTTCTTCAAAGCTTTCGACGCTTTCTTTGTCTGCGGAGAGAACCTCCCAGATGTTTTCCGCGTATTCAATCAGGTCTTGGAAATAGGTCGAAGAATCTTTGAATTGCAGATAGTCTTTTTTGCTGCGGGCGAGCTTGCCGAGTACGTAGCGGTGCATTTTCATAATCCGCCGCGCGATAATAATGTTCTTTTTGAGCCGCGAGAGCTGTTCGAGAGTGTTGATATCGGAGCTGAAAATATTCCGGCCGGCTCCAGCTGCGTCTTGGTTGAGCTTGTCCAGAATCGGGCTGGATCGTTTAAATAAAAGTTCCAGCAGGGAAGACAGCAGCAAGCCGGGGCCTTGCTGCATATATTGGGCGCGGACATTGTCGTATTGCTGAACCGAGTGTGCCAGATTGGTCAGGGTGCGCATGGAGCCGTCATGAATGGTGATTAAATAATCTTTGCCGACGAAGAAATCCACCTCGACTGGTTTGATTTCCTCTGATTCGCGATTTAAGATGGGCAGCAACATGACGATGAAATGATATTCGGAATATTCATCGATCCGGACCCGGATGGATGGCATGACAAGATCCTCAAAGTCCAACGGGTGGAATTTGAAATTTTCTTTAAGATAAAGCAGATCCTTGTCGTCAGGATTTACGATGTCGATCCACTTTAAATTTTTGGTGTGTATGATTTTGAGCGCCAAGTTTGTTTCAGGAAACGTTTTTATTCTGCTTAAATTTTATCACTCCTTTGTGGATTTGTCAAAAATGGATGGGTGTGGTATAATATTGCTAATAAAATAAAATGAAATCCGAGAATATTCAACGCTGGACTTCTATTGAAGCTTTTTCTGAGCTGATTTAGACGTCTTTTTCTTTAATATGCACGATAATTTAAAAACTCCTGAAGAAATAGCCACCTGGATGAGAGCCAGTAAAACCGAGAGAGAATACGAGGCCAAAACCGGCAAAACTGTAAGCAAGGGCGAAAAACGCGCAGCCCGCAACCGCGCGGCCAAACCGAGCGCTCCGGAGCCGGCTGAAACTGAACCGCAGTTTACTGCCGAACAGGAGAAAGCCGAGGCGGTTTTCTTGGAAAGCCTGAAATCTTTGCTGGTGGAATCGGCCGACCAGCCGAAATTTTTGCCGGCAGACAAAGTGACTCATTACAGCAATGTGTTTGGAGCCGAGCAGTTGCCGGCCAAGCAGCGCATGGAAGCGGGTTGGGAATTACTAGCTCATTATGCGGCTAAATCCCAACCGCCCAATCACCCGGCAGAGCGAAATCGCGCCCAACAGCGTATGGCCAAAATCCGCAAACAGCTGGACCGGCTCCAAGTAATTTTGGAAGCGGGGGATCAAAACAAGCAGTCAAAAACGAAATTCGATCAACTGGTCGAGCGATATGAGCAAGTTTTGTACGCTATTGAAGCCGAAGTTAAACAAGGAAATTTCGCCCAGGCGGAAAAGATTGTCGAAGATAACCAAGCCCTAGTCGCTGAATTGTCCGGTTTTGCTTCTTTAAGCGACTATACCCTGACGCGCAAACGGCTTAATCAACGAATCGGTCAGATTGAGCAGATGATGGCAAAACCTCCCGTGATCAAAGCCGGGGGTGATTCCGATCGTCCAGACGATGATTTGGGTCGGGATAGCGGCGCGGAGCATTTTCCGGATGACGCGACTGACCGGGAGCCACAAAACCAAGCTGGCGGCACAGGACATCAGCCGCCGCGCAACCCGCTACCGCCAACTGGCGGTGGGGGCTCGGGCCCAACCGGTCCGGAAGATGAGCCGCAGAAGGAAAAATTCATCGGGAACGTGGAATTTGTCCAAGAGATAGCCAGTAACAATTTAGCTGAATACAGAAAGTGGCTGCTTGATAATTATAACCTTGATGATGCCACAATCGAGCAGCTGCTCGGCAGCCGGCTGGCCAAACTTTTGGCCGGCGACGTTAAATCATATCTGGCGCTGGTTGAAGAGAAAAAACCTTTCAATGGCAACCAAGAATTTTTGGATGAGATCAATAATACCAGCGTCCCGCATCTTAAGCGCTGGCTGATGGACAATTACGGCGGCGAAGAAGATTTGCGCATGCTACTGGGCCAAGCTTTCGAAGATTTGGGGTTATCTGTGGCGGCGGCAGAAGAACAGCTGGCAGCTGATACTTCTGAAACTCTGAATAACTTCCCAAAGGTCCAAAAAATGTTATTGACTAAATACTCGGTTTTTTATGCGGAACCGTTCCCGCACGAAGGCTTTGACGAGCAAGCACAGATAGAAGCAGGTCAGCGGCTTGCCAAAGCTTTTGATTTGATTGGCCCGGATAAAGTCAAAGATTTGGCATTTAAAATCGCAAAAGCCAATCAAGTGACAAGCTCGGGCATGATGGATTTTGATGCTTCGCAAACGCCGGAAGAACTGGCCAAGTTTATATCAGATTCCATACCGGAAGCGAATAGGCTGGAAGAAGTCAACAAAAGAGCTGAGAGCATGGAGCAGATTCTTGATGATAAGAATTTTCAAGTCTCAGCCTGGGCATATGGCGACGAACGATTATCTGTGATGGAAAAGCTGCAACAAGTTGTCCAGACTTTGCCCAAAATTGATCCGCCGATCAGGTTGGACATTCGCGCCAGCGGTCGTCAAGAGATTGATGATCTGCAACGTCGAGTGCTGACGATTACGGATGATTTGTCCGCCAATGGTATGCGGGAAAAAATTCAGAGTTTTATGGACCGTCTGCGCCCACCGGATCGGGTGGAAGCAGCGGCGACCGGGCCGGAGAAGTTTCCCCCGGCAGTTTTGGAAAGCATGGTCAGGGTTGAACTTTCAAAAAATGACAAAATTCAGGAAATCAGCCGGTTGAATATCTCCATTGTTCGCAACCAGATGAATCTTACCGCCGAGATGAAAACCACGGGTGGAAAAGTAAAAATTGAAACCGTAATCGTAGACACCGGCAAAGGACTGGTGATCAAATCAAATGAAATCACGGCAAACCTCATAACCAAGGCTTTGATTAAAGCCAAAATGCCGGAAGATCCGCTGGCGAAAGTCAAAGAGCGCCTGGAACAAGACAGAAAAAAGAAAATTAAAAGCCTTAGAATTAAGGACGACCAGTTGGTCGTAGAATTCGAATAATCATATGCCGGATTTTGGTTCTGCCAGTGCCCGGGCGCAAGAAATCGCCCGCCAAGCCCGGGAAGCCGCGGCCGCGGCAGCTGCGGGCAACCCGGCTGCAGCCGAAGCCGCCACCCGGCAGCGGGAATTTGAGTTTGCCCAGATGTCGGTTGGCGAGGCTTTGGAAAAATACCGCAGCGCCGTTGAAAAAGGCACGCCGGATGAAGTCCTGGCTGCGGAGGCCGAAGTAGAAAGTTTGAGCACCGAGCTTTGGAAATTTTCCGCTATGGTCGAATTTGGGGATGTGCGGAAGAAAATCGAAGAGATTAGGGAAAACATCCGGCTCGAACACTTGGCCAAAATGAACCCGGCTGGCCCTAACTCTGGACCAAAAAGCCCTGATCGCGACCCAACGCTTACCCCCCGGTTTGATAAAATTAGAAGCTTACTTGCCCAAGCCCGGGCTGATTTGGCCGATGATAGTAAAATTGACCAGGTCGCAGCAATTTTAAATGACTGTTTGACGGAACGGGAAGCTTTGAGTAACGCTTGGGTGATTCCCGCCCATCCGGCTGATGGTGATGCGTTTGATGCCCTGAATAAAGAATTAATACAGCTTGGTGCTGATTATCGGGTCAAAAAAATCACACTCGAAGCCGCTAAGGCCTCAGGCGGGACTGGCAGGGAAACCCCGGAGCAAAAAAAGGAACGCGAGCTTCATGAATTTTTGGACAGGGCCAAGCGTATTTTGGAATTCGTTAAAAGTAATCTAGCAACGGGCGGTCCATACCAATTGGATAATCCGAACATTAATCATGCCAGAGCATTGTTCACAGAATTAAAGAACCACTCCGGACCTCAAATAAACGCCTTGGAGCAGGATATTTTAAATCTGATGACTGAGGCGGAAGTTGGTTTCGTCGCCTCTGAAACGAAAGCGCTCAATTCATTTTTGAGCCAAGCGGAATCCGCTTTTACGATTCCAGAGATTGATCAATACCCCAATCATAAGTCAAAGGTAGAACAGTTGCTGATCGGGCTCAAAAGTCCAGTCATCGGCAGTTCCCAGGCTCTAACAGAGCGAAAACAGACTATTGATCGAATCGAAAATCGGCTAAAAGAACTGGACGAGCAATATGAAGCGGCAAAAGCGGCCGGCAGCGCAGCGGCGCCCGCGCCCAAAACTCCGGATCAAATTGAACAGGAGTTTCGCGAGGCGGAAACGGAATACAAGAAAGCCAAGGAAGAGCACGAAAAAGCCCAAGGCGTGATGAGCCACTTTGGCAAGCGCAAAGAAGTGAAGGGCATGGCGGCCGAGCAAGCGCAGAAGGCCAAGGAGCGATACGAACGGGCCCGCGCCGAATACATGCTGCAACACGGCGATAAATTTGTCGACGAAGGCATTAAGGCTGCGGAAGCGCGGTTTGCCGAATACGCCCAAAGTATGGGCCTGAAGAATCCGGAAAACAAATTGAATGTCATGGGTTGGATGAAGCGCGGATACGCCGCTCTGGGAGAGCTGAGCGTTTATAATCTGCTTCGTGCCCGAGACAACTCCCGCCAGTTCAGCCCCAAAGAGGAGTTTATTTACAAAACCCTGAATGTCCGCACGGCGATCGCCCTCGGCTCTTTAGCTTACGGCGGAGTGGCGTGGTATACGGGCGGCAAAGCCATCAGCGCCGGCGTGGCCACGGCCATGGCCTTAAAACGGATGACTTATGGCAGCGCCTCGGGTGCCGTGGGTTTTTCCGACTTGTATAAATTGGGATCGAGCTGGGGTCGCGGCAAAACCTTGGAAAAAGAAATGCAGGATATTTCAAATCCCCGGAAAGTCCTGATGCCCGAGCAACTGGCGGATATTATCGCCCGCTACGAAACCCGATCTTTTATGCGCGGCCAAAATCCGGCCGAAGATCCAGCTTACAAAGAATTACTGCAAGTTCAATACCAGAATATCGAAGGGGCCGGGGCGGCGCGGCTTGATTTTTTGCAGCAAAATATCAAAGCGACTGAAGCGCAAATTGCCAAACGAGTCGGCCAAAGCAAGCGGCGCAGCAAATATGCCGCTCTGCTAGGCGCAGTGGTTGGCGGCGGCTGGCTCTCATCCGGCGATTACCAGGTTCTGAAGGGATTATTTACGGCTCATACCGGAGCGGAAAATTTGCCGCCTCCGCCAATTAGCGGTACGCGCGCGGATGTTAATCTGCCCAATGAAAAAGTGGCGTCGGAATTCAAGCTTACTCTGCCCAAAGATTCGATGTTTGTTCAGGAAGGACCGTCTGCCCCGAAATTCAAAATTGATTTCCTACATCCGGATCAAACCGGCATAAAGCTGCCGAAAGTTTCTTTTGGGGCGCCTGAGATGGCCGATTCTACGCCGGCTCCGGCTGCGCCTCCAGCTGCGCCGGTTGGCGAAGCCCGGATTAGCCTGCCTAAGGATTCGATGTTTGTTCAGCAAGGACCGTCTGCCCCGAAATTCAAAATTGATTTCCTACATCCGGATCAAACCGGCATAAAGCTGCCGAAAGTCTCTTTTGACCATCCAGCGCCGGCAAGTTCTGAAGCCGCTGTCGAAGCGGCAAAGAGCGCAACAGCGGGCGGCGCCAAAACCATTGAAGCTGCAGGAAGCGGAGCCAATGCCGCGGAACAACAGGTCAATATCAGATCCGGGGCCACCATGGATATCAAAGGGGATGAAGCGATTCTGCATGCGGGCAAGCGTGGCATTGAAGGCGCCATGATTGACCTTAAGGCCGCCAACCCCGAAGTTTACGGCAAGATGATTGTCAAACTGCATGAGCAATTTCCGGATTACAAAGGCAACGATAAGGGGCTGATTGATCACTTCGTCCGGCAGTTTGCCGCCGCGAAAGGATTTGATCTGGATAGCGGCAGTAGCCATGACCTAAGCCGGATTCTCGCCGCCGATGTTCATATCGGAGCTGACGGCACGCCGGAAATTAGCCTCGAGAAACTCAAGTTCATGCAGGAGATTCAGCATGCCCAGACGCTGACCGAAGCCCCGCCGGATTTGGCGGATAAATTGCCGAGCCGGCCGGTGGATATTCCCCCCATGCAACCAGCTGAAGTTGAGGCGCCAATTGAGCATGCGGGTATCTCGTCCACAGACGCTCCCATTGATCCCGGACACGACGCCCGGCTGAATTATATTGAAACTCACCCGAAGCTCAACAGCCAGGAAACTTTGAAGCTGGTCTTCGACAACAATGCGACGAAATATAAATCCTTCCTGACCGAAACCTTGGGCATCAAGGAGCGGCAATTGGGGCCGCTGAACAGAATGAACTGGGGCGAGTTTAAAGCCAGATATGCCGGCGATTACCGGTTCGCCAAAACGTTCGGCAAGCTGGCCACGGAGCTCAACAAGCTGGTCAATCTGACGGAAGCTGAGTTTGAACCCAAGACCTCGATGAAAAAACTGCTCGTGGTTTTGGCCGAACGGTCCCGTTCTTAAACATAAAATTAAATTAACGATCAACATATGAACCCCGTTAGAAGTTCTAAAATAAATAATATAATAAAAAAATAATTAAAGTTAATTTAAAAAATTATGCCAAATAGCAAAACTACTTCTAACGGGGTGAAAATTCCATTGGACCAGCAAAATATCATCAATGTTCTCGGCATCGCTTCCTTGCCGGATGAACGTAAGGCGCAGTTTGTGGACAAAGCCTCAGAATTGGTGCAGAAGCGGCTACTGCTCCGAACTCTTGACAGCCTCGATGAATCCTCCCGTCAGCAGTTTGGCCAATTGCTTGATAAAAACGACCAAGTCGCCTTGCAGGAATTTTTGGCCGCCAAGGTGCCCAACTTGCCGGAAATGATGGTGGAAGAGACTAATAAAATGAAGCAGGAATTCGCTGACTTGACCGCAAAGGTGGAATAGCAACTATGGCGCAATCCTGAATTTAATTCAGGATCTCAGATAAGAGACCCCGAATCCCGCCAAAGGGACGGGCAGGCAAGTTCGGGGTTGCGAAACACTGACTTGACCGCCAGCCTAGAATAGTGTATGATTATTTGTTCGTTTAAAGGTTAAACATATTATGGCACCGACACCCGATACTTCAATTGAATTCAAGCCTCAGCCGGAAACCCCGGAAGCCGTTGAACAGAGGCTAAAACGCGAGCAGGCCCAGACTTCTGCCAGCGAGTTTGCTGCAGCTCAATTGGAGCAAGCCCCGGGCAGCCAAATGAAGCCGACAGCTGATATTTTGACATTCCCCACCCCCCCTGCCGCGGAGCTGCTCAATCAGAAACGCGCGGCCCTAGAGCCGGAAATGTCCAAGCGCGGCAAGGAATTTTTTGAGGAGCTGGAGGGAGCCAAAGGCCCGGAAGATGCCAAGCGCATTTTGAACAAAGCCATGCTTGAGGCTGGGAAAGGCAACTTGCCATTTGATGAGGCAACCAGGCTGGACGAAGAGGCCAGAACTCGATTCCAAAAAGCGACGTAACCCCCTCACCTGGCGCTTCGCGCCATCCTCTCCCGCAAGGGGAGAGGATAATCTGAAATAAACATACACATGAATTTAACCGACAGTTCGTTAATTATTTTTTGGCTAATTTTATTAGCCATTTTGGTTTTGCTCGGCCTGTTGATTTATTTTTTGCTGGTTGATTCGCTGCGCAAAAAAACCTGGGCGCCGCGGGCGCTGGATTCCGTGTTTTTGGAGGTCTCGATGCCGAAGGAAAATTCGGACAAGGAACAGGAGCCCCAAAAAGAAGAAAAAGACATTATCGCCATCGCCGAGCAATTTTTTGCCACGATCAGCGACACGACGCACGGCCGCGACCTCAAACATTTTTTGGGCATCAACGAATACATTACCTTCGAGCTGGCTGCTTACAATAAGCGAATATCTTTTTATATCAACTGTCCCCGCAGTCTGTTGAGCTTGATTGAAAAGCAGCTGCATGCCCAATATCCGAAGGCCCAGGTGGAATTGGTTCGCTCGTATAATATTTTTGCTCCACGTTCGTATGTCGCGGCGGCGGAATTGGGTTTGCAGAAAAATTATTCTTTCCCGATCCGCACGTTCAAGGTCATGGAAACTGATCCGATGAACTCCATCACCAACAGCTTATCGAAATTGACGGAAGGGGAGGGGGCAGTCATCCAGCTTCTGATCAGCCCGGCGCACAACCACTGGCAGGCCAAAGCCCGTTCTTACGCTCTCCAGATCCAGCAGGGGCGCAATCCCGACCAAGTCACATCCCACCCTATGCTAAAGGCCCTAAACGTGATGTTCCGGGCGATTGGCGCCGGGTTTGACCAGTTGTTGGGCGCTAACAAGAACGGCCAGTCGAAATACGACAAAGCCGGCTATATGGATCACTCCGGCTACAATAAGCCGCTGCAATTAACCCCGATGCAACAGGAGATGATCAAAAAATTTGAGGAAAAAACCTCGAAAGTCGGCTACAAATTTAACTTGCGGGTCGTGACTTCCTCCGCCAACCAGGTTACATCTGAGGCCAATCTTCGCAACATCCTGGCGTCATTTATGCAATACAGCATGCCGCCCTTTAACGGATTTAAGGTTATCCGCCGCAAGCATCAGCGCGTGATCAGCGATTATATTTTCCGCATTTTCCACAACACCAAATCCGTGCTCAATACCGAAGAGCTGGCCTCCCTTTGGCATCTACCCACGCGCTTTATCGAGACGCCGAATATCAAATGGCTGAATTCCAAAAAAGCGCCGCCGCCGATCAACGTGCCGCAGGAGGGGACCCTGCTTGGGAAAAGCATTTACCGTGGAGTGGAAACGAAAATCAACATTCTGCGCGAAGACCGCACGCGCCATATGTATATTATCGGCCGGACCGGCACCGGTAAAACCGAGCTGATGAAGAATATGGCGATTCAGGATATCCGCAACGGCGAAGGAATTTGTATTGTCGACCCTCATGGCGACATGGTGGAGGATGTCTTGCAATATGTCCCCAAAGAACGGGCGGACGACGTAATTTTGTTTGAGCCGTTTGACATTGAACGGCCGCTGGGCCTGAATATGCTCGAAATCAAAGGCGAGGAAATGAAAGATTTTGCGGTTCAGGAAATGATTGCGATTTTTATGAAACTGTTTCCGCCCGAAGTGATTGGACCGATGTTTGAACACAATATGCGCAATGTGATGCTAACGCTGATGGAAGACAAGCAGTATCCGGGAACAATTGCCGATATTCCGAGAATGTTTACCGATACCGAGTTTCAAAAATACAAGGTTGGCAAAGTCAAAGATCCCATCGTGCGGGCGTTTTGGGAAAAGGAGATGGCCAAGACCTCGGATTTTCACAAATCCGAAATGCTGGGGTATTTGATCTCCAAAGTCGGCCGATTTGTGGAAAACGAAATGATGCGTAACATTATCGGCCAGCCCGCTAGCGCCTTTGACTTCCGCAAAGTCATGGATGAGGGTAAGATTTTGCTAATCAACCTGTCGAAAGGCAAAACCGGCGAGGTCAATGCCAAACTGCTCGGCTTGATTATTGTCTCTAAGCTCCAAATGGCCGCCCTATCGCGGGCCGACATTCCCGAAGAACGGCGCCGGGACTTTTACCTCTATGTCGACGAATTCCAGAATTTTGTCACCGACAGCTTTGCCACCATTTTATCGGAAGCCCGCAAATACCGGCTCAACCTGATTATGGCTCACCAGTTCATTTCCCAGCTGACCGTCGAAAAAGAAGGATCAAGCGCCATGGACTCCCGGATGAAAGACGCCGTGTTTGGCAACGCCGGCAGCATGATTTGCTTCCGGATCGGCGTCGAGGACGCGGAAATTATGAGCAAGGAATTTGCCCCTGTATTTAACGAATTTGACGTCATCAATATTGACCGGTTCAATGCTTATGTTAAATTGATGATAAACGGCACCGCGTCCCGGCCGTTCAACATGGAAACCTACCCCAAACCACCGGGCGCTGACCTGGAATCAGCCAAGGTCATCAAGAACCTCTCGAGGCTCAAACACGGCCGGCCCCGAGGCGAAGTCCAGGCTGAAATTTTGGACCGGACGCGTCTGGGAACCCCGGCTGTTGCCGGACCAGTAAGCACGGAACGAACATTGTAAGAATTGCTATCGATGGATCAATCAAGTAAAAAAGAGGAATATGCCAAGCAAATCTGCCTATTTTTGGCCGAGTTGCTGCGCACCCGCAAAATCAGCCTCAAGCGCGCGGCGGAAATCGCCGAGCGCGTGATTCAAAACATCAACCTGATTGACTCGGAGGCCCAATTTTTGGGTTTGATCAAGGAGTTAACCAGTGACTTTCAAGAGCTGTTCAACCTCAACGGGCGCATTTCTTTTCGCATCGATGTCAATAAGCGGTTGCTGATGGAAAATCAAGTCCGTGAATTCGTGGTCAGTTTTCTGGCACGCGACGTCAAATTGGCGTTAGCCGTGTTGGAGGAAGCGGTTAAGGAAAATGCCGGCGTGGACAACCTTTACCTGAAGTTTCCACAATTTGAAGAATTCATTCAAACCAAGCCATGACCGACCCGACAAATCCCGAAAAAATATCAAATCGAGAAACAGTTGAACGCCAACCTGAAGTGAAGGTGGAGGCGGTTGACCAAAACTACCTCCAGGGCGCCGAGATCTTGGAAGAGCCGCAAAGCGGAAGTTTTATCTCCACTTTGCAGGTTTTCGCCGCCTGGGTAAAAAACCTTCTTGCCAACGATAAATAATCCTGTTATAATGCCCACACGTAAAAAATCTTCCCGAAACTAAACCCCCACACCAAAATCAAGCTTTAAAATAGAATTGACGCTAAAAATAAAAATTAACTAAAATATATTACCTCTAGCACCGATTATCTTGGTGCGGGGGTGAAATACAATTACATTTTTATGGATAACCTTTCAAATATTGCATTAATTGCGCAAATGATCGAGTCGGCGGAAAAAAACATTCAGTCCGCGCGCCAGCTTTTGCGCGATATGATGGGCGGCCGGGTTGGGGATAGTTCGGAATTGATGAAAAAAGCCCAGATTCTTAATGTCACGGACGGCGGCAAGGTTATTGAGGGCGTGTTCGACGGCCAAAACATGATGGGTCCGGACGGCAAACAATACCCGGTGCCGGCCAATTATGCCTCCAAGAGCAAGCTGGTCGAGGGGGATGTCCTCAAATTGACCATTGCCGATGACGGCTCATTTATCTACAAGCAGATTGGGCCGGTGGAGCGGCGGAAGGTTCTGGGTGTGCTGGTGCAGGATGAGAAGGGTGAATACCGCGTGGTCGCCGAAGGCAAGCCATACAAAGTCTTGCTCGCCAGCCTGACTTACTTCAAGTCCGAGCCCGGCGATCAGGTCACTATCGTGCTGCCGCAGGATCTGGACGCAACCTGGGGCGCGGTGGAAAACGTAATCAAAAAAGACCAAACCGCGGACGGAGCCCTGCCTGGCATGAGGCGCGAAGGCTCAGATGAAGCCGAACTCGGGGAAATATAAAGCATGAAGACTTTTGGCCAGTTGTGGCGGGTGGTTGTGGTAAATCTTACCAGCGCCGGAGTGGATTATAGCAGCTTGTTTTTGCTCTCTTTGGTCACCGGAATTGTGGCCGGCAACGGAATTATTCCGTTAAACGTCTTATCGTTTACCGGCGGCACCTTCGTCAGTTATTATTTTAATAAGCGCTGGTCATTCGCAGATCATAGTCGGTTTGACCATCATCGCAAATTTGCTTTATTTTTGCTGGTTGCTGTTTTGGCGGTTGCCGTTAACACTCTGGTGGTGCGCCTGGTGACTACCGAAATTCCTTCCTGGCCCGGCCTGACCGACCGGCAATGGCTGTTGCTGGCGAAAATAGCGGCTTCCGCATTCAGTTTTACTGTCAATTTTATCGGATATAAGTTTGTAGTGTTCAAGAAATAGCCAATAGTCATGGTTTATAGTTGCTAGCGGGGACCATTTTGGCCCTTTTGTTTTTTGTGATAGAATTAACTGCTAACCATCGACTAATGCCTGCCAATTGATCATGAATAATTTAGTGCTTTACCGTAAATACCGGCCCAAAAATTTCGCCGAAGTCGTGGGCCAAGAACACATCAAAACCACTCTGGCCAATGCCGTGCTCAACAATCGGGTCGGCCACGCTTATTTGTTTATCGGGCCGCGCGGCGTGGGCAAAACCACTCTGGCCCGCATTTTCGCCCGGGCGGTCAATTGTCCGAAAAAAACCGGCGCCGAACCGTGCAATACATGTGAAGTCTGCGAACCGTTTCTAAACGGCACGAGTTTGGATTTGCTCGAAATCGACGCGGCTTCGCACACTGGCGTCGACAACATTCGGGAACTGATCGAACACTTGCAATTTGCCCCGTCTAAGGCCGTATACAAAGTGATTATCGTGGATGAAGTCCACATGCTGTCCAAAGGCGCATTTAACGCCCTGCTTAAAACTTTAGAGGAACCGCCAAAACATGCCATTTTTATCTTGGCGACCACGGAAATCAACAAAGTGCCGGCGACGATCGTGTCGCGCACGCAGCGATTTGATTTCAAAAAAGTCAGTATCGCCGACCTAACCAAATTGCTGCAATTTGTTTGCGCCGATAACGCCGTGGAAATTACCCCTGAGGCGCTCCTCGAGCTGTCTGCGGCGGCCGATGGCAGTTTTCGCGACGGGTTATCGCTCCTGGACCAGGTTATCAATTTTGCTTCAGGCAGAATCACCGAGCAATTGGTGGAAGAAGTTTTGGGCCTGACCGGCATCAAAACGACCGCAGATTTTTTGGATTTGATTATTGCCGGCCAGAGCAAGGAAGCTCTGGATTCAATTGCCAGCCTAGCCCATGGCGGCAAGGACTTGTATCAATTTGAAAAAGATTTTTTGGAATATCTACGCAAGCTTTTGCTGGTTAAAGTCGGCGCCCGGGCGGAATTCGGATTTTCTCCCGAAGTGTTGAACCGGCTGAAGGATCAAGCCGGCCAATTCGAGCTGCCGGCATTGATGAAGACCATCGGGATTTTTCAAAAAGCCGAAAGCGAAATGAAATGGGCGACCATCCAGTCTTTGCCCCTCGAAGTGGCAGCCGTGGAAAGTTCGGTCTTTGCGAGTGACCGAAATAATCAAGGTTTAAATTTGTCGGTCGCTAAGCAATCTCAATCTAAGGAAGAGATTGCTTCGTCCCAACAAGTTGGGACTCGCAAAGACGATAAAGATCAGCTCGCGCAAATTGTGTCTCACTGGCCTCAAATTCTCGATAAAATCAAAGATTACAACCACTCGCTGATTTCCAGTTTGAAACTGGCCGTCCCGGTGGCGATCGAAGGCCGCGAATTAATTTTGAATTTTCCCTATAAGTTTCACAAGGACGCGATTGAGGCGCGCAAAAATCGGATTATCGTGGATCAGGTGATTGAAGAAGTGACAGGGATCAAACTCATGGTCAAACCGATGCTGGCCAAAGAAAACGGAGAAAATAAAAATAACGCCATGGAAGCGGCGTTGAAAATAATGGGCGGAGAAGTGGAATAGGCGCTCGGATCCGCCAAAAGTGAGCAAAGAGAAGAGGCGAACACTTCCGTAGGTTTAACCCTACGGCGGTGCCCGCCTTTGTTTTTCGTTGCGCATGGACCCTAGCGGGTCCATTTGTAGACGACGCTGAGCATCACAGACTTCACGCCGACATGTTCGTCGGCGACGAAAGTGTTGGTGCGGGTCGAGTCGAAGCCCTGGTAGTTGAACGACGCCGTGGCACCGATCGACTTGTAGATCTGGACCTCGCCGCCGAGCCGGAACCCGAGCGAGTGGCCGCTTGCATCCGGGTCGCTCGCTCGGGGCAAAGACGCGGCTTGGTAGACCTGCTGCGTCAAGTGTTTGCGCTTGAGCGGGCCGTACTCGGCACTCAGGGTGACCGTGGCGCGGTGGTCAAGGCTGTCCGTGGAACCGGCCAGCTCGCCGCCCAAGATCAGTCCCTGGTAAGAGCGCACTGACGTTGTCGCGGCACCCTGGGCCAGATACTTCTCGTGGATGGCGAATTTCTGCCAGCCGCCGAAGCCTGCGACCTTGAAGTAGTCGCCGATCGTGTGCTGGTAGCCGGCCTTAAGCTTCTTGACCTCGTTGCGGCTGTCGTCGCTGGTCCGGTTCTTGTCGAGCCAGGCGCCTGTGGCGTCCTGGAACAGCATCGTTGAGGTTGACCCAAGGACGCTGCCGCCGGCTGTGAAGAACAACCCATTGTCCACGCCCTGGTCCACACGGACTTCCGGCATCCACGCGCCGAAGTTGTGTTTTTGCGGCGTGTCGCCGGAGACAGGGATGGCTTCGTTGTAAGTGCTGCGCACCGACCCGAAGACGTAGCCGAGGCCGAGCGTGATTCCGAGCCGCGGCTTGCGTGCCGCGGGCAGTTCGAAGCGCGGGATGGTCGCGGGCCGCGGTGCTGGTGCCACCGCCACGGTTGGTGGCGCAGGGGCTGGCGGCCGCTGAGCCGGAGCGGCGGGGGTGGCGAGAACCGGGACGTTGACCGAGATGCCGTAGGGACTCGGGTTGCCGCACGGCTTGCCGTGGGGCGAACCCATGTCGAACAGTTCCCGGCCGAGCGCGTCGAGGGCGATTTTGGTGCCCTTGGGACGAAGCACCCAGCGGTCGCCGCCGGAGGTGCGTCCCCATCGACACTCGTCGGTTTCGAGAATCCGATAACCGGCGATCTTCACCCGCGTGGTGTATTGCATGAGATGCTGGTCCGTCGGCTCGTAGTATTCCTGCGCGATACACGTCGCGAGGTTCGGGAGCGCGTCCGGCCAGCCGATGAGCGACGTCGGGTAACCATTATAGCGGTTGTCCGGCGCGATGTTGATGTTCTGCGCCGAAGCCGCCTTGGTCGCCAACGTGGCGACCATCACGATGAAAGCCAGCGTCTTGATAATACGCATTGAAGTCCTCCTGAGTAAACTTAGGTGTACGAGTCCTCAATCCACGACCCAAAAGGACGAGGACGGAACACTAAATTATACCTCATTTTGTTGAGGTTGTCAATGGTTTAAACGATTTAGCATTGCTGACGTTAATGTTCAGACGAGCGATATTGAAAAAACCGCCGCAAAATGATATATTTAACAGGCTTTATGCCTTTAGAGAGTAGCTCCGCCAGAGGCGGGCAGGCAAGTGGTAAGGCAGGGGCCGCGCTTACTTAGATCAGTTTATTAAAAAATAATTTTTTAGGCAGTTGGGTGGGGAGTAGCCAAGTGGTAAGGCAGGGGCCTTTGAAGCCCCCATTCGTAGGTTCGATCCCTACCTCCCCAGCCAACTGCTCGAAAGCCTTTTCCGCCACAATAATTAATTCAATTTATAGTGGGCGACCTAAAGTGGATCAAATTAAACAGTACGTTTTTGAATCAGTTATAATCCTTTTATGAAAGACTTAATTATCCTCGCTGGAGCACCGGGAAGCGGCAAGTCAACTATCGGGGAACTTTTGCGAGAAAGCGAAGGTTACCCCCTCATCGATTTTGGTTGGCTACGCCAAGGACATTTAAATAACCTCTGGTCGAATGCCAGCCCCGAGGAAGAAGATATGGCTTGGGAAAACCTGATTTTTATTATCAAAAATTACTGGCGGCACGGCTATAAAAACATCATTGTCACCGATTTGGAAGAAGAGAGAGTTCCAATTCTAACAGGAGCCTTCAAGGAAAAAAGTTATATCATCGCGTCTTTAGTTGTCAACGACGATAAAGAATTAACCAAGCGTGTTCTCGGAGTACGTGACAGCGGTTTCAAAAATGTTGAAGCTGCGCTTCAATGGAATAAGGAATTAAAATCAAGGCCAGCTCGATTGAACGAATATAAGATAGATAATACTCACAATGATCCAGTGAAAACGACAAAGGAAATTCTAGTCCTATTAGCAAAATAGTTTTTAATGTATATTTGACCAAGACCGAGGTCGGTCAAAGCATGACAGTGAAGATGCCTCAAAATCCCTTATAATACCCCTAAAGGCAAGTCCGCAACCGGACTGTTCAGCCAAAAACTTTTCAAACGTTTATATGAACAAAAGACAAATTGCCTTAGATTTTATAAAGAAACAACTAATGGGAGTACTGGCAACCACGACTCCTGAAAACAAGCCCGAGGCTGCAATTATTGAATTTGGTGAAACGGATAATTTTGAATTAGTTTTTGATACTTCAACAACTTACCGTAAATATAATAATCTGAAATTTAATCCTAATGTAGCATTTGTGGTAGGTGGACACGAAAATATCAGTATTCAACTAGAAGGGATTGCTGAGGAATTAACTGAAGATGAAGCTCATAAATACAAGCAAGTCTATTTTGCTAAAAACCCAGACGCAAAAAAATGGGAAAAACTTCCAGATACAAGATGGTTTAAAATAACAATTCACTGGTTGCGTTATCGAGATTACAATTCTCACCCAACCACAGTCTGGGAGCTCGACTTATAAATCAATCGGCGGCTTTGTCGCCGAGAAATCTGACCGACCATGAATATTGCTGAATACAATATAGTTTTAGCCAAACGGTTATGAACCGGGAGATTCTTGATTTTATCAAGCAACAGCGCGTGGGCGTGCTGGCCGTCGAAATGATGGACGGCTCGCCGCACGCCGCGACAGTCCATATTGCCAACAGCGAAACGCCGTTGATGTTTTTCTTTGAAACGAACCGCGATTACCGCAAATGCGAGCCGTTGTTCGGCCGACAGTTAACGCGAGCCTCTTTGGTTATCGGGTTTGACGAAAGCAGCGCCCGGACGCTGCAACTGGATGGACAGGTCCGGTTATTGAAAGGCGAAGAAGAGCAAAAATCATTCCGGGAAATTTATTTGGAAAAATACCCGAACAAAAAAGCGAAATTCGCTGATCCGAAATTTGTGCCGTTTGTGTTCGTGCCGGCCTGGTGGCGCTGGACCGACTGGACCAAGCCGGCCGGTAAAATCATTTTGACTTCCGTTGACGCAAATTAAAATCCTAAATTCCGAGGATTGATTTAACTTTGCTTTCGATTACGGATTTTGGAGCTGCGCCCACAATTTCGCCGATAATTTTGCCGCCCTTGAAAATTTTAAGCGCCGGGATGCTCATAATCTGATACATCTGGCTGCTTTGGGGATTTTCGTCGACGTTGAGCTTGCCAACCCGCAAGTGGTCTTTGAGTTCTTCCGCCAGCTCGCTCACCACCGGAGAAACTTGTTTGCACGGTCCGCACCATTCAGCCCAAAAGTCCACCAAAAATGGCTTATCCGACTTAAGCACTTCCTGGTCAAAATTGGCATCGGTTAGTTTGATTTCCATGATTTTCCTTCCTGTCGCTTTAGTTTGCTTAGATATTATAAAGTTTGTGCTAAAATATAGTCAAGTCTTATACCAAGAAATAAATTGTTAAACAAAATTATTTATACGATTTTAGGGTTCGGATTGGCAATTGTGTTTTTTCCACATACGGCCAAGGATCAGGTCAGGCCGCCTCAGGTATCCGGGGTCGCGGTCAGCCGCGCCAAAGCGCCGCAAGCGATCACTGCGCCGGAACTGGTCTTGAATTTAACCCCTCCCGCGCTGACTGCCAAAGCGGCATTGGCTTATGATTTGGAATCGGGGTCGATTTTGTATTCCAAAAACATGGATCAGGCATTGTCAATCGCCAGCTTGACCAAGCTCATGACGGCGCTCGTCGTCGTTGAACAGACTGATTTGCAAAATACCGTAGTTGTGGACCTGCCTGATTCAAAAATCGTCGGGATCAATCTTGGGTTAACGGCCGGGGAGGAACTGAAAGTTGCCGATTTGCTTTCGGCAATGCTAATTCCGTCCAGCAACAACGCCGCGCTGATTTTATCCAAGTATGTCGCCGGCGATGAAGCTAAATTTGTCGAATTGATGAATGAACAAGCCCGAAAGTTGGGGTTGCGGGGAACCCGTTTCAGCAATCCGGTCGGCTGGGATACCGATGATAACCATTCGACAGTGCAGGATTTGATTTTGGTGGTCAAAGAATTTGTAAAACACCCGGAACTGACCCAACTGGTCAGGACTGCTCGCATGGAAATTGTTTCGCTGGACGGCAAATACACTCACCAGTTATTGACCACCAACCAGCTTCTTTTGAATAATCCGGAAGTTGTCGGGATCAAAACCGGATGGACTTCCAAGGCTCTGGGCAACCTGATAATTATGGCCAACCATAATCAGAGGCGGGTGGTGACGATAATTTTAGGCAGCGAAAATCGGGAACAGGACAGCCAAAAATTACTTGATTGGATTGAGACTGTATATATTTGGTAAATTGGATCTTTTGTGGTATAATTTAGGGCATGAATCAGCCGAGTAGGGTTAAGAAACCAAATCAAAATGAGTACAACTCAAGCGTTAATTAAAATTGCCAGCTTGGCCTCAATTTCGTTTGTGTTGGCCATGGCCCTGACCCCGCTGTTCACTGATTTTGTTTTTCGTAATAAATTCGGCAAGAAAATCCGGGCTGACGGCACCACGCCGACCTTTACCAAACTGCACAGTAAAAAAGAGGGCACGCCGACCATGGGTGGAATTTTGATTTGGGGGACAACCATCATTCTGGCCGCCGTTTTTTGGTTTTTGGACCGCCAGTTACACTGGGAATTTTTTCATCAGCTGAATTTTTTGACCCGCCAGCAAACTTTGCTGCCGCTGGGGGCCCTGTTTGCGACCGCGCTGTTGGGCTTGTTGGATGATTATCTGGGAGTGAAAGGCGTGGGGGGCGGCAAGGGAGGTGGTTTGCGAATGCGTTACAGGGTATTGTTTTATCTGCTTGTGGCAGTTGTGGGCGCCTATTGGTTTTATGCCAAACTGCAATTTGATATTTTGCATATTCCGGGCCTGGGAGATTTTACGATTGGCTGGTGGTATGTGCCGTTATTTATATTCGTCGTGTTTGCCACCAGTTTTTCCGTCAACCAAACGGATGGCCTCGACGGCCTGGCCGGCGGAGTTTTGGCCGTGGCGTTTCTTTCTTACGGCTTAATTGCCTTTTTACAGGGTCGGTTCGAACTCGCTTCCCTGAGCGCCGTGTTGGCCGGCGCGCTGCTGGCTTTTTTGTGGTTCAACATTTACCCGGCCCGGTTTTTTATGGGCGATACCGGATCAATGTCGCTGGGCACGGTTTTGGCCGTCATGGCCTTTTTGACCAACTCAGTCGCCGTCCTGCCTTTGATCGGCTTGATTTTGGTGGTCGAGTCCGGCTCTTCCATCATCCAGTTGACCTCGCGAAAACTGCTGGGCCGCAAGGTTTTCCTGTCTTCGCCGATTCATCATCATTTTGAGGCCAAAGGCTGGCCGGAAACCAAAGTCACCATGCGGTTTTGGCTGATCGCGCTGATTGGCGCAATCATTGGCGTGGCTATTAATTTAATCGGACGTTAATGCTCGATATCCTGATCAAAAATGGAACGGTAATTGACGGAACCGGCTCGCCGGCCAAAAAATTGGATGTGGCTATTGAAAAAGGCCGGCTGGTTGAACTCGCCCCGAATATCAAGAGTTCGGCCGTCGTGGTTATCGACGCTTCCCGCAAATATGTGGCACCGGGATTTATTGACATTCAAAGCCATTCGGACTCTTATTGGACGATTTTTGACCAGCCCGGCCAATCGAGTATGCTCTCGCAGGGCATTACCACAGCCGTGCTTGGGAATTGCGGCTCATCGCTCGCGCCCTTGGTTTCCGCTGAGTCGATCAAAACCATCCAGAAGTGGCACGATCTTTCCGGTATCAATATCAACTGGACTACATTTGGTGAATTCCTCAACGTTTTGTCCAACCAGCAGCTGGGGGTGAATGTCGGAAGTTTGGTTGGGCACGCGACGATCAGGCGCGGGATTTTGGGCGACGATATCCGGCAAGTGACGGATGATGAGCTGAAGGCTTTGGAAAAATTGACGGCGAACTCGCTGGAGCAGGGTGCGTTGGGCCTGTCATTCGGTCTGGTTTATTCGCATGAGGTCAATTCCAGCGCCAAGGAACTGGAAGTTTTGACCGCGCTCTTGAAAGCTCAAAACAAATATCTCAGCGTGCATTTGCGCTCCGAATCGGCGGGAATCCTCGAAAGCGTTGATGAAGTGATTGCTCTGGCGAAAATGGCCGGGGTCGCGGTAAAAATTTCGCATCTGAAAATCCGGGATGCGGCCAACTGGCATTTGTTTGACCTGCTCATAAACAAGCTCGAAACCGCTTATCATCAGGGAGTTAAAATTTCTTTTGATGTTTACCCTTACGATACTTCCTGGTCCGTGCTTTATACATATTTGCCGAAATGGGCATACGAAGGCGGCCGCGACGGCCTGCTTAAAAACATTGCCGATCCAAACCAACGGCGCAAAATTTTAGATTATCTGCGGGGCGCGAATTTTAATTTTTCCAAAATTATCATCGCTTCCTCGGCCGGCGAATCCTTGATCGGTAAAACCATTGCCGAGATCGCTGCCAACCAGAGCGTCAGCGCCGCGGAAGCCATCCTGAACGTTTTATCGATTTCCACCCAGGCGATTGTGTTTGATCATAACTTGTCGCAGGAACAGGTCGAGATTTTGTGCGCATCGCCGTTGTCCATGATCGCCACCGATGGCGCCGGTTACGATACCAAGCAACGAAACTTGGTTCACCCGCGCTGTTTCGGAACCATGCCGCGGTTTCTAAAACTGGTCAACCAGAACAAGTTGATGAACTGGGAATACGCGATCAAAAAAATCACCGGTGAGCCGGCGAACCTGCTCGGACTGGCCGATCGCGGCAATCTGGCCAAAAATTCCGCAGCCGATGTCGTAATCTTTGACCCGAATACGATCGGTGACCGGGCTGATTACACCAACCCGGATCTTTTATCCGAGGGGATTGAATGGGTAATAACCAACGGCAAGGTCAGTTTTAAAAACGGAGAGGTAACGGGCCTTAACGGAATGGTTGTAAAGAGATGATTGGCCAGTTGGGCCAAAAAAAAATTGCCATGCTGGGCCTCGGCACCAACAACCGGGCGCTGGCGGAATATTTTAAAAAAAACGCGGTTGAATTTGATGTTTTGGAATGGCAAACGGCGGATGAGCTAATTGGCAAACTTGATTCATACGACGTGGTTTTCCGCACCCCGGGATTGCCTTATCGGTCGGCCGCGATCGCAAAGGCCAAATCAAAAGGAGTTGAGATTTCCAGCCAGACCAAGTTGTTTTTTGAACTTTGCCCGTCGCCGATCATTGGCGTGACCGGCACTAAGGGCAAGGGCACCACTGCCAGCCTGATCGCCAGAATTTTAGCTGCCGCCGGTAAAACCGTCTGGCTCGGCGGCAACATCGGCCGCGACCCGTTTGAATTTCTGGATCGGATCAAGCCATCGGACTGGACGGTGCTCGAGCTTTCCAGTTTTCAGCTGCAGGATCTGGAGCGCAGCCCACATATCGCCGTCGTTTTGAACATTACACCTGATCATTTGAATCACCATAAGTCGATGAGTGAATACGTCAACTCCAAGGCAAATATTTTGTCTTATCAGGGCCCGAGCGATTTGGCGGTGCTACATTCCGGTTTGCCTAAATCTTTCCAAAAACTTGGCCTGGGCCGGAAAATTTTTTTGGATCCGGCTGCGGTGGCAGGCTTTCAAACTAAGCTTTTGGGCAAACACAACCGGGACAATATCGCCGCCGCGGCAAAAGTCGGCGAACTTGCAGGGGTTGCGCTAGACAAGATTTTACAGGCGGTGGTCGAATTTGAACCCTTGCCCCATCGGCTTAACGTTTTGCGAACGGTTCGAGGCGTAACTTACATTGACGACGGATTTAGCACGAATATCGATCCGGTGATCGCCGCGATTGAAGCGGTCGAGTCGCCGGTAGTCTTGATTATCGGCGGATTTGACAAGGGCCTTGATTTTACGGCCGTTGGCAAAAAAATCCTAGAGAAGAAGCAGGTTAAAGCCGTGGTTATAATCGGACAAATGACAGATAAAATTTTAAAGGCAATCGAAGGATTTGCTGGCCGCATATTGACCGGAGCCAAAAGCATGCCGCAAATTTTAGCTCAGGCCAATTCAGTCGCTGTCGCGGGCGACACCGTATTGTTTTCGCCCGGCACTTCCAGTTTTGATATGTTTAAAAATGAGTCTGATCGGGCCGAACAGTTTGCCACGGAAGTTAACAAACTCCAATGAAGCCAAAAAAAGTTCTGCCTAAAGTTGACCGTCCCTTGCTTTGGACCACGTTGGCTCTCGTGGCTATCGGTTTGGTTGTGGTTTTTTCAGCCTCCTCGGTTGCCTCCTACCAGCGATATGGCAACAATTATTATTATTTTATCCGTCAGTTGTTTTTTGGCGCGGTGCCTGGATTAATCCTTATGTATTTTTGCTCCCGGATTGATTATCATAAATGGCAGAAGTGGACGCCGCTTTTCGTCCTGATCGGAATCGTGGCCCTGATCGCGGTGCTGATTCCGGGCATCGGATTTAAAGTCGGCAATGCCCGCCGCTGGATTAATTTTGGAGCGTTTTTGTTTCAGCCGGCGGAATTTATCAAACTCGCCGTAATTTTATATCTGGCCAGCTGGTATGACAAACGCTCGCAGCAGGCCCATGATTTATATTCCGGATACTTGCCGATCCTGGCCATCGTTGGATTAATAGCCGGTCTCATTGTATTGGAGCCGGATATCGGCACCATGCTGATTCTGGCCGGCATTGCGGTGATTATGTTCTTTATGGGTGGGGTCAAGAAGCGATATCTGGCCGCGACTGCCGCCTTTGCGATTTTGGTTTTTTGGATCCTAGTTAAAGCTGCCCCTTACCGCGCCGCGCGGTTCCTGGCATTTATGGATCCGACCGTGGATGCCCAGGGAATCTCTTATCAAATCAACCAGGCTCTGATTGCCATCGGCTCCGGGGGATTTTGGGGATTGGGCTTTGGCCAGTCCCGCCAGAAATACAGTTATCTGCCCGAGCCCATGGGGGATTCAGTCTTCGCCATTATGTCCGAAGAACTGGGATTCATCCGGGTTTTATTGGTGCTCGGTTTGTTTCTGGCATTTGCGTTTCGAGGATTTAAAATCGCGCGTGCTACGCCTGACACTTTTGGCAAACTGGTTGCCGGCGGAATCACGGGTTGGCTGATCGTGCAGGCATTTATCAATATTGGCGGGATCACCGGCATAATCCCGCTGACCGGCGTTCCTTTAAGTTTTATTTCCTATGGCTCCACCTCGTTGGTAATCAGCCTGGCGGCGACCGGTATCCTTCTTAATATTTCACGATCGTCAGAAATTTAATGGCTATACGACACAACAAATTCGACTTTACGGAATTCAGCCGGAAATCCGGGCACAGCAGCCCGGTCTATTCGGGCTTGTTCCGGATCGCCGGTATTTCTAAAAAACGCAAAACCAGAGAACTTAACATCTGGAGCATAGCGTCATTTGCCCTGGCCGGCATCGGACTGGTGCTGGTTTTGCAAAGTTTGTCATATCTGTCGGCGGCGAATAACGCCTCGACCGAAATTTTGGGCGCTGCCACCTCGGCTTATTCGCAACTCTCAGACGCGGGCGACAACCTGCTGAATCAAAATTTTCATTCGGCCAAGGGGTTGTTTGTTTCCGCCCAAAACAACATCCGGTTGGCCCAGGAAAAATTAAGCGGTTTTGCCTTGCTTAGGTTTCTGGCTCCGCGGGCCCAGAGCGCCGATCATTTGTTGTCCGGGGCGTCGAATTTGGCCCAGGCCGGGGACAAATTAAGCCAGGCGCTGGCTTTGTTTGAAGAGTTTAAAATTAGCAGCGAGGGAGCCGCGACCGAAGGAATGATGGAAAAAATTTCGGCCAACCGGGAACTCCTAAGCCAAGCCAAAAAATTGGTCGACCGGGCTTCCGTGCAGTTTAATTCCGTGGACGCCGTTCCGGCTGATTATCAGGACACGCTGAAGGCCGGCAAGCAGCAGGTCAAGCAATTATCGTCCCTTCTGGGCCAATTGATCGGCCTCGAGGATTTATACCTCGGGTTCTGCGCTGCCGGCCCGCATACTTATTTGGTCGTGTTTCAAAATTATGACGAGGCGCGTGCGACCGGCGGCTTTATCGGTACCTACGGCGTGCTTAAAATCACGAGCGGTAAAATTAACAGCTTTAAAATTTCCAGCGTTTATGATTTGGATGGCCAGATTATTGAAAGAATTGCGGCGCCGGGACCTTTCCAGCCGGCCATTAAGAATTGGGGCATGCGCGACGCCAATTGGTTTGCCGATTTTCCCACCAGCGCCTCTAAGCTTTTGCATTTATTTGAACTCGGTGGCGAAACGGCCGATGGCTTAATCGCGGCAACTCCCCAGACGTTTGAGCAGCTGCTTGGCCTGACTGGCCCGATCGAGATGAGCCAATACAATGTCACACTGACGCGAGAAAATTTCCAGCAAACGGTGCAGTTTCAAACCTCGGTCGATTATGACAGAGCGCTTAATCAACCCAAGAAATTTCTGGCTGATTTTGCTCCGGTGTTTTTAAACCGCCTGTCGAATTTGGGACAGGCCCAGTGGCTTGATCTGTTTCAGACGCTCCAAAATAATCTCAACCAAAAGCAGATTTTGCTTTACAGCAAAACGGCTCCTTTGCAGAATCGCATTGAAAGTTTGGGGTTTGCCGGAAAAATTTCACAGACGGAGTTCGATTATCTGGCGATTGTCAATTCCAACCTCGGTGGAACCAAAACGGATTTAAGCGTTAGCCAATCGGCTAACCTGGCTTCGAAAATTTTATCCGACGGCTCGGTGCTTAACACTCTGACAATTGATCGCGATAACCGGGCCCTCGAAAACAATAAAGATTTTTTGCGAGTGCTGGTGCCTTCGGGCAGCCAATTGGTATCCGCCCAAGGGTTCGACCCTTATGATTTTTATCGTTCCGAAAGCGAGGGAATGAAAACCGATCCGGATCTGGCCGCCTGGGATCAGGGTAAAATGAACTCTGACGTGTTTGTCCGTTCCGAAAGCGGCAAAACGGAATTTTCCGGCTGGTTAGAGACGAAAGCGGGGGAGCGGCGAAGCATCACCCTAGTTTATATTTTGCCATTCAAGGTTAACCGGGTTTACAGCTTGCTGCTGCAGAAACAGGGCGGTTCCAAACCCTTTGATTTTTCACAAACCGTCAACGCCTCATCCAAAACAATTGAATGGATCAGTGACGATTCTGTCAAATTCATCAACGGCGTGTTGTTCAAGTCGGCTTCCGCTTCCGATGATTTTTGGGGAATGGTGATCAAATAATAGATCCCGTTAGAAATATTATTAATTTAATGCATTTAAATCTATTAATTATCATAAAATTATCTACGTAAATTTCTAACGGGATGACTCTCAAGCATCTGCATGAAAATAAAATTGCCCAAGCTACCGTAATCATTGCGGTGTTTTCACTGCTGGCGAAAATTCTCGGGCTGGTCCGGGATGCGGTTTTTTCGCACCAGTTCGGCACCAGCCGGCTTATGGATGCTTATTTTGCCGCTTTTCGGCTGCCTGATTTTATTTATAATCTTCTGATTCTCGGCACCTTCTCTGTGGCGTTCATTCCGGTGTTTTCTGAGTATCTGTTTAAGGATCGTGAGCAGGCCAACAAACTCGCATCCAGCATTATCAACGCCACGTTACTGATGATGCTGGGTTTAACCGCTTTGGCGTTTATTTTTATCAATCCGCTCACGCATGCGATCGCGCCGGGATTTTCCGGGGAATCATTCGATCTGACCCGGCTGTTTACAAGAATTTTTTTACTTTCGCCGTTGTTTCTCACGCTCTCCTCCATCGTTTCCAGCATTCTGAACACGCACAAACGGTTCGCGCTGGTCGCTAGCGCCCCAATCGTCTACAATCTCTCGATCATTGTCGGCGCGATTTGGCTGTATCCGCGTTGGGGGCCGTTGGGCCTGGCTTTGGGCGTTTTGCTGGGCGCGATTTTGCATTTTGGGGTTCAGGTGCCGCAAATTTTCCGGATTGGTTTTCATTACACCTGGGGAATTGTCGATAGCGCCGGGTTTCGCAAATTTTGGACGCTGTATTGGCCTCGAATTTTTTCCATGGGCACGGAACAAGTCACTTCTCTGATTGTTACAATCTTTGGTTCGTTTCTCGGCGCCGGGGCTCTGGCGGCGTTTTACTATGCCAATAATTTGCAGTCGGTGTTTCTGGGCATATTTGCGGTTTCATTCGCGGTCGCGGTTTTTCCGCTCCTCTCCGACCTGTTTAACAAAGAAGAGAACCGGGGCTTCAAAGACGTTCTGGCCAAAACTTCGGTGCAGATTTTATTCTTCATCATTCCCTTGTCGATTTTAACCCTCGTGCTGCGGGCGCAAATTGTCCGCTTGGTTTTGGGATTTGGCCAGAACACGCATTTCACTTTCGCCGATACCAAGATTGTGGCCGAGGCGCTCGGGCTATTCGCCGTTTCATTGTTTGCCCAGGCTTTGATCCCGCTGTTTTCTCGGGCTTTTTATGCCATGCACAATACCGTCACCCCGGTCATTATCGGATTTGTTGTTATTCTGTTCAATATCGGAACAACTTATTATTTAACCAGGCATTTGGGAATTGCCGGCATGGCGTTGGCGTATTCCATGACCAGCGTGATTCATCTGGCGCTCCTTGTTATGGATCTGCACCGGCGCCTTGGAAATCTTCACGACGAATACCTGACCGTCAATGTTCTGAAAATCATTATTGCTTCGCTTCTGGGCGGCATCGCCGCGTATGTTTCGCTCTACGTGGTCGCTGATTGGGTCAACATGCGCACTTATTGGGGAGTGCTGATTCAAGGAGTTTCTTCCGGCGCGGCGGGGATTGTGTGTTATTTATTTATCGGCTGGCTGCTGGGTTTGTCGGAAACCCACGATTTGGTTAAACTACTGAGAAGTGTTTTGGGCAAAATGGCCCAGGCGGTAAATTTTTATGCAAGATAAAATCAGAAACTTCTGCATCATCGCTCATATTGATCACGGCAAGTCCACCTTGGCGGACCGGCTTTTGGAAATGACCAACACGGTCGAGAAGCGTCAGATGAAAGATCAACTGCTCGACACCATGGACTTGGAGCGGGAGCGAGGCATTACGATCAAGCTTCAACCTGTCAGAATGCTTTATAAGACTCGTGCGGACTATGCGCGGACGGGTGCGGACAATAGTTTGCTTTACGAGGATTTAAGTTACAAGGTTAGAGGAGCTATTTTTGAGGTAAGAAAACAGCTCGGGAGCGGGCATAAGGAAAATGTTTATCAAAAAGCCCTTGAGATTGAGTTTAAAAACCAAGGAATCCCTTATGAAAAAGAAAAAAATTTAGACGTCAGTTATAAGGGGCAAAAAGTTGGTATTTATAAGCCGGATTTTTTGGTAGATAATAAAATTATCATAGAACTAAAAGCCTTGCCGTTTCTCGGTAAACGAGAAGAAAAACAAGTTTGGCATTATTTGCGGGGGACAAACCATAAGTTAGCATTACTGGTAAATTTTTCGCCAATCGGAGCTGATATTAAAAGAATCATTTATGATGAAGCTCGAACTAGCGAATTTGTCCTCAATCTTATAGATACACCAGGCCACGTGGACTTTACTTACGAGGTTAGCAGGTCTTTAGCAGCTTGCGAAGGAGCTATATTGTTAGTTGACGCAACGCAAGGAATAGAAGCGCAAACCCTTGCGAATGTTCATTTGGCGAAGCAAAACAATCTAAAAATTATTCCTGTTGTTAATAAGGTAGATTTGCCAAACGCGGATATCGATAAGACTTCTGAAGAAATAATGAAAGTTTTCGGTTTTGCGAAAGAAGACATTTTAATAGCCTCCGGAAAAACAGGGCAAGGTGTTTTAGAGATTCTTGATGCAGTTGTCGAGAAAATTCCGCCGCCCAATGGAAATACAAATAGCTTTTTAAGGGCGTTGGTTTTTGACTCCAGTTATGATAAGCACCGCGGAGTCATTGCTTTTGTTCGAGTCGTCGATGGTCAAATAAAAAAAGCTGAAAAAATCAAAATGATTGGAACTAATACATTGGCCGAGGCCTCCGAAGTCGGATATTTCCACCCTCAGTTGACTCCGAGTGATACGATTAATACGGGAGAGATTGGTTATATTCAGACCAGTCTGCGTAATGTCCGTTTAGTCCGCGTAGGAGACACGGTTACACTAGCTTCGGCACAAGCAATCTCTTTGCCCGGCTACAAGCAGGTCAAACCCATGGTCTATGCTTCGATCTTTCCAACCTCGGGCGATGATTACCCGCTGTTGCGGGATGCGATCGATAAACTCAAGCTCAACGATGCGGCCCTGGAATTCGAGCCGGAAAGCATTCCGGCTTTAGGCTTCGGGTTTCGGACCGGTTTTTTGGGTTTGCTGCATATGGATATTGTCCAAGAGCGGCTGACACGCGAATATAATCTGGACTTGGTCCTGACCGCGCCGTCCGTGGAATATAAAATCAATATGTCCGCCAAAGGCGGATCCGCCTCCGGCGGAAAAAATGGCGAGGCCAAAATCATTCACACTCCGGCGGAACTGCCTGACCCCACTTTATTCGAAAGTATCGAAGAGCCGTGGGTGGATGTGGAAATTCTCGCGCCCCAGACATACATTGGCGGCATTCTGGAATTGATTACTGGCCGGCGCGGGATCTATAAGAACATGGATTACTTAAGCAACGACCGCGTCCTGATCACGGCCGAAATGCCGCTGGCCAATATCATTATTGATTTTTACGATAAGTTAAAGAGCATTTCCTCCGGCTACGCCTCGCTCAATTATGAACTGCGGGATTTCCGGGTTGGGGATCTGGCCAAGCTCGACATTCTGGTTGCCGGCGAAAAAGTGGAAGCACTGTCCATGATCGTTCATCGCGACATTGCGGATGCGGAAGGGCGCTCCTTGGTAGAAAAGCTCAAGACCTTGATTCCGCGGCAGCAGTTTGAAATCGCCATTCAGGCCGCCATTGGCGGCAAGATCGTGGCGCGGGAGACGATTTCCGCCGTCCGCAAAGACGTGACCAAGGGGTTGTATGGCGGCGACGTAACGCGTAAAATGAAACTGTTGGAAAAGCAAAAGAAAGGAAAAAAACGATTAAAGCGAATCGGTTCCGTCGATATCCCGCAGGAAGCCTTCCTGGCCATCTTAAAGAAATAAATATGCAGGTCGATAAAAAATTTATGCTGGCCGCCATCGAAGAAGCGAACAATTCCCGCATGCAGGGAGATTATGCCATTGGCGCGGTTATCGCGAAGGGCAACGAAATCCTGGTTCGGGTGACTAACCGGTCCAAGCTCGATCAGGATGCAACGGCGCACGCGGAAGTCAGGGCCATACGCGAAGCTTCGAGGGCTTTAAAAACCAGATATTTGGAAGGCTGTATTCTATATACCACGCACGAACCATGCCCAATGTGCGCTTCGGCCGCCGTGTGGGCCAAACTGAAAGGCATTGTCTTTGGCGCGAGGATGCTGGATATGTCCGATTATCATCTCAAAAACGGCAATGATGAATGGAAGTGGCGGGTTATTGCCATTACCTGCCGCGAAGTTTTGGAAAAAGGCGATCCCAAAATCGAATTGATTGAAGACTATATGAGAGATGAATGCTTAACCTTGTTTCATACATAATTATGAGAAACCGAGAACGGCTTCGAAAATTTTTCATAGTCTTTGCGGTCATTATGATCGCCGGTATGTTATTATTCACCTTGCTGCCCTTAATTATTTCCAGCCAATAATGAATTTTCAGGGTTTTATTAAAAGTAAATTTGCCACCTGGATTCTCCTGCCGGTTTTCGTGCTGGCGCTGGTTGGTTTTGGCAAAGTTTATTTCCAGAAACGAACCATCGATAAGGAAATCGCCAAATTGCAGGAGCAGGCAGACAAGATCCAGCAAGACAACGAGCAGTTGAGTTCGCTGATCAAGTATTACAATACCCCCCAGTATCAGGAAAAACAGGCCCGGGAAAAATTGAACCTAAAAAAAGAAGGGGAATACGTCATCGCCTTGCCGGACAGCAATGGCGAAAGCGCGGCCGATGCCGCAGCCCAGCAGACAAAAGCGTCGAATCTAAAAGCCTGGTTTAATTATTTTTTTCATGCGAATTAATCCCGTTAGAAATAGTTATTGTTTAATTTATTAGATTTTTTATATTCAAAGCAACAAATATTATTTTTTTCTTAAATCATGCAACGTCAAATTTCTAACGGGATTAGCAAAAAATTCACCCATTGGCATGCCGGCGCGGCGATCGTGCTGTTGTTTGCGATTGTCACGGTTTTGGCTTACACGACCAACTGGCCCCTGTTGCAGCGGATTTACCCGGCCGTCATGATCAAGGGCCGGTTCATTACGCTGAAAGCTTGGGCTGACGCTCAGACGGTGGCCGCCAAATTTGACCAAAATTTCAACCGCGAGGCGCTGCTCGATCAACAAATAAAAACCGAGGAAGAAAAACAACTGGTTTGGAATTTGGGCTTGGGATTGAGTCGGCAGGACGTGGACGCCGAACTGCGCTTTCTCAAATTCGGCCAGGAACAAAAATATACCGATTTGCTCCAGAGCCATTTTGGCAGCGAGTCGGAGAATTTTGAACGATTCGTGGCGCTGCCCCGCATTTATGACGCCAAGCTTCGGGTCAAGTATAATTCCGACCACAACTACGGCACGAATTTTGACGATTATAACCGGGCAATTAACATTTTATCGGAAGTCAAAGCAAGCGAAAATTTTGATGCCATTGCGGCCGAAAAGAGCGATGACAAGGTGACTGGCCAGCTCGGCGGGGACCTAGGCTTCGTTTCTTTGGATCAGCTGATTCCGGAATTGGCCGAAAAAATTCGCGGGCTGGCGATTGGCCGGGTTGCGGATCAAATTGTGGTCAGCCGCTGGGGTTATCACATTCTCTATCCCGTTGAAACGGCGCAGAGAGAGGGCCAAACCGTGTATCACATCAAGCAAATTCTGGTGCAAACCAGCGGCTATGATAATTGGCTGAACCCACAGCTTAAGGATTTTTCCGTTTGGCGGATAAAATAGTATACTGTCTTTGCGAGCGACTGCTTTAGCATTTAGAATTATGTATCGGCAGTCGCGCGGCAATCTCATCGAAAAAAGATTGCTTCGTCGGCCGCCAAACGAGCGCTTAGTCGTAAAATCGGCCTCCTCGCAATGACAGAACTGGCGGGTATGGTTCAGTGGTAGAACGTGGCCTTCCCAAGGCTGAGATAGGAGTTCGATTCTCCTTACCCGCTCCAGGAAATAATACTGATTTTAATCATTATTAAAATATATATTTTATGCTCAAAGGCAAAACGATTTTGATTACCGGTTCTTCCTCCGGCATTGGCGCGGCCACAGCCAAACTGGCCAAACAATATGGCGCAAGCGTAATTTTGCATGGCAGGACAGATGATGACAAGCTTAGGGCCTTGGCTTTAGAGCTTGGTTGCGAATATATTTTTTGCGATGTGGCAGACAAGGCCGCCGTTGATAAGGCGGTTGCCGGGATCCTCCAGAAGATTTCCAGGATCGATGCGCTGGTGAACTGCGCTGGAATTGCACCGAGACCTAGTTTTATGGAATCAACCGACGAGGTTTGGCTGGACGTTTTTAAAGTTAACGTTTTAGGAACTGTCCATTTTTGCCAATCAGTGATTCCAGAAATGCAAAAAGTCAAAAGTGGCAGGATTGTCAACGTCGCCTCAATCAGAGCCTACATAGGAACTTCGGGTAAGCCAGTTTATTCTGCTTCGAAGGCGGCGATTGTAAATCTTACTGCTGTATTGGCAAAAGAATTTGCTCCCGATATTTATGTCAACGCCGTTTCACCTGGCTATACAAATACGCCAATTAGTAAAAATTGGGACGAGAAAGTCCGGAAACAGGTAAATACAGCGCTGGTTGGAAGGATTGGGCAGCCTGAAGAAATAGCTGAAGCAATTCTGTTTTTAGCCAGCGATCGAGCCAGTTTTATCACCGGCCAGGCCATTATCGTCGACGGTGGATATTCGATCTCTGGAAAATAATCAATAATATGATTTTTGAATGGGCTGTGCGCAAAAAATTGTTTAGAAATATAAACCACGCCATTTGGTTTTTGATGAGTGTCTGGCTGCTGTTATTGACATTGGCTTATTATTTTTATCCGGACAGAAGGCTTATAATATTGCTTCCACTGGGGATTCATTTGGTGGCATTGGTTCAATCCAGCCACGCGACTTATATCAAAAAGCAACCCACTGAAACTCTGAGTAAGGATTGTATTTGGTTTAATGCGGTGATGGTCGGATTATATCTAATTTTGTTTTTCTTTTTGAAATATGGATAATTTTCGCAACGCGGCCAAAGCGTTTATTGTCAAAGACGGCAGGTTGTTGATGCTCAAACGGCGGGCCAATGATCCGCACATGCCAGGAGCTTGGGATATTCCGGGCGGCCGGTTGGAATTGGGGGAAGATCCTTATGAGGGGTTAAAGCGCGAAGCGCGCGAGGAGGCGAATCTCAACATTGAAATCATTATGCCGATCTCGGTGCATCATTTTGTCCGCGACGACGGCCAGAAAATCACCCTGACCATTTATTGGTGCAAATTTTTGACATCGGAAATCAAACTGTCGGAAGAGCACCAGGAATATAAATGGGTAAATCTGGGTCAGCCGGAAGTAGAGTTGCCAAAATTTTTCGACCAGCCAATTAATAATTTTAGAAAATACGTTAAGAATCAGTAATCCGCTAAATTTAACAAATACTCCCATGATGAGTATCATAGAAGTATTTGTTTTATAAACATTAAACACCCCAGACGGGGTGTGGGGTGTTTAAGACCAATAAACAGGCTTTATTTGACACTTAGTTTTTTAGCTGTTAAAACTTAAGTAAGTTAACAATCTAAACCGTTTATTTAGGAAGCCGGTGAAACCCCTTACCAAAATTTTGGTGCGGGGGTGTAATCCGGCACTGTGCCGCAACTGTAAGCCCCTAAGGGGCAAGTCAGATACTGAATAAACGAGATCTGTGGTTATCCACAGAATTGTCCCGAGCAGGAACTGCCATACTGGCATGTTTTGTCACCTCGGGAAGAGGTGTTTTTTTATGGAAGAAGCAGAAACAACAGAAGAATACTCCGCCGACATAGAAATAAACAGCGATCCTGTCGAGGCGGGTTTTGATCATGGGCTCGCGCCCGAAGTTGCTGAATTTCAATTTTCATCCGTGGAAGAAATTGTCCAGACGCTGGATCAGGAGAAATGGGAAAAAACCGCGGCTTCTGCCGGTGGGGATTACCTCAAGCGGGATGGCCAAGAATGGGTTTATAAGGAAGGTCCTGGCAAGGAAACTTCCATCACGGCCCAGGTAATGGGAACTGAGGTTGGGCAGCGCCATACCCAAATTTTGGAAGGTCTGTATTCCAGCGGATTCGCCGTGTCGGAATATACTCAGGCAGACAAAGTGATGAGGGAAGTTTATTTTGCTGATGAGAAAGGACGAGTCAGTTTTGAGGTTTACTCCCGCGCGATTGAAGCGCATGAAGAATCCGATTTGCCCGAGGATTCTGTGAGTTTTTTGTCCCTGGCACAAGAGCAAGCCGCGGGTAAACAGCCTCAGGCACCGTCTGAGACCACGATTGTGATTGATTTAAATCAGGCGTTGGCTCCGGAACGAACTGCTGGCTCTGAACATGCGGCTCACGAATCCAATCAGGACCAAGAAGTCGTCACGCTGCAGCCAGACAATGCCGAGTATCCGATTTTCACGCAGCGTATGGTTTTGCAACCCACGGCTCAGGAATTGCCCGCAAATTCGGAAACTGCCGTGATTGCAAAGTCAGAGAGTCTTGTTGCAATCGACGAAATTGAAGCAACTGGCATCAGTTTGATTTTTGACAATGAAGCAAGTAACGACGTTGTACCCGCCAAAGTTGTGGATCAAGTTCCACCTCTTGCAGTAACACTGGAAACAAATATGATGGCTCGCTCAGAGCCGGTTGGGGCCGTCGTTGAAGTTATAGCTGAGCATCAAGAAGAACCGGCGATCGAGAAACTAGTTGAAGCCACTGAACAGGCATCCGGAATTAGCATTGAGCCTGCTCTGGCCGAGCCAGCAGCCGTGCAACAAATAGAAATTCCACAACCGCAAGAATCAGAGGTCGCGGATGAAATTTCAATTGAATCAAAACCTGCAGGTGCGCCAACTGAACAGATGGATCTAGGCTTGGCCGCTGAGCCGGAATTTACCGAGCCGCTGCCAGCCGCCCAATTGCCGGACGCGGAAACAGTTTTCCAAGCCCAACCGCTGGAATCTATACAGACTTTTGTTGTAAATTTTGAACAACACTCTGAACCCGAGCCGGAAGAAATGAAATCAGAAGCAAAGCTGGAGACGGCCCTTGAGCCTGTCATCAAAGATCCGCGGCCAGTAGATATAATCGCGATTGCGCCGGCTGAACAAATTATAAAGGAGGCGATAGAACCTGCTCATATTCCAGAAACAACTATTGAACCGTTACGACGGGTTGAATCAAAACAGGAGAATACAATCGTTTCGCCGACGACAATCGAACCGCTGGAACAGCCGGAAGCCCGGATTATTTTGTCCGAGCCAACGGTTGTTGATTCTGAAATAGTTATGGCTATTGCTGAGTCTGTTCAGGTAACTCAAATAGTTCAGCCAGTTGAATCAAAAGCGGCAGAGCGATTGGCGATTGATGCCCCTGCGTCGGCCGTTTTGGAAACACAACCGGCCGCCGAGCCGGCTGTTACAGATTTGTTAGCAGACCTAGGTCGGGCCGATAGTGCGCCGAGAGCAACTTCGGGGATTGTCAGCCGAACCACCCACGAACCGGTCAGACTTGAATCCTTTCGGCGGGTCCTGATGCCGATTGATCGTCCGCAAGCGCGTATTAATATCCACAGTGAGCCTTTGGCGAGATTAATCGAAATCAAACCCGTTCTAGTTCCCTTTCGAGATTTTGAACAGACAAAAACTGTCATACGGCAAGAGTTAAGGGTTGCTTCTGCTTCCTCGGTTATTTCCGCACCGCAGCGACAAAGTTCGACTTCGGAATTGGTTAAGCCAGCCAGCACGTTGGCCCGGCCCGAAAGAATTCAGTCGGCGCCTGCGCCGGAATTCCGAGTTATCCAGGCCGCTGACCGGCAATTCCAATCGCGTGAATCCATATTGATTCCGGAAAGCAAACAAAAACCAGTTGAAGCCAGAGTGACCGACATCTCCGAAATGCTGGCTCAGAGAGCACCCGTGAGACAGGCTGCACTGCCTGTCGAGAGGATAATTTCCAAACCAAGCCCAACCGCGAGACCGATCATCCGTCCGGCGGCAGAGGAGCCGCAACCACGATCGGAATCTGTGATCGAAGCTCAATCGCTCAATCGAGTCATTTTTAACGCCCGCCGACAAAGCGAGCCGATTATCGAATCGCCCGTGATCCGTTTTAATAACGAGCAGGCTGTCCGCAAGGACGCGGCAAAACCCGAGCAACTGAACCGTAGCGGGCAAACCGGCAATTCAAACTTCAATGAGGTTGTGATTGATGAAACCGAGCCGGAATTAATTGCCCAGGCGGCCTAATCTAAAACCCCATGAATCCCGTTAGAAATTTAGCCCAGCAAGTATCAAGCTAAATAACACTAAACGGGCTGATTACATAAAGATTTCGGATAGTTAATAATCATATTTCTAACAGGATGAATGAATTCAGTAAGTTAATTTATTACGATCTGGCCCTCGAAGCCCAGAATGGCCGCCTGCCGGAAATTGTCGGCCGTGCAGATGAAATGCTACGCCTGAGCCGGATCGTTGGCCGGCGCATGGATAACAACGCGCTGATTGTGGGACCGAGCGGAATCGGCAAGACGATTTTTGTCCATGCCTGGATCAAGCAATTGGCCGGCCAGAAGAAAAATCTGAAGTTCTTGCAAATTGAGGGGGAGTCGTTTTATTCCCTAGGGACGCCGGGGGTGGCTTTGCATCGATACAAGGAAGCTTTGGAAGGTTTGCCGGCTTCAGTCCTGTTTATCGACAATTTTGGCTCGCTGGTTCAAAACAAGCCGGTGCTGTTTCAGAACCTGGGCCGCCTGCTTAGTTCCACCGTGGAGCGACCGGATGTTCATGTCGTTTTGGCGATGGAGCCGCACGAGCAAAAATGGATCGAAAATCAAGACGCTGGCTGGCTCAAATCTTTTGAAGCGTTAAATTTGAAAAACCAGCCGTTCGCGGAGCAAATGGCGATTCTGAACTTTCATCTCAAGAAGATCAAAACCCGCGCCACGGTGGGGCAACCGGCTCTGGAAGCGATTGTTAAATTCGTGGAGCGCTTTCCGGCCCTCGGCCAATTGCCGGATGGCGCAATCAAACTTTTGGATGAAAGTTTGAGCTCGGTTCGTGGCAGCCTGACGGAAGCTGAAATTCGGCACGTGGTCTCGGATAAAATCAATATTCCGCTTAATCAGTTACAGACTAACGAGTTGGAATTGCTAAAAGGACTGGAAGCTCGCATGAATCAGCGGGTGATTGGCCAGGACAAGGCGATCGGCAAAATCGCGATGACCATCCAGCGCGCCAAACTCGGTTTGCGCAACCCTAACCGGCCGTTGGGCTCGTTTTTGCTCCTGGGCCCTTCCGGCGTGGGCAAAACCGAGACAGCCAAAGTTCTAGCTGAGCAAATATTCGGCCGCAAGGAAAGCTTTGTTCGGATCGACATGTCGGAATTCGGCCAGGAACACACAGTCCAGCGCCTGATTGGCGCGCCGCCAGGCTATGTCGGTTATGACGCGGGCGGGGGCCTGACCAACCCGGTCAAAAACGAACCTTACAGTCTGGTTTTGCTCGATGAAATTGAAAAAGCTCATTCCAAGGTTTTTGATATTTTTTTGCAAATCCTAGATGACGGCCGGCTCACTTCCGGCCAGGGTGAAACCATCGACTTTACTCAGACCGTTCTAATGGCCACATCCAACCTCGCGGTTGGCGACATTATCAAAGGTTTTGAGGATAACTGCGACATCCACAGTGAAGAGTTTTTGAAGTCCAAAATTATCCCCGTTTTAACTCAGGCATTCCGACCGGAATTTCTTAACCGGTTCGACAGCATTATTGTTTTTAAGCCGCTGGATTTGGACAATCTGGTTAGAATCGCGCAGCTCGAAATCCAGAAAATTGAAGAGCGGGTGAAAAAACACAAGATCAAATTCTCCATCGACCCCGCCGTTTTGCGCCGGCAGGTGGCAAAATTTGTCGATTATCGCTTTGGCGCCCGGCCAATTAAGCGATTTATCGAGGAAACTTGCGAAACCTTGGTCACTAAAAATCTATTGAAATAGCCTTATGACAGAGCAACAGATTAAAACCATGTTTGCCGAACGGAGAAAACTGGCTGAATCGCTCGAAAGCCTAGTCTCTTTGAATTTTTACGACAAAATGAAAAAGAAAATTGCGGACGAGGAAAAATCCCTCCTGCAAATATTCAACCTGATCGATAAGTGCCGGCAGAATTTGAATCGCTATACTTTTGTTTTGGATCAGCAGTATTTTGACCAGAAATTTTTAAGCAAATACATTGACTAAGATGGCCAATATCACGATCGGCAAAAATCTGTATCGCGGCCGTGAAACCCCCATTTCATTTGGCGGGGCGGACCGGCTGCGGCATATGTATATGATCGGCAAAACCGGCGTGGGCAAATCCACGGTTTTCCAAAACATGTGCCTACAGGATATTCTCAACAGCAGCGGTGTTTGTTTCATTGATCCTCACGGGGAATCGATTGACTGGCTGCTGTCGCAGATTCCCGCCAATCGGCTGGAAGATGTGGTTTTGTTCGATCCTTCGGATGCCGAATTCCCCATGGGCCTCAATTTGCTTTCCGGCAAAGATGAACAGGAAAAGGATTTCCTGGTTTCTGAGTGCATCCAGATTTTCTACAAAATGTTCGACCCACAGCGCACGGGCATCATCGGCCCCCAGTTTGAGCATTGGCTGCGCAATGCGGCCCTGACCGTCATGGCCGGATCCGAGGGCGGTAGCCTAGTGGAAATTCCGAAGCTGTTTGTGGACAAGCAGTTTGAACTGCATAAGCGCAAGCATTTGAAAGATCCCATCGTGCTCGAGTTCTGGACCAAACAAATGGCCAAGACCGCGGAATTTCACCGCAGCGAGATGCTGAATTACTTCAGTTCCAAATTCGGCCATTTTCTCAATAACGAATTGATGCGAAACATTTTGGGCCAGCGCACCAATAGCCTGGATTTTGATTATATTATCGAACACGAAAAGATTTTACTGATCAATTTATCCAAAGGCAAGATCGGGGAGACGAATGCGCAGATGCTGGGCTTGGTGATCATGTCCAAACTCCAGGCCGCCATTATGAAACGGGCACGTCAGAGCGAATTGAGCCGGACGCCGTTTTATCTGTATGTCGATGAGTTCCAAAATTTGGTGACGGATACGTTTGCCAGCTTGTTGAGCGAATCCAGGAAATACGGGCTGGGCATGCATCTGACCAACCAGTATTTTGCCCAATTGCCGGACGAGGTACGCGACGCCATTTTGGGCAATGTCGGCACTATGGCGGCGTTTGCCACGGGCGTGGAAGATGCGGAAATTTTGGCCAAGGAATTCGCGCCATTTGTTAAGGACGATTTTATCAACCTGGAGCGATATAACTTTTACATCAAACTGATGGTCAACGGCAAGACCTCGGAAGCCTTTTCCGGTATGAGCCTCGCCCCGGCCAAGATCAAAGATAAGAATTTTGCCCGCGAGATCGTCATGGTCAACGAACTGGCCTACGGCCAGCCTAAACTTTTGGTCGAAGAGAGAATCAAGCAGGCGCTGCGTTAAAGTGGTATAATTAGTTGGATTAGCGCCAGCGTAGCTCAGCTGGTAGAGCAATGCTTTCGTAAAGCAGAGGTCGTCGGTTCGATCCCGACCGCTGGCTCCAGTAAATATTTCATTTATTTAAAGAGCGGACTCGCGGAAACTTGCTTACACATGACCGAACTACCCCATGTGAACAGCCATTCCGGATCTTATTTTGTTATGGTAAAAATTTTGGAGGTTGCGAGTTTGTCGTAGCCGTCGTTTGAAAACAATCGAAATTCATAGCTACCCGGGGTTGCTACTGTGAAGGTGCATGTACCCTTCGATCGTGGAGTTGCCCCGGCGGTTGCAGTACATGAACTCGTATACTGCCAGCTAATATAGGCTGTATTATCATTAGAGGAGGGGGTATAAAGGCCAATCCAATCGGTAACTGATGGAGCGTTGGGTTGAGTGAAAGTTACCGTTATCGGTGCTCCCGCCTGAGCAGAGAGGGTACTGAGAGAAAGAGTGGGGACTGGGGAAGGGGTGATCACTTGCTGAGAAGCAGTATACTGATAATCCACGAATGTCCAACTTCCGTTAATCAAAGACCATAATCTTACGTAAATAGGGGCTCCGTTTTGAGGTATGCCCGAAACGGTAACTGAAGTATCAGTCCCCGTGCTTTGCGCATAGATATCACCCCACGGATCTTTACCCAGAGAATCAAGCGTGGTTCCAACACCAAGCCAATATTCCGACACACCTGTTCCAGCTGACCAGGAGAAGGTGGTCTGCGGGCTGATGACAGAATTCGCGACAGGACTGGTCATTTTTGCTAGGTCTAGGCGAGGAGTACTTTTAGTAGAAGCTGTATACTGGTAATCAACGTAATTCCACGCTCCGGAGATCAAGGACCACAGCCTTACGTAAATGACAGCACCATTTTCAGGTATGCCCGAAACGGTAACCGAAGTATTAGTTCCTGTGCTTTGGGCATAGATATCGCCCCACGGATCTTTGCCGAGGGAATAGAGTGAGGTTCCAATGCCCAGCCAATATTCCGACACACCTGTTCCAGCTGACCAGGAGAAGGTGGTCTGCGGGCTGATGACAGAATTCGCGACAGGACTGGTTATTCTTGCTGAGCTTGAGTCAGGAAACGAAACATCAAATACTATTTTATTATCGTCAGCACTTATTACCGGACCAATTTGAATACCTCGCTTAAAATCCCAGAAGACAGCCCCACCGGTGTTCAAAGTCACACCGACAAAACTGTCATTGTTGGGCGTAGCGTCTAGTAGACGAGTATAGATAGCGACCAGGCGGCTGCGTTCATCATCTGGAATCCAATTTATAAAGAGACCCCGTTGAGCCGAAGCTGGGAGCTTGATATCGAACCCCACAGCTTTTCTGTACTCAAGATAAAAAGGGTATTCACTAGTGCCAGGCTGTCTCACCTTGGCGATTTGGAAACCAGTAGAGTCCCCGAGGTGGTTGAGGATGTAGCGACCAGGCACAGTGATATCAAGGACGTTTGAAGGATTCACCCAACCCAAGAATTCTTTGAAGGCAGCGTTAAAATCAAAAGTGTATATCGGGTTACCCATGACATCATAAGAATTTCCATATTCCTCATGCCGACAGTCAGCTCCATAGAGTGGATCCTGCCCTAATCCGCAAAACCAGCTACCTGCATGAAATACTCCGAGGTTGTGCCCCAACTCATGGGCAATTACGTATTCAAATCGAGATAGTGGAGGAGCAGAGGTGTTCGTAAGCGCGGGTAATGAATGGAACCATGTGAAAGGCCTAGAATAGCTTTGACCGTTTATTATCAAGGGTTCCGAACCGCTACCAATAGTGGCAAAGCCATCAATTGTTGGGCAAGGAAAGTTAGTCATGACCATGATCATTTGATAATTCGATACATTGATATTATTCTCCTGGATAATATCCCTGACTGATTTGACACCAGGCGGAGCAAAAGGGTTGGGATTAATGAACGGTTGACAATAATATTCACCCAGACTACTTCCCCTTACCGGAATGGTGTACCAACCGTATGCGTCAGCACTAAAGGAAATTTTTTGATTTGAGGCTTGGCGATAGAGCTTTTGCACATTGCCGTTAAGAATAAAATTTTGAATTTCTTCATCTGAAAATGGGGTAGCTGGCGAATCTAAGTAATTGACCAGTAATACCATAATCTTCTGATTCCCAGTTTGAGGAGTAGTGGTTGGCGCAGCTACAATCTGAAATGTATCAGAGGCACTAGATGCCACAACAATATCGTCCAATTGATAACCCGAAGCTTTGACAATCGTTCCCGATAGAACTGGAACCTCGCTGTCTAGATATAAATCGAGAGTTTTCCCATTCTGAGTTATCTGATAGCTGAAGGTAGATTTGTGTGATTTGAAATCATCACCATGTATAACATAAATCTTGGTGTTAATATTAACAGGGGTTTCAATGAGCTCGTTCTGGAGAGGAGACAGTGTGCCCTTTTTGCTTTGATCAATAACCGAACAGAGAAATGCACGAGGATTATTTTTGGCCAGTTTCAGCATCACATCTTTCCGGCTTTGAAGAGTTTTAACAGAAATTCCTGGAGTGACCTGGCCGTTAAGAGTCTGTGCTTGGGTTAAAATATTGCTTGTAACAGGATCAAAATTTTTACACCTTTCCTGGGGTGTTTGGGTACGAGAAATTTTGCTTTGTATTGGTGGCCCTCCTGCTGCGCTCATAACAGACGCGCTCAGAACAGAAGCGGTGTGATTTCCAGCAGGGAGAGGGATTCTGCTGACAAGAAAGGCGACAAACAGCAAGAATAAAACCTGCCCAATCTCTCGCAGCTGAGCTTGCAATCCCACTTTTTTAGGTAAATTTTCTATCTGCATATGAATATAGCATATCACGATCATTTCGCAATTACAAAGGGAGTAAGCAAGCGAGGGCGGGGCGGAATTCCTTATTGATTGGTTTATGAATAGTATTGAGTAGGCTAAGTAATTAAAGTATAATTAGATATAGGCCGAAGTAGCTCCCGCCCATCTTCGATGGGCGGGGCTCGCCTCACTTTATGAGGCGGCAGCTGGTAGAGCAATGTTTTCGTAAAGCAGAGGTCATCGGTTCGATCCCGACCGTCGGCTCCAGGAAGTCAAGACCCCGGTTTTTTGCCAGTCTTGCCAATTGGGCAATTTTTTGTTAGAATTTACGCGCTTTACTATGGAAAACTCTAAAAATCCTTCAGAAACCGAAATCGACAAGAAAAAAACCCTCGACAAGTGGGAAGTGGTTGGTTTCGCCTGGGAATTGGGCTATATTATAGCCTTGCCTCTGGTTATTTTTGCGCTGGCTGGCAAATGGGCGGATGCCAGAATGGCTAACGACACACCATGGATAACGCTGATTGGAATTTTTCTGGCAATTGGCCTGACAACAGTTTGGTTGACCCAACGATTAAAGAAATACATAAAAAAGTAACATGATATTTGCGATCCCGCCCTTGGTGGCGGAACCAATTTTTCATATCGGCAGTTTCCCGGTGACCAATGCCTATATCAATTCCTGCATTGCGGTGGTGTTTTTTCTGGTCGCCGGATTTTTTCTACGAACCAAGACTGCGCTCATTCCTCGCGGCTTTCAAAATTTTGCCGAAGCCGTGTTGGAATTTTTGCTCAAGTATGTGGATCAAGTGACGCACGACAGGCGCAAGTCCATGAAATTTTTGCCGATTGTCGGCGGGATCTTTTTATTTATTTTGTTTTCCAACTATTTGGGCCTGCTGCCCGGAGTGGGCTCGATCGGCCGCTACCTTTCGGTCCATGGCGAAACCGAACTCGTCCCCTTGTTTCGATCGGCTAACTCGGATTTGAATCTGACCCTGGCCATGGCCGTGTTCGCCGTCTTTTTCTCTCATATTTTAGGCATTGTCGCCATCGGATTTTTCCGCTACGCAAACAAGTTTATCAAAATCGGGGATGTGGTCAAATCATTCAGCCACGGCGGAATCAGCATCATGACCGCATTCATAGAATTTGGGGTTGGGCTTTTGGAAATTGTCTCGGAAATCGCCAAACTCGTCTCCCTATCCTTCCGGTTATTCGGGAATGTTTTTGCCGGAGAAGTCTTGCTCACTATTATGGCTGGATTGTTCGCTTACTTCGTGCCGCTACCGTTTATTTTTTTGGAATTGATAGTGGGCTTAATTCAAGCCGTGGTCTTTGCCATGCTGACCCTGGTTTACCTGACCATGGCCACCGCCGCGGTGCACGAACCCGCGCATCCCGCCTCCGCTGAAGCTTCGGCGGGCAGGTAAAGAGTTTGGGCTACAGCGACCAAAAGCCTGCTTGTCGGCAGGCAAGTCGAATTGGTCTCTGTTTCTAAACTTTTATGAGACGACTTTAAACAACCATACAGTCGAGCTCAAGGGAAAGAAACACTATGGAACCGGAAGTAATAAAAGCTGTGGCCAAAGCCTTTACGATCGCCATTGGCGGCATCGGTCCGGCCTTGGCTGTCGGGAGAATCGGCGCTAAAGCTATGGAATCAATCGGCCGCAACCCGGAATCAACGGACAAGTTATTTGTTCCGATGTTGCTGGGCATGGCGTTTGCCGAAGCCATTGCCATTTACGCCTTGGTTATAACTTTCATTTTGTAAAGCGTTGAGCGTCGAGCGTGCAGAGTAGAGTTCTGCACGCTACTCGCTGAACGCTGTACGCTATTAATTTATTTTATGGAACAACAATCATTACTCGGGACCTTGGGGTTAGACTGGAAATTGTTTTTGGCGCAGCTGGTTAACTTCGGCATTGTGCTGTTTATCTTTTGGAAATGGGTGGTCAAGCCCCTCGGCGCAACGCTAATCAAGCGGCAGGAGCGGATCGAACAAGGGCTGAAGAATGCCGACCGCATGGATGATGAGAAAAAGAAATTCGACGAATGGAAGCAAGCGGAAATGAAAAAAGTCCGCACCGAAGCGGATCACGTCCTGCGCACGACCACCGACACCGCCAATCAGATCAAGCAGGATACAATCGTGGATGCTCAGAAACAGGCTGCCAAGGTGACGGAACAGGCAAAGGCTTCGATGGAATCGGAAAAATCTCAGATGCTGAAGGAAGCCAAACAGGAAATCGCGACCCTGGTCGTGGCAGCGACGGAAAAAATTCTGCGCGGCAAACTGGACCCAAAGAAAGATCAGGAATTAATTGCCGAGAGTGTCAGGAATATAAAATAATGTCTTTGCGAGGAGTCCCGCCAACAGCAATTTTATATCAAATAGTCGAAGGCGGGCCGACGAAGCAATCTCACCCACGAGAAGAGATTGCTTCGCGAGCGCCGAAGCTAATTCTAATTATAGCGCCCGCTCGCAAAGACGAACTTACATCTTATGAAATATACCCCCAAACAATACGCCAAGGCCCTCATGGATGCGATCCAGGAGACCAATCCCAAAGACCAAGAGAAAGTTCTGGATAACTTTGTTAAACTCTTGGTCGAGAACAACGATCTGCGACTGTTCGATCAGATTGCCGGAGAATTCCACAAGCTGGATCTGGGACGACAGGGAATCAGGCAGGCGGAAGTGAAATCCACTCACCCGCTGACGAAAGACAACGAGAAAGCGATTCTGGAGGAACTCAATAAACTGGCCAAAACCAAGATTGAGCTGAAAACCGAAATAGACGAGCGATTAATCGGCGGTGTCGTAATTCAGATGGACGATCAGCTAATCGACGCCAGCGTCAAAAACCAACTGGAGCAATTAAGAAACAATTTAACGCAATAATATGGCAGATATAATCACACAACTCAAAAGCCGGATTGAAAGTTTCAAAGCCGAAGCTAAGCTGGAATCAGTCGGCACCGTCCTCTCCGTCGGCGACGGCATTGCGAAAATTGCCGGCTTAAGTCAAGTTCGGGCATCAGAAATGTTGGAATTTCCCAATGGTGTTCTGGGCGTGGCCTTAAACTTAGAGCAGGATTCCATTGGCGCGATTTTGCTCGGTGATGATTCTGCCATTAAAGAAGGCGACAAGGTCAAATCCACCGGCCGGATCTTATCCGTGCCAGTTGGCGAAGGTCTTATCGGCCGCGTAGTCAATCCTTTGGGTCAGCCGTTGGATAACAAAGGGCCGATCTCCGCCAAAGGCGGATCCCTGCCGGCCGGGCAGGCGGGCGCCTCCGGCGGAAAAACTACCTTAGATTTTTACCCGGTCGAAAAAATCGCTCCGGGCGTCATGGAGCGAAAAGGCGTGCATGAGCCGCTGCAAACCGGCATTAAGGCCATTGATGCCATGATTCCGATTGGTCGCGGCCAGCGCGAGCTAATCATCGGTGACCGCCAGACCGGCAAAACCGCAATTGCGATTGACACGATCATCAACCAAAAAGGCAAAGACGTGATTTGCATTTACGTCGCCATCGGGCAGAAGGAATCCAAGATCGCCCGCATTGTCAGCGAACTCCAAAAACAAGATGCTTTAGATCATACGATTGTCGTCGTTGCCGGCGCCTCTGATCCCGCGGCGCTTTCGTATATTGCGCCGTTTGCCGGCTGTGCCATGGGGGAATACTTCATGGATAACAAGAAGCATGCTTTGATTGTTTACGATGATCTTTCCAAACACGCTGTGGCTTACCGTGAAATTTCGTTGTTGCTTCGTCGCCCACCGGGTCGCGAAGCTTATCCCGGTGACGTGTTTTATCTGCACTCCAGACTTTTGGAGCGCGCCGCCAAGCTGTCCGACAACAAAGGCGCCGGTTCCCTGACTGCTCTGCCGATAATTGAAACGCAAGCCGGGGACGTTTCCGCCTATGTGCCGACCAACGTTATTTCCATCACTGACGGCCAGATCTTTCTGGAAACGGATTTATTCTATCAGGGCATCCGGCCGGCTCTCAACGTCGGTATCTCAGTTTCCCGTGTCGGCTCGGCTGCGCAAATCAAGGCGATCAAGAAAGTCGCCGGTAAACTTCGTTTGGATCACGCGCAATATCGCGAACTCGCAGCTTTTGCTCAATTTGCATCTGATTTAGATCCACAAACTCGCGCTCGATTAGAACGAGGACAGCGCATCACCGAAGTCTTAAAGCAAGATCAATACAGCCCCTTGGCGGTTGAACACCAGGTGGCGATTATTTATGCGGCCACGAATGGTATGCTGGACGATGTGCCGGTGGATAACCTTCGCGACTTCGAAGCCAAATTTCATAAATTCTTGGACATTCAGAAAAAAGATCTATTAAAATTAATCGCGGACAAGAAGGAACTGACCGAAGAGGTCGAAGGACAATTAAAGAAAACGATCGAAGAGTTTAAAAAAGGGTACAGCGTGTAGCGTAGAGCGTGCAGATCTCTACCCTCAACGCTCAACCCTGAACGCTATCTATATGGCAACTAATTCCAAAGAAATTAGACGACGCATCAAATCGACGCAATCAATTGCTAAAATCACTAAGGCAATGGAATTAGTATCGGCCGCAAAAATGCGCAAAGCTCAATTGGCGGCCCAGGCCAGCCGGCCGTATGCGACTTTGTCAGCGGAACTCTTGCAAAATATTGCCGCGCGCACCGGTCAGATCAATCATCCGTTGATGAGGCAAGTTGTGAATGGTAAGCCATCAGATAGATTTAGGGCTTTGGCTATTGTAATAACGTCTGATAAGGGTTTGGCTGGTTCTTTAAATACGAACATAATTAATAAAACTATTGAGTTAGTCAAGATTGTTAGAAATGAATTTAGAGTATTTAAGTCAGGAAATGATGAATTAGACAGAGTCCATACCGCTGTAGGGGTAACAGAATTTATAACTATTGGTAAAAAAGCCACGGAAGCTATCAGAAGATTTAAAGATGCTAAGATCATTGCGACCTTCCCCGGTAAAGACAAAGTCATCACTTCCGCCGACTCCAAGCCGATTGCGGAAATCGCCATGAAGGAATTCGCGGCCGCGGTTTACGAAAAAGTTTTTGTAATCTATCCCCAGTTTATTTCGACTCTGGTGCAAAAGCCGAATATTCTGCAATTGTTGCCCTTTGAGAGCGCGGAGCGCCGAGGGGTGAGGGATGAGGGTAGAGAGTTTCTGTTTGAACCCAGTCCGGGCGAAGTTTTGGAAAATCTGATTACCCGCGCCGTCGAATTCTCGATTTACCAAACACTTGCCGAGGCTGCAGCGTCTGAGCATTCAGCCCGGATGGTCGCTATGCGAAACGCCAATGAGGCCGCCGGCGAATTGATTGATGACCTGTCACTCAGTTACAACCAGGCGCGCCAAGGCGGAATTACCAGGGAGCTGTCGGAAATTTCAGCAGCGAAGCTAGCGATGGAGGGATAGTTTATGAAAACAATAACATTTAATGAACTAAAAAAAGAGGAACAGGAATTGCTCTTGAAGGCTAAAGAAGCCGCGAGTCATTATTATAATCTCAAAGGAACGCATTACGTTGGTTCTGCGATGCAAACTCAAGACGGCGCGATATTTCAAGGCTCGATTGTTCGAAGATCAGCACCCAGTTCTACTACTTGTTCCGAGCGCATGGTGATAGACCATGCAATATATGCTGGTAAACGAGATTATAAAATTTTAGCTCTTATCGGTTTTAATATCGACAAAAGCCCGAACAATCCGGTTTTCCCTTGCGGCCCGTGTCGGCAAATTATTTCAGATTATTACGATAACGCTCCGTCTGGCAGCATTCTCGTTTCGAATCACGATATGTCGGAAATCATACGAACAGACATTCAAGAATTGCTTCCAGTGGCATATAAATAAACTTAGTCTTTGGTCGCCGACGAAGCAATCTCACCCACAAGAAGAGATTGCTTCGCGAGCGCCGAAGCTAATTCCAATTAGAGCGCTCGCTCGCAAAGACATTAAAGCTTAGAATTAATCATTGCATTATGAATAAAGGAAAAATTACACAAGTTATCGGAGCGGTTGTAGATGTGCAATTTGAGAAAGAATTGCCCGCACTTCGCAATGCGCTGGAAGTGCAATTCGATGGCCGAACATTGGTTTTAGAAACCGCGCAACATATTGGCTCCGGTCAGGTGCGAACCATTGCTATGGGCGCGACTGACGGCCTTCAGAGAAATTTGGAAGTTGTTGATACTGGCGCGCCGATTTCGGTTCCGGTGGGCAAAGAAACTCTGGGCCGCATGTTCAACGCCTTGGGTCAGCCAATTGATGACAAACCCGAAGCCAAGACCGAGAAGCGCTACCCGATTCACCGGCCGGCTCCGGATTTCGCCAAGCAATCCGGCAAAGTGGAATTGTTGGAAACCGGAATCAAGGTTATTGATTTGATCGCGCCGATTGTAAAGGGCGGCAAAGTCGGTTTGTTCGGCGGTGCCGGCGTCGGCAAGACCGTTATTATCACTGAACTGATTCGCAATATCGCATCCGAGCATGGCGGCGTCTCGGTGTTTGCCGGAGTCGGCGAGAGGTCCCGCGAAGGCAATGACTTATACAAGGAAATGCACGAATCCGGAGTTTTGAACAAAACGTCCCTGGTTTTCGGCCAGATGAACGAGCCGCCGGGCATCCGCGCTCGCGTCGGCCTGACCGGCGTCACTTTGGCTGAATATTTCCGCGATGAGCAAAAACAAGACGTGTTGCTGTTTATCGACAATATTTTCCGCTTCACGCAAGCCGGCTCCGAGGTTTCGACTCTGCTTGGCCGCATCCCATCTGCCGTCGGCTACCAACCAACGCTCGCTACCGACATGGGCGCCTTGCAGGAGCGCATTACGTCCACCACGGAAGGTTCGATTACTTCCGTGCAGGCTGTGTATGTTCCGGCGGATGATTTAACCGACCCGGCGCCAGCCACGACCTTTGCCCATTTGGATTCCACTGTTGTATTGTCGCGCGCATTGACTGAGCTTGGAATTTATCCAGCCGTCGATCCTTTGGATTCCAGTTCCACAGTTTTGGATCCAAACGTGGTCGGAGCTGAACACTATGGTGTGGCTCGCGGTGTGCAGAAAGTTTTGCAGAAATATAAAGATTTGCAGGACATCATCGCCATCCTGGGCATGGAAGAACTTTCCGCCGAAGACAAAACCACGGTCCAGCGCGCCCGCAAAATTCAACGCTTCCTGTCGCAGCCATTCTTCGTGGCCGAAGTCTTCACGGGCCGGTCGGGCAAATACGTTAAACTGGCCGATACGATCAGGTCGTTCAAGGAAATTCTGGATGGCAAGCATGATGACAAGGCCGAAGATGCGTTCTACATGGTCGGCGCGATTGATGAAGTAAAATAAGCGTAAAGCGGGCAGGGTAGAGCGTGTAGACGCTCAATGCTGAACGCTCAACGCTGAACGCTGCACCCTTATGATTAAATTTAAAATAGCCACACCGGAAAGAGTCCTATTTGACGCTGAGGTCGAGTCTTTGACCTTGCCCACGCAAATGGGTGAGATTACAATCCTACCCAATCATATTCCGCTGATTGCCAACCTTGATCACGGTGAGATCCGCTGCCAAGTCGCCAACAAGCGGGAATTTTTTGCCGTATCCGGCGGGGTGATCGAAGTGCGCAAAAACCACGAAGTGGTGGTATTGGCGGACACGGCAGAATTCGGGCATGAAATTGATCTTAAGCGCGCGGAGGAAGCCCGGGATCGCGCCAAGCTGCTCATGTTAGAAAAAGCTGGCGAACCAGAGGCCTTCCAGGAAGCCGCTGCGTCTTTTGGTCGCAATCTTGCGCGCATCAAAGTCGCGCATAAACATCGCACTCACAAACACCCGCATGTTGAGTCGTAGGATTGACAAAATCACAAAGTAGGAGTATAATATATAGATATTTATGAATATATCATTTGCCCAGATTAACGCTTACAACTACCGAACTTCCTAAGCAGAAGTCCGGTTAAGTTTATTTAAACTTTTTAAAACCGCCCTTCTGCTGGGCGGTTTTTTATATTGTCTGATTTGTCTGTTGAACGGAAATTGTTCTGTTCAACAATCCGGACCATCCAAACGCGACTTTACCAGGATGCTCTATCCAAGCGTGATGTGACCGCTGTAATACCAGACCAAGGTGATCAATCGCGACTAGACGATTTGATTCAAGGCCTGTTGGGTAATTGCAACACTACCGGTCATCAGCACTTCCTGGAAAATGTCGCGATCAAATCCGGTTGCGCCGAAATCGTCCTGGGTTGTACCGACTTGCAGTTGGCTTTCGCCTCAAACAAGCATTGCGTTGATAGCATGGAGGTATTGGCCGAGCATACTGCGGCTACTCTCCGATAGAAAATTTCGCCGAGGTCGTCATCGTGACGGCCCCGGCGTTTTTTCGTTTTGGCAAAAACTCCCATGATGAGTATGATGGTATTATTTGTTGGTAAAACGTCGCTCGTGACTTTAGTTCCGTAGTTGGTATAATAGTTATATGCAGAAACTGAAGTGGCAATATAAAACGGATCTAGAAAAGGCGGGGCTCAAAGTCGCGAAGCTTTTGCAACATGGATTAGCCCTCACCCCCTCGCCTCGTCTCGGACGAGTCGGAGCGGGTGGCCCCTTTCCCGAAAAGAGAAGCCACTTCCAAGCTTTTTGGGTTGGCGGGATTGTTCGGAATATGCTGATGAAGCGCGAATCGGACAATATCGACATTGCCACAGATGCCACACCGGAACAAATTGAGAAGATGCTAAATCAGGTGAAAATTAAAAATACCTCGGTTGGCAAGCAATTTGGCTCGATCCTCGCGATCATACATGGCTTTAAAATAGAAATTACGACATTCCGCGCGGAAGGACGCTACTCTGACAAACGCCACCCGGATGCGGTTGAGTTTATTCGTGATTATTTGCAAGATGCCAAGCGGCGCGATTTTACCATCAATGCGCTTTACTTTGATCCAACCACGAAAGAACTCTCTGATCCCACAATTGGGATTAAGGATTTAGGATTAAAGTTACTGCGATTCGTCGGCGACCCGAAAAAACGCATCGATGAAGATGCGCTGCGCATGCTGCGCGGGGTCAGGCTGGCGACTCAGCTCGGTTTTAAGCTGGAGAGAAATTCTTTTGCCGCAATCAAAACCCGAGCCAAATACATCCAGGGAATTTCGGGCGAGCGGGTTAAGGCCGAGTTGGATAAAATTTTACTTTCCAGGAACAGAGCCGATGGGATCAAGCTTCTGGATGATATCGGGCTTCTTAAATTTATAGTTCCCGAAAGCCAGGCTATTAGGGTTTTTTCCCATAAATCCAAATTATATCATCTGGAAGGGTCAATATTTGACCACACACTTTTGGCTTTGGGCAAGATCACTGAGCCGAATCTGGATTTGATTTACGCTATTTTATTTCACGATATCGGCAAGCCGCAGAAACAGCAAAAAGTTCTTAAAGCAGAGGGTTGGGTTATCTCAACCAAAGGACACGCCGCTACCGGCGCAAGCATATTTTTGGCATTTGCAAATAAGTTTAAGTTTTCCAAAACGAGCAGGGACAACACGGCCTGGCTGATCCAAAACCATATGCTGATGTTTGAGTTTTGCGATATGCGCCCATTCAAGCAACTGCAGCTGGCCTGGCATCCGATGTTTCTCTGGCTCCTGCGGCATTTTTACTATGACGAAGCCGCGACGAAGCGAAAGAATTATCTGGACGACCACCATAAGAAATATTTGAGATCGCTCAAAATCGGTAAAAGCCTGCTCCAAAAAATTGCCGACACGAAAGATTTGGTCCGCGTTTTGGCGAAAGGGGATTTGATCATGAAACATTCGGGCCTCAAACCCGGCCGTGACCTGGGCTCAAAGATTCAGGAAGTCAAAACGCAAATTGTTTTCGGGAAAATTAAAACCGAAGCAAATTTAAAGGAGTATCTTTCCGCAAAAATTGCCCAGGAGGGCTTGACAAACCACAGTAATACCTCTACGCTTTAAACAGACACTCATTATGAGTCGAACAAGAGACAAAATTTTTTCGTTCGGCGCAAGGAGCTTCTAAGCAAATGGCTAAGAAGAAAAAGGCCGCCAAAAAAGGAAAGAAAAAGGGCGGATCAAAAAAGAAAAAGCGAAGATAGGTGACTTACGTCCCATTAAAGGGTCAACCGTTGGTTGACCCTTTAAGTTTGGTGTGGTATAGTGATTCAGCTACAGGATTTCGATTTCTGAGGTGACATTAAGAAATCCGGATACCTGTTTTTTAAATGCTTTGACGCGGGGTAGAGAAATGGCATCTCGCAAGGCTCATAACCTTGAGATTGTGGGTTCGAGTCCCACCCCCGCAACCAAGAAAACATTGTTATTTACACGAACAGGACGCGCAGTGTCTGCCAACTGCGACGTGGCTGGGTAGCTCAATTGGTAGAGCGTGGGACTCATAAGCCCGAGGTAGTGGGTTCGAAACCCACCCCAGCCACCAATATGGGTCCGTGGTGTAGCCCGGTTAACACGTCTCCCTGTCACGGAGAAGATCGCCGGTTCGAATCCGGTCGGACCCGCCACAAAGAACGCTAGCAAAAGCTAGTGTTCTTTGTTAAAATAAGCATAATATGAAAAAGTT